>JADHED010000736.1_pt1 | contig 34303 bp, 37 predicted proteins | sample 8952041 | NCBI WGS metagenome assembly JADHED01 (sample SAMN16124423, study PRJNA663239) | bioreactor sludge metagenome | isolation source: sludge (control) | place: India:Bengaluru | collected 2018-09-08
AAGGCCCGCTCGATCTGCTGCTGTACCTGATCCGCAAGCAGAACTTCAACATCCTGGACATCCCCATGGTGGATGTCACGCGCCAATACCTGGGCTATGTGGACCAGGTGCGCAGCCGCAACCTGGAGCTGGCGGCCGAATACCTCTTGATGGCGGCCATGCTGATCGAGATCAAGTCGCGCATGCTGCTGCCCCCGAAGCGGCAGGAGGGCGTGGCCGAACCCGAAGACCCGCGCGCCGAGCTGGTGCGCCGGCTGCTGGAATACGAGCAGATCAAGCAGGCTGCCGTGCGCCTGAACCAGGTGCCGCAGTATGGGCGCGACTTCATCCGTGCCCAGGTGCATATCGAGCAAAGCCTGCAGCCGCGCTTTCCCGACGTTCACCTCTCCGAGCTGCAGCAGGCCTGGCGCGACATCCTGCGCCGCGCCAAGCTGGTGCAGCACCACCGCATCACGCGCGAGGAGCTGTCGGTGCGCGAGTACATGAGCCAGGTGCTCAAGACCCTGCAGGGCCGGCGCTTCGTGCCGTTTGAAGACCTGTTCCAGCCCGAAAAGGGGGGCACCGTGCTGGTGGTGACCTTCATCGCCCTGCTGGAGCTGGCCAAGGAAACCCTGATCGAGCTCACCCAGGCCGAGGCCTTCGCGCCCATCTACGTGCGCCTGGCCTATACACCCGCCTGAACCAGAACAACCCCTGTGGCGCTCAGCGCCTTCCCCCTTCTCTCACGCTACGCGTGGGAAGGGGGACCGCCGCCCCTGCGGCGGGGCGGCCCTTGCACGGCGGCCCTCGCCTGTGTCGCGCCAGTTTCATGGGTCACGCCTCGTGGAACGCACAGTGAGAAACCGATGCATGGCAATCAAGCACCGCTGCTCAGCTTGACCGCCGGAAAGTCCACCGGCACGGCCAGAGCCACGTTCACATAGTTGGTGAACAGGTTCAGCGCCACATGGGCCACGATCTCGACCACGCCCTCATCGTTGAAGCCCGCATCGCGCAGCGCCTGCACGTCGGCGCTGCTGACCTGTGCGCGATCGGCCACCATCTTGAGCGCAAAACGCAGCGCGGCCTGGGTCTTGGGGTCGCTGGCTTCGCCGCGCTGGGCAGCGGCCATTTCCTCGGCGCTGGCGCCGGCCTTCTGGCCCAACAGGGTGTGCGCCGCCAGGCAGTAGGCGCAGGCATTGCGGTCGGCCACGGCCACGGCGATCTGTTCGCCCAGCCTGGCGCCCAGCGTGCCCCCACCCAGGGCGCCGAACGAACCCCACATGCTCTTGAGCGCGGCCGGCGAGTTGGCCACGGCGCGGAACATGTTGGGCGTGGCGCCAAAGGCAGCGTGGATTTCGTCGAGCAACGCCTTGCGGTCGGCGCTGGTGTTGCTGCGGTCAATGAGGGGAACGCGGTTCATGGCAACTCTCCTGTCGGGTCAAACCCTGCGTGGAACTTGCCCGCAGTTTGCCCCAGTGATTCGTATCATTGGCGTCATTTAGTCCGCAGTATTTTGCCAATCGTCCATGAATGCACCAGATACCAGTGTGACCGGGGTGGATCGCCTGTCCGCCCTGCTGGAGCGCTTTCGCGTGCGCGCCCATTTGTTCCATGCCGGGCCGCTGTGCGGCGTGACGCCGTTCGCGGCCGAGCCTGGCCGCGCCTTTCTGCATGTACTGCGTCGCGGCGAAATGGAAGTCATGCACCGCCCGCGCAGCGGCGCGCCGCGCCGGCTGCGCCTGAACCAGCCGACGCTGCTGCTGTATCCGCGCCCGCTGGAGCACGACTTTCACAACGCGCCGCAGGAGGGCAGCGACTTCGTCTGTGCAACGCTGGACTTTGACGGTGGCGCGCACCATCCGCTGGTACAGGCCCTGCCCGCCTTTCTGGCCCTGCCCATCGCCGATGTGGCCGGCATAGAGCAGACCCTGGCGCTGCTGTTTTCCGAGACCGAACGCGTGCGCTGCGGTCAGCGCCTGCTGGCCGATCGATTGTTCGAGGTGTTGCTGCTGCAGCTGCTGCGCTGGCTGCTAGACCGCCCCGGCGAGTGCGGCCTGCAGCCCGGCCTGCTCGCGGGCCTGGCCCACCCCAAGCTGGCGCGCGCCCTCACCCAGATGCACGAGCAGCCCGGCGCGCACTGGACGCTGCCCGCCCTGGCCCTGGCCGCCGGCATGTCGCGCAGCGCCTTTGCCGCCGAGTTTCACGTCGCGCTGGGTGTGACGCCCGGCGCCTACCTGCTGGCCTGGCGCGTATCGCTGGCGCAGGGCCTGCTGCGCCGCGGCCAGCAGGTGCAGCAGATCAGCGACCAGCTGGGCTACGCCAGCGCGGCGGCCTTCACGCGCGCCTTTGCGCAGGCGGTGGGCGCGCCGCCGCGCGATTGGCTGAAGGCGCAATGGGCGCAGGGCGGCCAGGCATGAGCGTCCAGCGGCTCCCTACAATGCACCCTCTCTTCGCCCGCCCGGTTACGGCAGACCCCCATGGCATCGCATGATTTCGACGTTCTCATCGTAGGCAGCGGCCTGGCCGGCCTGTCCGCGGCCCTGCAGCTGGCGCCCACGCACCGCGTGGCCGTGATCACCAAGCGCGAGCTCAAGGACGGCTCCAGCGGCTGGGCCCAGGGCGGCATTGCGGCAGTACTGGCCAATGACGACAGCTTTGCCGCGCATATCGACGACACCCTGGTGGCAGGCGCCGGCCTGTGCGACCTGGCGGCCACGCGCTTCGTAGTGGAGAACGCCCCCGCCGCGATTGGCTGGCTGCGCGCCCTGGGCGTGCCCTTCACGCTGGAGGGCGAGCAATTGCACCTCACGCGCGAGGGCGGGCACAGCGCCCGGCGCATCGTGCACGCCACCGACGCGACCGGCGCGGCGGTGCAAAAGACCCTCATCGAGGTGGTGCGCGCCACGCCCGGCATCACGCTGTTCGAGCACCACACCCTGGTGGACCTGATCACCACGCGCAAGCTGGGCCTGAAAGGCCAGCCGCGCTGCGTGGGCCTGTACGCGCTGGACGAGGCCAGCGACAACGTGGTCACCTTCCGCGCGCCGCACACCATTTTGGCCACCGGTGGCGCGGGCAAGGTCTATCTGTACACCACCAACCCTGACACCGCCACCGGCGACGGCATCGCAAGCGCCTGGCGCGCCGGCTGCCGCGTGGGCAATATGGAATTCATCCAGTTCCACCCCACGGGGCTGTACCACCCGCACGAGAAGTCCTTCCTGATCAGCGAGGCCGTGCGCGGCGAGGGCGGACAACTCAAACTACCCGACGGCACGCGCTTCATGCCCGCGCACGACGCACGCGCCGAGCTGGCGCCGCGCGACGTGGTGGCACGCGCCATCGACTTCGAGATGAAAAAGCACGGCCTCGACTGTGTGCACCTGGACATATCGCACCAGAGCCCGCAGTTCCTGCGCGAGCATTTCCCCAACATCCTGGCGCATTGCGCGGGTCTGGGCATAGACATCACGCGCCAGCCCATCCCCGTGGTACCCACGGCGCATTTCACCTGCGGCGGCGTGCTTACCGACCTGTCGGGGCGCACCGATCTGGACGGCCTCTTGGCTGTGGGCGAGGTGGCCTACACCGGCCTGCACGGCGCCAACCGCTTGGCCAGCAACTCGCTGCTGGAATGCCTGGTGTTTGCCCGCGCAGCCTGTGCCCACATCGCCCAGGCGCCGGTGCGCGCCCTGCCCGCCCTGCCGGCCTGGGACGACAGCCGCGTGGCCGATGCCGACGAATACGTGGTCATCTCGCACAACTGGGACGAGCTGCGCCGCTTCATGTGGGACTACGTCGGCATAGTGCGCACCAACAAGCGGCTGGAACGCGCAGCGCACCGCATTGCACTGCTTCAAGGCGAGATCGATGAGTTCTACGCCCATTTCCAGGTCACGCGCGACCTGCTGGAGCTGCGCAACCTGGTGCAGGTGGCCGACCTAATTGTGCAAAGCGCCCAGCTGCGCCGCGAGAGCCGCGGCCTGCACTACAGTCACGACTGGCCCGACATGGCCGCGCCTGCGGCGCCCACCATCCTGATCCCGCCGCTGCGTTGAACCCCTCTTTGCAGGAGCGCACATGCCCCACCTGACCGTCGAATACTCCGCCAACCTGCCCGATTACCCAGAAGCGCAGGCCCTGGCCGAGCTCAACGCCGCCGTCTGCGCCAGCCCCGAGGTGCAAGACGAGGCCGATCTCAAATCCCGCTTTGTGCGCACCAACAGCTTCGAGATCGGCACCGCCCCGGCAAACCGTGCCTTCGTGCACGCCCAGCTGCGCCTGTTGTCGGGCCGCAGCGCCGCAGCCAAGCAAAATCTGGCCGACCGCGTGGCCCAGGTGCTGCGCCGCCTGACGCCACGCCCGCCCGGAGTAATGGTGCAGCTGAGCGTGGAGATCGTGGACATGGACAGGCCGTCCTACGTCAAGGAACGCCTGTAGGGCAGAAACGAGGCCAGCGACCCACGCTGGCCCACCGCACCGGGCCGATAGCGTTGTGGGCGGCCACAGAACGCCGCCCTGCCCCTTCGTTAGAAGTTGTGGCGAATGCCGATCTCGTAGCCGGTCATGGACTCGCCGGCGCCAGGTGTCGGGCTCAAGGATGAAGCCAGCTTGCGCGTGGCGCTGCCATCATTGTTCAAACGGGCCACGGCGCCGTAGATTTCGGTGCGCTTGGAGAGCTGGTAGCCATAGCCGAGCGCAAACCGTTGCGAATCGTTGGCGCCCTTCTTGTCGTTGTAATCGGTATAGGCCGCGCGCAGCTCGCCCGCGCCCAGCTTCATCTTCACGCCCAGGCTATAGACGTCCACGCGCCTGCCGGCGCCGCGCTCCGAAGCAATCAACACCATGGGCGTGAAGTCACCAATTTGGTAGGACGCGCCCAGGTTCATGGACTTGTAGTCCACACCCGCCGCGGCCGTGCCGCCGCGCGTGATGCCGTAGGCACCGGACAGGTTCAAGGGGCCGCTGGCGTAGCCCAGGCGCAGGCCGGTGGCGCTCTTCAGGCTGCTGTCGCCCGCTTCTTCGCCGAAGCTGTGGGCCACCTGGCCATAAAAGCCGCCCATCTTGGGCAGCAGGTAGGCAATGCTGTTGGAGAAGCGCTTGGGCGCACTGCCCTCGGACGTGCCGGCAGCCGAGCCGCTGATCAGGTTGTGGGCATTGATGCCGCCCATGCCCGAGTCGCCGAACGCATGAAAGGTCTCCAGGTTCAGGTAGGTGGGCGTCTTGTCGCGGCCCAGGCGCAGTTCACCAAAGTTGCCCATCAGGCTCAGCGTGGAACGGCGGTCGAACTTGAAACCGGCGCTCGTGCCGTCGTCAACATTCACACCGCCTTCAAGCCAGAAGCCCGCCTTCAGGCCGCCACCGAGATCTTCCACGCCGCGAAAACCCAGGCGGCTGCTGGAGTTGCCGCCGCTGGCCAGGCCGGTCACGCTTTTGCCTTGCGTGGAGATGTGGCCGACGGACGCATCCACCACGCCAAAGAGAGCCACGTTGGAGGCTTGCGCCGTTGCGCCCGCGGCCGCAGTCAATGCCGCAAGGGCAAGAAGTGTTTTTTTCATGCTGTTCATGGGTTTGAGTGAAGTGAAACAGCCGGCGAGATGCGCACTCGCACCCATGCCCGGCCCGCCCTGTTGGGCCGGGCCTATTGGACACACGGATTGTGACAATTCAGGGTCAACCCTATTGACGGATAGCACCCAAGTTCATTGCCGATCGAACCCAAGCGCTGGCAATACCCCCGGCGCGCGCAAGTCAGGCGGCCTGCTCGGTCTTGAGTGCATTCATATAGACGCTGTACTTGGCGCTGTCGGGGTTGAGCTCACGCACGCGCCGCAGCAGGCCCATGGTTTCGCCCAGCAGAGCATCGCTGCGCCCCTCGGCGCGCATCTGCGCAATCAGCAGGCCGCACAGGTTCAGCAGCATCACCTCGTTGCCGGGCAAGTCCTGCAGCGCCATGCGCAGCAGCCGCGCTGCTTCGGCAAATTGGCCCTGGCGCCCCAGCGTCACGCCCTGGTTGTTGATGTGGATGAGTTCTTCGCGTGCCTCGTTCATCAGGGCGCGGCCCTCTTCACCCATACCGGCGCGCTCGAACAGCTGCTGCGCCTGCCGGCTCAGCTGGCCGTCCTCGTGGTGCGTCCTGACCAGCTGGCGCAGCATGTCCACGGCCTGGCTCTTGCGGCCCAGGGTCAACAGGCTGGCTGCCACCTCCAGCGTGGTGCGCGCACTGGCGCGGCCCTGGCGGCGCTCCTGCAGGGCCTGGGCCTGCGCCAAGGCCTTATCTGCCGCCTCGATCTGACCGGCCTGCTGGTGCACCACGCTTTGCACGGCGGCCACCTGCACGGCCACGTCGGGGTCGTCCTTGAACACCTTGAGCGTGTGTTGCAGCCACTTCAGGGCAGCCGCGCCCTGCCCGCTGTCGGACATCACGCGCGCCAGCGCCACATGGGCGGCGGGCTGCCTGTTGGTGGAAAACTCACTGATCTTGATGGTCTTCTCCAGCGCCGCGCGCGCCACGGCCAGCTCACCGTTGCGGTAAGCCACCTCACCGAGCTCCATTTGCCGACGCACCACGTTGGGAGAGCGGCGCACAGCGTCCTGCAGCACCAGCTGCGCCTGCATGCCGTCGCCCAGCGCCTGCAACGTCCTGGCCTGCCAGTCGCTGGCCTCCATGAACATGGGGTTGTCCTCAAGTACCTGCCAGAACACGCCGCGCGCCAACTCGTACTGGCCCTGGAGGAAGTACAGCCTGCCCAGACCGGTGCGCGCCCAGGGCAGGTCGCGCTGCGCCAGCACGGCATCAAACAAGGCCCTGGCCGCCGGGTAATCGCCCAGCTTAAGCAGCAGCTCGCTCTTGATGCGCAGCAGCTCGGCCGAAGGTGCGGCCGCGGCATGCAGCAGCGCGTCGCAATGCTGCAAGGCGCTGGCGTAGTCCTTGGCGCGCAGTGATTCCTCGACCTTGCGCAGGGTCTGCTTCTTCGCCAGAAGCCGCTCCAGCCGCCCCTGCAGCATGCCCTGGTTGATGGGCTTGAGCAGGTATTCGTCGGGCTTGGCCTCGGCCACGCCGGTGACCATCTCGGGGGTTTTTTCCGCCGTCACCATGACCCAGATGGTGGACAGGCCTATCCAGTCGTGCAGCCGCGCCTCGTCCAGCACCTGCTGGCCATTGAGCCCGGCGCCGAGGTTGTAGTCGCACACCACCACGTCGTAACGGCTGGCCTTGAGCTTCTGCAGCGCGTCCTTGCCATTGGCCGCCGTGTCCACGCGCTGCACGCCCATGGCGCGCACCAGGTCGCGCAGCACGGTGCGCATCCCTTGAAAGTCATCCACCACCAGAACCTTGGCCTGGGCTAGCTTGGCAAACATGGGTTCCTCCCTCTTGGTCGATTTCTGGTCGATTTCTGGTCGCTTTTTGATCGATCTCTGTCTGATCTTTGGCCGCTGCGCTCAAGGCAGGCGCAGGATGAAGCAGGCGCCACCATAGGCGCCGCCGTTCTCGAAAGCCGTGCCGCCCAGGCGCCCCCCATTTTTATGCGCGCGCGCTGCCTGGAGCGCGAAGTGAAAACCCAGGCCGGTGCTGCCACCGACAAAGTCCACCGCCCTGGGCGCTGCGGCGGCGCCCGGCTGCAGCAGTGCCGCGGGGTAGCCCGGCCCGTCGTCTTCGACACGCAGCTCAAGCCAACCAGCCTCGGCGCGCGCGGCGATGCGAATCCGGCCGCGGCTGTAGGCGCAGGCGTTGTTCAGCGCGTTCAGCAGCGCACCGCTGACCAGATCCCGGTCCACATACCACTGGCAATCAGGCGCGCAATCGACATGCACGGCAATGCGCTTGAGCTCCAGCATGGTGGCTTGCTGCGCCAGCAGGTCGTCGATCAGCTCGGCAATGGGGCATTCGGCAATGTCCAGCGGGTAAAGCGCCTGGCCCAGCTTGTGCAGGCTGAGCAACTGCACCAGGCAGGCATGCATGCGGTGCGATTCATGGATGACGCCGCCCAGGGCCTGACAGCTGGCCTGATCGCCCGCGGCACTGCGCTGGCGCGACAGCTGCTCCAACGCGCCGATCTGCACGTTGAGCGAATTCTTCATGTCGTGGACTGACGAGGCCATCAAATCCGCAAAGCCGATGGATGAGTGTTCTTGCGCCATGAAAGCCTGGGCTATTGACGAGACCAAAACCCGCTATGGTGCCACGCTCACCGAAACAAATTGTTAATCACGCACAACCACCGCATCCAGCCAGCCGCGCAGGCTGTTGATGAAGGCCCAGGCCTGCACGCGCGGCAGGTCCTGCAGGCGCAGCGCGCCCTCGTGCACCCGGCCATCGGCCAGGGCCACAGCGCGCCCCACGCCCGGCAGCAGGCCGCAGGCCAGCGGCGGCGTGATCCAGCGGCCGTCGATGCGTGCAGCAATGTTGCCGAATGTGGCTTCGGTGATCTCGCCCGCCGGGTTGTAGAGCAGGGTATCGAACACCCCACTGCCCGCCGCCGGCGCAAACGCCGCGTAGTGCGCGCGCTGCGTGGTCTTGTGGCGCACGAATTCGCTGTGCGCCTGGGCAAAGGGCTCCTTGGCCAGTCGCAGGCACACGGGCTCGGCCGTGGGCTGGAACGCAAACGCCTGGGCCTGCGGCTGGCCTGCGGCATCGAGCAGCAGGCGCACGCGCCACAGCCCATGCACATGATCCGCCGCCAGATTCGCCAGGCAGCTGCGCACGCTGGCCTCATCCCAGGGGTAGGAAAAATGCGCGGCCGCATGGCGCATGCGCTCCAGGTGCCGGTCTGCATGGCGCGGCACCCCCTGCTCCAACGCCAAAGTTTCCAGAAGCGAAAAGTCCATGCGCGTTGTCATCCAATCCGTTGCAAGAAGGCGCGCTTGTGGCGCCACTCCTGCCATTCCGCCTCGGCCTGTGCGCCAGCCGTGATGCCGCTGCCTACCCCACAGTGCAGCACACTGCCACACACAACCACGGTGCGTATCGGCACATTGAAGGTGGCGTGCATGCGTCCGGCTGCACTGCCAGGCCGCACGACGCCCATGGCACCACAGTACACGCCACGGGGCCCCGGCTCCAATGCGCGGATCACCCGCATGGCCTGAAGCTTGGGCGCGCCGGTAACGGAGCCGCAGGGAAACAGCGCCGCAAACACATCGGCCAGGCTGGTGCCCGCACGCGTGCGCGCCTCGACATCGGAGGTCATTTGCCACACGGTGGGCAGTTGCTCGGCGTGGAACAGCCGCGGCACGCGCACGCTGTGCGCCTGCGCAATGCGCGACAGGTCGTTGCGCAGAAGGTCCACGATCATCACGTTCTCGGCGCGCTCTTTTGGCGAGGCGCACATGGCCTGGACGTTGGACTCGTCCTGCTGAGGCGTGGCGCCGCGGGCGGCCGTGCCCTTCATGGGGCGCGCAAGTATGCGTTCGCCATCCCAGTCGAAAAACAACTCGGGCGAAACCGACAGCACTTGCTCGCCGCCACCTTCCATGCAGGCCAGATAGCCACCGGGCTGGGCGCGCCGCAGCGCCGCGAACAGTGCGCCGGCATCGCCTTGCAGCCGCCCCGTGAGTTGCGCCGTGTAGTTCACCTGATAGCAATCGCCAGCAGCGATCGCGGCATGAATGCGCGCAATGGCATGGTCGAATTGGCCGCGATCCAGACCGGGCCGCCACCGCACATGGACAGGGCCACAGTCCAGGCCGCCGACCTCCTCCTCCCCCATGGCGGTGGGCGGCGCGTGCACGGCAAACCAGGCCAACGGCCGGCCCACGGGCTGTGCGTGCAACGCGTCGGCAAAGGCCGCATCAAACGCCGCAGCAGCCTCATAGCACAGCCAGCCCAGACACCACAGCCCCGCCTCGGCGGCCTGTTGCACCGTGTCGAGCAGCGGACGAACCTCGTCCGGCCGCCAGGCGGCCAACGTACGCAGCGGCGCCCCGAACACATGGCGCAACCGCGCCGCTGCGCTGTCACGGGGATCAGGAAAATCAATGAAGGATTTCACTTAAAAATGGCTGCAAGCGCCTATCCATATTGCGCAAGGCGCTATGATAATTGAAGCTTAGACACGGCACGCAGCCCATCCACGCGCGCAGGAGCGCGCGCCTCAATCGGCCCAGGCTGCGCCCCATGTGCTCGGGACGTTCACCAAGGTACCAGAAGATGCACGCCAGGCGGCCCGGCTATGCAACACTTGCGCACGCCGCGCGGTTACCCCCGCCCGGCCTTCACTGTTTTTCAAGGGAATCACCATGAGCGTTTACGACAAGCTGAAGGAACTCAACATCACCCTGCCGCCGGTAGCAGTGCCCGCCGCCGCCTATGTGCCCTATGTGCAGACGGGCAACCTGGTATTCCTGTCGGGCCACATCGCGCGCAAGGACGGCAAGCCCTGGGCCGCGCAGCTGGGCAAGAACATCACCACCGAAGAAGGCAAACAGGCGGCGCGCGCGGTGGCCATCGACCTGCTGGGCACGCTGCACGCCGCCACCGGCGGCGACCTGAACCGCGTGCAGCGCATCGTAAAGGTGATGAGCCTGGTCAACTCCACGGGCGACTTCACCGAGCAGCACCTGGTCACCAACGGCGCCAGCGAGCTGTTTGGCGAGGTGTTTGGCGACAAGGGCAAGCACGCGCGCAGCGCCTTTGGCGTGGCGCAGATCCCCATGGGCGCCTGCGTGGAGATCGAGCTGATTGCCGAGATCGACTGAACCAGAGGGAAGTCGGTTGCGCAGCCAAGCGTCGCCCCTCGGCGGCGCTGGCCACCGTCAATGCCGTGCGGGGAGCTGCTTGAGGGTTTCCATGGTTGCATCCACCTGGCCGCCCTCGGCCAGGTGCTGCTTGTACCAGACGCTCAAAATGCTGCTGACCACCGGGCCGGGATCGGTTTGCACCTTGGCAAAGTCCCAGCCGTTGAGCTGGCAGATGCGCTCGATCAAGTCCATGTCCAGGTCGATCGCATCCTGCGCGCAGCGGCGCAGTTTCAGGTCTTCAAACAAGGCACCTTCGGGCAGCTTCAGCGCCAGCGTGGTGTCGTTGATCGGGGTGGCAGTCATTGGCTCATCCTTCCATCGAGTGGCGCTGCGGCACTATTCCACGCGCAGAACGTCCTGCGGCTTGAAGCCCAGGTCCGCCGCCTTGCCCTTGCGCCCGCGCGGCGCGCGGGCGTTGTTCAGGCTGCGGATTTCGAGTTGCTCCTCGCGCTCCTTGCCGCCGCGGCCCATTCCGCTGATGCGCACGCTGCGCGTGTAGGCCGCCGCGCCGGCCAGGCTGTCCTTGTCCTCCAGCGCGATGAGCTGCAGGCCGCGCCCGCCGTTGGCCATGGTTTTGAGCTCGCTGATCTCAAACGTCAGGATGCGCCCGCCCACCGAGGCGCAGCACACATGCGTGGCATCCGCCAGGGGCGCGCTGGCGCTGCTGCCGGCCGCGTGCGATGGCGCGCACAGCGTCTCGCCCTCGCCCAGCGACACAAAGGCCTTGCCACCGCGGTTGCGCGCCACCATGTGCTCGACCTGCGCCAAAAAGCCGTAGCCGCCCGAACCCGACAGCAGCAGCTGCGCGGCCAGCGGCCCGGCAAAGTAGTGGCGTATCTGCGTGCCCGCTTCCAGCTCGATCAGCGTGGTAATCGGCTGGCCGTCGCCGCGCCCGCCCGGCAGGCTGGCCACGGCCACCGAGTACACGCGGCCGTTGCTGCCAAAGACGATGAGCGTATCCACGCTGCGGCATTCAAAAGTGCCGTACAACCCGTCGCCGGCCTTGAAGGCGAAGGTGGATGCCTCGTGCCCATGGCCCTGGCGCGTGCGCACCCAGCCCTTGTCAGAGACGACGACGGTGACGGGTTCGTCCAGCACCTTGACCTCGACCACGGCCTTTTTCTCGGCCTGGATCAGCGTGCGGCGCGCGTCGGCAAAGGTCTTGGCGTCGCCCTCGATCTCTTTCACCATCAGGCGGCGCAGCGAGGCCGGGTTGGCCAGAATGTCCTCGAGCTTGCCCTGCTCCTCGCGCAGCTCCTTGAGCTCCTGCTCGATCTTGATGGCTTCGAGCCGCGCCAGCTGGCGCAGGCGGATTTCGAGGATGTCCTCGGCCTGGCGGTCACTCAGGTTGAAGCGCGCGATCAGCGCCGCCTTGGGATCTTCGGCGGCGCGGATGATGGCGATCACCTCGTCGATGTTGAGCAGCACCAGCTGCCGACCTTCCAAAATGTGGATGCGGTCGAGCACCTTCTGCAGCCGGTGCTGGCTGCGCCTGGTGATGGTCGTCTGGCGGAAGGCAATCCACTCCACCAGCATCTGGCGCAGCGACTTCTGCACAGGCTTGCCGTCGATGCCGACCATGGTCAGGTTGATGGGCGCCGAGGTCTCCAGGCTGGTGTGCGCCAGCAGCGCGGCAATCAAATCCTGCTGCGGCACCTTGCCGGTCTTGGGCTCGATGACGATGCGCACCGGTGCATCCTTGCTGGACTCGTCACGCACGCCGTCCAGGAGCGCCAGCATCGAGCTCTTCAACTGCTGCTGCTCCTGCGTCAGCGCCTTCTTGCCGGTCTTGACCTTGGGGTTGGTGATGTCCTCGATCTCTTCGAGCACCTTTTGCGCCGACACGCCCGGCGGCAGCTCGGTCACCACCATCTGCCACTGGCCGCGCGCCAGGTCTTCGATCTTCCAGCGCGCACGCACCTTCAGGCTGCCGCGCCCGCTGCGATAAGCATCCTGGATGTCCGCATCGCTGCTGATGATCTGCCCGCCGCCGGGGTAGTCCGGGCCGGGAATCAGCGCAAACAGCTCGTCATCGCCCAGCTCGGGTTTTTTGACCAGGGCGATGCAGGCGTCGGCCACCTCGCGCAGGTTGTGGCTGGGGATCTCTGTCGCCAGGCCCACGGCAATGCCGCTGGCGCCGTTCAAAAGCGCAAACGGCAGGCGCGCCGGCAGCTGGCAGGGCTCCTGCGTGCTGCCGTCGTAGTTGGGCTGGAAATCCACCGTGCCCATGTCGATCTCGGACAGCAGCAGCGTGGTGATCCTGGCCAGCCGCGCCTCGGTGTAGCGCATGGCCGCCGCGCCGTCGCCGTCGCGGCTGCCAAAGTTGCCCTGGCCGTCGATCAGCGGGTAGCGCTGGTTGAAGTCCTGGGCCAGGCGCACCAGCGCGTCGTAGGCCGACTGGTCGCCGTGCGGGTGAAAGCGCCCCAGCACATCGCCCACCACGCGCGCGCTTTTCACCGGCTTGGCCGGCGTGTTGTTGTTCGGCCCGCCATAGCTCAGGCCCATGCGCTCCATGGCGTAGAGGATGCGCCGCTGCACCGGCTTCATGCCGTCGCAGACATCGGGCAGCGCGCGGCCCTTGACCACGGACAGGGCGTATTCCAAGTAGGCGCGCTGGGCGTAGCCGCCCAGGCTGTCGTCGGCGGGCGGGGGGGTATCGAGAAGGGTGTTTGCTTGTTCTGTCATGCTTTTCAGTCCTGGTCTTGCAGCCGCTCTTGCAGCAGCCGCCGGTCGCGCTCGATTTCCTGGCGCAATTCTTCTTCGCTGGGCAGTACCAACCGGTACTTGCTGGCAAACAACTGGGCGCTTTCATGGAGCACGGAATAGCGCACCACCGAAGCGTCTTTGCTGCCGCAGAGCAAAATTCCCACTGTCGGGTTATCGCCCTCATTTCGGCGCAGGTCGTCGTACAAGCGCACGTACATGTCCATCTGGCCAATGTCCTGGTGCGTCAAGTGGCCGGTTTTCAAATCGATCAACACAAAGCACTTGAGCAGGTAGTTGTAGAAGACCAGATCGACGTAGAAATCCTGCGTCTCGGTACTCACGCGCTGCTGCCGCCCCACAAAAGCAAAGCCCTTGCCCAGTTCCAGCAGAAACTGCTGCAGCTTCTCGACCAAGGCGGCTTCGAGTTGCGACTCCAACAAACGCCCAGCCCCAGGCAAGCCCAGAAACTCCAGCACCACGGGGTCGCGCACAAAGTCGCGTGGGCTTGCCTGGTTTTGCAGCGCTTCGGCCGGTGCCGCAGCAGGGGCTTGGTGTGTGAGCAGACGCTCGTAATACAAGGCCCCTATGTGCCGCTCCAGCACCCGGGTGCTCCAATTGCCAGCCGCCGCCTCGGTCATGTACCACTGCCGCGCCTGCGGCTCTTGCACCCGCAGCAGCAGACGGTAGTGCGTCCAACTCAATTCGTGACGCAGTGCGTCACACTTCGGAAAGGCTTGGTAAAACAAGCGCATATTGCGCAGGTTGGAGGCATCAAACCCCTTGCCGAACTCCCGCGACAAGGTCTGCCCCAGGCCTTGTAACAAGCCTTTGCCATAAGCCGCCCGGGCCTGCCCCGCCTGTTCGTGCTCGACGATATGCCTGCCTATATGCCAATAGGTTTGCACCTGTACCGTATCTACCTGCCGCAGCACCTGCGCCCGCGCCTGGACAATCAACGCACGCAGGGGCTGCAGCAAGGCCTGCGGCACAGCGTCCGTTGTCGCTGGCGCAGTGGGTGGGGATGTTTTCATACTTCAAAAACAATAGCTGGTTGCGCTTGATACATAAGCGTTAGAAGCCTAGAACATTCAAAATTTTGGCTGGCTGCACTGCGGGTCTCATTGGTCATTCACCCAGCCCTTGCAGCTCGTTTTCGATCTGTTCGATGCTGGGCAGGCTGGTTTGCAGCTCAGCAGGCAACGATTCGATCAGTTTGTACTCGGCCACGCCCATGGGTTGCGATTTGTCGCCCAGCGCGTATTCGGCCACCACCTCGTTCTTGCTCTTGCACAGCAGCAGGCCGATGGTGGGCTGGTCGTGCTCGGTCTTCACCTGACGATCAACGGCCGTCAGGTAAAAGCCCAGCTGCCCCAGGTGCTCGGGCTTGAACTTGCCCGCCTTGAGCTCCACCACCACATAGCAGCGCAGCTTGAGGTGGTAGAAAAGCAGGTCGATGAAAAACTCCTCGCCGCCCACGTCCAGCAGCACCTGCCGACCGACGAAGGCAAAGCCCGCACCCAGCTCCAGCAGAAATTCGGTCACATGCTTGACCAAGGCGTGTTCGATGTCGCGCTCCTGCGCCTGCTCGCCCAGGCCGAGAAAGTCGAAGCGATAAGGGTCTTTCAGCGACTCGCGCGCCAGATCGGACTGCGGCTGGGGCAGGCGCCCGTCAAAGTTGGTCACCGCATTGCCACTGCGCTCGCGCAGCCGGGTTTCGATCTGCATCACCAACACATTGCGCGACCAGTGGTGCTCTATGGCCTTGGCGGCGTACCAGCGGCGGTCTTCGGCCCCGGGCAGCTTGTCGAGCAGCGCCAGCTGGTGGTACCAGGGCAATTGTGCAAGCACCGCTTGCACAAATTCGGCATCCGGCCAAGCCTCAGCAAACGCCCGCATGTACTTCAGGTTGCGCGGCGAAAACCCTTTCATGTCCGGGAAGGCTGTGCGCAAATCATGCGCCAGCCGCTCGATCACCTTGGCACCCCAGCCCTGGCTGGCCTGGCGCGCCAGAGTGTCCCGTCCGATCTGCCAATACAGCAACACCAGCTCGCGGTTCACCGCCAGCGTGGCGCGCTGCTGGGCGCTGTGGATGCGGGTCTTCAAGTCCTGCAGCCAGGCGGCGTAGCCTTCGGGCACGGCGATGAGTGAGGCCGGTTGGTCGGTCATGGTGTTCCATCCTCCCCGCCCGCCAGATCGTCCAGCTTCCAGCGCGGCGATGTGCTCGGCCTTGAATTGGTCGAGGCGGTAGGCGCTGTCTTTGAGCAGATCGGCAAGGTGGGTGGTCATATCTAAGGTGGGAAGACAATGGTTTTGATAGCTGCTGGCACTGGTGTGGCGGGCGCCAGCGTCGTAGGGCGCTGGGTTGGGCTGGCAAAGCCGTCACGCGTCGCTGATGGCCTGCTTGAGTTGGGCGTTATGGCTCATCCTGATGGCCCCGTGTGTTTTGTAGATAGAACTCGTGCAGCTTGGCGCGCAGCAGCGCCTTGTCGGGCAACTGGGTTTGATATTCGGCTATCAGCGCGGGCGAGGTGCTGCGGCTGAGGGCGTATTCGACCACCTCGTCATCTTTGCTGGCGCACAGCAGCACGCCGATGGCGGGGTTTTCGTGGGGCTTCTTCACCTCCCTGTCCAGGGCTTCGAGGTAGAAGTTCAGCTTGCCGAGGTATTCCGGCTCAAAGCGCCCTACCTTCAGCTCAATGGCGACCAGGCTGTTGAGCCCACGGTGAAAGAACAGCAAATCCAGCCCGAAGTCGCGCCCGCCCACCTGCACGGGGTATTGGCTGCCGACGAAGCAAAAATCCCGCCCCAGCTCGATCAGAAAGTCCTTGAGCCGCAGCAGCAGGCCGCTATGCAGGTCGGCTTCCAGGTGGTGTTGCGGGAGCTCCAAAAATTCGACAAGGTAGCTGTCCTTGAAGATGTTGGCGGCTTCGGGGTGCATTTGTCTCACCGCTGGTGAGACTTTTGCGGGCGCGAGCACGGCGCGCTCGAACAAGGCAGTTTTGAACTGGCGCTCCAGTTGCCGACTGCTCCACTTTTCTTGCACTGCCAGCTTCAGGTAAAACTCGCGCTCTTCGGGGCGCTTGCTCTGGCCCAGGATGATGAGGTGGTGCGTCCAGGGCAATTGTCTCAGCACTGCCGAGACAAATTCAGGGTCGGGATAGGCCTCATAAAACTGCTTCATCCTGAATAAATTGGGTCGGGTGAAGCCGCGCAGCCCTGGCTGGGTTCGCGCCAGGTAGCGCGCCAGTTGCTCGACCACGCCGTCGCCCCATTCGGCCTGGGTAATTTTTTGGCTGATGCGCTGGCCGATTTGCCAGTACAGCTCAATCAAGCTGGTGTTGACCGCCTGCACGGCGCGCTGGCGGGCGGCCGTTATGAGTTGCGCGATGTCGGAGAAACCAGCGTCTTGTGGTGCGTTGGGGCGCTTGCCGGTCATGTTGCGCCTCGCTGCAAGGCTGGGGTCGGTTGGATGACCAGCCAAGTGATCAGCTCAAAATCCGTCGTCACCTTGATGGCTCCCTGCGCGCCCACCAGTTTGCCGCCACGCCCGGTAAAGAAGTTGCCGGCATTCTTGCGCCCAAACTGCGCGGCGATGGCGGCCACGGCTTGGTCGAGTAAGGCGCTGTAGCGGCGCATATTTTGCCCGTGCGCAGTTTCTTCATCCAAGAGCTGGCACAGCCTGGTGTGCACCTCAGTTTTCCCCTGGCAGACGGCGCGCAAAATCTCCAGCACCTGTTTGGGCGCGGTGAAGTTGTAGCGCACCTCACCATCGTCACGGATATCGATGCACTTGACCTGGCCCGCGTAGCGCGACAGCAGGGCTTTCAAGGCGTGCAGGTTGTCGCCCTGCACGATGAGGTTGCCGCCGCCGCCCCCCCTCTCCCCCAGTCCCTCTCCCGCAAGGGGCGAGGGGTGCGAGAGCGCCGCCACCGGTTCCAGCAGGCGAAACGGTACGTTCTTGTGGTGTTTGACAACGGCGTCCTTGCCGATCCAGTTCAATGTGGGCATGGGTCTTACTTCAAAATCAATAGCTGCTAACGCTTGCTGGATAAGCGTTAAACGTCAAAAACACCGTAATTTCACCCGCCTGCAGCGCCCATCGCTAACCCCAGCTGCGCGTCAGCAGCTCATCGAGGGCGTCGCTGATGGACTGGCCCTGCTCTGCCAGGCTGCCTACCACCGGCCCGAGCTGCTCCAGGGCGACAGACACCATGTCCAGCGGGTGCAGCACCAAGGTCTGCCCCGCCATTTCGAAGACGGGGTTCATGCGCGTTCCGACCACGCTGCCACCGGCAGGCAGGGCCGAGCGGCGCACCAGCGGCACGACGACGCGGCGGCGGTAGCCGTCGAACAGGGCAGACTGCACCACCACCACCATGGGCACGGTGCCCTGCTGCGGGCCGGGATTGAGGTGGACGTCAAACTGCGGCATATAGAAACGGGCTCAACGGGCTTACAGGGTGGAATGCGCGTCCGCAAAAGAACCGGCGGCGTCGTGCAGCGCATTCCATTGGGCCACCGCCGCTTGCGCCTGCTGCTGATGCTGGCTGCGCGCCTGGCGCTGCGCATCCACATAGGTCTGCAGCAGCTCCTCCACCTTGGCCGACAGGTTGCCGCAGTAGGCACGCGACTCGCGCACCAGTGCCTCGTTGAGCGATAGGTTGACGGGTTTTTTGGTGCTTGACTCCAGGGTGGTCATGGCTTGGCTCCTTGCATGCGCATTTTATGCGCACGTCTATTCGCAAACATTGATGATGTTGTTTTACTATGTTTTTAATAGCTATTAACGCTTATCCATCAAGTGCTACAGGCGGAAATTTCCATAATTTAAAAAGCACCCTACTGCGCCTCATGGCTGCTGCGGCCACTGCTGCGCCGCATGCAGCACGCGCAGCACGACCAGCACCGCACCGCCCTGCTGCACTTGGTAAACCAGGATGTAGTTGGGACGCACGACGATTTCCCGCGTGCCCGGCACGCGCCCGGGCTTGTACAGCGTGGGCTGGCGTGCCGCCGCTTGCGCCTTGGCGGCAAATTCTTCATCGAGCTGCAGCGCGGCCAGGGGGTTGTCCTGGGCGATGTAGTCAAAAATGCGCTCACGGTCGGCAATGGCCATGGGCCGCCAGACGACGTTCATGCCTGGCCCTGGGCCAGGCGCTGGCGCAAGGCGGCGCGTTGGGCAGCAAATTGCGCTTCGACTTCTTCATGCGCCACGCTAGGGCGCGGGTCGTCCAGGCTGGCTTGCACCTGGGCGCGAAACCACGCGTCGTAGGCGGCCGCTTCGTGCGCACGCTTGAGCGCGTCGGCCCGGTCGGGCCTGCGGGCGGCCGCGACGGGCTGCGGGTCATAACCTGCGGCGTCCACATCAAAATGCGCAATGCCCAGGCTCTTGAGGTAGGCCACCAAGGTTTCAAATTTGCGAAACAAACGCATCTGGCGGCTGCGCTGCGCGGCCAGGGGCTGCTCTGTCGTTCCGTAGCGCACCCGCAGTGACCAGCCACCGCTGTGCCCGACGATGTGGGCCCCAGTCACCGCGCCCGCCTGGGCCAGCTGCTGCAGTGTGCCGTGGTCTATGGTTTCTGCCATGTCGTCACCTCATCAATGAGAATTGCAGCGCAATAAATTATTGAGCTTTACGCAAATAATAATAAATTGCAAAAACAAAATCCTGGAATTCCTAAACATCCACCTCCACCGCATCCCCATGCAGCTCCATCAGCGCGCGGCGGGACGCCGCTTCGCCCTTGCCCATGAGCTGGGTGATCAGGCCCTCGGTGGCGGCGAAGTCCATGGCGCCCAACTGCACGGGAAGCAGGCGGCGCGTGTCGGGGTTGAGGGTGGTGTCCCACAGCTGCTCGGCGTTCATCTCGCCCAGGCCCTTGAAGCGACTGATCTGGCATTTCTCGCGCGCCACGCCGTCCTTGGCGGCCTTGTCGAGAATGGCCTCCAGTTCGCCTTCGTCCAGCGCGTAGAGCTTGGCGGCGGGCTTCTTGCCGCGCGCCGGAATGTCCACGCGGTAGAGCGGCGGGCGCGCCACGTAGATGTGGCCGGCCGCTATCAGCTTGGGAAAGTGGCGGAAGAACAGCGTCAGCAGCAGCACCTGGATATGTGCGCCATCGACATCGGCATCTGACAGGATGCAGACCTTGCCGTAGCGCAGGCCGGAGAGGTCAGGCTGGTCATGGGGGCCGTGCGGATCGACGCCGATGGCGACCGCGATGTCGTGCACCTCGTTGTTCTTGAACAGCAGGTCGCGCTCGACCTCCCAGGTGTTGAGCACCTTGCCGCGCAGCGGCAGGATGGCCTGGGTCTCCTTGTCGCGGCCCATCTTGGCGCTGCCGCCGGCGCTGTCGCCCTCGACCAGAAAGACCTCGTTATAGGCCAGGTCGCGGCTCTCGCAGTCCGTCAGCTTGCCGGGCAGCACGGCCACGCCGCTGCCTTTTTTCTTCTCGACCTTTTGTCCGGCTCTTTGCCTGGTTTGTGCCGCCTTGATGGCGAGTTCGGCCAGCTTTTTGCCGTAGTCCACATGCTGGTTCAGCCACAGTTCCAGCGCCGGGCGCACGAAGCTGGACACCAGGCGCACGGCGTCGCGCGAGTTCAGGCGCTCCTTGATCTGGCCCTGGAATTGCGGATCCAGCACCTTGGCCGAGAGCACGTAGCTGGCGCGGGCGAACACATCCTCGGGCATCAGCTTCACGCCCTTGGGTAGCAGGCTGTGCAGTTCGATGAAGCTCTTCACCGCCTGGAACAGGCCGTCCCGCAGGCCGCTGTCGTGCGTGCCGCCGGCGGAAGTCGGAATCAGGTTGACGTAGCTCTCGCGCACCGGGCTGCCATCTTCGGTAAAGGCCACGGCCCAGGCCGCGCCCTCGCCCTCGGCAAAGCTCTCGTCGCTGCCGCTGGCAAAGCCCTCGCCCTCGAACAGCGGGATCACCGGGTCGGCACTGAGCGTCTGCGTCAGGTAGTCCACCAGGCCACCCTTGTACTGCCAGGTCTGGGTCTCTTTGTTCTTTTCGTTGACCAGCTGCACCGTCACGCCGGGCATGAGCACGGCCTTGCTGCGCAGCAAATGCGTGAGTTCACCCATGGGCAGCTGGGCGGATTCGAAGTATTTGGCGTCGGGCCAGGCGCGCACCGTCGTGCCCTGCTTGCGCTCGCCAGCCGCCAAAGGCCTAGCCACCAGGGGCTCGACCACATCACCGGCGGCAAAGGCCAGGCGGGCGATCTGGCCCTCGCGGTGCGTGGCGACTTCCAGGCGCGTGGAGAGCGCATTGGTCACCGACACGCCCACGCCGTGCAAGCCGCCAGAGAAGCTGTAGGCGCCGCCGCTGCCCTTGTCGAACTTGCCGCCCGCGTGCAGGCGCGTGAACACCAGTTCGACCACCGGCGCGCCCTCCTCGGGGTGCAGGCCAAAGGGGATGCCACGGCCGTCGTCCTCGACGCTGACCGAGCCGTCAGCGTGCAAGGTGACCTTGATCTTCTTGCCGTAGCCCGCCAGCGCCTCGTCGGCGGCGTTGTCCAGCACCTCCTGGATGATGTGCAGCGGGTTGTCGGTGCGGGTGTACATGCCCGGGCGCTGCTTGACGGGCTCCAGGCCCTTCAGGACGCGGATCGAGCCTTCGGAATATGCGGGTGGGGTGCTGGGTTTGACTGCCATGGGCGCGGATTGTATGACTGGACATAAACCCAGGCCGCGCGGTACAGGTCAAGGACTGATGGGGCGGCACGGCACGACCAGGCTCCAGCGCTGCGTGACCAGGGTGGCGCCGGCCGCGTTTGTCGTCGTTACCAGCAGGTCCATGAAGCCGCGCTCCGGCCTGCTCTTGGAGGGGCGCAGCGCCAGCACCTCGGCCCGCACGCGCAGGCTGTCACCCGGGCGCATGGGGCCATGAAAGCGCGTTTCCTTGAACTCGGCCCCGACGATGGGCGTGCCGCCCAGCAGGCGCGCGTCCACCAGCAGCCGCATGGTCAGCGCCAGGGTCTGCCAGCCGCTGCCCACCAGCGCGCCAAACACCGTGCCGCGCGCGGCCGCCTCATCCAGGTGCATGGGCTGGGGGTCGTATTGCCGGGCAAACGCCTGGATCATCTCCTGCGTCACGGTCATGGCGCCTGTTTCGGTGACATGGCCGACCTGGAAGTCCTCCAGATAGCGTGGCGCGTCGATGGTCGTTGCAGACATGGGTGCCTCCTGTGCACGTTGATCCGGGATGCGTTATAGTAACTTCAATTTTTGAAGGACTGCAATATGGCCTGGACGGAAGTGGGCGACAGCGTTTGCCCCATCGCCCGCGCGCTGGCCGTGGTGGGCGACCGCTGGACGGTGCTGATCGTGCGCGAGCTGTTCCTGGGCGCGCGGCGCTTTGAGGAATTCCAGGTGCAGACGGGCATGTCGTCGCACCTGCTGTCCACGCGCCTCAAGCGCCTGGAGTGCGACGGCATCGTGCAGCGCCGCCCCTACAGCCAGCGCCCGCTGCGCCACGAATACCGCCTGACCGAAAAAGGCCTGGACTTGTACCCCCTGCTGCTCAGCCTCAAGGCCTGGGGCGAGAAATGGAGTGGCCTGGAGCCGCAGGCCGCCCCGGCCATGGTCATCACCCACCGCCAGTGCGGCCACAAAGTCAGCCTGCAACTGATTTGCCCCGAATGCCATGAGCCGTTTGGCCCGCGGGACGCCGAAGCCACCATGGGCGAATGTTTCCACGCCGAGCGCCAGGCCCGCCGCAATGGCGCCTGCCATGGCACCACGCCATAGCCCCATCCGTCAAATACGTTCTAATCCAACCACCATCATGCAAAACCCGCCCAAAAAACTCTCGCTCACGCAGGTGCTGGTCTGCGGCGCCACCATCGTCACCCTGTCCATGGGCATACGTCACGGCTTTGGCATGTGGCTGGCGCCCATCACGCAGGACATGGGCTGGACGCGCCAGACCTTCGCCCTGGCGATGGCCATTCAAAACCTGTCATGGGGCATTTTTGGCATCTTCGGCGGCATGCTGGCGGACCGCTTCGGCGCTTTCAAGGTGCTGATCCTGGGCGCGCTGCTGTACGCGCTGGGGCTGGCGGGCATGGCGCTGTCGCCCACGCCGCTGCTGTTTTCGCTGACCACCGGCGTGCTGATCGGCGCGGCGCAGGCCGGCACCACCTATGCCGTGATCTACGGCGTGCTGGGGCGGCAGATCTCGGCCGAACGGAGATCCTGGGCCATGGGCGTGGCGGCGGCGGCGGGCTCGTTCGGGCAGTTCCTGATGATGCCGGTCGAGAACCAGTTGATTGCGCAACTGGGCTGGCAGAACGCGCTGCTGGTGCTTTCGGCCATGGTGCTGCTCATCGTGCCGCTGGCCTTCGGCCTGCGCGAGCCGGGCTTTCACGGCAGCGCGCCCATCCAGCGCACGCAGTCCGCCGGCCATGCGTTTGCCGAGGCGCTGCGCTACAAGAGCTTTCTGCTGCTCACCGCGGGCTACTTCGTCTGCGGCTTCCAGGTGGTGTTCATCGGCGTGCACATGCCCAGCTACCTCAAGGACCATGGCCTGTCGCCCCAGGTGGCCAGCACCGCCTTGGCGCTGATAGGGCTGTTCAACGTGTTCGGCACCTACGCCGCGGGCACGCTGGGCCAGCGCATGGCCAAACGCCATATCCTGGCCTTCATCTACTTTGCACGCGCCGTGGTCATCACCGTCTTTCTGCTGGTGCCGCTGTCGCCCATGTCGGTGTATGTGTTCTCGGCCGTGATGGGCACGCTGTGGCTGTCCACCGTGCCGCCCACCAACGCGGCGGTGGCGCAGATCTTTGGCGTGCAGCATCTGTCCATGCTCAGCGGCTTCGTGTTCTTCAGCCATCAGATCGGCAGCTTCTTTGGCGTGTGGCTGGGCGGCTATCTGTACGACACCAGCGGCAGCTACGACATCGTCTGGTACCTGGCGATCGCCCTGGGCGTGGCCGCCGGCCTGATCAACCTGCCGGTGCGCGAAGGCGCAATTGTCCGGCCCACGGCACAGGCGGCCTGACCATGCGCGCCAGTCACAAGAAATGGCTTGCGGCCGTGGCCGCGGTGCTGGCGCTGCTGGCGGTGTTTGCGCTGTACCTGCGGCCCGATTTCATGCTGACCCTGGCCGACCAGATCTGGGCCTGCTTCTGATGCACGCTCAGATGGCCCCATCCGACTGGATCCGGCGCTGGTCGCACCTGGTGCCTGCGGGCGGCAGCGTGCTGGACGTGGCCTGTGGCCAGGGCCGGCACATGCACTGGTTTCATGAGAGAAATCACGCCGTAACGGGCATAGATAAAGCGCAAGAAGCTATTGAATCAGTAGCACACCTGGGCGAGGCGATCTGCGCCGACATCGAGGCCGGGCCCTGGCCTCTGCCCGGGCGCCGCTTTGACTGCGTGGTGGTCACCAACTACCTGTGGCGCCCGCTGCTGCCCACCATCTTGGACAGCGTGGCGCCGGGCGGCGTGCTGCTGTACGAGACCTTCGCCCAGGGCAACGAAAGCGTGGGCCGCCCGGCGCGGGCGGATTTTCTGCTGCGCCCCGGCGAGCTGCTGCAGGCCTGCCAGGCTCTGCGCGTCGTCGCCTATGAGGATGGCTTTCTGGCCGAGCCCGCACGCTTCGTGCAGCGCATCGCCGCCGTGCGCGAGCCACTGCCCGGCGCCGGGCCTTTGCGCCTGCCCCTGACGGCCACGCCGTAGTTAGAATGCCCTTTTACCGTTTTTGACCGCGGACATGACCTCTTCCAGCGCCACCCTCACGGGCAGCATCGTCGCCCTCGTCACCCCCATGCACGACGACGGCAGTGTGGACTACCCCTGCTTGCGCAAACTCATCGACTGGCACATCCAGGAAGGCACCGACTGCATAGGGGTCGTGGGCACCACGGGCGAGTCGCCCACGGTCAACGTCGATGAGCACTGCGAGATCATCCGCGTGTCGGTGGAGCAGGCAGCAGGCCGCGTGCCCATCATGGCCGGCTGCGGCGCCAACTCCACGCTTGAAGCCATCGAGCTGGCCCGCTACGCCAAGAAGGTGGGCGCCGACAGCCAGTTGCAGGTCGTGCCCTACTACAACAAGCCCACGCAAGAGGGCCAGTACCAGCACTTCAAAGCGATTGCCGAGGCCACGGGCGACCTGCCTATCGTGCTCTACAACGTGCCCGGCCGCTCGGTGGCCGACATGCACCACGAGACCGTGCTGCGCCTCACGCAGGTGCCGGGCATCATCGGCATCAAGGAGGCCACGGGCAACATCGAGCGCGCGCAGTGGCTGATCCGCGACGTGCCCAAGGGCTTTGCCGTCTATTCGGGGGACGACCCGACAGCCGTGGCCCTGATGCTCTGCGGCGGCCAGGGCAACATCAGCGTGACGGCCAACGTGGCGCCGCGCCTGATGCACGAGCTGTGCCTGGCCGCCCTCGCCGGTGATGCGCGCCGCGCGATGGAGATCCAGTTCCAGCTGATGCCGGTGCACAAGAACCTGTTCGTCGAGGCCAACCCCATCCCGGTCAAGTGGGCCATGGCCCGCATGGGCCTGTGCGGCGGCACCATGCGCCTGCCGATGACGCCGCTGTCGCAGGGCAACGAGGCCGTGGTCGAAACCGCCCTGCGTGCCGCCGGCCTGCTGGCTGCCAACAACGCCTGATGCACTCCGCCGGGCACACCCGCATGCCCGGCACGTCTTGGATTCCGAAGGATTTTTGCGTGAACGCTACCACCCGCCTGGGCCTGCTGGGCCTTGCCATGACCGTGTCTGCCTGCTCCGTGCTGGAGAGCGACAAGATCGACTACAAAAGCGCCACCAAGGGTGTCACCCTGGAAGTGCCCCCGGACCTGAACCAGCTCTCGCGCGAGACCCGCTACACCGTGCCCGGCGCGCCCGTGTCGGCCGCCGCATTCGAGGCCGGCCAGGCGCAGCAGCCGCGCGGCGCAGCCAGTGCCGCCCCGCAATCCATTGGCGACGTGCGCATAGAACGCGACGGCAACCAGCGCTGGCTGGTGATCAACCGCCCCGCCGATCAGCTCTGGGAGCCGGTGCGCGACTTCTGGCTGGAAAGCGGCTTTGTCTTCACCGTCGAGCAGCCCAAGCTCGGCCTGCTGGAAACCGACTGGGCCGAGAACCGAGCCAAGCTGCCGCAGGACATCATCCGTTCCACCATTGGCAAGGTGTTTGATTCGCTCTACTCCACCGGCGAGCGCGACAAGTTCCGCACCCGCCTGGAGCGCACCGCCAGCGGCGGCACCGAGATCTTCATCACCCACCGCGGCATGCAAGAGGTGTACACCAGCACCCAGAAGGACAACACGATCTGGCAACCGCGCGCGGCCGATACCGAACTGGAAACCGAGTTCCTGCGCCGCCTGATGGTCAAGCTGGGCGTCAGTGAAGAGCAATCCAAGGCCGCCACGGCTGCGCCGGTACCCGTCACACCCAGCGCGCGCACGACGACGGTGAACAACTCGCCGGTAGTGCAGCTCGATGAAGGCTTTGACCGCGCCTGGCGCCGCGTGGGCGTGTCGCTGGATCGCACGGGCTTCACCGTGGAAGACCGCGACCGCAGCCAGGGCGTGTACTTTGTGCGCTATGTGGCCCCGAGCGAGAAGAAGGAGCAGGGTTTCTTCAGCAAGATGTTCTCCAGCTCACCCGACGCCGTGGCGCCGCTCAAGTACCGCATCGTGGTGCGCAGCGAGGGCAACCTGAGCACGGTGTCGGTGCTGAACTCTGCCGGTGCGCCCGAAACTTCCGCCAACGCCCAGCGCATCGTGCGCGTGTTGGCGGACGACCTCAAGTAAGTCACTCCCGGGACACGCCCCGCAAGGGGAGTGCCCCGGCGCATACAGCAACAAAAAACCCCGGCCAAACGGCCGGGGTTTTTTGCTTCTGCCGGGCTCGCGAGCCCGGTTCAGGCGTGCTTACTTGGAAGCGCCAGTGGCTGCATTGGCAGCAGCGTCGGCAGCCTTCTTGGCTGCTTCAGCGGCAGCGTCGGCGGCTTCCTTGGTAGCGTCCACAGCAGCGGCGGCAGCATCCTTGGTTGCATCGGTGGCAGCAGCAGCAGCGTCCTTGGTGGCGTCAACTGCGGCGGCGGCGGCATCCTTGGCTGCGTCAACAGCTTCTGCGGCGGGAGCAGGAGCGGGAGCTTCCACGGGTGCAGGAGCAGCAGCCGGTGCGGGTTCTTCCTTCTTGCCGCAAGCGGCGAGGGCAGCAGCAGCGATCAGGGCGGCCAGAACGACGGAGTTCTTCATTTCGGTTTCCTATGGGAACAAGTGATAGTCATGAAAAGCCGCGACATCCGCCTCTTGCAGCGGGAGACCCGGCGGCGATGCATTGCTTGATTTAAAGCAAACACCAGGTGCAATACCAACGGCGAATTATAGAAAGTTTTCGTCAATAGTGGATAACACGAATAAAGCGCTACCTTTATTACAACAACTTGGGGCCTCACAGGCCCAAGGTCGAGGCCGGAAAGCCCGGCGCGCTCTTGCGCTCCAGCCATTCGTTGATGGCTTCGCGCAACAGGATACGGCGCTCGGGCTCGGTGCCGGTCATGCCGTTGCAGCGCAAGGGGTCGTGGCGCTGCAACACCCATTGCGGCGACCAGATGGCACTGGGCAGATCCTGCGGATCGACGGCGCCAGCGCGGCGGCACACGATGATGTGATCCCAGCGCACGCGCCACTGCACAAAGCGTGCGTGGCGCCGCTGCAGCTCGGCGAAGTCGGCCGCCAGCATGGTCAGGCGCCGCCCGCTGCGCGCCCATTGCTGCAGCGACTCGACCACCGCGCGCTCGCCCAGGGGCCAGTCGTGAAAGTTGGCGTCGCTCAAAACCAGCTCGCGCCAGCCCTCGTGCGCGGCGCAGGCCAGCGCGTCGCGCACCAGCTGTTGAAACGCCGTGCGCCCTTCAAACCGGCCGCTGGGCAATGCCGGCGTCGCCTGCTCCTGGTTGGGATCAGCGTGCATGCGCCCAGCCTGCTTCGCACCATGCCGACAGCAGCTCCAGCGCGTCGTCGCTGGCGCGCGCCAGATCGCGTGGCGCAAGACGGCGCTCGTCGGCCAGGCGGCGCATCAGCGTAGCGTCGCGTCCGGCGGCGCGGTAGCTCTCGCCGTTGATGAAGACATGCTTGTCGTCATACATCATGCGCGTGCGCCTATCCAGCGCCAGGCATTCCAGCATCCCGCCGTTCTCGCCGGGCTCGAACCAGACACTGGGCTTGGGCTCGGTCAGGGCCTCGCCCAGCGCGCATTCCAGCGCCTGCGGCTGCTCCAGCGCGCGCTGCACGGCCTTGCGGGCAAAGTCCTGCAGCTCGGCGGGAATAGCGCCGGGGCCGGCCACGGCCGGCTGCTGTGCGTCGCGGTAGATGGCACCCTCGTCATCCGCCGCGGCCTCGGCCATGCGCAGCAACACCTCGTGCGCCAGCTGGGCGCCGTTGGGCGAACGAAAGCCGATCGAGTAGGTCATGCATTCGCCCTCGGCGATGCCATCATGGGCCCAGCCCGGGGGCAGGTAGAGCATGTCGCCGGGCTCCAGCACATACTCCTCCTCGGGCTCGAAGGCCGCCAGAATCTTCAGCGGCAGGCCGGGGCGCAGCGTCTTGTCCTTTTGCCGGCCTATGCGCCAGCGCCGCTGGCCGTGCGCCTGCAGCAGGAACACGTCGTAGTTGTCGAAATGCGGGCCGACGCCGCCGCCGTCCGTGGCGTAGCTGATCATCACGTCGTCAAGCCGCGCCTCGGGCACGAAGCGAAACTGCTGCATCAGTGCGTGCACGCCCTCGTGGTGCAGATCCACGCCCTGCACCAGCGCCGTCCAGCGCGGCGTGGCCAGGGGCGGCAGCGAGCGGCGTGCCAGCGGCCCGTGGCGCAGCACCCATTGGCCGGCCTTGTCCTGTATGAAGCGCGACTCCACGCCCTCGCGCCCGGCCAGATCGAGCAGCTCGGCGCGGGTGAGCAACGGCTTGAAACCGGGAATGGCGCGCCGCACCAGCAAGGGTTTCTTGTGCCAGTGGCGGCGCATGAACTGCGCCGGGCTGAGCCCCCCGAGCAGGGCCAAAGCTTGTTGTACATCCATGGGATAGGCGCGGCCGCGCGGGCCGCAGGGCTATGAACTGCGACAATTGTCCTATGGAAATAACCGAACAATGTGTGGTCGCGCTGACCTGGGTCTTGAAGGACACGCTGGGCGAGGAACTGGACGTGCTCGACGATCCGGTGGAGTTTCTGCTGGGCGGCGACGACCTGCTGGCGCGCATAGAAGAGGCCCTGCAGGGCCATGGCGTGGGTGCCGAACTGGCCCTGCACCTGGAGCCCGAGGACGCCTTTGGCGACTATGACGACAAGATGCTGTTCCTGGAGCCGCGCACGCTGTTCCCGGCCGACATCGAGGAAGGCATGACCTTCGAGGGCAGCGCCCTGCCCGAGGGCATCAACCCGGACGCGCCGCGCGACGCCCTGTACACCATCGCCCAGATCTATCCCGAACATGTGGTGCTGGACGGCAACCACCCGTTGGCCGGCATTGCGCTGCGCCTGCAACTCAAGGTGCATGGCGTGCGCGAGGCCACCGAGGAAGAAATCGGCCGCGGCACGGCCGGCACGGGGTTCTTCCGCATCCAGCCCCAGGCACCTGGCAACGACCTGCTGCACTGAACAGCAGCCCCCACGGGCTCAATGCTTGCCGGTGGAGCCGTAGCCGCCCTCGCCGCGTTCGCTGGCGGGAAAGTCGCTGACCACGTTGAACTCGGCCTGCACCACCGGCACGATGACCAGCTGCGCCAGCCGCTCCATGGGCTGCAGTGTGAACGCCTGGTCGCTGCGGTTCCAGGCGCTGACCATGAGCTGACCCTGGTAGTCGCTGTCGATCAGGCCGACCAGGTTGCCCAGCACGATGCCATGCTTGTGACCCAGGCCCGAGCGCGGCAGGATCAGCGCGGCGTAGCCCGGGTCCTTCAGGTAGATGGCGATGCCCGTGGGCACCAGTTGCCAGGCATTGGCTGCCAGCTCCAGCGGTGCATCGATGCAGGCGCGCAGGTCCAGCCCGGCGCTGCCCGGCGTGGCATAGGCGGGCAGCTGATCGGCCATGCGGGGGTCGAGAATCTTGACGTCTATCTTCATGGGTACACGGGTTGTTATTCAGCGGTCGCTGCCGGCACGGCGGCGCCTGGATCTCCACACACTCAGGCCCACGCCGACCAGCATCGCACCCCCTATGGCAAAGGGTAGCAAGGCGGGCGCAAACCACATCAGCAGCGCAAACAGCCCCCAGAGCAGCAGCGGCCACTTGGCCAGTACGGCGCGCGTGGCGGCCTGGTTTGCGACGCTGCGCGCGGCTGTCGTGGTGCCGGGGGTAGCGGCTGCCTTGATTGGCGCCGCCGGACGTGGCCTGGCGCTTGCCCCGGGCTGCGGTACATCGCGCTGCGCGGCCCGGCCCTGGCCCTGGCCCTGCGACAGATGCTCTACATAGCGGGCGTAGTCGCCATCGGGCGGCTCGCTGTAGTCGCCAAGAGAAGGCTGAGGCCGTGGTGCGTTCATGGGCGGGATGCGCTGGCTTCGGACAAACGCCGCGCAATCTCGGCGACCAGCTGGCGCGCCAGATCGGTCTTGGGTGCGCGCGCAAGCTCGCTGTGCCCATGGGCGTCCACCAGCAGCAGGGCGTTGTCGTCCTGCCCAAAGGTCGCCGGGCCAATGTTGCCCACCAGCAGCGGCACGCCCTTGCGCTGGCGCTTGGCGCTGGCGTGCGCCAGCAGGTTCTCGCTCTCGGCGGCAAAGCCGACGCAGTACAGCTGGCCCGCGCGCGCGCGCGGCGATTGCGCCACCTGGGCCAGGATGTCGGGGTTCTCGACAAAACCCAGGGCCGGCACCGCACCCGATCCGTCCTTCTTGATCTTGTGCTCGGCGGCCGCCGCAGGGCGCCAGTCGGCCACGGCCGCAGTAGCTATAAATATAGTAGCTTCTGGCGCTTGCGCATCAACCGCTTCAAGCATATTTTGTGCTGAGCGCACATTGATGCGGCGCACACCGCGTGGCGTGGGCAGGTGCACCGGGCCGGCCACCAGCGTGACATCGGCGCCCGCGGCGCGCGCCGCGCTGGCAATGGCAAAGCCCATCTTGCCGGATGACAGGTTGGTGATGCCGCGCACCGGGTCAATGGCCTCGAAGGTGGGCCCGGCGGTGATCAGCACGCGCTGGCCGGCGAGCAGCTTGGGCGCGAAGAACGCCTGCAGCTCCTCCAGGATTTCCTCGGCCTCCAGCATGCGCCCGTCGCCCGTCTCGCCGCAGGCCTGGTCGCCATGGCCCACGCCCAGCACGGTGGCGCCGTCCTGGGCCACCTGTGCCAGGTTGCGCTGCGTGGCCGGGTGGGCCCACATCTCGCGGTTCATGGCCGGGGCGACCAGCAAGGGCACGCGATCGATGGGCCGCGCCAGGCACATCAGGCTCAAAAGCTCGTCGGCCCGGCCCTGCACCAGGCGCGCGATGAAGTCGGCGCTGCAGGGCGCGATGAGGATGGCATCGGCCTCGCGGCTCAGGTTGATGTGGGGCATGTTGTTGGCTTCGCGCGCGTCCCACTGCGAGCAATACACCGGCCGCCCCGACAACGCCTGCATGGTCACGGGGGTGATGAACTGCGCGGCCGCCTCGGTCATCACCACCTGCACGCTGGCGCCGGCCTTCACCAGCAGCCGCGTCAGCTCGGCGCTCTTGTAGCAGGCTACGCCGCCGCTCAGGCCCAGGACTATATGTTTGCCAGCAAGCTCATTCATGGGCCGCAATTTAGCAGAGGCGCTGCGAAGGCAAGTGCCCACCGCCCCGGCCACGCGCGGGGCGGACTTTATAATCGCAATTTCCCACCACCAGGGGGCCTCGAAACCCGTAGCGGCTCCCTATAAGACATGACCAAATTCGTCTTCGTCACCGGCGGTGTGGTGTCTTCCCTGGGCAAGGGAATCGCCTCAGCCTCCCTTGCCGCGATCCTCGAATCGCGCGGTCTCAAAGTCACCCTCATCAAGCTCGACCCGTACATCAACGTGGACCCGGGCACCATGAGCCCCTTCCAGCATGGCGAGGTCTTCGTGACCGACGATGGCGCCGAAACCGACCTGGATCTGGGGCATTACGAGCGTTTCATCGAAACGCGCATGAAGCAGGCCAACAACTTCACCACCGGCCGCATCTACCAGAGCGTGCTGGAGAAGGAGCGCCGCGGCGACTATCTGGGCAAGACCGTGCAGGTGATCCCGCATGTGACGGGCGAGATCCAGGAGTTCATCAAGCGCGGCGCCGGCATTGGCACGGCGGACGCCGTCGATGTGGCCATCTGCGAGGTCGGCGGCACGGTGGGCGACATCGAGTCCCTGCCCTTCCTGGAGGCCGTGCGCCAGCTGGCGCTCAAGCAGGGCCCGAACAACGCAGCCTTCGTGCACCTGACCTATCTGCCCTGGATTGCCACGGCGGGCGAGCTCAAGACCAAGCCCACCCAGCACACGGTGCAGAAGCTGCGCGAGATCGGCATACAGCCCGACGCGCTCTTGTGCCGCGCCCACCACGCCGTGCCCGAGGAGGAGCGCGAGAAGATCTCGCTGTTCACCAACGTGCCCGAATGGGGCGTGATCAGCATGTGGGACGTGGACACCATCTACAAGGTGCCGCGCATGCTGCACGAGCAGGGCCTCGATGGTCTGATCTGCGACAAGCTGCGCCTGAACACCCCGCCGGCCAACCTCAAGCGCTGGGACGACCTGGTGCGCGAGACCGAGCACCCGCAGGGCGAGGTGCAGATCGCCATGGTGGGCAAGTACGTCGAGCTGTCGGATGCCTACAAGTCGGTCAACGAAGCGCTCAAGCACGCCGGCATGCAAAGCCATGTGCGTGTGAAGATCACGCATGTGGACTCGGAAACCATCACCGACGCCAACGCCGCCGAGCAGCTGGGCCCGTTCGACGCCATCCTGGTGCCGGGCGGCTTTGGCTCGCGCGGGGTCGAGGGCAAGATCAGCACCGCCCGCTACGCCCGCGAGCACAAGGTGCCCTACCTGGGCATTTGCCTGGGCATGCAGGTGGCCACCATCGAATTTGCGCGCCATGTGGCGGGCTTGGCGGGCGCCAACTCCACCGAGTTCGACCCCGCAACAAAGCATCCGGTGATTGCCCTCATCACCGAATGGAAGGACGAGGACGGCACCATCAAGACGCGCGACGAGAACTCTGACCTGGGCGGCACCATGCGCCTGGGCGCGCAAAGCTCGGACGTGCAGGCCGGCACGCTGGCGCACAGCATCTACGGCAGCGTGGTCACCGAGCGCCACCGCCACCGCTACGAGGCCAACGTGCAGTACCTCGACCAGCTGCGCAAGGCCGGCCTGGTGATCTCGGCACTGACACAGCGCGAGCACCTGACCGAGATCGTCGAGCTTCCGAAGGCCGTGCACCCCTGGTTCATCGGCGTGCAGTTCCACCCCGAATTCAAGTCCACGCCCTGGAACGGCCACCCGCTGTTCAACGCCTTCATCAAGGCGGCCATCGCGCACAAGAAGGCATAGAAAGAGACCACCCACCATGCAACTCTGCGGCTTTGACGTTGGCCTGGATCAACGCTTCTTTCTGATCGCCGGCACCTGCTCCATCGAAGGGCTGGAAATGTCTCTGGACGTGGCCGGCCAACTCAAAGAGACCTGCACGGCGCTGGGCATCCCGCTGATCTACAAGGGCTCGTTCGACAAGGCCAACCGCTCGTCCGGCAGCAGCCAGCGCGGCCTGGGGCTGGATGCGGGCCTGAAGATCCTGGACGAAGTGCGCCGCCAGCTGCAGCTGCCCATCCTGACCGACGTGCATGACGCGTCGCAGGTGGCCGAGGTAGCCAGCGTGGTCGATGTACTGCAGACGCCCGCCTTTCTGTGCCGCCAGACCGACTTCATCCGCGCGGTGGCTCAAAGCGGCAAGCCGGTCAACATCAAAAAGGGCCAGTTCCTCGCACCCTGGGACATGAAGAACGTCATCGACAAGGCCCGCGACGCCGCGCGTGAGGCGGGCCTGTCGGAAAACCGCTTTCTGGCCTGCGAGCGCGGCGTGAGCTTTGGCTACAACAACCTGGTGGCCGACATGACCAGCCTGGCCGAGATGCGCAAGTCGGGCGCCCCGGTGGTGTTCGACGTAACCCATTCGGTGCAAAAGCCCGGTGGCCTGGGTGCCGTGAGCGGCGGCGCGCGCGACATGGTGCCGGTGCTGGCCCGCGCCGGCGTGGCCGTGGGCGTGGCCGGCCTGTTCATGGAAACCCACCCCAAGCCCGCCGAGGCCTGGTCCGACGGGCCCAACGCCGTGCCGCTCAAGCACATGCGGGCGCTGCTGGAGACCCTGGTGGCGCTGGACGACATCACCAAGAAGAACGGTTTTCTTGAGAACGACTTTGGAGCCTGAACCACCATGCCTAGTGGATACGTCATCGCCTCGGTCACCGTCACCAACCCGACGCAATACGAGGAATACCGCAAGTGGAGCACCCTGGCCATGCAGGCGCATGGCGCCGAGGTGTGTATCCGCGGCGGCAAGGTCGAGGTGATGGAGGGCGACTGGGACCCAGGCCGCACCGTGGTTCTCAAGTTCCCCAGCTTCGAGGCCGCCAAGGCCTTCTACCATTCGCCCGAATACGGCAAGGCACGCGCGGCGCGCCAGGGTGCGGCCATCATGCGCCTGGTCTGCGTGGAAGGCCTTTAATACTATTATTTTTATAGCTGTTTGCGCATACAGGACAAGCGCTACATGCCAATTTAGCTTTTAATCTCTGACAAAGGAAAACCATGAGTGCCATTGTTGACATCGTAGGCCGCGAAGTGCTGGACAGCCGCGGTAACCCCACCGTCGAGTGCGACGTGCTGCTCGAATCGGGCGTGATGGGCCGCGCCG
>JADHED010000732.1_pt1 | contig 34302 bp, 31 predicted proteins | sample 8952041 | NCBI WGS metagenome assembly JADHED01 (sample SAMN16124423, study PRJNA663239) | bioreactor sludge metagenome | isolation source: sludge (control) | place: India:Bengaluru | collected 2018-09-08
AGGACGCCGCCCTCTCACGGCGGTAACACGGGTTCGAGTCCCGTAGGGGCTACCATAAGTGCACCCTCCCGCACCGGAGGGTGCTTTGCTTTATTGTGGGGCCATGACGACACCGCGACGCATCGTCCTCTTCTTCATCGACGGCCTTGGCTGGGGGCCGGCGGACGACGTGGCCAATCCGACCCAGACTTACGGGGGCGAGCTCTTCCGCCTGCCGGAGCCGCCGGCGGACGGTCAGCCGCAGCGTCTGGTGAGCGGCGCCTGGGCCCGGCCCATCGACGCTTGCCTCGGTGTCGCCGGCCTGCCCCAGAGCGCGACCGGCCAGACCACCATGCTGACGGGCGTGAACGCCGCGGCGGCGCTGGGGCGGCACAAGGAGGGCTTTCCCGGTCCGCGGCTGCGGGAGAACCTGCTCGCTCATTCGGTGCTGCGGCGCCTGAAGTTTGCGGGCCGTCGGGCCACCTTCTTCAACGGGTTCCGCGAGCCGTTCTTCAGCTGGCCGCGCGAGCGGCAGCTGCGGACGTCGGCCACCACCGTCGCCAATCTCGCGGCGGAGAATGCCTTCTTCGGTGTCGCGGACGTGGCGGCAGGCCGCTCGCTGTATCACGACATCACCGGCGACGCGCTGCTGGCCCTGGGCTTCGCGACACCGGTGCGGACGCCGGCGGACGCGGGGGCCATCCTGGCCGCCGAGACCGTCGGGCACGACTTCCTGCTCTACGAGTACTTCCTGTCCGACCGCGCCGGGCACGCGCGGGAGCGCGCCGGCGCCGAGGCCGAGCTGCGGAAGCTCGACGCGTTCCTCGGCGCGGCTCTGGCGGGGCTCGGCCTGCATGGTCCCGACGCTCGCGAGGACGGGACCCTCTTCCTGGTCTGCTCCGATCACGGCAACCTGGAGGATCTCTCGGTCGCCACCCACACCCGCAATCCCGTGCCCCTGCTGGCCTGGGGCGCGGGGGCGCAGGCGTTCGTCGGCCGGGTGTCGGCCCTCGACGAGGTCGCGCCGGCCATCGTCCGGACGCTGGTCGGCGATTGAGCCTGGCGGTGATCCGCGGTGTGGGGGAAGTCGCCCGGTCCGCCGGGCGCCCCGACGCGGTGGCGCTACGGCCGCTTGCCCTCGAGATAGAACACCTCGAAGACCTTCTCGTGGCAGATCGGCCCGTGGCCGAAGTAGCCATCCTCGCCGAAGAGCTCGCCGTGGTCGCTCATGATCATGAAGTACGTGTTGGCGGGGCAGCGCTCGAGGAAGCGGCCGACCACGGCGTCGAGGTGCTCGACGCAGGCGACCTGCTTGTCGTAGAAGGCGCGGAACTGCGCGGGCGTGAAGAACTCGTCCTCGTTGCGGCCCGCGGAGAACGCGGCGGGTTCGCGCAGGAACTCGTCGAGGGATTTGAACACGCCGTGCACGCCGCTGATGTGGGGTAGGTCAGCGGCCTTCTCGCCCGGCAGCAGGTAGGGGTAGTGGGTCTCGCCGGTGTTCAGGAAGAAGAAGCTCGGTTGATTGTCACGGAACGACACCCGGTCGAGGATCGCCTGCAGATCGTTGTGCGACGGCGCCAGCTCGTAGCGGTCGAAGTGGGCCGCCAGCGACGTCATCGGGTTGAGGACCGGCAACGACACCCAGCCCTCGCACCAGTAGCCGTGCGCCTTGAGGAAGGCCGGCAGCGACAGGTGCGGCACGAAGCCCTTGAACGCCACGTCGGGGATGTTCAGGCGCTGCGACCAGAGGCTGAACTCCTCGCGGTAGACGTTGCTCGCGAAGACGCCCTTGGGGCTGAGGTGGGGGACCATGCCCATGAGGAACGTGTAGTGGCTCGGGCTGGTCCAGCTCGCGTAGCTGTAGCGCGCCTCGGCGCGCGCGATGCGGTCCAGGTTGGGCGTGCGCGCGGCCGCGAACGCGTCCCAGCGGCAGCTGTCGAAGACGATGAAGACGACGTTGTTCGGTCGGTCGTCGGCGCCGAAGGCGCGCTTGATGCCGTCCAGCAGACCAGACATGCGCTCGCATCCTCGCGGGAATCGGGGTCCGGAGTCGCCGGCGACAATCTCGCGCTCCGCCGCGGGAGATGCAACTCCGCGCCGAGGGGCGCGGGGCCGTCCACCGTCGGGACGGCCCCTCACCGCGACGTCAGGCGAGCGCGGCCGTCAACGCGGCCGTCAGTTCGGCCTTCGGCTGCAGGCCGACGAAGCTGCCGACGACCTTGCCGCCCTTGAAGACCATCACCGTGGGAATGCCGCGGATGCCGAACTGGCTGGCGAGGGCCTGGTTGTCGTCGACGTTGACCTTGCCGACCTTCGCCTGGCCGGCGAACTCGCCGGCGATCTCCTCGATCACGGGCCCGATCATCTTGCAGGGACCGCACCACGGAGCCCAGAAGTCCACAAGGACCGGCACCGCGCTGTTGGTCACCTCGGTGGCGAAATTCTCGGCGTCGAGCTTCAGGACGTTTTCCACGATTCGACCTCTTGGTTGGGGTTGTCCGGAGACGTGTTCATGACAGGCATCTTAAGCAGGTCCCGCGCCATGTCGGCGACGTGGAGTTAAATGACTATACGACATGTAGTTACTGGCCATCTGTGCCGGGGCTGCAAAATGTTATATGTTGCATGCATCGCAATTGTTGCAACAATAACGTTGCGGCGAGTCAGGTGCTCTGCTAGAATTCCCTTCGGAGGTCACCTCGATGCCGTCCCCGCGCGAGACCGGACATCTCGACTCGCTCAGCGTTCGCGACCTGCGAGCGCTGACCGCCGCCATGGCCGAGGGCGTGGTGGTGGTGGGGCCGGACCTGCGCGTGCGCGACCTGAACGCGGCAGCGGCGACCATGCTCGGCGTCGACCCGCCGGCGGCCCTCGACCGCAACGTCTGCGGCTTCTTCGGCAAGGGAGCCTGCCCGCGGGACAGCCTGGCGGAAACCCTCGCCAGCGGCCGGCCCATCCTGGACTTCCAGACCACGGTGCGGCTCTCCGACGGCCGCGAGGGCCAGGTGGTGCTGCGGACGGTGCCCGTCGCCGGCGGCGGCGTCGCGTTGCTGCTCGGCGACGTGACGGAGGTCACTCGCCTGCGGCGCGAGTCGTCGCCACGGATGCGTCTCGGCCGCCTGACCGGGCACGACGCCAAGATGCAGGAGCTCTACGACCTGATCGACACCGTCGCCGCCAGCGACGCGAGCGTGCTGATCCGGGGAGAGAGCGGCACGGGCAAGGAACTGGTGGCGCAGGCCCTGCACGACGACCGTCGGGGCCGGTTCGAGGAAGCCCACGGCGGCACCATCTTCCTGGACGAGATCGGCGACGTCTCGCCGGCGGTGCAGGTGAAGCTGTTGCGCGTGCTGCAGGAGCGGGTCATCGAACGGGTGGGGGACGCCCGGCCCTTGCCCGTGGACGTCCGCGTGGTCTCCGCGACGAATCGCGACTTGGAGAGCCTTCTCGCTTCGGGTAGGATTCGCGAGGACTTCTACTACCGGATCAAGGTGGTGCGCCTGGACATCCCGCCGCTGCGCGAGCGGCGGGAGGACATCCCGTTGCTGGTCGGGGAGTTGCTGGCCCGTCACGGCGCGCCGGACGTCGCCGTGGCCCCCGACGCCATGAGCCGCCTGCTGCGCCACGCCTGGCCGGGGAACGTGCGTGAACTGGAGAACGCGCTCGAGCATGCGCTGGTGCTCAGCCGCGGCGCGGAGATCCGGAGTGAGCATCTGCCGCCGGAGATCGGCGTCGCGGCGGGGGGACGCGGGATGACCGCGGTCGCGCGCGGCTCGGCGTCCGAGCGCGAGCTGATCGCCGCGGCGCTGGCCGCGAGCGGCTGGAATCGCACCCGGGCGGCGCGCCGGCTGGGGATCGACCGCACCACGCTGTGGCGCAAGATCAAGGACCACGGACTCACGCCCGCCGAGTGAGCGGAGCGGCAGCGGAGGACACATGGGCGCAGGGCGGAACTGGCTTCTCGGCTGCGGCATCGGCTGTGGCGTGGTGCTCCTGGTCTTCGTGCTGGTGGCGGGCGGGTCCTTCTTCGTGCTCCGCGACGCCATCCGCGGCTTCAAGCAACTCGAGGAGTCCCAGACGACGCTCGTCGCGGAACACGGCCGGATCGCGGATTTCCAGCCGCGTCCCGACGGTCGCATCCCGGCGGAGCGGATCGTCGCCTTCCTCGCGGTGCGCGACACCACCGCCGAGAAGCGGGACGAGCTCGCGCGCGCGCTGAACGTGGACATGCCCGCCTTGAAGGACGATGGCCAGAAGGGTGTCGGCAAGATGCTGCGGGGTCTCAAGGCCGGCTTCGGCTTTACCGGCTCCCTCGCCGAGTACCTCCGCGAACGCGGCGCCGCGATGGTGGCCCAGGACATGGGTCTCGGGGAGTATCTGTACATCTACAGCCTCGCGTACTACACGTGGCTGGGCAAGGACCCCGGCGCCGGTCCGGCCGAGCTGAACGTCGACCTGGAATCGCGGCGCAACAAGCGCGTGATGGTGTGGGGCGAGGATCAAGGGGACTGGAGCAAGCCCGAGGTGCGCCGGCAACGGCTGCGCCTGATGGTGCACGACCACCTGTTGCCCATGCTCGAGAGCCAGCTGGCGGCTGTCGATGTCGCCGCGGATCCCGCCTGGCGCGGCGAGCTGGCGGCGGAGATCGAGCGCCTGCGCGCCGAACCGGGACGTCTGCCCTGGCAGGACGGCCTCCCGGCGCCCCTGCGCGAGAGCCTCGAGCCGCACCGCGCGCAACTCGAGGCTCAGTGGTCGGACGCCGCCAACATGCTCGAGATCCTCACCCTCGAGGATCGCGAGGGAGGCGGCATCAAGGTGAAGGCCGCCTCCGGCGAAGAGGTCTGATCGCCGAGGGGTCAGTGCCCCGCCTGGATGACCGGCTGCGCCGCGTGCTCGCTGCAGAGCACCACCAGGAGGTTGCCCACGAGGTCGGCCTTCTTGTCTTCCGGCAACTCGACGATGTGCTTGGCTTGCAGTTCGTGCAGCGCCATCTCGACCATGCCGACGGCGCCTTCCACGATCTTCTTGCGCGCCGAGACCACCGCCTGCGCCTGCTGCCGCTGCAGCATCGCGTGGGCGATCTCCTGCGCGTAGGCCAGGTGGCTCAGTCGCGCCTCGAGCACCGTCACGCCGGCGCGCGCCAGGCGTTCCTGCAATTCGCGCATCAGCTCCTCGTTCACCTCGTCGGTCGCCCCGCGCAGCGTGACGTCCTCGTCCTCGCCGTCGTAGCTGAATCGGCTGGCGAGGTGGCGCAAGGCCGTCTCGCTCTGCGTGGTGACGTAGTCGCTGTAGTGATCGACATCGAAGAGCGCGCGAGCCGTGTCGCTGACCTGCCAGACCACCACCGCCGCGATCTCGATGGGATTGCCGACCTTGTCGTTCACCTTCAGGCGATCGCCGTTGAGCGTGCGCGCTTTCATCGAGATCTTCTTCTTCGTGAAGAAAGGATTCGCATAGCGGAAGCCGTTGACGTTGCAGGTGCCCTTGTACTCTCCGAAGAGGAGGACCACGACGGCCTCGTTCGGGTTCACGACGAAGAAGCCGGCCGTGACGAAGATGTTGGCGATCAGCACCAGCACGGCCGGGATGAGCAGCAGCACCTGGTGGGTCACCGCGGCGAAGATGAAACCGCCGATCGCGCCGAGATAGAGCAGGATGTTGACGACGAGCCAGGCCCAGCCGGACTGAGCGCTCAGTTGACGCTCCTGATGCATGACGACCTCCCGTGGTATGGACGCGTTGACGCGCACGAGTACCCGCGCGTCGCGAAAATATTCGGTCCGTCACAATAAAGAGGCCCGGTCGCAGGCGACCGGGCCCTCGGGTGGAACGCGCGCTTACTTCGTGTTCGAGGTGGAGCTGTCGGCCTTCGGAGCGTCCTTGGCGTGGCCCGCGCACTTGGCGGGGTCGCAGGTCTTCGGATCGCAGGCCTTGGGGTCGCAGGCCTTGGCGTCCTTGGCCGCCTTGGCGTCCTTGGCCGGTGCGGCCTCTTCCTTCGCCGGGGCGGCCGGCGCGGCGGGCTTCTTGTCCTCGGCCACGGCGCCGCCGGCCAGGAAGGCGACGAGGGCCAGACAGCAGAGTGCGATGGTCAGGTGCTTCTTCATGTTACCTCTCCTCAAGGGTCATTGGCGATTCGACGGCTGGAGTATACCCCAACCGCGCGGTCGGATGCCACCTCTCAGGCGCTCGTGCCGACCGTCTTCTCGCGCCACACGTTGATCAGGTGCAAAATTGTCTGAGTTGCCAGTTCCATGTCCTTGACGCAGATCCACTCCGTGTAGCCGTGGAAGGCCTGCTCGCCGGTGAAGATGTTCGGCGTCGGCAGGCCCTTGGTCGACAGGCTCGCCCCGTCGGTCCCGCCGCGGATCGAACCCAGATGCGGCGCGATGCCCGTGCGGCGGACGGCTTCCATGGCGTACTCGACCGCGCGCGGCTCCTTGGCGAGGTCGTACTTCATGTTCCGGTAGTACTGCTTGATGACCACCTCGCAGCTCGAACCCGGCCACTGCGCGCAGGCCTGCTCGGCGTACTTGCGGATCTGCTCGGCCTTGACCGGCAGCTGCTCGACGTCGAAGTCGCGGATCAGCAGCGAGACCTCGGTCTGGGTGGTGTTGCCCTTGATCGCGATCGGGTGGATGTAGCCCTGCTGGCCCTCGGTGGTCTCCGGGGCGCCCTCGCGCGGCAGGCCGGCGAGGAAGGAGCCCGCCACCTTGATCGAGGAGATCAGCTTGTCCTTGGCATAGCCGGGGTGGATGTCGCGGCCGGTGAAGGTGACGATGGCGGTGTCGGCGCAGAACGTCTCGTTCTCGATCTCGCCGCGCTGGCCGCCGTCCATGGTGTAGGCCACCAGGGCGCCGAACTTGGCGACGTCGAAGTGCTTCACGCCGGCGCCGACCTCCTCGTCGGGCGTGAAGGCGATCTTCACGGGTCCGTGGGCGAAGCCGGGGTTCTCGACGATCCGGGTCAGCGCTTCCATGATCTCCGCGACGCCGGCCTTGTCGTCCGCGCCGAGCAGCGTGGTGCCGTCGGCGGTGATGATGGTCTCGCCGACGCAGGTCGCGAGGTAGGGATTCTCGCTCGCCTTGACGACGACGCCGTTCTTCGGCAGCGCGATGTCCCCGCCGCGGTAGTTCTCGTGGAAGGTCGGCACCACGTTCTCGCCGCTGACCTCGGGATAGGTGTCCACGTGGGCGATGAAGGCGATGGCCGGGACCTTCTCGCAGCCCGGCGTGGCCGGCAGGGTGGCCGTCGCGTAGCCATGCTCGTCGACGCCGGCGTCGGCGAGGCCGAGGCCCTTCATCTCCGCCGCGAGGATGCGCAGGAGGTCGAGTTGGCGCGCCGTGGAGGGGTAGGTTTCGCTCTCCTCGCTGCTGGTGGTGTGCACCCTGGCATAGGCGACGAAACGGTCCACGAGGCTGGGAAAGGACGAGGGGGACTTCCGCTGGAGCATGGGGAGCCTCCGGCTCTCGGGTGAGACGGCGCGCCTCGGCGCGGCCGCGCGACGGCATGGGCCGTCCGCATGATAACGGGCCCTCCGGCGGGGGGCAAGGCGCGGTCCAATCTCACGTCAAGTCGTCCTTTTACCCGTCGATAATGGGATCCGTATGCCAGAACGGGGATCGAACGGGAGGACCAAGATGACTCTGGGCCGCAAGATCTACGTCGCCGTCGCCATCGCCACCGTCGCCTTGACGCTCGGCGGCGTGGCCACCGTCTACCAGCTTTCGCGCGCGAACCGGGTCGACGCGCTCCACGAGCGGATGCAGACGGTGCTGCAACAGGCCAAGATCACCGAGACCAGCATGGACCGCCTGCACTCGGTCGGTGCTTTCGACGTGACGGGCCTGCTCGAGCAGGCGCGCGCCAAGGCGGGCGGTCGTCCGCTCAAGGACGCCTACCGCGAGAGCGACATGTACCACGCGATCCCCATCGTCGCCTCCTGGGAGGCGGCGGCCGCCGCGGCCGCGGAACTCGGCTACACCTTCGAGGTGGCCGTGAAACCCGGCGTCAAGGCGCGCAACTCGCAGCATGACGTCGGCAGCCGCTATGACGACGCCTTCGCCGCCTTCGACAAGGGCGAGAAGACCTACTTCGGCCACGACCGCGAGAACGGCGACCTCATCCTGGTCCACCCCGTGGTCATGAAGCAGAGCTGCCTGACCTGCCACGGCGCGCCGGCGACCTCCGCGAGCGGCGACGGCCTGGACATGCTGGGCTTCCACATGGAAGGCTACGGCGTCGGGACGCCGGTCGGCGCCTTCGTGCTGCGGGCGCCGTTCAGCAGCGATCCGGTGGCGCTGGCGACCATGGGCAAGATGCTGGCGGTCTCGGCCGTGGTGGCCGTCGCGGTGTTCATCGCCTTCGCGATGTTCAATCGCCGGGCCATCGATCTGCCGCTGCGCCGGGCCATCCAGAGGATCGCCGAGGTCAGCGAGATGGCCCGCCGGACGTCGGGCGACCTGACCGGCGCCAGCGTCACCCTGGCGGACGGCGCCAACCAGCAGGCGGCGGCCCTCGAGGAGACGGCCGCCAGCCTGGAGGAGATCGCCAGCCAGACCGAGAGCAATGCGGGCAACGCCCGCACGGCGAGCGACCTCGCGGAAGCGACGCGCACGGCGGCGTCGGAGGGGGCGGCGATCGTGGGCTCGATGCAGGAGGCCATGAGCGGCATCGAGGCCGCCTCGGCGAGCATCTCCTCGATCATCAAGACCATCGACGAGATCGCCTTCCAGACCAATCTGCTGGCCCTCAACGCCGCGGTCGAGGCCGCGCGCGCCGGCGATTCCGGCAAGGGCTTCGCGGTGGTCGCCGAGGAGGTCCGCAGCCTGGCGCAGCGCAGCGCCGTGGCCGCCAAGGACACCGAGAGCCGCATCCAGGAATCGGTCGACCGCAGCCACCAGGGCGTCGAGATCAGCCGCCGCGTGGCGGGCAGCCTGGCGCAGATCCAGGAGCGGGCCGAGGAGGTGCACCGGGTGGTCGGCGAGATCGCGCACGCGTCGCGCGAGCAGAGCGAGGGCATCGGCCAGCTCAACAGCGCGGTGGGCATCATGGATCGCGTGACCCAGGGCAATGCGGGGACCGCCGACGAGGGCGCGCGCAGCGCCCGCGAGCTGGACGCGCAGGCCGGCGAGCTGGCGGCCGCGGTCAACGACCTGGCGGTGCTGGTGGGCTGATAACCGCCGTGATCGCATCCTGTTCCACGTCGGGCCGCGGGCAAGTCCTCCTTGTCCGCGGCCCTTGCATTTGCTAGGGTTACCCGGTTCGTCGGCGGCGTCCGCCGCTCCCGCATCGACCCACCACCGCCCCGGCCCGGAGGTGTCCATGGACCACGGTGGCAGCACCAAGAGCCTGCCCGAGAACGCCTACCGCAAGCTCAACCCCGGCGAGAGTTACGTCCCCGTCGTCCCGGCCACGAAGATCGTGCCGGAACTGACGCCGTACTCCCTCGGCATGGGCCTGTTCTTCGCCGTCCTCTTCTCGGCGGCGTCGGCGTACCTGGGGCTGAAGATCGGCCAGGTCTTCGAGGCGGCGATCCCGATCACCATCCTCGCCATCGGCCTGAGCACGTGGCTGCGCAAGAAGGACGCCCTGCAGCAGAACGTGATGATCCAGTCGATCGGCTCCGCCTCGGGCGTGGTGGTGGCCGGCGCGATCTTCACGTTGCCGGGCATCTACATCCTGGGTCTGGCCGAGCGCACCAATTTCTGGCAGATGTGCCTGGCGTCGTTGCTCGGCGGATTCCTCGGCATCCTGTTCCTGGTTCCCTTCCGCCGCTACTTCGTCAAGGACATGCACGGCGAGTTCCCGTTCCCCGAGGCCACGGCGTCCACCGAGGTGTTGATGGCCGGCGAGGCGGGCGGCGGCGAGGCGAGCGTGCTGGTCAAGGCGGGCGGCATCGCCGCGGGGTACCAGCTGATCGCCCAGACGTTCGGCATCTGGCGCGAGACCTTCTCGACGAGCACCTTCGGCTGGGGCACGGCGCTCTCGCAGCGCGTGCGGCTCGAGTTTCACATGATGACCGAGGCGGCGATCATAGGCCTCGGCTACATCATCGGCCTGCGCTACGCGCTGATCATCGCCTGCGGCTCCTTCCTCTCCTGGTGGGTGCTCACGCCGGCGATCGGCATCCTGGGCAAGGGCGTCACCGTGGCGGGCACCACGTACCAGCTGGCGGCCCTCGACGGCCTGACCACGCGCCAGATCTTCGTGAACTTCGTGCGGCCGATCGGCATCGGCGCCATCGCGATGTCCGGCATGATCGGCGTCTGGAAGAGCCGGCGGATCATCCTCGGCGCCTTCAAGCTCGCCGGCCAGGCGGGCCATCAGGCGCACGGCGGCGTCGCGGAACGCACGCAGAAGGACCTGCCGATGAACCTGGTGACCAGCGGCCTGATCCTGACCCTGGTCATGGTCTTCTGCTTCTTCCTGTTCCTGGTGCCGGGCGTCAGCCTGCTGCAGGCCATCGCCGGGCTGGCCGTGGTCGGCGGCATCGCCTTCCTGTTCACCACCGTCGCCGCGCGGGCCATCGCCATCGTCGGCACCAACCCGGTGTCGGGCATGACGCTGATGACGCTGATCATCAGCTCGGTGGTTTTGCGCGCGGTGGGTCTGAAGGGCGAGGAGGGCATCGTCGCGGCGCTGCTCATCGGCGGCGTCGTGTGCACCGCCCTCTCGATGAGCGGCGGCTTCATCAGCGACCTCAAGATCGGCTACTGGCTGGGCACCACGCCGGCCGTCCAGGAGAAGTGGAAGTTCCTGGGCACCATCGTCTCGGCGATCTCGGTGACTTTCGTGATCATGATGCTCGACCGCACCTTCAACTTCGCCGCGGGCGGCATGCCCGCGCCGCAGGCCAACGCCATGGCCGCCGTGATCCAGCCGCTGATGACCGGGCAGCCGGCACCCTGGCTGCTGTACATGGCGGGCATCTTCATGGCCTTGATCCTCGAGTGGACCAAGCTACCGGCGCTCGCGTTCGCCCTCGGCATGTACCTGCCGATGGAAGTGAACACGCCGGTGTTGCTCGGCGGCATGATCGCCCACTTCGTGAATCAGGGCGGCAACGACGCCGTCAAGAAGCTGCGCAACGACCGCGGCACGCTGATCGCGAGCGGCTTCGTGGCCGGCGGCGCCATCATGGGCGTCCTCGCCGCGACCGTGCGGTTCATCGGGATCACGGCCTCGGGTCAAGAGGACTGGTCGGTCCCGGGCGCGATCGGGACCATCCACTGGGTCGAGGAGAATCCGGCCTCGGCCGTGGTAGCGCTGATCGCGGTGCTCGGCCTGTCCTACTATCTCTACCGGAGCGCCCGCAGCGCTGCCAAGGACTAGGCCCGGCGTTCGGGGTGTCGCCAGGAGGCCGCCGAGCGAATCGGCGGCCTCTTGCTTGCCGCATCGGGCTCGGGCGGCGTACTTTGTGGCGGTCTCGCCACCTGGAGGTCTGACGACGATGGATTGTCCCTGCGGTTCCGGTCTCGCCTACGCCGATTGCTGCGAACCCGTCATCACCGGCGCGCGCCGGGCGCTCACGGCGGAAGCCCTGATGCGGGCGCGTTACACGGCCTACACGCGCGCCGAGGTCGATTTCCTGCTGTCGTCCCTGCATCCGTCCGCGCGCGACGGCCACGACGAGAAGGGCGTGCGCGACTGGGCGGAGAACAGCCGCTGGCTCGGCCTGAAGATCCTGTCCACCGAGGCCGGCGGGGAAGGGGACGACACCGGCGCGGTGGAGTTCGAGGCGACGTACGCGTACGGCGAGGAGGGTCGTCCCCGGCGCCACCACGAGCTCGCCGAGTTCACCCGCGAGGATGGCGCCTGGTACTTCGTCAACGGCGCGCCCGTGAAGGACAAGCCGGTGGTGCGCGAGGAACCCAAGATCGGGCGCAACGATCCCTGCGCCTGCGGAAGCGGCAAGAAATTCAAGAAGTGCTGCGGACAGTCCTGATCGGACTCCTGGCCCTGGGCGCCGTCGCCACGGTATCGGCGCAGGACGCGCCGGCCGACAGCGTCGTGACCGGGTCCGAGCCGTGGTACGTCCGCAACATCTACCGCTGGTTCGTGCAGGACGACCCCTCGACTCCCGCGCTGACCTCCGACGTCGGGCAACGGGCCGTGGAGCCGTTCCTGCCCTTCGCGGGGCGCCCCATCCGGCAGGTCCAGATCCGCGGGCGCAAGGCGTTCGGCGAGATGGTCCCCGATTCCACCGGCGGCCCCGGCTGGCTGGTCGGCGCCGCGCGGCTCACGGCGACCCCCGTCGAGGGTCTGCTCAACGACCTCTACACCGGGACGCGCGAGGGGGTCCTCGGGGGCTACCTGCTCTTCGCGCCCGGCGAACTGCTGGATCCGTTCGCCCTCGCGGATTCGGAGCGCCTGCTGCGCGAGGCCGCCTTCGCGAACGACGTGCGCGTCGAGGTCTTCCCGGCCGACGCCGAGACCTCGCAGGTCGACGTCGTGGTCCTGGTGCGCGACCGCTGGCCGTACGGCGCCGACTTCAAGGTCCACGACACCAACTGGTTCGACACCTCGGTGTTCCACCGCAACGTCCTGGGTCTCGGGCTGGACTTCGAGGCCAAGGTCCGCTACCGCAGCGACCGCACGCCGAATCCCGGCGTCGCCTTGCAGCTGCGCGCACCCAACCTCGGCGGCAGCTTCGTCGACGCGCTGGTCCAGGTGCAGGACGCGTGGGATCGCGACGAGCGCCGCGTCTCGGCGGTCCGCGAGTTCCGTTACCCGGGCGTCCGCCTCGTGGGCGGACTCAACGCGGCCGACGTCATCGAGCGGACGCTCACGGCGGAACTGGGGGCGGAGCTGCGGTGGCGCGAGTCGAAGCTCTGGTGCGGGCACGCCTGGGTGGTGAGCCACGACGACCTCCGCGGTCGTCCCCGGTTGCGCCTGGCGCCCGCCATCGGCGTGGCCGACCTGCGTTACCGCGGCCGGCCGGATTCGCCACCGGGCGAGTCGACCCGCTTTCCCGACGCGACCCTGATCCTCGGGGGCGTGACCCTCATCGGCTGGGAGAGCTACCGGACCCGCCTGGTGCGCGGCTTCGGCGAGACGGAGGACATCCCCGCCGGCCTCTGGGTGTCGCTCGTCGGCGGCTGGGAGCACAGCGAGCTGGACGACCGGCCCTACCACGGGATCTCCGTGCTGGTGCCCACCTACTCGGCGCGGGGCAGCTACCTGACCGGGCGCCTGGCCTGGGGCGGGTATCGCCAGGGCGGCCGGATGGAGGACGGGGTCGTGCAGGCCCAGATCGGCGGCTTCTCGGCCCTGCAGAGCCTGCTGTCGTTGCCGTGGCGGCACTCCTTCGCGCTCGGCTACACGCGGGGCATCAACCGCCGCCTCCCCGGCGCCCTCGGCCTCGACCGCGAGGAATCGGTGCGGGGCTTCGACGCGCAGGACGCGCGCGGCGACGAGCGGCTGCGCGGCGGCGTCGAGACGCTGGCGTTCCTGCCGCCCTCGATCCTCGGTTTCAAGGTCGCCACCTTCGCCTTCGCGGACGCCGGTCTGCTGGGGCCCGGCGACGAGCCGCTGTTCGCCGAACCCCTGTACGCAAGTCTCGGCGGCGGCGTGCGCATCAAGAACCCGGGCCTGGTCTTCCCGACGTTGCAGATCCGCCTGGCCCGGATCCGGGACGACGACGGCTGGCGCACGGAACTCGCGGTGCAGTCGAGCGGGGACAGCTTCTTCGACTTCCTGCGGCCCGGCGTCGAGCCCACGGTCCTGGCCTACCAGTAGCCTGGCGTGGCCCCTGGCAGGCGGCTATGGTACCCTCGCCCGCAGCCGAAAGGACCCAGCTTGCGACAGGTGTTGCTGACCCGGCACGGCGGACCGGAAGCCCTCGTGGTGCGCGAGGCGCCGGACCCGTCGCCGGCCGCCGGCGAGGTCCGCATCCGGACCCGCCTGGCGGGGGTGAACTTCGCGGACGTGATGGCCCGCCGCGGCCTCTACCCCGACGCGCCGCCGTTGCCGCACGTGCCCGGCTACGAACTGGCCGGCGTGATCGACTCGGTCGGGTCCGGCGTCGCCACAAGCCGGGTCGGCGAGCGCGTGGCCGCGCTCTGCCGCTTCGGCGGCTACGCCGGGGCGGTGTGCGTGCCGGCCACGCACGCCTTCGCCGTGCCGCCCGGCGTGAGCGACGAGATGGCGGCGGCGTTGCCGCTGACCTACGTCACGGCTTACGTCATGCTGCGCGTCCTGGCGCCCGTGCAGTCGGGCGACCGCGTCGTCGTGAATTCGGCGGCCGGCGGCGTCGGCATCGCGGCCTGCCAGCTGGTGCGGCTCGCGGGCGGCGAGTTGCTGGCGTCGTCCTCGCCGGCCAAGCACGAGGTCCTGCGCTGCCTCGGCGCCACGTTGCTGCTCGACTCGCGGGCGCCGAGCTATCAGGCCGAGGTCCGCGCGGCCACCGGCGGCCGGGGCGCCGACATCGTCCTCGAGCCGCGGCACGGCCGCTGGATCATGGAGGGCTACCGCGCGCTCGGCCGCGGCGGCCGGCTGGTGCTGCACGGATTCGCGAGCGCCTCCGAGGGCCGCGGCGGCACGTGGGGCGCGCTGCGCACGCTGGCGCAGGTGCCGTGGCTGCGCCTGAACCCGATCGCGTTGATGAACGACAACAAGGCCGTCGCCGGCGTGAACCTCGCGCGCATGTGGGGCGAATCCGCTCGCCTGCAGACCTGGATGGGCACCCTGCTGACGTGGCTCGCGGACGGCCGGATCGCGCCGGTGGTCGACCGGATCTACCCCGCCGCCGAGGCGGGCGCGGCGCAGATGCGACTGCAGCGGCGCGAGAACGTCGGCAAGGTCCTGCTGGATTTCCGCGACGGGAGCGCGTCGTGAAGGTGTCGGCCGCGATCATCACCAGGGACGACGCCGCGGCGCTCGACCGCTGCCTCGCGTCGCTGGGCTGGTGCGACGAGGTCGTCGTGCTGGATCAGGGCAGCACGGACGACACGGCCGAGGTGTGCGCGCGTCACGGCGCGGCGCTGCATCAGTCGCCGTGGCTCGGCTTCGGTCCGACCAAGCAGCGCGCCGTGGACCTGTGCCGCAACCGCTGGGTGCTGAGCGTCGACTCGGACGAGGAGGTCTCGGACGAGCTGCGCGACGCCATCCTGGCCCTGCCGGAGTCGCCGGCCGAGGCGGCGTTCGCGGTCAACCGGCTCAGCCGCTTCCTCGGGCGCTGGATCCGCCACTGCGGCTGGCATCCCGACTGGGTGGTGCGCCTCTTCGACCGGGAGCGGGGCCGCTTCGACGCGCGCCCCGTGCACGAGGCGATCGCCCTCGACGGACCTTCCGGCCGACTGCCCGGCCTGCTGCGGCACTACGCCTACGAGACCATGGAGCAGTACATCGGCAAGCTGAACCGGTACACCACCGAGGCGGCGCGGGAACTCCACGCTGCCGGCCGTCGCGCGGGACCCGGGACCGCGGTGCTGCGCGCGCAGGCGGCGTTCCTGCGCATGTGGCTCCTCCAGGGTGGATTCCGGGACGGCTGGGCGGGCGCGGTGCTCTGCGCGTCGTCCGGATTCTACGTGCTCGCGAAGTACGTCAAGCTCTGGCGGCTGGGGGCGCGATGAAGGTCCTGGTCGCGCGCTGCGATCGCTTCGGCGACCTCGTCCTCTCGCTGCCCGTTTTCGCCTGGCTGAAGCAGCATCGGCCGGACTGGGAGGTGCACGCCCTGGTGTCCGCCGCCGCGACGCCGCTGGTGGAGAACGACCCGGCGATCGACGCGATCTACACCTGGCACGGCACGACCGCGCCCGAGCTGGAGCAGAAGCTCGCCGCGGAACGTTACGACGCGGCGCTGATCCTGCAGTTCCAGACCGAGCTGGCCGCGATGCTGCATCGCTGCGGCATCCGGCGTCGTTACGGGCCGCTGTCGCGCTGGGCGAGCTGGCTGCTGTTGAATCGCGGCGTGCTGCAGGGACGCTCGCGGGTGCGCCGGCACGAGCGTGATTACAATCTCGATCTCGCCCGGCGGCTGGCGCGCCGGCGCGGGCCCGCGCTCGATCCGGTCATCCACCTGCAGCCGCAGCAGCGCGAGGCCGGCCGCCGCCTGCGCGCGAGCGAGGCTCCGGACGCGCGGATCCTCGCCTTCGTGCACCCGGCCTCCGGCGGGTCGGCGCTCGACTGGGAACCGGCGCGTTTCGCGGCGGTTGCGGGGGAACTGGCGGCGCGGCCCGGCTGGCAGGTCCTGCTGACCGGCAGCCACCACGACCGCCTGGTCATCGACCGCATCGGGCCCCATCTTGACCCGCGGGTGAAGGTGGTGGCGGAACGGTTCCCGCTGCGCGAGTTTCTGGGCTTGCTGTCGGCGGGCGACGTCATGATCGCGCCGAGCACCGGGCCGCTGCACATGGCGGCGGCGCTGGGCCTCGCCGCGGTCGGGGTCTATCCGCCGGCCCCCACCATGAGCCCGCGGCGCTGGGGGCCACTGGGGCCCTGGAGCCGGGCCGTCGTCCCGGCCGTCGACTGTCCGGCCAAGCGGCACTGCCTGCTGGAGCGATGCCTGCTGCACAATTGCCTCGCCGGCGTCCGCGTCCAGGACGTGGTGGCGACGGCCGTCGACCTGGCGGCGCAGCGCGGCGCCCAAGCCAATGAGAGGTGAACGCATGTCGTCCGTTCCGAGATCCTGCCGGCCGCCCCGCGGGCTCGTGCTCGCCGCCTGCGTGTCGGTGCTCCTGGGCGCCGGTTCGGCGCCGGCGCAACCCGAGCCCGTCGTCACGGATCCGTTGACCCAGGTGGAGGACCTGCTGCGCCAGGCCGGCAAGAACGACGCCCGGCGCGCCCTGCCGGGCGGGTACCGCGGCATCGAGAAGAGGCTCGACGAGGCGCGCCGCACGCCGCTCGCCGCGGAGGATCTGGAGATCCTCCTCGTCGATGCGCGGCGCCTGGCGAACCGCGCCGCCTACCTCGAGTCGCTCGCGGACGCGCGCAGCCCGCTGGAAGCGATCGCCACCCGTCTCGACCTGACGGTCCACGAGGCGGCGGCCATCGCCGGGGTTCCCCTCGATCCGGCGCTCTCGGGCGAGGAGGCCTCGACGCTGCTCCTGGAGGGGCTCAACCAGGCGCGCCACCGCCAGCAGGTCCAGGCCGATTCGCTGCGGGTGCAGAACGCGAGCCTGCGGGAACTGACCGGCGGGCGGGTCGCGGCCCAGGACTCGCTCATCACCAGCCTGCGGGTGGAGATCAGCGATCTGCGCCGTCGTCTCTGGGAGACCGAGCTGCGCGCCGGCGTGGCCGAGGCGGACCGTTCCGCGTCCGAGTCGGCCCTCACCCGCCGCCAGGAACGGGAGCGGGCGGTGGCCGAGATCGGCACCGATCTGGGCGAGAGCAACGGCACCGTGGTGCTCACGGCGGGCGGCGAGATCGTCCTGCAGGTGCACGGCCTGCAGTTCGGCGTCGGCAGCGCCCAGCTCAAGTCGGGTCAGGCCGCCCTCATCGACAAGCTGGCGGCAGCGGTCAAGCGCTTCCCGGGCGCGGCCGTGCGTGTCGAAGGACATACCGACGACACCGGCACGCGGGCGGCCAACGTGGAGCTGAGCCAGAAGCGGGCGACCGTCGTGGCCGAGGCGCTGGCGAAGCGGTTGCAGGTCGAGCCGGCGACCATCGCGACCGTGGGCCACGGGCCGGACCGGCCCCTGGCCTCCAACACGACGGACGCCGGACGGGCGCGCAATCGCCGCATCGACGTCGTGATCACCCCGGTGAAGTGACGACGTCGTGTCCCTGACGAACATCGTGCTCATCGCCCTCGGCCTGGCGATGGACGCCTTCGCGGTCGCGGCGGGGGCCGCCTCGGGCGGCTTCGCCGCGAACCGCCGGGCGCGCTTCCGGCTGTGGTTCCACTTCGGGCTGTTCCAGGCGCTGATGCCCGTGATCGGCTGGCTGGTCGGCAGCCGCCTGGCGCCCCTGATCTCGGCCTGGGATCACTGGGTCATCTTCGCGCTCCTGGCCTGGATCGGCGGACACATGATCCGCGACGGCCGGCGCTCGGAGGAAGAACGCGCGACCAGGCACGACCCCACCCGCGGCCGCTCGCTGGTCATGCTGAGTCTGGCCACCAGCCTCGACGCGCTGGCCGTGGGCTTCGGGTTCGGGTGTCTGGGATTGTCCATCTGGACCGCGGCGGCGGTCATCGGGCTGGTGACCGCCGCCGTGTCACAGGTCGGGTGCCGGCTGGGCAACCGGCTCGGGCGCACGTACGGCCCGCGGGCCGCGGTGGTCGGCGGCGTGGTCCTGATCGCCGTCGGCGCGCGCATCCTCGCGACGCATCTCATGCACCCCTGAGGATGTCCGCGACCAGCTTGAAATCAGGGGTGCGCGCCTCGCGCAGGATCTCGAACAGGATCATCTCCACGGTCATGATCTGCGCGCCGAGATCCCGCATCCGCTGCAGGGCGACGTCGCGGTCGCGCGCGGTCTGGCTGCTGGCCGCATCCGCCGCCACGGCGACCTGCACGCCGCGGGCGAGGAGATCGCGGGCGGTCTGGTAGACGCAGACGTGCGTCTCGATGCCGCACAGCACCACCTGATCGCGGCCGGTGCCGGCGAGCGCCGCGGCGAACCCGGCGTCGGCGTCGCAGGAGAACGTGATCTTCTCCAGGGGCTGGAAGCCCGGCAGCGCCTCGCGCAACTCGCCCATGGTCTCGCCGAGCCGCCGCGGGTAGTGCTCGGTCACCAGGATCGGCAGCGCGAGCTTGTCGAAGAAGCGGATCAGCCGGTTGCAGCCGCGCTCGACGTCGGGCATGCCCTGGATGAGGGTGCGGAAGCGCTCCTGCATGTCGATGACGACGAGGCAGACGCGGTCCTTCTCGAGTCGGTCGGGCACGGACATGGCGTGGACTCCTCGGTTCATTCCCGCGGCGGTGGCGCGTAGCTGCCGCAGGGGTCGACGGTTTCCGCGTAGGCGCTGTGCCAGCCGCGGTTGAAGAACGCATCGGCCGCGGCCGCGCACCCCTCGCCGCGCAGGAACAGGCTGACGTTCCGGGATTCCTCGAAGTAGTCGCGCGAGCCGTTGCTGGTGCCGAGCCACAGGCGGCAGCCGTCGGCGGTCGCGAACTTGGCGTGGTCGACGCGCGCGAAGGGCACGGGCCCCCCGCTCCAGGCGGGGAGGTTGGTGAAGCGCACCTCGAGGTTGGGCAACACGGCGAGGCTCTGGATGTCCGTGAGCGACGAGGCGCGCTTGGCCCAGTTGCTGAAGATCAGGCGCACCTGCACGCCTCGCGCGGCGGCGGCCCGCAACGCGTCGTCCAGGACGGGCCAGTACTCGCCGCCGCGCTCGCTGGGGTCGTACGACAGCATTTGCAGGTGGAGGCTGTCGCGGGCGGCGGCGATGGTCTCGACGAGCAGGGGCAGGTCCCAGGGCACGTCCACTGGCAGACCGAGGCGCGGACTTGCGGCCAGCACGGCCTCGCAGGTCCCGCCCGCCGGCAGCCGCAGCTGTCGCGCGGACGCCCAGGTCGCCGTGTCGGGGGCGTCGTGGCGGGGACCATCGCCTTGCTCGCCGTCCGCCGCCGCGAAATCGTCGGCGAAGATGCGGCCGAGCGCGGCCGCGAACTGCGGTTCCTCGACCACGGCGCCGAACTCGTGGATGTGGGTGAGGGCGCGCCAGTCCCAGTTCTGGCTGCCGAGGAAGAACCGCTCGCCGTCGACGATCATCCCCTTGGCGTGCATCACGCCACCCCAGCGCGCGCGGGCGTCGAGCAGCCGCGCCTGCACGCCGGGCAGGTCGCGGAAGCGGTCGTGCGTCTCGGGGTAGGTCTTGTGGAAGCCCGCGTCGCTGAGCAGCCGCACCCTGACGCCGCGGGCGCCGGCCGCCTCGACCTCGGCCAGCACGGCGGTGAGGGCGTCCCCGCCGGCCGGATCGGGGGAGAAGTAGAAGCTGAACACGTCGAGGCTGGTGCGCGCGCCGCGCACCAGATCGAGCCAGACCGCCGGCGCATCCGGCACGTCGGGCAGGTCGAGAGTGGTCTCGACCGGCACCGACTCGACGAAGACGATGCGGCCGGGCGCGTCCGCCGCCGACGCGCCCGATGCCAGGGCGAGCAGGCCGGCGAGGGCCCCGACGGCCGGTCTCATCGTGCCGTCCGCTCGTGGTCGAGTTCGCCGACGCCGCTGGCGTGGGCCACCAGGTGCTCGAGCGTGCGCATCCGCTGCGGATACGCCTGCGCGAAGGCGATCAGGCTCTCGGCGATCGACTGCGGGTCGAGGCCGGCCTCGCGGTAGATCTCGTCCACCGACCCGCCCGGGCGCCAGCGATTGTCGCGGTCGGCGCTCAGGGACCAGTCGTCGGCCAGCGGGCCGAACGACCAGTCCTGCAGGCACCGACGCGCCATGTTGGTGACGTAGGTCGAGTTGAGCCGATCGCCCTTGGTGATGGTCCGGTCCTGGTACTCCTGCGACTGCCGCTGGAAGAGGAAGCGGCTCGGCACCGCCACGAACTTGAGGTTCACGCCGGCCGCGTCGATCGCCGGCAGGGCGCGCAGCAGGTTCGCGGTGCTCATGGTGCCCTGCACCAGGATGCAGCCCTGCTGCGGCTCGCCGGGCCGGTAGTCGCGCAGGATGTAGGCGCCGCGCGCCGCTTCGAAGTGCGAGCCGAGGCCCAGCGCCGCGCGATCGGGGATGTCCACCGACGGCCGCGTGAGGTGCAGGACGATGATCGGCGGTTCCTGCTGCAGCGCGGCGGCGAGCAGGACCGGCACCTCGTTGTACTCCCACGGCACCAGGTCGACAACCTGCCCGTCGGGGAACAGCTGCGCGACGCCCGGCTCGAACACGCCGAAGTGCGTGCGGCTGTCCTCGGCCGTCTCGGGTCCGCTGTGGCCGGCCACCCAGATGGTCTTGCCGAGCTTCAGCTGGCAGTCCTGGGCGAGCTGGCTGTAGAGCCGCATCAGGCCGTACTTCAGATAGCTGAACGACCCGTACGTCGAGCACGCCGTGTACCAGCCATTGAACCGGTGCTCGGGATCCTCGCTCAGGTTCACCGAGGCGCAGCCGGCCATGAGGCCGGCGTTGGTGAACTCGGTGATGGCCTGCGGCATGATCACGCCGGCGGGGTTGTGCTCGCGGTCGTACCAGCCGGCGTTGGGCAGCTCCGCGCTGTACGGCAGGCCGAAGCCGTCGATGTTCGTGGACCCGGCGAGATCGGCGGAGCAGACCAGGAACAGGGGACGACCGTGCTTCTGCAGGCAGACGCTGTTGATCCAGCTGCCCCAGCGCGAGAAGCCGGCCCGGTTGGGTTTCTGGCTGCCCGCCTTGGCCCACAGGTCGGCGGGGTAGCGCGTGACGTCGGTGAGGTCGGCGTCGTCCAGCGGGTTGCGCAACTCGGGCATGATGAAGGTGGGGATCTCGCGCGGCACGCCGTCGCCGAGCTCGACGAGGCGGTCGGCGAGGTACATGAGGGTGTCCTCTCGCGAGCGCAGCACGTCGAGTGCGGTGTTGAGGTGCGCGCACAGCCGCTCGCGCCGCGCCGCCTCGCCCGCGGGGGCTGCCTCGCCGTCGCCGGCCCAGCTGACGCCGTAGGTCGCGGCGAAATCGTGGCGGCCGGCCCAGAACTTCTCGCTGTGGTACTTGTGCGCGGCGCCGTGGCTGGCGTCGTCGAAGGTGTGGTAGCCGCGACCCTTGCGCGTGCGGCCGAACATCATGCCGGGACGACCCGCCGGGTTGCCGGGGCCGACCAGTTCACGCAACGCGCGCGTCACGTCGTCCCAGTTGCTGCCGTCTGGGGCCTCGTGGACGTGCCAGCCGTAGGGCGCGAACCAGTCGCGCGGCGTGCCGTGGACCACGGCGGAGTAGGGGCGCGGGTCGATGCCGAAGTCGTTCCAGTCGAGGATCACCAGGAGGTTGTCCAGGCCGAGCCCGTAGGCCGAGTTCTTGGTCTCGTGCCAGCAGCCGGCCGTGTGGCCGCCCTCGCCTTCCATGGCGAAGACCTTGACGCCCGTCGCGCCGGCCTGCTTGAGCGCGAGCGCCTGCCCGAGGCTCGCCGGCCCGCCGTGTCCGCTCGGGCCGGTGTTCCACTTCGCGAACAGGGTCTTGCCCTCCATCTCGATGTGGCCCGCGAGGCCGCCGAGGTGGCGCAGGGTCGGCAGGTCCTCCCAGGTGAGCACGCGCTCCCGACCGCCGGGGACCACGTACTTCGCGTCGCCGGTGAGGCGGTGGGCGACGCGCAGAGCCTCGTTGAAGGTGCTCAGGACGGCGTAGACCAGGGGCGCGCAATGCCCGGCGACCAGCACGAAGCGATCGGCGAAGCGGGCCTCGGGACGACGCACGTCCCAGCGCATGTCCCCGCCCAGCAGCAGGCTGATCAGGTAGTGGGCCTTGGCGCGGCTGCCGCCCGGGTGGCCGCTCTGGCGGAGGTCGAGCATGAGGTCGATCTGCTGGTCGACGACGTCCTTGATGATCTCCCAATGTCCGAAAGCAGTCACGGGCGGCTCCTCCTGGCTGGCGGTTGGGTCCCAATCATGGCGGGCGGCGCCCCGCGATTCAAGGCGGTCATGTCAGGGCGCGGCCGAGGTGGTACACCTGCAGCACCGCGGCGGCCGCGCGCGCGTCCTCGACCGCGCGGTGGCTGCGATAACGGTCGGTGAGATTCATCTTCTCCAGCAGGTTCGGCAGGCTCATGCCCGACGTGCGATGGCCGTTCTCGGCCAGCCAGATCATCCCCACCGCGCGCAGATCGAAGGCGCCGCCGACGATGTGCTCGCGGAAGGGAAGGTGGAACCGCTCGCATTCCTTGCGCAGCAGCGGGATGTCGTAGTAGGCGCCGAAGGCGGCGATCACGGCCTTGTTGCGGGGGCCGTACCATTCCAGGAAGCGGGCGCCCACCTGGTCGAAGGTCTCCAGTCCCGCCACCATCGCCGGCGTGATGCCCGTGATGCCGGTGATGAACGGCGGAATCGGATAGTCGAGCGGCCGCACCAGTTCGCTGAACTCGGCGGTGATCTCGAGGCTGCGCCCGTCGAGGCGCACGGCGCCGATCTCGATGATGTTGCTGCGCTCGACGGCGTTGTCGCCTTCGTCCTCGGCGGGGCAGGTCGCCTCGAGATCGATGACCACGATGTCGGTCGAGTAGCGCAAGGTGGTCCCTATCTGGGCTTGACGATCTCCGGACGGTTCAACTCGGCGATGATCACCGTGGCCAGGCTGCCCGCGAGCAGCGCCGCGATGAACACCACGATCCAGATCCACGGCCTGTCGCGCAGCCACTTGCTCACGTCGTCCCCCTCAGGGCCCGCGGAAGCGGACCGCGACCTGCTCCGTGGTGCGGGTGGCCGAGTCGGCGACCTCGAGGTGGAAGTCGCGCGGGCCGCCGTACGCCGTCTGCGGCAGCACGACGAAGAGCGGCACCTGCGCGTCGCCCAGCGGGGCCAGCCGCACCCGCGGCTGCGGGATGATGAACTCCGCCTGCGGGCCCAGCGCCGTCCGGCCCTCGCCGGCGGCGACGCCGAAGGTCCGCGCCTCGTCGCTCTTGTTCTGGATGTGCAGCGTGTAGAGGTTGCGGATCGCGCCGTCCTGGATCGAGTACGGCAGCCCCTGGGACCGCAGCACGTTCACGGTGAAGAAGGTGCGGTCGCTGGCGCGGTAGGCGAAGAAGGCGGCGCCGACCACGAAGGCGACGACGTAGATGATCAGGCGTCCGCGCAGCAGGACCCGCCTGGCGCCGGCGAAGCCCTTCTCGCTGTCGTAGCGGATGAGGCCGCGCGGTTTGCCGATGCGGGTCATGACCTCGTCGCAGGCGTCGATGCAGTTGGCGCAGCCGAGGCACTCCATCTGCAGGCCCGCGCGGATGTCGATGCCCGTCGGGCAGACGTCCACGCAGCGGTTGCAGTCGACGCAGTCGCCGCCCTTGTCGACGCCTTTCTGGCGCGGCTCGCCGCGCTTCTCGTCGTAACCGATGACGATGGTGTCGGGGTCGATCAGCGCGGACTGCAGGCGGCCGTAGGGACACACGATGAGGCAGGTCTGCTCGCGGAACCAGGCGTAGTCGATGAAGAGCACCGCCGTCCAGGCCATGCCCCAGATGAAGGCCGCCAGGTGCGCCTGCGGCGGGCCCGTCACGGCGTGGGAGAGTTCGCGCACCGGCACGAAGTAGGCGATGAACGCGTGGGCGAAGATCCAGCACAGGCCCAGGAACACCGCGTGTTTGAGCCCCTTGCGCCAGATCTTGTCGGCCGTCCAGGGGCCGAGGTTGCGGCGCACCCGCGTGAGGCGCGGTCCCTCGATCCAGCGCTCGATCCGCCGGAACACACCCTCCATGAATACCGTCTGGGGACAGGCGAAGCCGCACCAGACGCGGCCCCAGAGCGACGTCACCACGAAAAGCGTCAGGCCGAATCCGACGAGCAGGAAGAACATCAGGTGGAAGTCCTGATTGGTGAACACGGTCCCGAACAGGTGCGCCGAGCGGCCGGGGATGTCGAAGAGCACCGCCGGCTTGCCGCCGATGGTGACGAACGGCATCCCGAGGTAGATCACCATCAGGACGGCCCACACCAGGTTCTTGCGGGCCTGCCAGCGCCCGCGCACGTCGGCCGGGTGCAGGAAGTTCCGGGACCCGTCCGGGTTGATGGTGTAGACCGTCTCGAGGTCCGGTCGTCGGTTCCGGGTCACAATGCGGGCTCCCCCGCCGGCTGGCCCTCGGGCGCCTTGCCCGGCACGTTCTGGTTGCGGATCGACAGCACGTAGGCCACCGCCGCCTCCACGCGCGCGGGCCCGAGCTGGTTGCCCCAGGCCGCCATGCCCTTCGCCGGCACGCCGCTGGTCACCACCTTGTGCAGATCCAGCGGTTTCGGGCCATGGATCCAGTAGTTGTCGGTCAGATTGGGGCCGACCAGGCCCTGTCCCCGGTCGCCGTGGCAGACCACGCAGTACTGCTCGAAGAGCTTGCGGCCCTCGGCGACCTTGGCGGGAATGGTCGACATCAGCGTGAGCGATTCGTCCGTGAGGCCGCCCGCGGACATCCGCGCGAGCTGGGCCTCGGCGGCGTCGACCATCTCCTGCTGGAACGACTCGCGCGGCAGCCTGCCGACGTGCAGGGTGTGGAAGACCACCCAGTAGGCGAGGGCGAAGACGATGCTGCCGTAGAGGATCCACAGCCACCAGTTGGGCAGCTTGTTGTCGTACTCCTGGATGCCGTCGAACTCGTGCGACCGCAGCGAATCGGGTTGCTCGACGGGACGCGGATCGCGGTTGCTCATCGGGTCGACCTCCCGGGGGCGGTATCCTCGGCCAGCGGCAGGGCCGCGAGCTCGTCGCGCTTGCGCCCGTCACGCAGACCGATGGCGACGTACGCCAGCACGAAGATGAAGCTCGTCACGAAGATGCCGAGGCCCAGCAGCGGCCAGATCAGCAACCCGGCGCGGGCCTGGAAGAACTCCTGGAACATGTCAGTGGGCCTCCTGCGCGGGCGTGACGGGCGGCGTCGCGACGGCCGGGACGGGCGTGGCCGGCGCGGCGGCCGCCGCGGGTTGCGGCACGGCGGGGGCCCGCGCGGCCGGAGCCGCCGCCAGGGTCGCCTTGCCGAGGCGCTGCAGGTAGGCGATCACGGCCGCCATCTCGCTGTCCGGCGCGATGGTGACCGACTGGACGGCGAGGTCGGCCGCGATCACGCTGCCCTGCGCGCGCGCGGCGGTCGGGGCGGCCGCGCAGTCGGCCGCGGTGTAGGGCACGCCCAGCTTCGCCAGCGTCGCCATCTTCTTGCCGGTGTGTCCCAGCTCGAGCCGGTGCTCCTTGAAGTGCGCGTACGACGGCATGTTCGACGCGGGCGAGGTCGACCGCGGGTCCATCAGGTGCAGGTAGTGCCAGAGGTTGGCGTACTTGGTGCCGACGCGCGCCAGGTCGGGACCCGTGCGCTTGGAGCCCCACTGGAAGGGATGGTCCAGCAAGGACTCCTCGAGGCGCGAGTAGTCGCCGTAGCGCAGCACCTCGTGGCGGAACGGCCGGATCATCTGGCTGTGGCAGACGTAGCAGCCCTCGCGGATGTAGATGTCGCGGCCCTCGAGCTCGAGCGGCGTGTACGGTTGCTGCATCCAGCGCGCCTTCTCGGCCAGCACCGAGTCCACGGCGGCGCCCGCGGTCACGGGCTGCTGTCCGAGCGCCGCGACCTGCGCCGGCACCTGGTTGGTGATCAGCACCGTGGGGATGATCTGCACGGCGCCGCCCACCAGGATCGCCACCAGCACGAGGATCGTGAAGGCGAGGCCGTTCTGCTCGATGAGGTCGTGCCAGCGGCTCCAGCGCGCGCGGTCGAGGCCGAAGGAGATCACCGCGGCGATCACCGTCGCGCCCAGGAGCACCAGGATCACGGTGCTGGTCAGGACGCCGGCGGCGCCGAACCAGATCGACAGCGCGATGACGGCCAGCGAGAAGATGACGGGCGGGCTGGTCAGGAGCTTGCCGGCGCCCGCCGTGGTCTCGAGCGCGCGGGCCGGCACCTCGATCCGCACCGTCGTCGGCGAGCCCTGGCGGATGGTCGCGAAGATGTTCACCATGCCCAGGATGAAGCTGCCGAAGAAGAGCAGGCCGCCCAGCAGGCGCATCTGGTACATGTTGTGCGAGGCGACCAGGCCCTCGATGAAGTCGGGGTATTTCAGGAAGCCGTCGGCGTCGAGCGCCCGCCAGAACAGGCCCTGGCTGACGCCGCCCACCCACATCGAGACCACGTAGAGCAGGATGCCGACCGTGGCGATCCAGAAGTGGAAGTTGGCCAGGCGCACCGACCAGAGCTTGGTGCCCCACAGGCGCGGCACCATCCAGTAGAGCATGCCGATGGCCATGAAGCCGTTCCAGCCGAGCGCGCCGCCGTGGACGTGGCCGATGATCCAGTCGGTGTAGTGGCCGAGGGCGCTGACGCTCTTGATCGACAGCAGCGGACCTTCGAACGTGGACATGCCGTAGAAGGTCACGGCGACCACGAAGAACTTGATCACGGGGTCGTCACGCAGCTTGTCCCAGGCGCCGCGCAGCGTGAGCAGGCCGTTGAGCATGCCGCCCCAGCTCGGCGCCCACAGCATCAGGCTGAAGATCATGCCCAGGGTCTGCGCCCAGTCCGGCAGCGCGGTGTAGAGCAGGTGATGCGGGCCGGCCCAGATGTAGATGAAGACCAGCGACCAGAAGTGCACCACCGACAGCCGGTAGCTATAGACGGGACGCTCGGCCGCCTTGGGCAGGAAGTAGTACATGATGCCCAGGATCGGCGTCGTCAGGAAGAAGGCCACGGCGTTGTGCCCGTACCACCACTGCACCAGCGCGTCCTGCACGCCGGCCCAGATCGGATAGCTGTGGGTGAACGACGTCGGCAGGTGCAGGCTGTTGACGATGTGCAGCACCGCGATGGTGACCACCGTGGCGATGTAGAACCAGATCGCCACGTAGAGGTTCGGCTCGTTGCGCTTCGCGATGGTCCAGAAGAAGTTGACCGCGAAGACCACCCAGATCAGGGCGATGGCGATGTCGATCGGCCAGATGAGCTCGGCGTACTCCTTGCCCTGCGTCAGGCCGAGCGGCAGGGTCACCGCGGCCGCGACGATGATCAGCTGCCAGCCCCAGAAGTGGATCCAGCTCAGCAGGTCCGAGGCCATTCGCGCCTTGAGCAGCCGCTGCGTCGAGTAGTAGACGCCGGCGAACATCATGTTGCCCACGAAGGCGAAGATCGCGGCGTTGGTGTGCAGCGGCCGCAGCCGGCCGAAGCTGAGCCACTCGACGCCCAGGTTCATCTGCCAGTGGGAGAGCTGGGACGCGACGAGCACGCCCAGCAGGAGCGCGACGGCGCCCCAGATGACGGTGACCAGGGCGAAGGCGCGGCAGACGCCGTCGTCGTAGACGACCTGACGCAAGCGGTTGCTAGTTGCTTCCATGGGCAGGGTCATCCTCCTCGGTGGTGGAGCCGTCGTCGGCGGCCGGCGGCAGCCCATCGTCTTCGGCCAGCGGCAGCAAAGATAAGCGGTCTCCGTGTTCAAAGTCGCCATCTTTCAGGCGCGAGACGAAAAATGCCAGCGCGGCGGCCACGAGCATCAGGCTGAAGAAGACCAGGGCGATCACGACATCCATGCCAGACGCCTCCCCGTCAGCCGGTAGGTGGTCCAGGACACCACCAGGATGGAGGTGGCCGGCATGATGATCGCCGCCACGATGGGGTTGACCCGGCCGGCCAGGCAGAACGCCACCGCGGCGAGGTTGTAGGCCAGGGCGAAGGCCAGGTTCGCGCGGAAGACCCGCCGCAGGTGGGTCCCGGCGAGCAGCGCCCGCCGCAGCGCGGCGACGCCGTCGCCCAGGAAGTAGAAGTCGGCCTTGCCGGGCAGGACCGGCCGGTCCACGGCCGGGGTCGCCGCGCACCAGGCCGCCGCGAAGCTGGGGGCGTCGTTCAGGCCGTCGCCGACCATGAGGGTGTCGTCCCGGTCGAGCGCGCGCACGCGTCCAGCCTTGGCCTCGGGGGTGAGCCCGCCCTCGGCTCGCGCCGGGTCGATGCCCAGCGCCGCGGCGGCGGCCTGCACCTTGGCGGGGGCGTCTCCACTCAGGAGGTGCACCTCGTAGCCCCGTCGCATCAGCTCGGCGATCTCGGCGGTGGCGTCGGCCTTCAGGTGTTCTCGCAGGCGCAGCGTCGCCAGCGGCCGGCCGTCGACCGCGAACACCGTCTCGCCGTCGGCGCCGTCACCGCGGCCCAGGGTGAAGTCCCGGCCGTCGAGGCTCAGCGCGAGGCCGCGGCCCGCCTGTTCGCGAAGGTCATCGACGAGGAGGTCCCGGCTCGTGGCGGGGGCCAGCCGGCGCAGGGCCACGGCGATCGCCCGGCTGACGGGGTGGTTGCTGCGGGAGGTCATCCCGGCCAGGACCGCGCGGTCGTCGTCGGCAAGGTCCGCGAGAACCGCCTCGCTCGCGGGCTCCAGGATCAGCTCTCCCAGGGTCAGCGTGCCCGTCTTGTCCAGCAGGATCTTGCGCACCCGCAACGACTTCTCGAGGAACTCGGCCTTGCGCAGCAGCACCCCGCGCCGCCGCAGCGCGTGGTGCGCCAGTTCCTCGGCCAGGGGCGTGGCGAGACCCAGCGCGCACGGGCAGGTGACCACCAGGATGGCGATGGTGACCTGGAGCGCCTGCTGCGGGTCGCGCGGCAGCCAGATCGCGAGGCCCACCAGCGCCGCCGCGAGCACCGCCGCCACGTAGACGGTGCTGATGCGGTGCCACCAGCCCGGCCGGCTGTCCTCCGCCAGGGTGGCCGGCGTGCGCAGCAGGGCCTGCAGGCGGCTGGTGGCGAAGCTCTCGGTCGCCGTGACGGCGAAACCCCGCTCGCTGACGTTGAACGCGCCCGCCGCCACCGTGTCGCCCGGCGCCAGGGACACCTGGTCGGATTCGCCCGTGATCCAGTCGAGGGCGACCTCCGCGCCGCCGCGTAGCAGCACGCCGTCCACGGGGACGACGTCGCCGGGAGCGATCCACAGCTCGTCGCCGCGCGCCACCGACGGGGCCGTCACGGTCGTCAAGCCCTCCGGCCGGCGGACCTTGACGCCCAGCTGCTCGGCGCCCGCGTCGGCGAGCAGGGCGTTGCGATTGCGTTCGAGGACGTGCTCGCGCGCCCAGCGGCCGACCAGCATGAGGGCGACGAAGATGGTCAAGGTGTCGAAGTAGGCGTGCTCCGGGCCGTGGCGCAGGAACACGGCCACCGAGCCGCCCCAGGCGAGCAGGATGCCCAGCGAGATCGGCAGGTCGAGGTGGACGATCCGCCGCCGCAAACCCGCGAACGCGGCGCGGAAGAACACCTGCCCGCCGACGATGGCCGACAGGGTGGACAGGCCGCAGCTGAGCCAGCCGAAGAACCCGTAGATGGCGCCGTCGCGCGGGGCGAGACCGAAGTAGAAGCTCAGGCTGAACATCATGACGTTCATCGCGGCGGCGATGCAGATGGCCATCCGCACCAGCAGGCCGCGCGAGGCTTGCCGTCGTTCCTTGCGCGCCGGGCCGAGCTTGTAGCCGAACGACTCGACCGTGGCCAGGAATGGCCGCAGTTCGCCGCGCGCGGGATCCCAGATCAGGTCGACGGCGCCCAGCGTGGGATTGATGCGCAGGCTGATGCCGCCGGGCTCGCGCCGGTAGAGCTCCTCGATCAGCCACACGCAGGCGGCGCAGTGGACGCCCTGGATGTCCAGGCTCAGCCGCCAGGGTGCGCCGGCCGGCAGGTCGGCCACCAGTCCGTCGAACCAGGCCATGCCGTCGGCGCGGGGGAGGCTGGCCGGCGGCTGGGTGCCCTGCCGCAGGTCGTAATATCGGTCGAGGCCGCCGGCGTTGATCAGCTCGTACACCGTGCGGCAACCGCGGCAGCAGAACGGCCCGTCCTCGGGCCGCCAGAACTTGCCGAGCGGACTACCGCAGTGGACGCACGCCACCGTCTCGGGCGCCATCACGGAAGGTGATGCGGCGGTGGGCGAAACCATGGGAACCTCGGGTCGCTGCCGGCCGGTACGGATAATCCGGCGTCAATGGTAGGGCGCTCGTTCCCTCCGGTCAAATTCCGATGGTTTCTGACGGAGAATCCTGCCTGGCGCGGCCGATCCGGCGACGACGGTCTGTTGCGAGCGATCGCCGGCGTGCTAGAGTCCCGCCTCGCTCCTCACCACGGCCCGACCCGAGGTTGCTCCCGTGAAGACCATCGCCCTGCTATTACTGCTCGCCGGCCCAACGGCAACCGCAACGACCATCGACGACCTCGCCTGGCTGGCGGGCGCGTGGGCCAGCGAGGACGGGGAGCCCGGCTCCGGCGAGCTGTGGACGGTTCCCGCCGGCGGCACCATGCTCGGGGTGAGCCGCACCGTCCGGGGCGGCCGGACCGTCGCCTACGAGTTCGTCCTCATCCGGGAGACGGCCGACCGCGGGCTGGAGTACGTGGCGCGTCCGTCGGGCCAGGCCGGCGCCACGTTCACCATGGTGGAGTCGACCGACCGTCGCGTCGTGTTCGCGAATGCCGCCCACGACTTCCCGCAACGCATCATCTACCAACTCACGGCCCTCGACCGCCTCGACGCCCGCATCGAGGGCGAGGTCGACGGCGAGTCCCGCGCCGTGGCGTTCCCGATGCGCCGCGTCGTCCCGGCGGACGCCGTCGTCGGTACGCGCAGCGCGCTCGTCGCCAACCTCGAGGCCGGCAGGCCGCAGACCATCGTCACCTACGGCACCAGCCTGACCGCGGAGGGCGCCTGGGTGGCGCAGTTCCAGGGCGTGCTCGACGCGTCGTACCCGGGTCTCGCCAGGGTGGTCAACAGCGCCGCGAGCGGGATGTGGTGCCGGTGGGGCGTGGAGAACCTCGACGAACGCGTGATCGCGAAGGCGCCCGACGTCGTCCTCATCGAGTTCGCCATCAACGACGCTTTCCTCGACTACGCCACCACCCCCGCCGCGGCCCGCCAGGACCTGGAGACCATGATCGACCGCATCCTGCGAGCGCGGCCGCGGTGCGAGGTCATCCTGATGACCATGAACCCGCCCGTCGGCATCCACCTCGAGCGACGCCCGCGGATCGCCGACTACTACGACGTCTACCGCGACGTCGCCGCGCAGCGCCGCCTGATGCTGATCGACCACCACGCGAACTGGCAGACGCTCCTGGATCAGGACGCGACCACCTTCGCGCAGTACGTTCCCGACGGCATCCACCCGAACGCCCTGGGCTGCGAGCAGGTCATCCTGCCGCAGTTGTTGCAGTCGCTCGGGTGTGCCTCGGAAGGCCGGTAGCGGACTCCCCGCGGCTACTTCAAGAGCATGAGCTTCGTCAGCGCGCTGGCTCCCTCGCCGCTCAGTCGCGCCAGGTAGACGCCGCCGGCCACGGCAGCCCCCTCGGCGTCGCGGCCGTCCCACCGCGCGCGGTGATCGCCGGCGGGCAGGACGCCCGTCTGCAGGCACCGCACCAGACGGCCCCGGAGGTCGAGCACGTCGAGCGCGACCGCCATCGGGCGGGCGAGTGTGAACGTGATGGTGGTGCTCGGATTGAAAGGATTGGGACGACCGCCTTGCAGTTGCACCGGCGCAGCCGTCGCGCGGGCCGCGGGGGGCACGCCGGTGGTCTGCAGGAACTGCAGGGCGGCCAGCGCGTCGACCACGCCCCAGCCGTAGTCGTTGTCCGGCGCGCCGGCCTGGCTGGCGGTCTCGCGCAGCGCCTCCCGCAATAGCCAGGGACCGATGCCCGGGTAGGCGTCGAGCAGCAAGGCTGCCACGCCCGCGGTGAGCGGGCAGGCGTAGCTGGTGCCCGCGGCGTAGCTGTACTGGTCGAGCGTGCCGGGGGCGACCACGTAGTTGCCGTCGCCGAGGGCGCAGACGTCCGGCTTGATGCGGCCGTCGGCGGTGGGGCCGGGCGAGCTGAAGCCGGCGATCTCGCCGGAGAGCTGGACCGCTCCGACGGCGATCACGCTGTCGCCGTCGGCGGGCGCGGCGATGGTGCCGGTGCTCCAGCGATAGTTGCCGGCGCTGTTGAAGACGGCCAGGCCGCGGGCGACGGCCGCGTCGGCGGCGATGGTGGTCACGCAGGTGTTGCCGTCGTAGTCCGTGAAGTCGTACCAGTCGGCGTAGCAGAGGCTCGAGGTGACCAGGTCGCATCCCTGGGCTTCGAGCCACTCGAGGCCCTCCACCCAGAAGTCCTCCTCGATGGGCACCTCCTGCCCGACGTCCTCGGTCTTCGCGAGGTAGAAGCTGGCGGCGAAGGCCGGCCCGAGCAGCGCGCCGGGTGCGCGGCCCCCGATGGTCGAGAGCGTGGTGGTGCCGTGATTTTCCTGGCCGGGCGGATCGCCGGGCTCGTCGGCGACCACGGCGTCGTCGTTGACGAAATCCCAGGCCCCCAGCACGACGACGTCGGCCAGGGCCTCGTGCGTGGTGTCGAAGCCGGAATCCAGCATGCCGATCACCACGCCCTCGCCGTGGAAGCCCAGCGCGTGCACCGCGGGGACGTTCACCTGCGCGAGTTCGGGCAGGCTGCCGCCGTAGTCGAGGTCGTCGTCGCGACTGGCCGCCGGCGGCGCCGCCGGACGCAACGCCAGGTCGCGCACGCCCGACGCGCGGACGGGGGCGAGACGGGCCACGAACGGCTGGCGGGCCAGCAGCGCCAGGTCCTCGGACCCGGCGACCACGCTCACCGCCGCCAGCCAGCGACTCTCCGCGCGGATCGCGCAGCCGTGGTCGCGCAACCAGGCCAGGTACGCGGGTTCGTTGGGCAGGTCGGCCCAGGTCACCAGCGGCTGATCCGGCGCCAGCCGCGCGCGGCGCTGCAGGGCGCGCTCCGTCAATCGCTCGGCGGCGAGGACGTAGGCGCCGGCGTCGTCCTCCATCGTCCCCTTGTCCGTGAAGAAGACCCAGACGGGCGAGGCCGGAGCCGGCGTGGCGGAGACGACCGTGGCCGGGGCGGCCAGCACGGCGAGCAGGGACAGGAGCCTGACGATCCTGAGCATGGCGTGACCTCCACGACCATTGTACCAGGCATCGTCGGGAGTTCCTAGCCGCGCCCTACCAGATCACGACCTCGCCGAACCGCAGGTGGCCGACCCAGCCGAACGCCGCCGCGCCGCGCAGCGCGAGCTGCACGCCGATCAGCAGCACCAGGAGCGAGGCGGCCCGGTTGAAGCGGCGCTGGACGACGGGTCCGAGCCGACCGGCGCCGAGGCCGGCGGCGACCAGCACCGGCACGGTGCCGAGGCCGAACATGGCCATGGCGCCGGCGCCGAGCAGGGGCCTGGCGGTGGTGAGGGTGCCGAGGGCCATGGCGTAGACGGGTCCGCAGGGCAGCAGCCCGTTGGCGACGCCGAGCAGGAAGCGGCCGCCGTGACGGCGCGTGGCCAGCAGGCCGCGGGCCTTCCGGAACGCGGCGCCGCCGAGACGACTGCTCTCGACCCACCGCTGCGTCGGCAGCCAGCCCGCCAGGCCGAGGCCGAGGGCCAGCATCAGCCCGCCCACCAGCAGCGAGAGCCCGCCCTGGACCTCGACGCGTCCCGCGAGGCGCGACGCCGAGCCGAGGAGTCCGAGCAGCAAGCCGAGAATGGCGTAGGTGGTGAGCCGGCCCGCGTGGTAGGTGAGGTGCGCGAGCGCGGCGGCGAGCCAGCGGCGGTGCTCCTGGGCGGCGGCGTACGCCGCCACCAGCGGGCCGCACATACCCATGCAGTGGCCCAGGCTCATGAGGAAGCCGGTGGTGAGGTAGACCATCGCGTCGAGCGTCGGCGCGTCGGCCATCAGACCGGGGTGGCAGCAGTCCATGGGCGCAAGGATGCGCCCGGCCGCCGGATCAGGCAAGCATCCAGGTGACTCCCGGACTAGACATAATGGAACGGCTGGGTCCCTCGGGTATCGTGTGTTGGTCCGCGAAGA
>JADHED010000737.1_pt1 | contig 34298 bp, 32 predicted proteins | sample 8952041 | NCBI WGS metagenome assembly JADHED01 (sample SAMN16124423, study PRJNA663239) | bioreactor sludge metagenome | isolation source: sludge (control) | place: India:Bengaluru | collected 2018-09-08
CGCGCTGCAAAGCATGTGGGGCGCGTTTGGTGCGCTGGGCGGGGGCGTGATCGGCGCCGCTCTGGGTGAGCAGATCGCCGTGGCCGTGGCCAACCGCAATGCCTGCGACTACTGCCTGGCCGCCCACACGGCCCTCGGCCGCAAGGCGGGCGTGAGTGGCGAGGCGCTGGCCGCCGCGCAAGCGGGCGAGTCAGCCGACCCGCGCACTGCCGCCGTGCTGCGCTTTGTGCTGCAACTGGTCAACGAACGTGGCCAGGTCGATGCGGCCGATGTGCAGGCCTTGCGCGACCAGGGCGTGACCGACGAGCAGATCGTCGAGATCGTGGCCCACGTGGCGCTCAACCTGTTCACCAACTATGTCAATGTGGCACTGGGCGTGCCGGTGGACTTCCCTGGCGTCAAGCTGCGCCCAGCGCGTTAAAGGGCGTAGCGGCGCGTGTCTGGCCCGCAGGCCGGATGCGCGCCGCTTCTGGTGCCGCTGCTCGCTCGGTCCTGCGGCGGCGCAATCGCAGTCAGTTATGCGCGACGACGATGCGTGCGTTTTCTGCACGCATCACCGGCGGCAAAGTCGTTTGTCAGTCCTGCAGGCATGCTGCACCATGGCCGCTCCCTTGCCACCCCACCCGAAGGAAGCCGCCCCCATGACCCTCGCCTGTGACGAGCACGCCATCGACACCCTGCCACGCCTGGAGGCCCTGCTGGGCCCGCTGAGCGATGCCTCCATCCACAAAGAGCTGCCGTATGTGCACCCTGCCTACCGCGCCATGATCGCGGCATCGCCCTTTGCCGTGCTGGCCACCACCGGCCCCGGCGGGCTGGACGCCTCGCCGCGCGGCGACCCGGCCGGCTTTGTGCAACTGCTGGACGACAAGACCCTGCTGCTGCCCGAGCGCCGTGGCAACAACCGCGCCGACAGCCTGCGCAACATCGTGGCCGACCCGCGCGTGGCTCTGCTGTTCCTCATCCCTGGCGTGGGCGAGACGCTGCGCGTCAACGGCCACGCGCGCATCAGCGTCGCGCCCGACCTGCTGGCGCGGTTTGTAGTCAACGGCCAGCCCCCCAAATGCGTGATCGTGGTCGATGTGCACGCGGTGTACTTCCAGTGCGCCCGCGCCATCCAGCGCTCGCGCCTGTGGGATGCCGTGCCGCTCGGCACCCCACGCCCCGTGCCCACTCCGGGCGCCATCCTGGCGTCCATCACGCAAGGCGCGTTTGACGGTGTGACCTACGACCGCGAACTGCCAGCGCGCCAGCAGGCCACGCTGTATTGAATGGGCCCTGCGCTCCGCCGCCACAGCGTTGACCGTGCTGTCAGCGCACACAATGGCGGCTGGGTGCGCAGGGCTTGCGCTTCATGGACTCACCGGCCGAGCACGCAGATGCGTGGAGGCTCTGTGGGGCGTGCAGCGAGCCCCCCGCGCGCGTTCACACCAAGTGAGGGGGAGACATGGATTCCGTGCTGTTGATCGTGGCCCTGGGCGCAGTGGCCGCGGGGTTTGTGCAGGGGCTGTCGGGCTTCGGCTTTGGCATGGTCGCCATGTCGTTCTGGGCCTGGACGCTGGAGCCCCGCCTGGCCGCGCTGCTGGCCGTGTGCGGCGCGCTCACCGGCCAGCTGGTGGCTGCGGCCACGGTGCGCCGGGGTTTTGACCGGGTGCGCCTGCTGCCCTTTGTGCTGGGTGGTCTGGTGGGCATCCCCATCGGCGTGGCCGTGCTGCCCCGTCTGGACATGGACGCGTTCAAGGTCATCCTGGGCACGCTGCTGGTGCTGTGGTGCCCGGCGATGCTGATGGCCAAGAATCTGCCCCGCATCACGCGAGGCGGCCGCGTGGCCGACGCGCTGGTGGGCATGGCCGGCGGCGTGATGGGCGGGCTGGGCGGCTTCACCGGCGTGCTGCCCACGCTGTGGTGCACCTTGCGCGGGCTGGACAAGGACGTGCAGCGCGCCATCATCCAGAACTTCAACCTGGCCATGCTGCTGGTGACCTTCATCACCTACCTGGCCAGCGGCTTCGTCACCCGCGAGGCGCTGCCGCTGCTGGCCATCGTGGTGCCCGCCATGTTGGTGCCCGTGCTGCTGGGAGCGCGGCTGTACCACGGTATCAGCGACGCGCGGTTCCGGCAGATCGTGCTGGGGATGCTGACGCTGTCAGGGGTGGCGATGCTGGTGGCCAGCCTGCCGAGGGTGCTGGGTTCGTGGGGCTGAGGCGGATGCCATGTCAGAGTGCCGTCCATGCCCGATGCGTGGGAGGCGTAATGTGCCAAAGGCAGTGCCGGAGTGCCGGGGCCGTCGGGGCCGCACGCACGCGTGCGCTGGTGGGAGCGGGGAGTGGGGAGCGGTCTGTGGCTTGTGAATGGCCCGGCTTGTATTTACGAAATGATTGGTCTAATATCAATTCATGGACACGCATCCCCTCCCTGCGCGGCGCCGGGGCCGGCCGCCCCGCCAGCGCGGGGCTACGGCTGACGCGCGCGAGCTGCTCTTGCGGGCGGGTCTGGAGGTGTTGACGGAAAAGGGTTTCACGGCCACCGGTCTGGATGAAATCCTGCGGCAAGCCCAGGTGCCCAAGGGCTCGTTCTATCACTACTTCGCGAGCAAGGAGGCCTTCGGGCTGGCCTTGATCGACGGCTACGGCGAGTTCTTTGCCCGCAAGCTGGATCGCCACCTGCGCAACCCGGCACTGTCGCCGCTGCAGCGACTGCATGCCTTTGTGCAGGACGCCCAATCGGGCATGGCGCGCTTTGCCTACCGCCGTGGATGCCTCATTGGCAACCTGGGGCAGGAGATGGCTGCACTGCCCGAGAGCTTTCGCACACGGCTGATCGCGACCTTCGAGGACTGGCAGCGTCGGGTAGCCGAGTGCCTGGTCGAGGCCCAGGCGTCGGGCCAACTGGCCATGGATGTGGATACCCAGCGGGTGGCGGCCTTTTTCTGGATCGGCTGGGAGGGCGCGGTGTTGCGTGCCAAGCTGGAGCAGGGCCCCGCACCCCTGGAGACCTTCGCTGCCTTGTTCTTCGCCGGCTTGCAGCCCCGTTAGATTGTCAAAACCATTCATCAGTCATCCACTTTCATGCACAGGAGACCCCTTAGATGTTCAAAGCCATCTTGATCGAGAAAGACGACGCGGGCTACCGCGCAGCCATGCGCTACGTGGATGATGCCCAACTGCCTGCGGGGGATGTGACCGTGCGGGTGAGCCATTCCACCCTCAACTACAAGGACGCGCTGGCCATCACGGGCAAAGGGCCGGTGGTGCGCAAGTTTCCGATGGTGCCGGGCATCGACCTGGCAGGGGTGGTTGAGCACAGTGCGCATCCCGCATATCAGCCGGGCGATGCCGTGCTGCTCAATGGCTGGGGGGTGGGCGAGGTGCACTGGGGTGGTCTGGCGCAGAAGGCCCGGTTGAACGGCGACTGGTTGATTCCCCTGCCCGGAGCCTTCACGCCGCAGCAGGCCATGGCCATTGGCACCGCAGGCTACACCGCAATGCTGTGCGTGCTGGCGCTGGAAAAGCAGGGTGTGCGGCCTGCCGACGGCGAGATCCTGGTGACTGGCGCGGCCGGGGGCGTGGGCAGCGTGGCCGTGGCCCTGCTGGCCCGGCTGGGTTATACCGTGGTGGCCGTCACCGGGCGGCCGCATGACGCCGAGTACCTGCGCCGTTTGGGCGCTGCCGAGGTGCTGGACCGTGCGCAGTTTGCCGCCCCCGGCAAGCCGCTGGGCAAGGAGCGCTGGGCGGGGGCCGTGGATGTGGTTGGCAGCCATGTGCTGGCCAACGTCTGCGCCACCACCAGATACCGGGGTGTGGTGACAGCCTGCGGTCTGGCCGCCGGCATGGACCTGCCCGCCACCGTGGCGCCCTTCATCCTGCGCGGCGTCACCCTGGTGGGCATCGACAGCGTGATGTGCCCGCGTGCAGACCGCCTGCAGGCCTGGCAGCGGCTGGCCACGGATCTCGATCTGGCCCGGCTCGGCGACATCGGCCGCACCGTGGGGCTGGCCGAGGCCCTCCCGCTGGCCCAGCAGTTGCTGGACGGCCAGGTGCGAGGCCGCATCGTGGTGGATGTCAACCAGTAGACGCGCACAGCGCCCGGGCCCCGATGCACACAGCATTCCAGGACACCTACGCCGACAAATACAGCCATTGCTATGGCTGCGGCAAGCTTAATCCGCACGGGCACCAGCTCAAAAGCCACTGGGATGGCGATGGCACGGTGGCCCGCTACACCCCCCGGCCCGAGCACAGCGGCGGGGTGCCCGGCCATGTGTATGGGGGCCTGATTGCGTCGTTGCTGGACTGCCATGGCACCGCATCGGCTGCCGCCTTTGCCCACCGTGCCGAGGCCCGTTCCCCGGGCGGCGGCGAGAGCCCGGTGCGCTACGTGACCGCGTCGTTGCGGGTGGACTTCCGGCGCCCCACACCCATGGGCACCGAACTGCTTATCACCGGGCGATTGCGTAACCTGGAGGGCCGCAAGGTGTGGGTCGATCTGGCGCTCAGCGCACAGGGCGAAATCTGCGCCGAGGGTGAGATGCTGGCGCTGCGCCTGCCGGGTTGAGCGCCCCCGCGCTTTGCGGCCCCCGCGATGGACATCACGGGTGGCCAAGCCCCGGTGCGGGGCTGAAGCGCGCGGTCAGGTCAGTCGCCCATCACAATGCCCTCGCGCCGCGGGTCCGTGCCGCCCATCCACAGCTTCTTGCCATGTGCCTGGCCGCGTGTGATGGCTTGCAGGCCGCTGGTCATGTTCATCTCACGCACTTCGGCGCCCCGCGCGCGCAGGGCGTCGACGGTGGCGGGTGGGAAGCGCTTTTCTTCCAGCAGCGTGGGGCCGTTCATCGAGCCGAAGTTGGGCAGGTTGATGGCCTGCTGGGGCATCAGGCCCCAGTTGAAGACGCCATACAGCGTCTTGGCCGTGTAGTGGATGATGGCCGCGCCGCCAGGGCTGCCGCCGCTCATCAGTAGCTCGCCCGTGGCTTTGTCGAACACCAGCGTGGGCGACATGGACGAGCGCGGGCGCTTTCCAGGTTGCACACGGTTGGCAATGGGCTGGCCTTGGGCGTCGGTGGGGGCAAAGCTGAAGTCGGTGAGTTCGTTGTTGAGCAGGAAGCCCTTCACCATTTGCCGTGCGCCGAACTGGTCTTCGATGGTCGTGGTCATGGCCACCGCGTTGCCAAAGGCATCGACGATGCTGATGTGGCTGGTGCCGTATTCGGGTTGGTCGGGCATGGGCGCAAAGCCCGTCTTGACGGCGCCGGGGTTGCCGGGCTGGGCGACCTTCATGCTTTGCGCGCCGATGAGCTTGGCGCGTTCGGCCAGGTAGGCGGGCGCGAGCAGGCTGATCCAGCTCCCGGCGGGGGGCTGCACAAAGTCGGGGTCGGCCACGTACTGGGCGCGGTCGGCAAAGGCCAGGCGGGCGGCCTCGGTGTAGAGGTGCAGCCAGTCTGCGCTGGGCAGGCCGTCCTGCAGGGGCTTGGCGGCGGCGTCGGTGTTCTTCAGGATGCCCAGGATCTGCCCGATGGCGATGGCCCCGGAGCTGGGGGGCGGAAAGCCGCACACGCGGTAGTCCTTGCTGGCCACTTGGTAGTCGTGGCACAGCGCCTCGCGCTTCTTGGGCTGGTAGCCGGCCAGGTCGGCCAGGCTGAGCTTGCCGGGGTTGGTGGGGTGCTTTTGCACCTTGTCCACGATGGCCTGCGCGATCTCGCCTTCGTGCAGGGCCTTGCTGCCTTCGGCGGCGATGCGGCGCAGCACGGCGGCCAGCTCGGGGTTGCGCAGGTTGAAGCCCACATCGCGAGCGTCGCCATCGGCCTTGTAGAAGTAGGCGGCGGCCACCGGGTCCTTCTTGAGGTGGGCGTCGGCTATGACCAGGGTGTGGAGCCGCGCGCTGACCTTGAAACCGCCTTCGGCCAGCGTGATGGCGGGCTGGAACAGCGTGGCCCAGGGCAGCTTGCCGTGCTGCCTGTGCGCCAGCTCCAGCATGCGCACGGTGCCTGGCACGCCCACCGAGCGGCCGCCCACCACGCCGTCGTAGAACGGCACGGGCTTGCCGTCGGCGCCCAGGAAGAGTTTTTCATCGGTGGCAGCGGGCGCAGTCTCACGGCCGTCGTAGGCCTCTACCACCTTGCTGTTGCTGTGCAGCAGAAAGGCACCGCCACCGATGCCGCTGGACTGGGGCTCCACCAGAGTCAGCACCATCTGCACGGCAATGGCCGCGTCGACGGCCGAGCCACCGGCCTTGAGGATCTGGTAGCCCGCGTCGGTGGCCAGCGGGTTGGCAGCGGCCACGGCAAACTTCTCCGTGGCCCAGCCCGGTTTTTCGGTGTAGCCGGATGAGCCTTCGGGCTGCGCGGGTACGGTGTATGCAAACTGGGAGGGAGCGCTGGCGCAGCCCGCCAGGGCCACCAGGGTGGCGAGGGCCGCAGGGGCCAGCAGGTTGCGACTGAACGGGCGGCGCAGGGGCGGCGTGGCAGGCAGGGCAGTGGGTGACATGCGGGTCTCCTGTGGGTGCAAGCAGCGAAGCGGCCATGGTAAGGGGCCTTGGTGCAGCCTGCGAGGGCGTGCCAGGGGCTGCTGGAGGGGATTGCGCAGCGATTGAAGGTATTTTGTGGCGGTAGCGCTAGTGCAATATGCCTGAGCAGCTATCAAAAGGATAGTAGTTACCGACGGTCAGCGGCTGTTCTCCGGCCATCTCTGAGCCCTTGTGCGGCGTAGTGACAAGGGGCTCCCGGGCCTGGAGGCTTGCGCCACGCCCTCTCAGGCCGCCTGGGGCCCCGCGCGGCCGTCTTCCACCACAAACCGGGCGAGCGTGGATGCGCCGCTGTCCGCGCGCAACGGGTCGTCCACCACGCGCAGCGTGGTGGTCCAGCGCGCGGGGGTGATGTCGGCCAGGCCGTAGCCGCGCTGGTCGCAGCGTGCCAGCAGCACATGCGGGTTGTGGCGGACGATGGCGTCCACCTTGGCCTGCGTGGTGCCCGACCGCGAACTGATGGAGGTGCCGCAGAACTCGCTGGCCAAAACGGCCGAGTCGGCGCGCGCGGCATCGGCATGCACGCGGCAGACGTAGTTCTGGTGGATGTCGCCGCCCAGCAGCACCGTATTGCGCGGCGCGTGCCGGGCCACCGATTGCAGCAGGCGCTGGCGTGCGGCGGGGTAGCCGTCCCAGGCGTCGGTGGGCACGGTGCCAGAGGGGTAGTGGCGCGGCGAGAACAGCGTCTGCTGCGCGATCACGCTCCAGCGCGTGGCCTGCGCGCTCGCTGCATCAGCGGCCAGGCCTGCGTCCAGCCAGCGCTCTTGCGCGCTGCCCAGCAGGCTGCGCTGTGGCTGGGCCAGCTCGGCGCAGTCGGCGGGGCGCACGGCGGGTGCGCTGCTGGCCTCGGGGGTGCGGCAGGCCTGCCAGCCGCGGTACTGGCGGCTGTCGAGCAGGTGGATGTGCGCCAGTCGGCCCCAGCGCAGGCGGCGGTAGATCTGCAGCGCATCCCAGCCGGAGGTGGACGCGGGGCGCTGAAGGCTGGCCGCGCGCAGCGGCATGTTTTCGTAGAACGCCTGCCACGCCGCGCTGCGCTGGGCCAGAAAGGCGGTGCTGCCCGCAGCCTCGCCGCGGCCTGCATCGGCGGCATAGTCGTTTTGCACTTCGTGGTCGTCCCACGTCACGGCCCAGGGGCAGGTGGCGTGGGCCAGCTGCAGGGCGGGGTCGCTTTTGTGCAGGGCGTAGCGGTCACGGTAGTCGGCCAGCGTGGTGGCGTGGCGCAGGCTGTGGGTGCGCGCCAGGTCGGTGGTGGTTTTGGGGGTGGCGTATTCGTAGATGTAGTCGCCCAGGAACAGCACCAGGTCCGGCTGGTCGGCGGCCAGATGGCGCCAGGCCGCGTAGTGCCCATGCTCCCAGCGCTGGCACGAGGCAAACGCCACCCGCAGCGCACCGGGCATGTCGCCCGCCGCAGGTGCGGTGCGCGTGCGGCCTGTGGGGCTCACCGCGTCGCCCAGCATGAAGCGGTAGTGGTACCAGCGCGCGGGTTGCAGGCCTTGCAGCTCCACATGCACGCTGTGGCCGAGCGCGGGCAGCGCGGGGGACTCGCCCTTTTGCACGATCTGGGCAAAGCCTGCGTCGTGCGCCACCTCCCACCGCACGGTGTGTGTGGTCAACATCTGCGCCGGATCGGTCAGTGCGAGCCGCGTCCACAGCACCACGCCGTCAGGCGCCGGGTCGCCGCTGGCGATGCCCAGGGCAAAGGGGTTGGTTTGCAGCGCGGGCGGGGTGCTCCAGGCCCAGCGGGGGAGGGCGGTGACGGAGGCAGTCAGCGCTGCGTTGCGCAGGAACTGCCGTCTTTGCTCGGATGTCAATTCAGCTGCCCTTTGCGTCGGGCGCCGTGCTCAGCAACTGACGCAGCCCAGACCAGTGGCCGCCGCGCAAGGGCTGCCCCGCCGCGCTGGCGGCGTCCCCCTGCCCGCAGCGCGTAGCGCTGCGAGAGCGGGGGGAAAGCGCGCAGCGCCTCAGAGGGGTGTTCCTGCTCAAGCCGCCATCACCCGGTTCTTGCCCGAGCGCTTGGCGAGGTACATCGCTTGGTCGGCCCGCACGATGGCGTCGGTGGCGCTCTCGCTGTCACTCAACTGGGCCACGCCCGCGCTGAAGGTGATGAGCACCTTCTCGGTGCCTTGCAAGAAGAAGCGCGTGGTCAGCTCGCGCTGCAGGCGCGTCATGGCCGCCACGCCGGCTTCGACCGTGGTGTCGGGCAGCACGATCACAAACTCTTCGCCGCCATAGCGGGCCAACAGGTCCTGCGGCCGCATGACTTCGCGCGTGACCTGTGCCAAGTGCACCAGGGCTGCGTCGCCCCCGGCATGGCCCAGCCGGTCGTTGATGGTCTTGAAGTTGTCCACGTCCAGCAGTGCCAGGCACAGCGACGAGCCCAGGCGGCGGGCGCGGGCGATCTCGCGCTCCACGGCCTCGTCCAGGCCCTTGCGGTTGAGGCTGCCGGTCAGCGGGTCGTGCCGCGCCTGCGCGCTGGCGCGGTCCAGTTCTTTCTGCAGCTTGGCGACCTCGGCGCGTTTGGCCTCGGTGCGCTCGCGCAGGTCTTGCAGTTCGTCGTGCGTCACGCGGCTGTCCAGCGCCATGGCGCGGGTGGCGCTCATCACCTCCTGCAGCACCGGTGCGATCTCCTGCAGGGTGCTGGCCTTGCCGATCAGGTCGGCGCAACGCTCCATGGTGCCCTGGTAGCTGGTGCTGGATGCGGTGATGCGCGCCAGCCGCTCGATGAAGGTGGCCAGCATTTCCTTCATCTGCACTTGCGCCTCTAGCGACCGGGCCTTGGCTTCGGTCTGCTTGAAGATCACGTCCTTGAGCCGGCGCTGCACATCGTCCAGCCGCCGCAGCGTCAGCGGCGGGGTCGAGGCACTCATCAGCGCCTCGGCCTGGCCCTGCAGCCAGCGGTCGTCCACGCTGAGCACGGCGATGTTCTCGAAGATCATGTGCAGCAGCTCCAGCAGGCTCGCGCGGATGGAGGCTTGTTCTTCTGTGGCGAACGACAGGCGGTAGCTGAAGTTCCCCAACATGCGCTGCGCGGTGGTCACCAGCGGGGCGGGCTCGCGCAGAAAGGTGATGAGCTGCTGCGCCATGTCGATGACGCGGGGGTCGTCGTCGCCCAGCGCGGGCAGGGTGTTGTCGATGAGGCGGGCCATGGCCTCGGCAAACTCGGTGGGCAGTTCGCCCAGCGCGGTGGGGGCATCGGCCACTTCAATGGGCTTGGAAGCAGTGGCCGGGTGCAGCCCCAGGTTGGCATAACCCACCATCACGCTTTGCAGCGACGTCCAGTCCTTGGTGATGATGGCGCGTTCGAACTGCCCCAGAAGGCGCTTTTGCGCGGGTGTCTGGCCGGGCAGCACCCGCTGGATGCTGCTCAGCGGCCCTTCCGGGAACGGCTGCGGGCTGCGGATGCCCGCTATTTCATCGTAGATCGCGAGGTAGTTGTCTGGCGTGGGTGCCAGTCGGCGTGCGGCCAGTTGTTTGAGCGTCTCGCGCGCGATCTCGGAAGGTGGTCGGTCGGCCATGGAGGGGCACCAGTGTCAGAGGGGCTGGAATGCGCAAGTGTGACACAGGCAAGGCCTGGAAGGGGCTGGCATACCGCGCCAAACCGGTATGCCAGCCGGGAACGTGGTGGCCGCCTTGCGGCAGGGCCTGCCGTACGTTCAGAGGCGGCGCGGCCAGCCGTCAGTTGACCATGACCAGCTTGCCCATCACGCCGCGTGAGCCCATGTGCGCGTATGCGGCGGGCAGCTCGGCCATGGGCATGGTGCGGTCGATCACGGGCTTGATCTTGCCCTGGGCATACCACTGTGCCAGCTCGCCCATCATGGCGGCGTTGGCCTTGGGTTCGCGCTTGGCAAAGTCGCCCCAGAACACGCCGACGATGGACGCGCCCTTGAGCAGCGCCAGGTTGAACGGCAGGGCCGGGATGGGGCCTGACGCAAACCCGACCACCAGATAGCGGCCGCGCCAGGCGATGGAGCGGAACGCGGGCTCGGCAAAGTCGCCACCCACGGGGTCATAGATCACATCGGGGCCCTTGCCGTCCGTGAGGGTCTTGATGGCCTCGCGCAGGTTGTCCTTGCTGTAGTTGATGGTCGCGTCTGCCCCGATGGAAGTGCACAGCGCGCACTTTTCGTCGCTGGATGCGGCAGCGATCACACGTGCGCCCGTGGCCTTGGCGATTTGGATGGCCGCCGTGCCCACGCCGCCGGCAGCGCCCAGCACCAGCACGGTCTCACCCGCCTTGAGCTGTGCGCGGTCCACCAGCGCATGATGCGACGTGGCGTAGATCATAATGAAAGCGGCTGCATCGACATGCGAAAAGCCGTCTGGCAACGGCATGCACAGGGCGGCGGGGGCGATGGTGTGGGTGCCGAATCCACCGGTGCCCGACAGGCAGGCCACGTTCTGGCCGACCTTGAGGTGCGTGACGCCTTCGCCCACAGCGGCCACCACGCCCGCGTATTCCGAGCCAGGCACAAAGGGCAGCGGCGGCTTCATCTGGTACTTGTTCTGCACGATGAGCAGGTCGGGGAAGTTCAGGCTGGCGGCCTTGATTTCGATGAGCACCTCGCCCGCCTTGGGGGTGGGGGTGGGCAGCTCCGTCCAGGTGAGCGCTTTGACGCCGGTGGGGTTGGTGCAAAGCCAGGCATGCATGGGGAAGTCTCCTGTCGGTCGGTCTTGTCAATGATGGCCCGCATGATAGGTGGGGCGCCGGTGTGCTGGATGTCCCACGAGCGACGGGCGCCAGGGGGGCCGTCGGCGCAATGTGGTCAACGGGCGTCCGTCGGCGGTGCAGCAGTCCGGCCACCTACAATCCGTTGCAACCGCTACCCAGACCATGAAGATCCTGATATCCAATGACGACGGCTTCCAGGCCCCCGGCATCGTGGCGCTGCATGATGCGCTCAAGACCCTCGACGGGGTCGAGGTGGAGGTCGTTGCCCCAGAACACAACAACAGTGCCAAATCCAACGCGCTGACGCTGCATTCGCCGCTGTATGTGCACAAGGCAGCCAATGGCTTTCGTTACCTGAATGGCACCCCGGCAGATTGCGTGCACATTGCGCTGACCGGCCTGCTGGGCTACCGGCCCGATCTGGTGGTGTCAGGCATCAACAACGGCGCCAACATGGGCGACGACACCATTTATTCCGGCACGGTGGGGGCGGCCATGGAGGGATATCTCTTCGGCATTCCGGCCATCGCCTTCTCCCAGGTGGACAAGGGCTGGGCCGAGCTGGAGGCCGCTGCGGCCAAGGCGCGTGAGCTCGTGGCGCAGATGCGTGCGCAGCAACTGGTCAACGAAACCCCCTGGTTGCTCAATGTCAACATCCCCAACATGCCGCTGGAGGCCTTGCGCCCTGCCAAGCTGTGCCGCCTGGGGCGTCGCCACGCGGCAGAACGGGTCATCGTGCAGGAAAGCCCCCGGGGTGAAGCCATGTACTGGATCGGCGGTGCCGGCGCGGCCAAGGACGATGCCGAAGGCACGGACTTTCACGCCACGGCGCAGGGCCATGTGTCCATCACGCCCCTCAAGGTGGACCTGACCGATCACGACAACCTCGGCTACTGGGCGCAGACCGCCGCCCGGTTGGCGACAGGGGCGGCTGCCGCCCCTGTGGCGTGATGCAGCGCCGCCCAGGGTTCCCGGCCAAGCTGCCGGTGCCGGGCAACGCCGCCGCGGGCAAGCCGGTGACGGCGCCTCCGTCTGTTGCTCTGCGCAAGCCGGCCGTCGCCCCGGCGCCCGCCGGGGTGGGGCTGGACTCGTCGGCTGTGCGTGCCCGCATGGTGCAAAAACTGGCGGCGGGCGGCATCACATTGCCCCCCGTGTTGCAGGCCATGGGTGCGGTGGAGCGTCACCGGTTTGTGGACAGTGCACTGGTCAACCAAGCCTATGAAGACACCAGCCTGCCGATAGGCTTGAGCCAGACCATCTCCAAGCCCAGCGTGGTGGCGCGCATGTGCGAGCTGTTGCTGGGTGCCGAGAGTGCACGCCATGGCGGGCTGGGCCGTGTGCTGGAGATTGGCACGGGCTGCGGCTACCAGGCGGCCGTGCTGAGCCTGCTGGCCCGCGAGGTGTACACACTGGAGCGCCTGCGCGGCCTGCACGACAAGGCGCGTGACAACCTGCGGCCGTTCCGCCTGGCCAATGTGCATCTGCTGTTTGGTGACGGCATGCTTGGCTATGCCAAAGGTGCTCCGTACGCGGCCATCATCGCGGCGGCCGGCGGCGATGCCGTGCCCCTGGCGTGGTGCGATCAGCTGGCCGTGGGGGGGCGTCTGGTAGCGCCCATAGCGCTGTCGGGCGGGCAGCAGATGTTGCTGGTGATCGACAAAACCCCGCACGGATTGAAACAAAACGTGCTCGAGCCCGTGCATTTTGTCCCCCTAAAATCGGGGATTGCGTAAAGGGAATTGCTTATGTTCGTATCGCGTGGTCTTGTGGTGGGTTTTACCGTGGCAATGGCGGGTCTGGTGCTCTCCGGCTGTGGCACCCGCATGAACAAGGCTCCTGTGGAAGATCGGGGCACCTCTTCGTCGACTTCCGCGCCCGCCCCCGCAGCCCAGCCCGGCGTGGTGGTGGCCACCCCGGTCAAGCCGCTGCCAGGCGCAGACAACGCTGGCAAGCCTGGTTACTACACGGTCAAGCCTGGGGATACCCTGATTCGCATTGGTCTTGAGTCCGGGCAAAGCTGGAAAGACATCGCCCGCTGGAACAATCTGGAGAACGCCAATCTGATCGAAGTCGGTCAGGTGCTGCGCGTGTTGCCCCCTGGCGCCGCCCCAGCCGCTGTGGCTGCTTCCGAAAATGGTGTGGTGACACGCCCGGTAACGTCTTCTTCCGTCGCTCCTGCCAGCACGCCGGCTGCGGCGCCTGCATCGGCCGCCAGCGGCGCCAAACCGGCAGCCCCTGCGGCATCGGGCACAGTGGTGGCGGTAGCACCTGCCACTCCAGCACCTGCGGCAGCGCCAGCAGGCGAGGACGAGCTGGCATTCATCTGGCCTGCGTCGGGTTCGCTGATCGCTGGCTTTGACGAAGCGCGCAACAAGGGCTTTGACATTGCCGGCAAGGCAGGCGACCCCGTGCTGGCAGCGGCGGATGGCCGTGTGGTGTATGCAGGTGCAGGCCTGCGCGGCTACGGCAATCTGATCATCCTGAAGCACAACAACACCTTCCTGACCGCCTACGCGCACAACCAAACACTGCTGGTCAAGGAAGACCAGGCGGTGCGCAAGGGCCAGAAGATCGCTGAGATGGGCAACACCGACGCCGACCGCGTCAAGCTGCACTTTGAAATCCGCCGGCAGGGCAAGCCGGTCGATCCCACGCGCTATCTGCCCTCCCGTTGAGCCCGATGGCGGATCAGTCGCCGGGCGGTGGTCCGGACGCTCCCGAGACGACTGGGCAGGAGGGCGACACCCTGCTGCTGGTCGATGAATCGGAAGCCCTGGCTGACGCGGACAGTGAGCTGCGTGCCTTGCAGATGGGGCCCGGCCAGCACGCAGAGCGGCTGGACCGAGCGCTGGTGGAGCTGGTTCCCGAGTTCTCCCGCAGCTATCTGCAGCAATTGCTGGCCCAGGGGCTGGTCAGCCTGAATGGTAAGCCCGCTCTCAAAGCGGCCGCGCGGGTCAAGGCCGGCGACCAAGTGGTGCTGGAAATGCGGCCCACGCTCCAGAGCCAGGCCTTCCGGCCCGAGCCCATGGCGATTGATGTGGTGTACGAAGACGAGCACCTGCTGGTGGTGAACAAGCCCGCAGGTTTGGTCGTGCACCCTGCGCCTGGCAACTGGAGTGGCACCCTGCTCAATGGACTGCTGGCCCGGGACGACAAAGCCTTGCGGGTCCCCCGTGCGGGCATCGTGCACCGTCTGGACAAGGACACCAGCGGCCTCATGGTGGTGGCCCGGGATCGCGCGTGCATGGACGCCCTGGTGGCGTTGATTGCCGAGCGCAAGGTCAAACGCCAGTACGTGGCCATGGCACATGGAGCCTGGACGGGAGCCCCAACCCGCTCGGTAGACGCACCCATCGGGCGAGACCCTCGCAATCGTCTGCGCATGGCGGTGGTGGACTTGGCGGTGCACCCGGGCAAAACCGCTAGGACGGATTTCCTGTGTCTTGAAGGCGGTGAGCGAGGTTGCTGGGTGCAATGCACCTTGCACACCGGGCGCACGCACCAGATCCGTGTGCACATGGCGTCTTTGCGTCATCCCTTGGTGGGCGATGCCCTGTATGGCGGTGCGCCCGTCGGAGCCTTGCAACGCCAGGCCCTGCACGCCTACCGTTTGGCTTTCGCGCATCCGGTGACGGGGGCGCCTCTGGAGTTCCGTGCCCCCGTACCCGACGATATACGCCAGGCGCTGTCAGAATGGGGTCTCGGCTACAATGCGCCCTGAATGGCCGTGACGGCCCCAGCCCGCAGCCGGAATCCCGCCGGGCTCTACCAACGCACCAGCGCCATTGCGCGGTGCACCAATGACTGCCCCTGCTGTTGATGTGACACCCGTTGCAACGCGTGGCACTTTTCCAGGAATCGCTGAACCATGAACACGGTGGATGCCAAGAGGGTCCTCGAAACTGCGCTGATCTGCGCGCAGCAACCCGTGCCTGTGCGCGAGCTGCGGGTGCTGTTCAATGATGCGCTGGGGTCCGACACCCTCAAGGTGCTGCTGCAGGAATTGCAGCTTGATTGGGCGCAGCGGGGTGTAGAGCTGGTGCAGGTAGCGACGGGGTGGCGATTTCAGAGTCGCCCCGAAATGCGGGAATATCTGGACCGGCTGCACCCCGAAAAGCCGCCACGCTATACCCGTGCCACCATGGAAACCCTGGCCATCATTGCCTACCGGCAACCGGTCACGCGCGGTGATATCGAAGACATTCGCGGTGTGACGGTCAACAGCCTGATCATCAAGCAGCTGGAAGATCGGGGTTGGGTGGAGGTCATCGGCCACCGCGAAACGGTGGGGCGTCCGGCGCTGTTTGCCACCACCCGTCAGTTTCTGGACGATATGGGCTTGCAGTCCCTGGACCAACTGCCGGTGCTCGACGACCCGACCGGCAACGCCAATGTGCTGGAAGCCATGGCTGCTGTGACCCAGGAAGCCATGGATGTCGAACCCGATCTGCTGGCGGCGTTGCCCTCAGACGCCGGTTTGCAGCCGTCTGTGGAGGTTGCCGAGGTGGTGCCGGATGCGGGCGATGTCCGGCCCGTGGATGATTTTTTTCAGGATGTGGAGACGGATCTCCATGACGACGATGTGGATGCCCCGGGTGGTATCCAGGGAAATATTTGATGAACGACTCGACTTCCGAAAAGCCGGCAGATCTGCCCGGGTTGAATGCCGCAGATGCGGAGCCCGTTGCCAAGAAGCCGGCCGCCAAGCGGGCTCCCCGCAAAAAGGCGGTGGCTGCCCCTGCTGAGGTGGCGGCGCCTGAGGCAGTGACTGCTGCGCAGGTGGGCGCACCAGAACCTGTGGTCGAAGCCCCCGCGCCTGAAGCTACAGCGGTGGAGGCACCGGCAGTCGCTTCGGAGTCGCCCGCTGCGGATGCCACAGCGGTCGTGGGTGACGGCAGTTCGGAGCAACGGGCGCGTGGTCCTCGGGGAGAGCGCCGCGAGCGGCCCCCTCGCTCTGAAGGTGCGGGGCGCGACAAACGCAAGGCCGCGCCGGTAGTGAAGGGCTACCAGTTCGAAGACGTGGTGTCCGGTCGTTTTGACGAAGAGGACGCGTCTGCAGATGCAGTACCGCCAAAGCGCGTGCTGCTGCCGCAGGTTGAAACCCCCAAATTGCACAAGGTGTTGGCCCAGGCGGGTCTGGGTTCGCGCCTTGAAATGGAACAGCTGATTCTGGAGGGGCGGATTTCAGTCAATAGCGAGCCCGCTCACATCGGTCAGCGCATCCAGTTTGGTGATCAGGTCAAGGTCAACGGCAAGCCGATCCGTTATCGCATCGACCCACCCCCAGCGCGTGTGATTGCGTATCACAAGCCGGTGGGCGAAGTCGTGACCCATGACGATCCTCAAAACCGACCCACCGTATTTCGCAAACTGCCCCGGCTCATGCAGGGCAAGTGGCAGTCGGTTGGGCGTCTGGATCTGAATACCGAGGGCCTTTTGCTGTTTACCAGCTCGGGGGAGTTGGCCAACAAGCTGATGCACCCCCGCTTCGGGCTGGAGCGTGAGTACGCCGTTCGGGTGCTGGGTGCTTTGAGCAATGAGGAGAAGCAAAAGCTGCTGGACGGTGTGCGCTTGGACGACGGCATGGCATCTTTCGGCTCCATCGAAGACGGCGGTGGCGAAGGGTCGAACTGCTGGTACCGGGTCACCATCTCCGAAGGCCGCAACCGTGAAGTGCGTCGCATGCTGGAATCGGTGGGTCATGCGGTCAGCCGCCTGATCCGCATTCGCTATGGAGCCATGGTGCTTCCGCGCGGTCTCAAGCGCGGAGCCTGGCTGGAACTCGACGAGAGTGATATCCGCGCCTTGGTGCAGGCCGCGGGCGCTGGCCGCCCCGAGTCGGTGGAGGGGCGTCCGGAAGGTGCGGCTGGTGGTGCGCGCAATGGCAGGTCGCGCAACCGTGGTCGTGGCGGCCCACGGGGTGACGGCTCGCGCCGCGACATGCCACCATCAGCGGCCCCTGGCGGCCCCCGTGGTCAAAAGCCGCGCCGGGATGGTGGTCCAGGTCCGGCCCGTGGCAACAATGCGGCAGGCGGAGATCGCCAACGGGGAGGCGCAGCCCAGCCTGATCCGATGAAGACCTCGGTGGGTTACATCGGTATGGACAGCCTTTCACGGCACCGCCAGGACAAACGCCGCCCGGGTGGCGGTGGCCCTCGGCGTGGCGGAGGAGGGCGCTGAGCGCCACTCCCGTCACACTCCCCGGTTAGAATCGAGGGCTTTGTCCGGTGGACAAACGAATCACAGCAACAAAGGAAATCAACATGGCAATCGAACGCACTCTCTCCATCATCAAGCCTGACGCAGTCGCCAAGAACGTCATCGGCCAGATCTACGCCCGTTTTGAAGCCGCTGGCCTCAAGATCGTGGCGGCCCGCATGGCCCACCTGTCGCGCCTGGAAGCCGAACAGTTCTACGCAGTGCACAAAGAGCGTCCTTTCTTCAAGGACCTGGTGGACTTCATGATCTCCGGCCCCGTGATGATCCAGGCCCTGGAAGGCGAGAACGCCATCCTGAAGAACCGTGAACTCATGGGCGCAACGGACCCCAAGAAGGCTGAAGCCGGCACCATTCGCGCAGACTTCGCAGACAGCATCGATGCCAACGCAGTGCACGGCTCCGACGCTGCTGAAACCGCACGAGCCGAAGTGGCATTTTTCTTCCCCGGCCTGAACATCTACTCGCGCTGAGATGTCTACGCTCCCCATGTCCGCACCCACCTCGGTGGGAATTCCGTGCCATGGGGGTAGCTGTGCCTGGTCTACGGTCGGTTCGGCACCATGAGTACGAATCTGCTGGAATTCGATCTGGACGGCTTGGCTGCGTTTTGTGAGCGGCTGGGGGAAAAGCGCTTTCGCGCCACCCAGCTGTTCCGCTGGATACACCAGCGCGGGGCCAGTGATTTTGACGCCATGAGTGACCTGGCCAAGGCCTTGCGCGACAAGCTCAAAGGCTGTGCTCGGGTCGAGGCGCTTCCTGTTATCTCTGAGCACGTGTCTTCGGATGGCACGGTCAAGTGGCTGTTTGATGTCGGTGATGGCAACGCGGTGGAAGCCGTGTTCATTCCCGAGGATGATCGCGGGACGCTCTGTGTGTCATCCCAGGCAGGCTGCGCCGTCGGTTGCCGTTTCTGCTCGACGGGTCATCAGGGTTTCAGTCGCAATCTGGCGACGGGTGAGATTGTCGCCCAGCTGTGGTTTGCCGAGCATTCCCTGCGCAAGCGCCTGCAGACCGAGGAGCGTGTGATCTCCAACGTGGTCATGATGGGGATGGGGGAGCCGCTGCAGAACTATTCGGCACTGGTCCCTGCGCTCAAGGTCATGCTGGATGACCACGGCTATGGCTTGTCACGCCGCCGTGTGACGGTATCCACGTCGGGCGTTGTCCCCATGATGGACCGTCTTTCGCAAGATTGCCCTGTGGCGCTGGCTGTTTCGCTGCATGCGCCCAACGACCCATTGCGCGACAACCTGGTGCCGCTCAATCGCAAGTATCCGATCAGCGAGTTGCTGGATGCTTGTAACCGCTACTTGCAGCATGCGCCCCGTGATTTCATCACCTTCGAATACTGCATGCTCGATGGCGTCAACGACCAGGTGGAGCACGCGCGCCAACTGATCGAGTTGGTCAAGCGCACTGGTATTCGCTGCAAGTTCAATCTGATTCCTTTTAATCCGTTTCCTGCATCAGGGCTGTTGCGGTCTCCGCACAATCAGGTGCAAGCCTTTGCAAAGATGCTGAGTGATGCGGGCATCATCACCACCGTGCGCAAGACGCGAGGGGATGACATCGACGCGGCATGCGGTCAATTGGCGGGGGACATCAAAGATCGCACCCGCGCCGCAGAGCGCATGGCAAAGCAGCGCACAATCGTGCTCAAACCGGTGACTTGATCAGGCTGGTTGGCAAACTTCAAGGAGGCTCTACATGGCGGGAATGGTTGGACGCTGGCGGCAGATTGGCCGCTGGACACTCACGGCATGCAGTGCGGTGGTTTGCATTTGGGCGCTTCAGGGGTGTGCAACCAACACTTCGCCCGCAGTCAGCGACGCTGACGCCGGTCTCGTAACACCGTCCGATGAGCCAGAGTCGCGGCGCCGCGCGCGTATTCGACTGGAGTTGGCTTCCAACTATTTCGAACTGGGGCAGACAGCGGTGGCTTTGGATGAGGTCAAGCAGTCTCTGTCCGCAGACCCATCTTACGCAGATGCCTTCAATCTGCGTGGTCTGATTTACATGCGTTTGAATGACTATCCGCAGGCGGAAGAGAGTTTTCGCCGCGCTTTGTCGCTGCGCGCAAACGACGCCAACATACTGCACAACTATGGCTGGCTGATGTGCCAACAGCAAAAGTATGCAGAGGCTGACTCATATTTCTCGCGTGCCATAGCCAACCCTGCTTATGCAGCGCGTGGCAAAACCTGGATGGCGCGTGGTCTGTGCCAGTCGGGAGCAGGACAGTTCCCTGAAGCGGAACAGTCGCTTCTCAAGGCTTATGAATTTGATGCGGCGAACCCGGTGGTCGGTTACCACCTCGCTGCGCTTTTGTTGCGTCGCAATGAACTTTCGCGTGCGCAGTTTTACATCCGACGGCTCAACAACAGTGATTTTGCGAACTCCGAATCCTTGTGGTTGGGCATCAAGGTGGAGCGGGCTTTGGGCGACGTCGTGGCAATGAGGCAACTGGCGGCTCAGTTGCGCAAGCGTTTCCCGGATTCCCGTGAGTTGAGTGCATACGAACGCGGGGCTTTCAATGAGTGAGGTGGTGGAGAGTGGAATGACGGCGGGCGGTTTGCTCAAGGAAGCCCGGCAGGCGGCCGGCATGCACATCGCGGCCTTGGCTGTGGCGCTGAAGGTGCCCGTTAGCAAATTGGAGGCGTTGGAGGCAGACAACTACGCGGTGTTGCCTGATACCGTCTTTGTGCGTGCCCTTGCGTCGAGTGTGTGTCGCACCCTCAAGATAGACGCGGCGCCGATTCTGTCGTTGTTGCCCCAGAGTCAGAGCCCCCGGTTGTCTGTGGACAGCGCCGGCATCAATGCGCCTGTGAAGGGAAGTGCTGGCAAGTCGTCCGCATCTTCTTCCGCATCGTTTGCGGGCTCGGGTTCTGGATCGCGCTCCATGGTCTTGGTGGTCCTGGCACTTCTGGTGGGGGCGGTCGTGCTGTTTTATGTCCCGCGGCATTCCGCCTCTAGCGATGCGGTAGATCCTGCGCCGGTCGCGGTGCCAGATGCTTTCCCTGCAAACACTTCCGAGGCTGCGCCTCCTGTATTGGCAGCGCCATCGGCGACAGAGCGCCCCGCTGATTCATCTGCTTCTGCGGCGCCCGCCGCTGCGGTGGCAGCTTCATCGCCCGTGCCCGCTACCCCTTCCGCTGCAGCATCTCCTGCGCCTGCTGCAGCTGCCAGTGGCGCGACGACGAGTAACGTATCTGCTGCTGATGGCGCGGCAGGTGCCGCCGCCGGCCCGCTTGTATTGCGTGCGCGCAGCGCGTCGTGGGTGCAGGTCCGCGATGCCAATGGAGCCCTGGCGCTGCAACGCAACCTGGCGGCCGGAGAGACGGTGTCGGTGTCCGCGCCCACGCCTTTGGCGGTGATTGTGGGACGCGCGGATGCCACCGAGGTGACTGTGCGTGGAAAGCCGTTCGATCTGACGGCTGTTGCCCGCGAAAATGTAGCGCGTTTTGAGGTGAAGTAGTGCAAAACTCCCCGCTTGATTTTGGGCCGATAGCAATTGCTTCGCCCTTGCCTCGGCGCTCGCGTCAGGCCAAGGTTGTCTGGGGTTCACGTGTGGTGACTGTGGGCGGGGACGCCCCCGTGCGCGTGCAGTCCATGACCAACACCGATACCGTCGATGCCATCGGAACGGCGATTCAGGTCAAGGAACTCGCCCAGGCGGGCTCGGAGTTTGTCCGCATCACGGTCAATACCCCCGAGGCGGCTGCGGCGGTGCCCTACATCCGCGAACAGCTGGACCGCATGGGTGAAAGTGTTCCGTTGGTTGGTGATTTCCACTACAACGGCCACCGCCTGCTCACCGAGTTTCCCGACTGTGCCCAGGCCTTGTCCAAGTATCGGATCAACCCTGGCAATGTGGGCAAGGGGGACAAGCGCGACAAGCAGTTTGGCCAGATGATCGAAGCAGCCATGCGATGGAACAAGGCTGTGCGCATTGGTGTCAACTGGGGCAGTCTCGACCAGGAACTGTTGGCCGAGCTGATGGATACGAACAGCCGTCGCAGTATCCCCTGGGAGGCTCGTCAGGTCATGTACGAGGCTCTCATCACATCGGCCATTGAATCTGCGCGTCGTGCGGAGGCTATGGGGATGGACGGCAACCAGATCATCTTGTCGTGCAAAGTCAGCGGAGTGCAGGATCTGATTTCGGTTTACCGCGAGTTGGCACGCCGTTGCGACTATGCTTTGCACCTGGGCCTGACCGAAGCGGGTATGGGTACCAAGGGAACGGTCGCTTCGGCGGCCGCTTTGTCCGTGCTGCTGCAAGAGGGCATTGGCGACACGATTCGTGTGTCGTTGACACCCCAGCCCGGTGAGGCGCGTACCCAGGAAGTGGTCGTGGCATCTGAAATCTTGCAGGCCTTGGGGATGCGGGTTTTTGTGCCCAGCGTCACCGCTTGTCCTGGATGTGGCCGTACCACCAGCACCACTTTTCAGGACCTTGCCAAGCAGATTGACGATTTCCTGCGGGCACAAATGCCTGTGTGGCGTGTGCGATATCCGGGCGTGGAGACGTTGCGGGTGGCGGTCATGGGTTGCATCGTCAACGGCCCGGGTGAAAGCAAGCACGCGGACATCGGTATCAGCCTTCCAGGCACGGGAGAGGCGCCAGCCGCACCGGTCTTTATCGACGGGGAAAAGGCAATGACCCTGCGCGGCGACGACATTGCCAATGAGTTTCATCGCATCGTCGAGCAGTACATCGAAAAGCGTTTTGGCGCTGGAGTCGCTGCTGTTTGAACGATGGCGCTGCCATGGCCTGTTCTGGAATGTATTCAGGGGCGGGGCCAAAGTAGTTTTTGTCAATTTCTGCAAGACATAGAAAAGAAGCGCTGTGAGCAACGAAAAAAGCACCCTCTCGCCCAAGCCGGAGAAGCTGGTGGCGGTGAAGGGCATGAACGACATCCTGCCGCCAGAATCCGCCCGCTGGGAATGGTTGGAGGCCAAGGTGCGCGACCTGATGGCGCGCTATGCCTACCGCAATATTCGGACTCCGATTGTCGAGCCCACGCCGCTGTTCGTGCGGGGACTGGGCGAGGTCACCGATATTGTGGAGAAGGAGATGTACTCGTTTGAGGATCGCCTCAACGGAGAGCAACTCACCCTTCGCCCCGAAGCGACGGCCGGTGTGGTGCGCGCCGTCGCGGAGCACTCCATGCTGTACGACGGTGGCAAGCGGCTTTATTACATGGGCCCCATGTTTCGTCATGAGCGCCCCCAACGAGGACGCTACCGCCAGTTTCACCAGATCGGCGCCGAGGCACTGGGTTTTCCCGGCGCCGAGGTGGACGCAGAACTGATTCTGCTGGCCTGTGCACTGTGGCGCGATCTGGGCCTGCAGAATGTGCGCCTCGAACTCAACAGCTTGGGGCAGCCGGACGAGCGCAAGGCACACCGAGCAGCCTTGATTGCGTATCTGGAAAAGCACATCGATCTTTTAGACGAAGAAGCACGCCGACGGCTGCACAGCAATCCGCTGCGCATCCTGGATACCAAGAATCCAGCAATGCAGTCAGTGGTGGAGGCCGCTCCCCGGTTGATTGACTTCCTGGGCGAAGAGTCTTTGGCCCACTTCAATGCGGTCAAGGCCATTCTCGACGCCAATGGCGTGGCCTGGACGGTGAACCCCCGTCTGGTGCGCGGCATGGACTATTACAACCTCACCGTGTTTGAGTTTGTGACTGATCAGTTGGGCTCGCAGGGCACGATCTGCGGTGGAGGTCGCTACGACTATTTGATCGAACAGATCGGCGGCAAGGCAGCGCCCGCAGTGGGTTGGGCGCTGGGGGTGGAGCGCGTTCTGGAGTTGCTCAAGGAGCAGCAAAGTGCCCCCCCCTCTTTGGCTCCTGATGTTTATGCCATTGTTCCCTCGACGGCCGTGTTGCCCCGGGCGGTGACCACCGCCGAGCAATTGCGTCGACACGGTATTCGCGTCCAAATGCATGCGGCGCCTTCATTGGATGGCATGGGCAGTATGAAGTCGCAGTTCAAGAAGGCTGATGCCAGTGGCGCCGCGTACGCCCTGGTGTTTGGTGATGATGAGCTGTCTCGTGGCATGGTGACCGTCAAAGCCTTGCGAGATGGCGCAGGCGAGCAGACAGAGCGCCCGCTGGAATCAGTTGCCCAATGGGCGGCCACCCTACAATCCACCCGCTAAACCAATCACATTCCATGGCAAATCATCTCGACCTTGAAGAACAAGAGCAGTTAGACCAGCTCAAACATTTTTGGAATACCTGGGGCACTTTGATCAGCTCTGTGGTCATCGTCGTTGCGGGCGGAGCGGCAGCATGGAACGTTTACCAGTACTGGCAAACCCGTCAGGCCACGCAGGCTGCTGCTTTGTTTGATGCTGTGGATGTGGCAGCACGGTCTGCAGACAATGCCCGCATGGAGCAGGCTTTTGCGGATTTGAAGGCCAAATATGCAGGGACCGTGCAGGCTGGACAAGCGGGTCTGACGCTTGCCAAGGCCATGCATGGGGCTGGTAACGCCGATGGTGCCAAAGAAGCGCTCGCTTGGGTCGCAGAGCAATCTTCTGACGAAGGCCTCAAGGCTTTGGCCAAACTGCGGCTGGCAGGTGTGCTGATGGATCAGAAGAATTACGACGAAGCTCTTAAGCAACTGTCTGGCAGTTTTCCGCCCGAGTTCTCATCCGTTGTGGCAGATCGCAAAGGTGATGTGCTGGCACTCCAGGAAAAGCGCCCTGAAGCGATTGCCGAATACACCAAGGCATATAAGGGGTTCGAAGACAGTGTGGAATACCGCCGCCTCGTGGAAATCAAGCTCAACGCGCTGGGGGTCACGCTGCAAGGTGTGACTGTGGCCGCTGCGGCAACCGCAACCCCTGCAGAGTCCAAATAACCATGACATCGCCTATCAACACAAGGTCTGGGCACCTGTTTTTCGTTCGGGGGCTGTTGGCGGCATTGGTGGCCACCACGTTGGCTGGTTGCTCTTTGTGGAGTGCCGACAAGGCAAAACCGGTGCCTGCGGACCTTGGCGCCAATGTGGCTGTCCTGGGGGTGAGGCAGGCGTGGACGGCGCGCGTCGGTAGCGTGGCGGGCTTGCCTCTTGAGCCCCATGTTGCTGGAAATGTCGTGACGGTGGCGTCCGCGGATGGTGCTGTGGCAGCCTTGGATGCGCGCACGGGGGGAGACATCTGGCGTGTGGCGCTGGCCGAGCCCTTATCAGCAGCTGTGGGCAGTGACGGCAAATTTGCGGCGGTGGTATCGCGCAACAACGCACTTATCGTGATGGATGGTGGCCGTGAGCGTTGGCGTGAGACGCTTGCCGCACAGGTCTTCACTCCCCCCTTGGTCGCAGGCGGTCGTGTGTTTGTGCTGTCTGCAGATCGATCAGTGTCTGCCTTCGATCTTGCCACGGGCCGTCGTCTGTGGGCGCAGCAGCGCCCAGGAGAACCGTTGATACTGCGTCAAGCTGGCGTATTGCTTGCGGTAGGCGACACCCTGGTGGTGGGCTTGTCGGGTCGCTTGGTCGGATTGAATCCTGACAACGGCAGTGTGAGGTGGGAAGCGCCCATCGCCAGCCCGCGTGGCACGAACGATGTGGAGCGCTTGGTGGAATTGGTGGGGCGCACCAGCCGTGTGGGTGAAACCGTGTGCGCTCGGTCTTTCCAGGCCGCTGTCGGCTGTGTGAACACGGCCCGGGGCACGACGCTCTGGACGCAGCCCGCCAGCGGGTCCGAAGGCATTCATGGCGATGCGGACACCATTTTTGGTTCGGAAAGCAATGGGACGCTTGTCGCTTGGGGCCGTGCGGATGGCTCGCGCCTGTGGAGTATCGACCGACTCAAGTACCGCAAACTCACGGCACCGCTGCTTTTGGGGCGCTCGGTTGTCGTCGGTGACGATGCTGGTTTGGTGCATCTGCTGTCTCGCACCGATGGCTCCCCCCTGAACCGACTGGCAACAGATGGTTCAGCCATCGCGGCTGCCCCGGTGGTGGCGGCAGATACGCTGGTGGTGGTTACCCGCAACGGCGGTATATACGGATTCCGTCCAGATTGATCGGTCTTATTCAATGAAGCCAGTAATCGCCCTCGTGGGGCGTCCGAATGTCGGTAAGTCCACGCTTTTCAATCGCCTGACCAAGTCGCGAGACGCCATCGTCGCCGACTTTGCGGGACTTACGCGTGACCGACACTACGGGAACGGCAAGCAAGGAAAACACGAGTACATCGTCATCGATACGGGGGGCTTTGAGCCCGACGCCTCCAGCGGCATCTACCGCGAGATGGCCAAGCAAACCCAGCAGGCGGTTGCCGAAGCGGACGTGGTGATTTTTGTGGTGGATGCCCGTGCGGGTGTCTCGGCGCAAGACCACGACATTGCCAACTACTTGCGTCGCTTGGGCAAGCCCTGCGTGCTTGTCGCGAACAAAGCAGAGGGCATGCTCCAGGGCGTCCAACTGGCGGAGTTTTACGAGCTGGGGCTGGGCGAGGTTTATCCCGTGTCCGCGGCCCACGGGCAAGGCATACGCAGTTTGGTGGACATTGCACTGGAGCCGCTCAATTTGCCCGAGCCAGACGATTCGGATGCGACGCTGGACAAGGGCGTGATCAAGCTCGCCGTGGCGGGACGTCCTAATGTGGGCAAGTCCACCCTCATCAATACATGGCTTGGTGAAGAGCGACTGGTGGCATTTGACATGCCGGGTACGACCCGCGATGCCATCACTGTACCTTTCGAGCGCAACGGTCAGCGGTTTGAATTGGTGGATACCGCAGGATTGCGCCGCAAGGGTAAGGTGTTCGAGGCCATCGAGAAATTCTCGGTGGTGAAAACGCTCCAGGCCATCGAGTCTGCGCACGTGGTGCTGCTGCTGCTCGATGCCACCCAGGGCGTGACAGACCAGGATGCCCATATCGCGGGTTACATCCTGGAGAGCGGTCGTGCCGTGGTTCTCGCGGTGAACAAATGGGATGCCGTGGATGACTACCAGCGTCAGCTTTTAGAGCGCTCCATTGAGACGCGACTCGCGTTTCTGAAGTTTGCTTCGCTGCACTTCATTTCGGCGAAGAAGCGTCAGGGGCTGGGCCCTCTTTGGACGTCGATTGCCCAGGCCCACCGGGCTGCCACCTGCAAAATGTCCACGCCGGTGCTCACCCGCCTGTTGCTGGAGGCGGTTCAGTTTCAGAGCCCGAAAAAGGCCGGGATGTTCCGGCCCAAAATGCGATATGCGCACCAGGGTGGCATGAACCCGCCGGTGATCGTGATCCATGGCAACTCCCTGGAGCACGTAACGGATGCCTACAAGCGATTTCTCGAAGGGCGCTTCCGCAAGGAGTTCGATCTTGTAGGGACTCCTCTGCGCATTGAGATGAAAACCTCTCACAATCCATTTGTGGACAAAGACGAGGCCTGATTGCAAAGGCTCCTTAGTCGAGGGGCCATGCATGTTGAAGCCGGGGTAGGCGTCTGGCTGTGGTAAGGTGATGGTTTACAACAACACTTGAACACGGAGAATATCGTGAGCAATAAAGGCCAGCTTTTGCAAGACCCCTTCCTCAACGCGCTGCGTCGGGAGCATGTTCCAGTGTCCATCTATTTGGTCAACGGGATCAAGCTGCAGGGGCAAATCGAGTCTTTTGATCAGTATGTGGTGTTACTGCGCAATACAGTGACACAGATGGTCTACAAGCACGCGATTTCTACGATCGTCCCAGGTCGAGCCGTCAATTTTTCTACTTCAGAAACCCCTGATGCCGACAGCAGCAACTCTTGAGTTGTTGCCAAGTGGCGGAACTCGCTTTTTGAGCGAGGCAAGGCGAAAAGAGGGTGGTGGGCTTTGAGTTCGGCTTCCGCATCCTCGTCCACCATGACTCCGGTGTTGCTGGTGGGGGTGGACTTCGGCCTCCCCCATTTCGATGCTGAGTTGGAAGAACTGGGGCTGCTCGCCCAAACCGCTGGCATGCAGCCAGTCGCGCGCATCACGTGCAAGCGCAAAGCACCAGATGCCGCGCTGTTCATTGGCAGTGGCAAAGCGGATGAAATTCGCACTTTGGCACACATGCATGGAGCGGTGGAGGTGCTGTTTGACCAGTCTCTCAGCCCAGCGCAGCAGCGGAACCTGGAGCGCCATATTGAGCTGCCAGTGAATGACCGCACTCTGCTCATTCTGGAAATCTTTGCGCAACGGGCGCGCAGCCATGAGGGCAAGCTTCAGGTGGAGCTTGCCAAGCTGCAGTACGTGAGTACGCGCCTAGTGCGCCGCTGGTCTCACCTGGAGCGTCAAACCGGCGGTATCGGTGCCCGTGGCGGCCCTGGTGAAAAGCAGATCGAACTGGATCGGCGCATGATTGGCGATGCGATCAAGCGCACCAGAGAGCGCTTGGTCAAGGTCAAACGCCAGCGGTCTACACAGCGGCGCCAACGCGAAAGACGCGACACCTTCAGTATTTCACTCGTTGGATATACCAACGCGGGCAAATCAACTCTTTTCAATGCTTTGGTGAAGGCCAGGGCGTACGCAGCGGATCAACTTTTCGCGACGCTGGATACCACGACGCGGCAGTTGTACCTCGCAGATGCGGCACGATCCGTTTCGTTGTCCGACACGGTGGGCTTCATTCGGGATCTTCCCCACGGGCTGGTCGATGCGTTCCAGGCGACGCTGCAGGAGGCGGTCGACGCAGATTTGCTGCTTCATGTGGTGGATGCTTCCAACCCGGATTTTCCGGAGCAGATGGCGCAGGTGGAGCGGGTGTTGCAGGAAATTGGTGCCTCGGACATCCCTCAGATACTGGTCTTCAACAAGCTTGATGCTTTGCCTGAAGAGCGACGTCCGCCTGTGTTGGTGGACCAATACGAAGTGGGGGGGCAGTTGTTGCCCCGACTGTTTGTCAGTGCTCGATCTGGCGAGGGGCTGGATGAGCTGCGCCGTGCCTTGGCGGCCAGGTTGATGGCTGCGCACGAGGTTCTGGATATGACCCCAGTAGACACCCTTGAATTGCCGGATGCTTTGTCCTGATTGGGCACAATGCACCACCGGATGATGCCATCAGAGAACCAGAGATTTTGCGCATGAATTTTCATAATCGCACCCTACGTTGGGCTTCATTGCCAGACCGTATTCGGGGCATGTTCAATCTGAACGATCCACGTTGGGGTCGCGGTGATGACAAGTCCGATGACGGCGGTGTGCGTCCTGAGGATCGGCCTGCAGCGCCACCGGGCGGCCCAAGGGGTGGCGAGCAACGGCCGGGCAACGGCCAGCAGCCACCGGATCTTGATGAGCTCTGGCGTGATCTCAATCGCAAGCTCGGTAGCCTGTTTGGCGGGAAAAACGGCTCGGGTCGCGGTCCCGGTGGAGGTGCGGGTGGCGGCTTTCAGCCAGATATGAAAAGCGCAGGTGTCGGTGTCGGTCTGATTGCCGGTATCGCGTTTGTGATCTGGATGGGCACCGGCTTCTTTATCGTGCAGGAAGGTCAGCAGGCCGTCATTACCCAGTTCGGAAAGTACAAGAGCACCGTGGGCGCGGGTTTCAATTGGCGCCTGCCTTATCCGATTGAGCGCCATGAACTTGTTTTTGTGACGCAGATCCGCTCTGCCGATGTGGGGCGTGACACGGTCATCAAAAGCACCGGCTTGAGAGAGTCCGCGATGCTGACTGAAGACGAGAACATCGTCGAGATCAAGTTTGCCGTTCAGTATCGTTTGAGCGATGCCCGGGCTTGGTTGTTTGAAAGCAAGAACCCGTCGGACGCCGTGGTCCAGGCCGCTGAAACGGCTGTTCGTGAGGTGGTAGGCAAAATGCGCATGGACACAGCGCTGGCGGAGGAGCGTGACCAGATAGCACCGCGCGTTCGCACCCTCATGCAGACGATCCTGGACCGGTACAAGGTCGGTGTCGAGGTGGTCGGCATCAATTTGCAACAGGGCGGTGTGCGGCCCCCTGAGCAAGTGCAGTCATCATTTGACGATGTACTCAAGGCAGGGCAGGAGCGCGAGCGCGCCAAGAACGAAGCCCAGGCTTATGCGAACGACGTGATCCCGCGGGCTGTGGGCTCTGCTTCACGTCTGAATGAAGAGGCGGCGGCTTACAAGGCGAGGATTGTTGCGCAGGCGCAGGGCGACGCACAGCGGTTCGCGTCGATTCTGGCGGAGTACCAGAAAGCACCTCAAGTAACCCGTGATCGCATGTATCTGGAAACGATGCAGCAGATTTATGGCAACGTGACCAAGGTCCTGGTCGAGTCGCGTCAAGGTTCCAATTTGCTGTACTTGCCCCTGGACAAGATCATGCAAGGGGTTGCGAGCGGCTCGGGGGCGCTGGATGCGCCTGCCGCGACCAGCCCGTCTCCGGCGGTGTCGTCCCCGGCGACACCTGCACCCACCTTTTCCAATGATTCTCGGGCGCGCGATACCAGCCGTACCCGGGAACGTGAATCCCGCTAGGAGCAGTTCGTGAACAGAGTCGGTTTTATTGCATCTACTCTTCTGGTGGTGCTTGCTCTCATGAGCTCCATGCTTTTTGTGGTGGATCAGCGTCAGTTTGGTGTGCTGTATGCACTGGGTCAGATCAAGGAAGTGATCACGGAGCCAGGCCTTAACTTCAAGCTGCCTCCACCGTTCCAAAACGTCACCTACATCGACAAGCGTCTTTTGACCTTGGACAGTACGGACACGGAGCCCATGCTGACGGCCGAAAAGCAGCGCGTGGTGATCGACTGGTATGTGCGTTGGCGTATTTCCGAGCCCACCGAGTACATCCGCAACGTGGGACTGGATGAGACGGCAGGTGCCATGCAACTGAATCGTGTCGTGCGCAATGCATTTCAGGAAGAAATCAACAAGCGTACCGTGAAGGAATTGCTCTCACTCAAGCGCGAAGCTTTGATGGCCGATGTAAAGCGCGAGGTTCTGGAGACTGTTCGTGGCTCTAAACCCTGGGGGGTGGATGTGGTGGACGTTCGCATCACCCGTGTGGACTATGTGGAAGCTATCACCGAGTCGGTATACCGGCGGATGGAGGCAGAACGTAAGCGTGTTGCCAATGAGCTGCGTTCCACAGGGGCGGCCGAGGGCGAAAAGATACGGGCCGACGCGGATCGCCAGCGAGAGATCACTATTGCCAACGCGTATCGGGATGCTCAGAAACTGAAGGGTGAGGGCGATGCCGAAGCTGCTCGCATCTATGCAGAAGCCTTTGGGAAGGATCCCCAATTCGCTCAGTTCTATCGCAGCCTGGAAGCCTACAAAGGCAGCTTCAACAAGAAAAGTGACGTGATGGTGCTGGACCCGTCGTCTTCAGATTTCTTCAAAGTCTTTCGTGGATCGGTCCCTGCATCGGCGCCTGCGGCGCCTCGCAAGTAAAAAAGCGCAATGGCCGTGAAAGGAGAATGATGTGGGACAGTCTTTGGACGGCCTTTGCCCTGGTGCTGGTGATTGAGGGCTTTCTGCCTTTTCTGTCCCCCCAGATCTGGAAACGCACGGTGGCCCAGATCGCGCAATTGCAAGATGGTCAGATACGTTTTTTTGCGTTGTTGGCCTTGGGCGCGGGCGTTCTGATGCTTTGTTTCTAACGGCTGTCACACTGTGCGGGCGGGAGATTCTTTGGGGAGTCCCGTCGCGTCCCGGTAGAATCGCGGTTTTAACAGCCTCCCCTTTTCTCCATGTCTGCTTGGGTCCTTCCGGATCACATTGCCGATGTCTTGCCGTCTGAAGCTCGGCACATCGAAGAATTGCGTCGAGGGCTGCTCGATACAGCCCGTTGTTATGGTTACGAGCTGGTCATGCCCCCGCTGTTGGAGCATCTGGAGTCTCTCCTCACCGGTACTGGAGAAGCGCTGGATCTGCAGACCTTCAAGCTGGTCGACCAGCTGTCCGGTCGCTCCATGGGTTTACGGGCCGATACGACACCCCAGGTGGCTCGTATTGACGCGCATTTGCTCAATCGCAAAGGAGTGACGCGTCTTTGCTATTGTGGTCCCGTGTTGCACACGCGTCCTGATCGCCCCCATGCCACCCGGGAGCCTCTTCAGTTTGGTGCCGAGATCTATGGGCATGCAGGGGTAGAGGCGGACCTCGAAGCGCTTCAGTTGGCCAGGGAGTGTCTGCGAGTTGCCAATGTACGCAACACCACGGTAGACCTTGCGGATGTGCGCATCGTCCGCAACCTGTTGGCTGGAGTGAGCGTCAGCCCGCAATTGCTCAGCGGAATTCACTCGGCCTTGGCTGCCAAAGATGCGGGTGAGTTGTCGGTTCTGACGCGTGGCTTTCCGGTCGAATCTCGACAGGGCCTTCTCGCCCTGGTTCAGTTGTACGGGGACTCTGCCGTCTTGGTGGAGGCGGAAAAAGCACTCAAGCGCATTGATGGTATGCCTGAAGTGCTATCAAATTTGAAGTGGTTGGCCTCCCGTCTTGAAGGAGCAACCGTTACTTTTGACTTGGCTGATTTGCGTGGATACGCCTACTACAGTGGCGCGCGCTTTGCTGTCTATGCCCCAGGTGCCAGCGATGCCTTGGTGCGCGGTGGTCGATACGATGAGGTTGGTGCAGTCTTTGGCCGGAATCGCCCTGCGGCCGGATTCAGTCTGGATATCAAGCAGGTGGTTGGTGTGGTGCCACCCCGTGCCTTGAAGGCTGCGATTCGTGCCCCTTGGGGGGAGGCTGCAGATGTGAATGCGGCTATCGCGGAGCTTCGGACTGCCGGTGAAACGGTCGTGTGTGTTTTGCCTGGGCACGAGAGCGAGGTGGATGAGTTCCACTGCGATCGTGAACTGGTTCAGGTTGCTGGCCGTTGGGTCGTGCAGGCTGTTTGAGCAATTGTCATTTGAATTGGGTTTGAGATGAAAGCAACCAAAGGTCGCAACGTAGTGGTGGTCGGTACCCAGTGGGGCGACGAAGGCAAAGGCAAGTTGGTCGATTGGCTGACGGAAAGCGCTCAAGGCGTAGTGCGCTTCCAGGGGGGGCACAACGCTGGCCACACATTGGTGATCAATGGCGTCAAGACGGCTCTGCATTTGATTCCAAGCGGCATCATGCGCCCAGGGGTCAAGTGCTACATCGGCAACGGCGTGGTGCTGTCCGCAGCAAAGTTGTTTGAAGAAATTGAAGGCCTGGAGAAAGCCGGTGTCGAGGTGCGTTCGCGCTTGCGGATCAGTGAGGCGTGCCCGCTGATTCTGCCCTTCCACGCTGCCATCGATGTGGCGCGCGAGGCAGCCAGGGAGCAGGGCGGGACAGAGAAGATCGGTACCACGGGTCGTGGCATCGGCCCTGCATATGAAGACAAGATCGCCCGTCGTGCACTGCGCGTACAGGATTTGAAGTACCCAGAGCGGTTTGCGGCCAAGTTGCGTGAATTGCTGGATCTGCACAACCACGTGCTGACCACGTACCTGGGGTCCGCAAAGTTCGTGTTTGGCGATGCGCTCAAGCCCTACATTCAGGATGGCAAGGTGCAGTTTGATGTCGTTTATGCCGAGGCCATGCGCCATGCAGAACTGCTCAAGCCCATGATGGCGGATGTGTCGCGCGAATTGAACGAGGCCAATCGGGCTGGCGCCAATCTGCTATTCGAGGGTGCCCAAGGCACGTTGCTGGATGTGGACCATGGCACATATCCGTATGTCACTTCCAGCAATTGTGTGGCTGGTAATGCAGCTGCGGGTTCTGGCGTGGGGCCTGGCATGCTGCATTACATCCTTGGCATCACCAAGGCGTATTGCACGCGTGTGGGCGGCGGTCCTTTCCCCACCGAGTTGGATTGGGAGGTCCCTGGGACCCCTGGTTATCACATGAGCACGGTGGGCGCCGAGAAGGGCGTGACAACAGGGCGCAGCCGCCGCTGCGGCTGGTTTGATGCTGCTTTGCTGAAGCGCAGTGCGCAGGTCAATGGACTCACTGGTCTGTGTATCACCAAGCTGGATGTACTGGACGGGCTGACCGAGCTGTTGCTATGCACTGGTTACGAACTCGATGGAGAGCGTATTGATCTGCTTCCCATGGGCGCTGAAGACATCGCCCGATGCACACCCATCTATGAAACGTTGCCGGGCTGGAGTGATTCCACGGTTGGAGTGACCGACTACGACAAGTTGCCCGCAAGCGCGCGCCGCTACCTCGAGCGTATCGAAGAAGTGACAGGCGTTCCGATCGACATGATCTCAACCAGTCCTGATCGCGACCATACGATCATGATGCGTCACCCTTATGTCGCCGTGTGATCGACAGACTTGTCTTGCTGCTATCAATTAATTGCCCACTATCGAGGAGTCACCCATGTTGACCGAAGACGGAAAACATCTCTATGTCAGCTATGACGAGTACCACAGCCTCATCGAAAAACTGGCGCTGAAGGTGCACCAGTCGGGTTGGGAATTCGACACGATTCTGTGCCTTGCTCGTGGTGGGCTGCGGCCAGGTGACATCCTGAGCCGGATCTTTGACAAGCCACTGGCCATCATGTCAACGAGCTCCTATCGCGCAGAGGCTGGCACGGTGCAGGGGCATCTGGATATTGCGCGTTTCATCACAACGCCCAAGGGTGAAATTGCAGGGCGGGTGCTTTTGGTGGATGACTTGGCCGACTCTGGGCACACCCTGCATGCGGTGATCAATATGCTCAAAACCAACTACGCACCTATTACAGAGCTGCGCAGTGCGGTGATCTGGACCAAGGGGCTGTCGACATTTTCGCCGGACTATTCCGTCGAGTTCCTTCCGAGCAATCCCTGGATCCACCAGCCCTTCGAAGGTTACGACAGCCTGAGTCCTGAGAAGCTTCTGGAAAAGTGGCGTGTTTGATTTTTTCTTGCAAGCCAGCCGAACCGTGCTATAGTCGAGGGCTTCGCTACTGAGGCCTGAGCGCAAAAGTGATCAGGTTTTCTGGGTGGTTTGTGATGGCGCTT
>JADHED010000738.1_pt1 | contig 34260 bp, 30 predicted proteins | sample 8952041 | NCBI WGS metagenome assembly JADHED01 (sample SAMN16124423, study PRJNA663239) | bioreactor sludge metagenome | isolation source: sludge (control) | place: India:Bengaluru | collected 2018-09-08
GAACCGCGAAGGAGGTGAGCCGCAGGGAGCTTGACTTCAGTCCCCTAATCGGAAGAACCCCGGCCCGATCTCGACGAACCGCACGCCCTCGATCTCCACCGCCCTCCCCGTCGGCCCCCCCGCCGGCGGCAGCCCGTGACGCACCACCCACCCCGGCGGCGGACGACCCAGCGACAGCCACGCCGCCGCCAGCAGCGCCGGCACCGCCACCCCCGCGATCGCGAGCCCTCGCTTCATCGGCCCTCAGGATACCGCCCCGCGGCCGCCGGACACGGCGCCGTCGCCGCCCGGAAACACCGGTCTCGGAGTGACTCGTCGGCTTGGCCGCGCCGGGTCACGGCAGGGCGATGGACCCGTCGCGCGAGAGGCCGCTCTGCCGGATCACCGCACGCAGGGTCCCGACCGGCAGGTCCTTTCGCGAGGGGAGAATCACGATCCGGACGCGGTCGTCGGCATCCCGCCGCGTGAGGGCCAGGTGGCTCCGCTTCCCGCGGACGGGCGCCTCGACGAACCCCGCCTTCCTCCGCGCCTTCACCACCGAGCGTGTCGAGAGGGACGGGAGACCCCTCAAGGCGTCGTGACCTCGATCGCGGTGGTGAACCGTCGGGCCACTCGGAGGGCCGGGGCCACATCCTCCCAAGTGCCGAGGGCGCGCGCATTGGCCAGATACAGCTCGACGGCCCCCTTCAGCATCGCCAGCGATTCGTCCGGGGTATCTCCGCAGGAGGAGACATCCAGCTCCGGGCAGAGGGACACGTAGGTGGTGCCTTCCCGCCAGAGGGTCGCCGTCAACGTCGCCTGCGCCATGGCGGTTGCCTTTCCTTGAGCACTCCGTTCCGATTGTAGCAGCCGAGGCCCGGCCTGCCGGCAGGCGAATCCTCGTGCGCCGGGAACCGCAGGGCCAGCCGCTCCGGCGCAGCCCGCAGGGCCGACGGCCCGAGGGCTCTGGAGCGGATCGACGGACTGGCCCGGAATCCCTCGGAGCTGCCAGGGGTCGTCGCCGCAGTAGACGACCCGCGTGTCCACGAGGGACGACGGCTCCCCCTATCGGGGTGTCCGGGCGCCGCCCTCCTCCACTCTCCGCTTGCCCATGTCGCGCATGGTACTCCCGGCCCCTCGAGCACGCTACCCGGGATCGGGGAGAGACGCTGCCGGCCGGAAGCCCACGGCCTCGCTGGGGATCTCCGGCGGCCATCGGTTCCGTGTCGCTGACCGGCAGTCCTTCGCCGGACTGGACCAGGCGCCGCCCCTGACGATCCGCAGCGGACTGTCGCGGTCGCACCAAGGCGGTCCCTCGCCGGGGGCACCCTCGTAGCTCGGGTGATAGCTGTCCTCGCACCACTCCCAGACGTCCCCGTTCATGTCGAACAGCCCCCAGGCGTTCGGACGGAGTTCGCCGACGGGGTGGATCCGGTTATCGCTGTTCTCGATGTACCATGCGCGGTCCGAGAGCTCACGGTCCATCTCTCCGCAGCTGAACCGCGTAGTCGCCCCGGCTCGACACGCGTACTCCCACTCGGCCTCGCTCGGCAGCCGGAGACCGATCTGGCGGCACCAGGCGCGTGCCTGCGACCACTGCACGCCCCGGATCGGCAGGCACAGGTCTGGATTTCCCCCTCTCCCCCGGCCGTCTCCCTTCGTCCATGCCTGCTGGGTGCACAGCGTCGCACTCAGGAGGAATGGCCGCACTCGGACTCTGTGGGCGGGCAGTTCGTCCTGCTCGTGCCCCTCCTCGCCCGGCCTCGCGCCCATGAGAAACTCGCCCCCGGGGATGAGCACGAACTGCAGCCCGGTGCGCCCGTGCGTCACCGTGAGCATCCCCTGACCGTTTCTGCAGAAATTTCGCCCGAAACCCTCTTTCCCATCCCGCAAGAAGTTCGACAAGGCGGCAACGGCCGCCGGGTCGTAGCTGAACGAGCGCGCGCGTCGCCGGTCGTCCTTGAGTTCCGCCTTCGAGAGCCCCTCGGAGAACGCGGTGGCGAAGGCCACGCAGTTGGAGTGGCGCTGGGACGGCTCGCGTGCGAGCGCCCGCATCACCGCATCCACACATGGGGATGGCACATCCGGTGCGAGCTTCTGGAGCGACGGCGGCGCATCCGTGAGGATCTGAGTCACAAGCGAAGAATACGAAGTCGCAACGAACGGGAGGCGCCCCGCCAGCGCTTCGTAGACCGTGACACCCAGCGCGTACTGGTCCCTCGCGGGCGCCGGTGGCTGGTCATCCAAGGCCTCCGGCGACAGGTAGGGGAGGGTCCCCACGAGCTGTCCCACGCGAGTCAGGGCCTGAGTCTCGGGCCCCAAGCCACGGACGATGCCGAAGTCCGACAGAAACGCGTCACCAGCCGCATCGAAGAGGATGTTGTCGGGCTTCACGTCTCTGTGGATCAACCCCCTCGAGTGGAAGAAGTCGAGCGCCTCCGAGACATGGAGGAGCCACCGCTGGACCCTCTGACAGGGGAGCCGTCCCCCGCTCTCGGTCAGCCACAATCGCAGCGAACCGCCCTCCATGTACCCCAGCACCAGGTAGGGAACCCCGCCAGTCTGGCCGACCTCGTGGAGCGGCACCACGTGCGCATGGGAGACCGTCGTCATCGCGCGGATTTCCCGCTCGAAACGGTTGCGCAGTTCATCTGCCATCACGTGACCGGCGTTGAGCACCTTGACTGCGACCATCCGGCCGAGGCTGACCTGCTCGGCCAGGTAGACGGTCGCCATCCCGCCCTGTCCGATCCTCCGGACTGTCCGCCATCTCCCGTCAAGGACCGCCCCGATCTGTATCTCCATGTCGCCCCCGTCGATAGGTGCCTCATGTCAGTCTCGAACCCCGGACAACGTGGCTATCGATCATCGGCCGCGGGCCGGAAGCCAAGGCTCGGTCCCCAGACGAGACTACCCACCCGCATGCGGGACCAGACCCGGCAGTGCTCCGCGGAGTACAGCCAGCCGCCTCCACGTACGACGCGGTCCATGGCGGAGAAGGCTGACCGCCCCTCCACACGGAGGTCCGGCCGGTCCGGGCGAGGTCGCCACTCGTCTTCGCACCACTCCGCGACGTTGCCGTGCATGTCGTACAGACCCCATGGATTCGCACTGAGGGACTTGACCCGGTGCGCCCGATACCCAGAATTGGCGACGTACCAGGCATGCACTCCCAACTTGTCCTCGCGGTCTCCGAAGCAGTAGGCGCCCTCGCCTCCTGAGCGACACGCGAACTCCCACTCGTCTTCCGTCGGCAGGCGCACGCGCAGACGCCCTCGATCACTGAGCCACGCGCAGTACTCGCGGGCGTCATGCCAGTCCACCTCGGCTACGGGCCCGTCGTCGCAGAGAGAGAACCGGGACCGTCGGCGCTTCGGTCTGAAGCGCTCGTACTGAGCGTTGGTGACCTCCGTTTCAGCGATCCAGAACGCCGCAGACGGCTGAAGGCCTGCGCCCGTGCCGCATTCCCCCGCGCCCGGCAGCAACTCGATGAACGTGACGCCCTCGACGGTGAGTGTGCGCCCGGATGGTCCCGCGTTGCCGACACAAGCGCCCTGCCCTTCCTCCTCCCGCAAGCAGACCCGGGCAGCGAACCCGGTGAACAGCACGATGCCAACGGCGGTGCTCCACAACAGGCACCTGGGCCGCATGTCGCTCATCCTCACTGGGCAGAATAGCATTCCGTGCCAAGGGAATCTCGCGTCCGGCTGCCGCCATTGGTTCTCAATCGCGTCCAAAATCCATATCCCGGGGGAATTTGTCGGAGCGTTATGGCAGATGATTTCCAACAAGAACCGTCTCTGCCGGCCAGTATCGCCTGGTAAGGCTGAAGCAAGAGGCCCTATCGTCCGATCTTACTTTTGTTCGGCAGACGGGTTCGCTCGAGTGCTGTCCGCCTGCACTGCCCCTCCTGTCGAAACCCCGGCCGAGGGTCCCAGGGCGCGAACCGTCGAGAACTCGCAGCGGGAGGTCCTGCCCGCCGTGGTCGCGGAGGACGACGCTGCCGGCGGCATCCACCGCGTCCGGGTGCCCCGCCCGCACGGACGCGGTGGAGGACGCGGCGTGCGGGTCGGGGCAGCGGGCGACGAGTCGCCGGAGTGGGCGCGGCTGAAGGTGGGCCGGCGGGCGAGGATCCGGGATGCGAAGCAGCGTCTGGAGGCCGAGGCGGCGGCCCTGCCGGGGAGACGAAGGTCGGGCGAAGGAATGACGAGGATCCTCCGGGGGAAGGACCTCCGCCGCCGGCGCCGGGCGGAACCCCGGAGGAGAAGGCTCAGTCGAACCTCACGGATTCGGAGAGCCGGATCCTGCGGACGGGAAGCGTGCACGTGCAAGGGTACAACCGTCAGGAGGCGGAGGGTGCCGGGAGCCAGGTGATCGTGGCCTGCGAGGTGGTGGCGAAGCAGAGCGACGGGGACGGGTGTGGTGCGGCTGGTGGAGCAGGTCGGGGGCTGGCGTCCGGCGAACCGCATCCACCGTCCGCGGGGGTCTTCCTTCGGGGTAGCGCGGTGCGAGGCGGGGCGCGAGGAAGGTCTGTTCGCCGGCGAACCGGTGTTCTGCCGCGTGGCGAGCGCCTCCGCCCATCCGCGAGGGGCGAGTTCGTCGGTCCGGCTCGCGCGGTGGGCGGCGATGCGGGCGAAGATGCCACGCAGGCAGGCGAAGGGATCGCGCGTAGATTATCGTCGTCTGGGTCGGCGAGTGCCCGAGCCAGCGGGCGATCTTCCGGAGGCTCACGCCGGCCCTGGCCACCTGCGACGCGAGCGTGTGCCGGAGCAGGTGCGGGTGGACGTGCTGCTCGATGCCGGCCCGCGCCCCCAGGAACACGATCCGGTGACAGAAGTCCGTCGTGAACGAGCCGCCCTCGGCGTTCGGCGCCACGCGGTCATCGTCCCCGTGATCCCCGTGCCGCCGCCCGCGGTCTCGCGAGCCAGGAGACCGATCCGGTGTTCGGCGCCACGAGATCGTCGTCCCCCTGGTCCCCCATCCGCCGGCGGAGGCCCGCGTCGAGGCGCTTCCCGATCGGGACCACCCGGCTCTTCGTCCCCCCTCGCGCGTTCTTCGCCCCCACGATCCGCAGGAGCTTGCCCTCGAGGGCCACGTCCTTCCACCGCAGACGAGCGATCTCCCCGGCGCGGAGGCCGGCGAGGACGCCCAGGGCGACGGGGAGCTCGAGGTGCGTGTCGCGGGCCGCCGCGAGCGACTCGTCGATCTCCTCCCGGGACAGGAACCTCGCGCGGCGCTCCGGCTCCGAGAGACGCTTCACCGCGGTCACTGGCGAGTGCGTCGCGTGCCGGCGGGCGATCGCCCCGGACCAGAAGGCCAGCATGGCCCCGCGCCAGACGTTGAACGTCCGCGGCGACCGCCCACGCTCCAGCGTGTGGCGACGCAGGAGTTTCTCCACGCGCTCGGTGCCGATCGTGGCGAGGGCGGCGTCCTTCATCTCCGCCGCGAACGGGCGGAGCGCGTCCCCGTCTCGTGCCGCGGCCGCCGGCTTCTTGCGGGCCTTCTGGGTCTCGAGGAACGCCTCGACGAGGTCTTCGCGCTTCGCGGGCTTGACGCGGAACATGCCGTGCGGCTCGGCCTCCGCCTCCCGCGCGAGGCGCTCTTCCTCGGCGACCCGCCGATTCCTCGTCTTCAGGGACTGGACGACCCGCTACCCGCACTCGTAGCACGAGGTCTGGTACAAGATCGCGTTCCGATCCTCGAGCCCCGCCATGCCCCCAGCCTCCGACATGCGGGCGACGCAACGCGGCACAGAATGGGGTACACCCCTCCCTCCCATCCAAAGAAGGCGGGCCGCTCGCGCACGCGCAAGCGGCCCCGTATCAGGCGTTTGGGCTGGCGGGCCCGGAGAGATTCGAACTCCCAACCACCGGCTCCGTAGGCCGGTGCTCTATCCAGTTGAGCCACGGGCCCGCCGTGAGTCCCTTATTCAAACCGGCGGGGGACCCCCCGGCAAAGACTTTCCCCCTGCGCCCCGCCGGACGCGCTCGAGCAGGATGAGCGCCGCCGCCAGGCCGACGACCGCCGGGCCCGCGGCCCACGCCGGCCCGAGGATCCCCGGCCACAGCATCGCGAGGCCGTTGTTCAGGAGGTGGCCGAGGATGGCGGGATAGAGCGAGCCCGTGGCGACCACGAGGTAGCCGAGCCAGAGCCCCAAGAGACCCGTGGGCAGGTACTTCGCCGGCAGCAGGTGGTAGAAGGCGAACACCGCCGCCGTGAGCACGACCGCCGTCGCCGCCCGGCCCGCCCGGCGGAACCCCGCGAGCAGGAAACCGCGGAACAGCACCTCCTCCGCCACCGGCGGCAGGAGGATCAGCAGGGGCAGGCCGACCCCCGACGCGAGATCCTCGAACGACTTCCGCAGCGGTTCGAGCCCCTCCTCCGAGACGTCCATGACCCGAAGCAGGAGCCCGAGCAGCACGAGGATCGACGGCGCCCCGAGCACCACGGCGGGCCACGCCGCCAACCGCGGCATCCGGAGCGAGAAAGTCTTCCTGAGATCCGTTCTCAGCGCCGCCGCGGCCGCGACGGGGAGGGCGAGGAACAGGCCGAGGAACTGCAGCAGGAACCCGCCGGCGGGGCTCTTCAGGAACACGCCCTGGAGGAAGTAGATCGCGGCGAGCACGAGGGCCGCCATGCCCACGGCCTGCGTCCCCCGCGGCGTGTCGCCGGGGCCCCGCGCCCGCGTGAACAGGCTGAAGCCGGTGCCCCCGGGGTCGCGGAACAGCACGTCTTCCCGGTTGAAGAGGCGCACGGTGGCCCAGATCGCCGCCCCCGCGCAGAGCGCGGTCGTCCCGAGGACGGCGAGGCACGGTCCCAGGCCCGCCGATTCGAGGAGGAGGTCGCGGACGAGCAGCACGGCTCCCGACACGGGGACGAGCGCGAAGGACTCGAGCCGCGTCCCGGGCACCACCGCCACCATGGACAGGGGGATGACGATCACGAAGAGGGGCGTCATGTAGTACTGCCCCTCCTTGTAGGTCCGCGCGAAGGCGGACAGCACGAGCGCGATGGCGCTGAACAGGCCCGCGAGGGGCACCAGCGTCGCGAGGATGACCACCGCCACCCGCGGGGAGATCGTGAGCGCCATGGACCCCGCGGGCCCCGCCGGCAGCAGGCCGGCGAAGTGCGAGAAGGTGACGCCCATGGACGCGAAGTTCAGCAGCGCCGTGACCACGGTCATCGTGAGGACCGTCAGGTACTTCCCGGCGACGATCTCCGTGCGCGCCGCGGGACAGACGAGGAGCGTCTCCATCGTCCCCCGCTCCTTCTCCCCCGCCATCGTGTCCACGGCGGGGTAGAAGGCCCCGGTCAGGGCCATCATGACCATGAGGAGCGCCAGGAGCGGCCCGAACTGCTTCGCCCCCCGCTGCGTCACCGTCGCCGCGTCCGCCGCCTCTGCCCGGATGGGCTGGATGTCGGCCTCCGACAGGCCGCGCTCCCGCTGCACGTCCGCGGCGAGGCCCCGCAGCGCCTCCCGGATCTTCCGCTCCGCCGCCGCGGACTCGTCGCGCGTGCTGTCATAGTGCAGGCGCAGGCCCGCCGCCCGCCGGGACGCCAGGTCCTCCCCGAACGCCGCCGGCACCTCGACGAAGGCGTCGATCTCCCCCGTCCGCAGCGCCGCGGCGGGGTCCGCCGGACGCACGACCACGAGCGGCCCGGCCCCCTCCGAGACCGCCTTCCGCACGCGCTGCGTGGCGGCGTCCTCCGCCCCCGCCACCGCGACGTTCTGGGGACGGCTGCGGATCTTCAGGTCCGCCGCCATCATGACCTGCGACAGCCCGATCATCAGCAGCGGGTAGAGGACGATCGGCAGGACGAGCGACACGAACAGCGTACGCCGGTCGCGGAGCGTGTCGCGCATCTCCTTTTTGAAGACGAGGAGCACGTTCCGCGGCGTCACGGCTCCTCCTCGGGGTTCACGAGCGTGAAGAACACGTCCTCGAGGCGCCGGCCGCCGGTCACCTCCGCGAGCGTCCCGTCGGCCAGCACGCGGCCGTGGTGGATCACGACCACGTCGTCGGCCAGACGCTCGACCTCCGAGAAGATGTGCGTGGACAGCACGATGCAGGTGCCCCGGTCGCGGGCCCGGGCGAGGAAGTCCTGCACCGTGCGGGCCACGAGGACGTCGAGGTTCGCCGTCGGCTCGTCGAACACCAGCACCCGCGGGTCGTGGACGATCGTCCGGGCGATGGACGTCTTCTGCTTCTGCCCCGCCGAGTAGGTGCCGGCCATCCGGTCGGCGAAGTCCTCCATCCGCAGGGTCGTGAAGATCTCAGCCGTGCGCCGGGCGATGTCGGCCTCCGCCATCCCGTGCAGCCGGCCGAAGTAGGCCACCATCTCCCGGGCGGTCATGCGCTCGTAGACGCCCGTGTCGCCGGAGAGGTAGCCGATCCGGCGCCGCACCCCCAGGGGGTCGGCGACCACGTCCGCGCCGTCCACGAGCGCGGTGCCCGACGTCGGCGTGAGGATGGTCGCCAGCATGCGCAGGGTCGTCGTCTTGCCGGCGCCGTTCGGCCCGAGGAGCGCCAGGATGCGGCCGGGCCTCGCGGTGAACGAGACGCCGTCCACCGCCGTCACGTCGCCACGCCGGCCTCCGCTGAACACCTTCCGCAAGGCGCGCGCCTCGATCATCCGCGCGCTACCCCGCCCCGTCGGCGGCGACGACCTTCCCGAGGACGACCGTGATGTTGTCCTTGCCGCCCCGCTCGTTCGCCTCCGTGACGAGGCGGTCCGTGGCGGCCTCGAGGCTCTCCTGCGCGGTGGTCATGAGGATCTCGCGCATCAGCTCCTCGGGGACGAGGTCGGAGAGCCCGTCCGAGCACAGCAGGAAGATGTCGCCCGGCTGCGCGGAGTGCACGACCAGCGTGGGTTTCACGGTGACCCGGGTCCCGATCGCTCGCGTGATGATGTTCTTGTGCGTCGACCGGAGGGCCTCCTCCGGGGTGATGAGCTTCGCCTTGAGCTGCGTGTTGATGAACGAGTGGTCCTCGGTGATCTGCTCGATCCGGCCGTCGCGCATCCGGTAGATCCGCGAATCTCCCACGTGTCCCGCGATGGCGAAGTCGTTCTGGTGGTAGAGCACCGCCACGGTGGTGCCCATCTCGCGGTACTTCCGGTCGAGGTCCCCCCAGTTGAAGACCGCCTCGTTGATGTCCCGGAACCAGTGGTCGAAGAGGGCGACGAGGTGGTGCACCACACCGCTGGCGTCGTCCCGGGACCGGTTCCGGAGCGACTCCGGGAAATACTTCTTCATGTCGGCGTTGAGGGAGGACACGAAGAGCGACGACGCAACCTCCCCGAAATCCCTCCCCCCCATGCCGTCGGCGACGACGGCGAAGGAGTCCTTCTCGGACGCGTAGAAGGTGTCCTCGTTCAGCTCGCGCCGCCGGCCCACGTCGGTCCGGCCGTGGAAGGTGATTCGGGTCCGCAAGCGATGGCCTCCGCTCTCGCCGCCGCCATCAGGTTACCTCGCCGGGCGAGCCGGCAAATCGTCTTCTTGACCCGCCGGACGCGACTCGCGACGACGACGGGACGAATCCTTGGGCGCACCCCCCGATCGATGCACAATCGCCCCCCTTTATTTTTTTCGGCAGTCCTGTGGGAGAGACATGGCGGAAGACACGGTCGTCCTGGCGTTCTCCGGGGGGCTCGACACCTCCTTCGCCGCCGTCTGGCTCCGCGAGGAGCGCGGCGCGGACGTGGTCACCGTCACCGTCGACACCGGCGGCTTTCTCCCCGGCGAGGCGGAGCGGATCCGCGCCCGCTCGGCGGAGATCGGCGCGGCCCGGCACGTCTTCGCCGACGCCCGCCGCCGGGTGTGGGACGGGTTCGTGTCCTGGCTCATCCGCGGCAACTGCCTGCGGGGCGGCGTCTACCCCATGGCGGTCGGCGCCGAGCGAGTCGCGCAGGCCGAGGAGACGGTGCGCGTGGCCCGGGAGGTCGGGGCCACGGCCGTCGCCCACGGATCGACGGGCGCCGGCAACGACGGCGTCCGCTTCGACGTGGCCTTCCGCGCCCTCGCCCCGGACCTCACCATCCTCGCCCCCATCCGCTCGCTCGGCCTTGGCCGGGACCAGGAGACGGCGTACCTCGCCGCGCGCGGCATCGCCGTGCCCGCGAAGACGAGCCGCTACTCGTACAACGAGGGGCTCTGGGGCGTCACGATCGGCGGCGGCGAGACCTTCGACTCCTGGGCGGAGGTCCCCGAGGAGTGCTACCGCCTGACGCGCCGGGAACCCGGCCTGGCGGCGGAGGACGTCGTGATCGGCTTCACGGCGGGCCTTCCCGCGGCCCTCGACGGCCGGCCCCTCGACGGGCTCGATCTCGTCGCCGAGCTCAACCGGCGCGCGGGCCGGCACGGCGTCGGCCGGGGTCTCCACGTGGGTGACACGATCCTCGGGATCAAGGGCCGCGTGGCCTTCGAGGCGCCCGCGGCGGTGGTCCTCGTCCACGCCCACCGGGAGCTCGAGAAGCTCGTCCTCACCGGTCGCCAGAACGCCCTCAAGGCGTCGCTCGGCGACCTGTGGGGCGCCCTCCTCCACGAGGGGCTCTGGTTCGACCCGGTGGCCCGGGACCTCGAGGCATTTCTCGATCGCAGCCAGGAACGCGTCACCGGTGACGTGCGGGTGCGCCTGTCGGACGGCGCCTTCGCGGTCACCGGCGCGCGCTCCCCCCATTCCCTCCTCGGCCGCGGTGGTGCGGCCTACGGGGAACGCGGAGCCGGCTGGTCCGGCGAGGAAGCGGCGGGCTTCGCCCGCCTGTACGGCCTGGCCGCGGAACTCGCGGCCGGGAGGGATCGCAGATGAAGATCGTCGCGCACAAGATCGGTTCGGTGACCGTCAACCTCCGGCTCGGAAAGGAGATCGAGATCTCCTCCGACATCGAGGCCCGGGCGGGCAACGTCATCGTCGTCCGTGCGCTGGCCGAGAAGTCGGTCTACGACAAGCTCGAGCTCGACACCGGCCGCATGGCCCACATCAGCAAGGACGACATCATCGTCGGCGCGCTGGGGTCCCGGCGCGCCCTGCGGGGGTTCTGCGGGGACATCCCGGAGAGCATCCGCGTCGGCGACCGCCTGCAGATCCTGAACCTCGGCGGCGTCATCGGCGCCTGCGTGACCGGCAACCCCGACCTGGGCAAGCCGCTCCCCGTCGAGGTCCTCGGCATGGCCACCAACGGTGGCGGCCGCCCCCTGAACATCACCGAGGGCGCGCTCCCGCCCGCCGACCACGTCGAGCCGCGCGCGAAGCTGATCCTCGTCGCCGGCACGTGCATGTCCGCCGGCAAGACCCTCGCCGCGTGCGAGATCATCCAGAAGCTGACCCAGCACGGCCGCCGGCTCGCGGCGGTGAAACTGACCGGCGTGGCCTGCCTGAGAGACGTTCTCAATATGGAGGACCATGGCGCCCGCTGCGGCTTCTCCTTCCAGGACGCCGGCCTCGCCTCGACCGTCGGCGTTCCGGAGCTCGCGCGCGTCGCGAAGGGCGTCCTGTCGCGCGCCGCCCGCGAGGAGATGGACGCCATCGTCGTCGAACTCGGCGACGGCATCATCGGCGAGTACGGCGTGCGGAGCATCCTGCGCGACCCGGAGATCATGTCCCTGTCGAAGGCCCTCGTCCTCTGCGCCAACGACCTCGTGGGCGCCTGGGGCGCCGTGGAGTGGCTGCGCCGGGAGGGGCTCCGCATCGACGTGATCAGCGGCCCCGCCACCGACAACGAGGTCGGCGTCGCCTACGTCGCGCGGGAGCTCATGGTCCCCGCCTGCAACGCGAAGAACGACCCGCACAAGCTCGCCGAGACCGTCGAACGGCTCGTCTTCTAGGGGGGCGGCCATGGACACCATCCGGATCGGCATCGTCGGTGGCGCCGGCTACGGCGGCGGCGAGCTGCTGCGGCTCCTCCTCGCGCACCCGCACGCGCGGGTCGTGGAGGTCACCGCGAAGCGGAACGCCGGGGCGCCGGTGCACGGCGTCCACGAGAACCTCCTCGGGGCCACCTCCCTCGTCTTCACGGACCGCGACCCCGCGGCCCTCGCGCGGGAAGTGGACGTCCTCTTCCTCGCCCTGCCCCACGGCGAGGGCGCGGCCCGCATGGCGGCGGTCCTCGACGCGGCTCCGGACGTCCGCGTCATCGACCTCTCCGGCGACTTCCGCCTCGCGGACGCCGCGGAGTGGGAGGAGGCCTACGAGAGGCCGCACCCCGCCCCGGGCCTCGTCGGCACGTTCGTCTACGGCCTGCCGGAGGCCTTCCGTCCGGCCATCCGGGCCTCGCGCCGGGTGGCCAACCCCGGCTGCTTCGCCACCGGCGCGATCCTCTCGCTGCTGCCGCTGGCGCGGGCGGGCCTGCTGGCGGGGCCGGTGGCGCTCAACGGCGTCACCGGGTCCTCCGGATCGGGCACCGACCCGAAGCCCGGCACGCACCACCCGGAGCGGGCGCTCGACTTCCGGGCCTACCGGCCGCTGCGGCACCAGCACCTGCCGGAGATCGTCCGCGCCCTCCGCGGCGCGGGCGGGGTGGCGTTCCAACCGGCCATGGTCCCCCACAGCGCTCCGCTCGTGCGGGGCATCTTCACCACCGCCTACCTCTTCCCGGCCGCGCCGATCCCGCCGGACCGCCTGCGCGAGGTCTACGATGTGGCCTGCGCCGGCGAACCGTTCCTCCGCCTCCGCGAGGAGACCCCGCGGGTCGCCGTCGTGAAGGGCACGAACTTCTGCGACGTCGCCGTCGCGGCGAGCCCGGACGGGCGGCAGGTCGTCGTCACGACGGCCATCGACAACCTCGTGAAGGGCATGGCCGGCCAGGCGGTGCAGAACATGAACCTCCTGTTCGGCCTTCCGGAGATCGAGGGGCTCTCCGGCCCCGGGATGCACCCGTGAGCGACGCCGCCGCCATCTTCGCCGCCGAGGACGCCCACTACCTCCCGACCTACCGCAAGTTCCCCATCGCGCTCGCGTCGGGCGAGGGCTGCTACGTCACGGACGTCGCCGGCCGGCGCTACCTCGACCTCTACGGCGGCCACGCCGTGGCCGTCACCGGGCACTGCCACCCGCGGGTCGTCGCCGCGATCCGCGAGCAGGCCGGGCGCCTGCTGTTCTACAGCAACCTCGTGTACCTCGACGTCCGGGCCCGCGCCGCCGAGGCGCTCGCGCGCTTCGCCCCGGCGGGGTACCGCTCGTTCCTCTGCAACTCGGGCACCGAGGCGAACGAGACGGCCCTGAAGATCGCCCGGCGGCACACGGGCCGCCCGGGCCTCGTCGCCATGGAGCGGTCGTTCCACGGCCGCACCCTCGGCGCGCTGTCGGCCACCGCCCTGCCGCCCTACCGCGAGCAGGCCGGCCCCCTCGTGCCCGGCACGACGTTCGTCCCGTTCGGCGACGCGGCCGCGGCGGAGGCCGCCGTCGGCGAGGGCACCGCCGCGGTCATCCTGGAGCCCATCCAGTCCATGGGCGGCGTCCGCGAGGCCCCCGCCGAGTACTACCGCGCGCTGCGCGCGATCTGCGACACCGCCGGCGCGCTTCTCGTCTTCGACGAGGTCCAGACCGCGCCGACCCGCACCGGCGCCCGCTTCTACGGCGAGCACCACGGCGTGCTCCCGGACCTGATCACGACCGCCAAGGGCATCGCCTCCGGCGTGCCCTGCGGCCTCGTCCTCGCCGCGCCGGCCGTCGCCGGGCGCGTCCGCCACGGCGAGCAGGGGACGACGTTCGGCGGCGGCCCCCTCGCCTGCGCCGCGCTGGCGGCCACCCTCGAGGTCATCGAGGACGAGGACCTCGCCGGCAACGCGCGCCGCGCGGGGGAAGCCCTCCGCGCCGGCCTCGCCGCGATCCCCGGGGTCGCCGAGGTCCGCGGCCGCGGGCTCCTCGTCGGCGCGGCCCTCTCCCGCCAGGCGGCCGGGGTCCGCAACGCGCTGCTTACGCGCGGCATCCTCGTCTCCACCACGGAGGCCGACCCCGCCGTGCTGCGCCTCCTCCCGCCGCTGACGCTGTCCGCGGCGGAGATCGCCCTCTTCCTCGCCGCCCTCCGGGAGGTGCTCGCCGATGCCCGCTGAGACTCCGCTCGCCGGTCGCGACCTGCTGTCGCTCGAGGACCTCTCGCCGGCCGAGGTCGATTCCCTCCTCCGCCTCGCCGCCGGGATGCGCTCCGCTCCGCCGGACCGCTCGCTCGCCGGGCGGAGCGCGGCCCTCGTCTTCATGAACCCCTCCCTCCGGACGCGCACCTCCTTCGAGGTCGCCATGGCCCGCCTCGGCGGCCACGCCGTGGTCCTGTCGCCCGGCTCCGACACCTGGAAGCTCGAGGCCCGCGACGGCACCGTCATGGACGGCGATGCCGCGGAGCACGTCCGCGAGGCCGCCGGCGTCCTGGCGTCGATGTGCGACGTCATCGGCGTCCGGTCGTTCCCCGCCATGAAGTCCTTCGCCGAGGACCGCGAGGAGACGCTCCTCCGCGCGTTCGCCCGCCACTCGCCGGTGCCCGTGGTGAACATGGAGTCGGCCCTCTCCCACCCGCTGCAGGCCCTCGCCGACCTCCTCACCCTCCGCGACCGCTTCGGCGATGTCAGGGGCCGGCGGTTCCTCCTCACCTGGGCCTGGCATCCGAAGCCGCTGCCGATCGCCGTCCCGCGCTCCGCCCTGCTGGCGGCCTGCCGCGCCGGGATGGCCGTCACGCTCGCCCACCCGCGCGGCATGGACCTCCCCGAGGAGACCATGGCGCAGGCGCACGCCTTCGCCGCCGAGGCCGGCGGGAGCCTCGCCGTCGTGGAGGACCCCGAATCCGCGTACGCCGGCGCCGAGGCGGTCTACGCGAAGTCCTGGGCCTCGCCGGCCTTCTACGGGCGCTTCTCCGAGGAGGAGCCCCTGCGCTCGGCGGCGAAGGGCTGGCGGGTCACCGCCGCTCGCATGGCCCGCACCGCGCCCGGGGCGCCGTTCATGCACTGCCTGCCCGTGCGCCGCAACGTGGTGGTGGACGACGCGGTCCTCGACGGGCCGCGCTCGATCGTCATCGAGCAGGCGCAGAACCGCCTGTGGACGACGATGGCCGTCGTCCTGAGACTGCTCGGCGTCCGCTGAGCGAAACGGGGGGAACCGATGACCGACGTGAAGGTCCTGAAGCAGGCCCTGCCGTACATGCGCGCCCACCGCGGCCGCACCTTCGTCGTGAAGATGGGCGGCGAGCTCGTGGCGGCCCCCGGGGTCCGCGACTCGCTGGCCCAGGACCTCGCCCTGGCCCACCACGTGGGCATCCGCCTGTGCGTGGTGCACGGGGGCGGGCCCCAGGCGACGGACCTCGCGGACCGTCTGGGCCTCCGGACGGAGATGGTCGATGGCCGCCGGGTGACCGACGAGGCGACCCTGCAGGTGGCCAAGATGGTCTTCGCCGGCCAGATCAACACCGACCTCCTCGGTGCGCTGCGCGGCGAGGGGCTCCGCGCGGTCGGGCTCTCCGGGGTCTCCGGCGACATCGTGACCGCCGTCCGGCGGGCGCCGCAGGACCTCGTGGACCATGCCACCGGCGAGACGCGGAAGATCGACTTCGGCCACGTGGGCGACATCCGCACCGTGGACACGCGGCTCCTCACCACGCTCATGGACGCCGACTACGTCCCGGTGGTGGCGTCGCTCGGCGCGGACGAGGACGGCAACATCCTGAACATCAACGCCGACACGGTGGCCGAGGCGGTCGCCGCGAGCCTCCACGCGGACAAGTACGTCGTCCTGACCAACGTCCCCGGCGTCCTCCGCGACCCCGCGGACCCCTCGAGCCTCATCGGCGCCCTGTCCGTCCGCGAAGCGGAGGAGCTCATCGCGCAGGGGATCATCTCGAAGGGGATGGTTCCCAAGGTGAGGAGCCTCCTCGCGGCCGTGCGCGCGGGGATCCCGCGGGTCCACCTCCTGTCCGGCCTGCTGCCCCACGCCCTCCTCGTAGAGCTGTTCACGCGGGACGGCGCCGGCACCATGGTCACGCTCGAAGAGGAGCGGCAGCGGTATCTCGCCGAATGACCATGCACGACCCCGTCCCCCTCCTCGCCGACCTCGTCCGCGCCGGAAGCGTCTCCGGGCGGGAGGAGCCGGCGCTCCTCGTCCTCGAGGCCTGGTTCCTGGACCACGGTGTGCCCACCCGGCGCCACGGCCGCAACCTCGTCGTCGAGGTCGGCGCCGCCCCGCGGCCCGCGGTCCTCCTGAACGCGCACATCGACACCGTCCCCGCCGGCCCCGGCTGGACGCGGCCGCCGCTCGCCGCGGCGATCGAGGGCGACCGCCTCTTCGGCCTCGGGGCCAACGACAACAAGGCCTCGGCGGCGGCCATGGCCTGCGCCATGGCGGACCTCGCCGCCTCCCCTCCCGCGGGCCTCGTCGTCTTCGCCGCCACCTGCGACGAGGAGACCGGCACGGAGGGCCTCGAGAAACTCCGCGCGAGCCTCCCGGCCCTCGACGCCGCGGTCGTCTCGGAGCCCACCGCCCTGCGCGTGGCCGTGGCCCAGCGGGGCCGCGTGCGCGTCACGGCGCGCGCCGTGGGCCGCGCCGCCCATGCCTCGCGCCCCTGGGAGGGCCGGAACGCCATCCGCCTCGCGCTGGACGACGTCGCCCGCGTCCTCGCCCTGCCCTGGCCGCGCATCCACCCGCTGCTCGGCCCCGCGACCCTGGAGATCACCCAGGTCTCCGCGGGCACCGCGCCCAACGTCATCCCCGGGGAATGCGCGTTCACGCTCGACGGCCGCACGACCCCGCTCCACGACAACGACGAGTTCGAGGCCGCCATCCGCGGCGCGCTCCGCCACTCGGTGGTCGAGGTCCTGCGCCGGCGCATGACGCCCGTCGTGATGCCCGCGGATTCCGCCGTGGCCCGCGCCGCGCTCGCCGCCAGCGGGACCGCGGAACCGGTCGCCCTCGGCGGGGTGTCCGACCTCTTCCACGTGCGGGACCTGCCCGCCGTCGTCCTCGGTCCGGGCACGTCGGAGCAGTCCCACGCCCCGGACGAATCGGTCTCTCTCCCGGCCACGCGGCGCGCGGCGGAGGTCTATCTCGACCTCGTGCGGCGTTATTTCGGCGAGGTGAACGCATGACGCTGTGGGCCCAACGGTTCTCGGAGGAAGCGGACCGCCTGCTGCGCCGGCACGGGGACTCCTTCCCGTTCGACCACGCCCTGCTGCCCCAGGAGTGCGCGGCCTCCGCCGCGCACGCGACGGCCCTCGCGCGGGCGGGCGTCATCACCCCGGCACAGGCCGCGAGGCTCCGCCGCGCGCTCTCCGCCATGGCCCGCGAGTTCGCCGCGGGCACTCTCGATCTCTCCGGGGACCACGAGGACGTGCACTCGTTCGTGGAGGCCGACCTGGCGCGCCGGGTCGGTCGGCTCGCCGGCCGCATCCACGCTGCCCGCTCCCGCAACGACCAGGTGGCGACGATCTACCGCCTCTGGCTGCGCGACCGGGTCGACGGCGACCTGGCGGCCCTCGACACGCTGCTCGGGGCGCTCCTCGCCCAGGCCGAGCGCCACCCCGGCACCACGCTCCCCGCGTACACGCACCTCCAGCGGGCCCAGCCCGTCCTCCTCGCGCACCACCTGCTCGCGCACGCCGAGGCGCTGCTCAGGGACCGCGAGCGCCTCGGACAGGCGCGCCGCCGCATCGACGTGCTGCCCCTGGGGGCCGGCGCGGGGACCGGCGTCGCCTTCCCCGTGGATCGCACGGCCGTGGCCCGCGAGCTCGGGTTCTCCGGGGTCGCCCGCAACTCCCTCGACGCGGTGTCCGACCGCGACTTCCTGCTGGACTACCTCTCCGCGGCGGCGATCCTCGGCACCCACCTCTCGCGCCTCGCGGAGGAGGTCGTCCTGTGGACGACGGCGGAATTCGGGTTCGCCCGCCTGTCGGACGCGGCGTCCACCGGGTCGTCGATCATGCCGCAGAAACGCAACCCCGACGGCGCCGAACTCGTCCGCGGGAAGGCGGGGCGCCTCACGGGCCATCTCGTGGCCGTCCTGACGGCGCTCAAGGGCCTGGCCCTCTCCTACAACAAGGACCTGCAGGAGGGCGGGCCGGCGATCCTCGACGCGGCCGAGACGCTGCGCGCGGCGCTCGACCTCTCGACCGTCACCGTCCGGGCGCTGACGTTCCTCCCTCCCGCCATGGCCACCGCGCTGCGGGGGGGATTCGCCGAGGCCACGGAGGTCGCCGACCACCTCGTCCGCCGGGGGGTCCCCTTCCGCGAGGCCCACGGGGCCGCGGCGCGTCTCGTGCGGGAGGCGGAGCGCCGGGGCGTCGCCCATCTGGGGGACCTCCCCGACGACGCCCTGCGGGCGGCGCACTCCGCCCTCGACGGCGACGTGCGATCGCGCCTGTCGCCCCGCGCCGCGGTGGCCGCCCGGGACGTCGCCGGCGGCACCGCGCCCCGCCGCGTGGCCGCGGAGATCCGCCGCCTGCGGCGCCTTCTCCGGGGCGCTTCCGAGGTCAGGGCGCGAGGGGGTCGAACAGGACCGCCGAGGAAAGCTCCGGCCCCTCGTAGGCCGGGCCAAGGCCGCCCGTGATGAGGAACCGGCCGTCGGAGAGGCGGCTCGCCGCGGAGTAGGCCCGGGGATCGCCGATATAGACCCCCTGGGGCGGGAACGCGGAGATCGCGAAGTAGGCCCCCGTGGAACCGTAGTTCTCGTAGTAGTGGTCCATGCCGGCGTGCAGGAGGATGTTCCCGTCCGGCAGGAACTCGAACCCGCCGACGATCAGCACCTCCCCCGGCCGGAAGTGCAGATGGAGGGCGGCGTATCGCATGGTGGAATCCGCCCCGGTGATGGAGGAGAAGCTCCCCGCCGCGGGGTCGAAGAGCTCGCCGCGCCGGTCGCCGCCTCCCGCCACGAGCACGCGGCCCGTGGGCAGCGCCACCGCGCCGTGCCGCCACCGGTCCTCGGCCATCCGGCCCTTCGCGCGCGAGAAGCGGTTCGTGGCCGGGTCGAAGATCTCCGCCACCACCGAGGCCGAGCCCCCCGTCAGGAGCACCCGCCCGTCGGCGAGCAGGGTCGCCTGGTGCCCGGACCGGGCGACCTCCATTTCGCCGGTCGTCGGGACGAACCGGCCCGGGAACGGCGACGGCTCGAAGATCTCGGCCGTGGTGAGCGCCTCGGGGTAACCGTCCTCGTCGAAGCGGTCTCCGCCGGCGAACAGGATCCGGCCGTCCGGCAAGGTCGTCGCCGTGTGCACGCTGCGCGCCTGCGCGAGGGACGGACCGGTCGTGAACGTGCCGGTGGCGACGGCGTAGTACTCGGTGGTGGCGAGTGCGATCGGCACACCGTCGGGGTCCAGGCGCTCGCCCCCCGCCACCAGCACGAACCCGCCCGGGACGAGCGTCGCCGTGTGGTTCGCCCGCGCCTGCAGCAGGTTCCCCGACGGGAGGAAGTCCTCGCGCTCGGGGTCGAAGAGCTCGCTCGAGGGAGTGATCACGGCCCCGCTCCGGTAGCCCCCGGCGAGCAGGACGTACTCCACGGGGAACGACGGCGATGTCGGCAGCGTAGTCGCGGTGTGGCGGGACCGGCCGATGACCATGGGGTTCGGCACCACGCGGAACTGCTCCTGCCGGAGACGCTGCGGGGACGCCCACTGGCCGGTGCGGAACTCGGACACGAACTCCTCCGCCAGCGTCCGGCCATCCCGGGAGCGCACGGCAGCCGTCACGTGGACCTCGTAGTCGGTCGAGACCGCGAAGTACGGGTCCGGCGTGAAGCCGACCCGGTAGCCGTCGTCGGAGACCGACCGTGAGCCGGGGTGCTTCTCCACCGCCCCCTTCGCGACGACGTAGAAACTCCCTTCGCCGACGGACGCCCCTTCGACCGGCAGGCTGAAGAAGACCCGCACTTCCACGGAATCCGACTGGTTCTGGGTGTCCGCCCGCGGCTCGACGGCCGCCACGGTGAAGCCGGTGGGCCCCACGGGGGCCCCGCCGCCGCCTCCGCCGCCGCCGCACGAGGCCGGGCAGAGCAGCGCGAGCGCGAGCAGAGTGAGCGCACGACGTCTCAAGGCTTTGCCTCCGGCCCCCCGTACCCGCCCCGCTCCATTCTATCCGGGACCGCAAGCAGGAGGGTCTGTTCCCGGACGAAGGGCAGGAGCGAGGCGCGCGCCCGGAGGCGCAGCCCGCTCGCCTCGGCGTCCCGGCGGATCGCCGCCGGGCCGAGGCCGATGCGCGTCGAGGCCCGCTTCGGCCGCAGGAGCCGCCGCAGGCCTTCGAGGGTGAATCGCGAGTAGTAGGAGAACACCACCCGGTCGCGGGATACCCGGGAGAGTTCGGACAGGACCGCCCGCCGCGCCCGCGCGTCCGGGAAGTGGTGGATGAGCCGGATGCACAGGACGACGTCGAACCCCCCCGCCCGGAAGGGCAGCCGGCCCGCGTCGGCCACCACGGCCGGGCGGGCGGCGCCGGCGATCGCCGCCATCGCCGGGGACCGGTCCGCGCCGACGCACAGGCGGGGAGCGCCGGCGGAGATCGCCGGGAACAGCCGGCCGTTGCCGCAGGGGACGTCGAGGACGGTGGCGCCGGCCGGCACGCCCGCGAGGAGGCGGACGATCGCCCTTCTCTCGGCCCGGGTCGTGGCCGGCCGCTTCCCGTACCGGCGCGCGTCCTCCGGGTCGGAGTAGTCGAGGGGTCGCCGCGACGACTCAGCCACCGAGGAGGTCCTCGGCGAACGGCCGGTCCGAGGCGCACTCGGAGATGGGCCCGTGCTGGTCGCCCTCCACGAACTGCCGGAGGATCGGGTCTTCGCTCGCGCGCACCTCCGCCGGCGTTCCCTCCGCGATGACGCGCCCCTCGAAGAGCATGATCATCCGGTCGGCGACCCGGAACGCGCTCTCCATGTCGTGGGTCACGACGACCGCCGCGACGGACAGCGTCCGGGAGATGTCCACGATGAGGCGGTTGATCACCGAGGTCATCACGGGATCGAGGCCCGCCGTCGGCTCGTCGTAGAACAGGACCTCCGGGTCCATCACCAGCGCCCGGGCGATGCCCACCCGCTTGCGCATCCCCCCGGAGAGCTGGTCGGGGTGCAGCGCCGCCGCGTCCCGCAGCCCGACCTTCTGCAGCCGCATCTTCACCATGAGGGAGACGACGTCTTCCGAGAGGTCCGTGAGTTCGCGCAGGGGCAGGGCGACGTTCTCGTGCACGCTGAGCGAGGACAGGAGCGCGCCGGACTGGAACACCACGCCGAAACGGCGGCGCACCCGGGCGAGGCCGTTCCGGCGCAGGGCGCGGAGGTCCTCGCCGAAGAGCCGGACCTCGCCGGCGTCCGCGCGCTCCTGGCCCATGAGGATCCGCAGGCAGGTCGTCTTCCCGCTGCCCGAGCGCCCCATGACGACGAGGATCTGCCCCCGTCGGAGGGTCACGTCGACCCCGCGCAGCACGGGCCGCCCGTCGAAGGCCTTCGTGAGCCCCCGCGCCTCGATCACGGCTTCCCCGCCGTTCCCCTGCGTCGCCCCCTCGCCCCCCGCGGCGGGCAGGCCGGGGAACAGGCCGGCGGTCTCCGTCAGGCGCAGCACTCTGAGGACGGCATCCGGGACTCCGCGCAGGGAGAGCGCGCCCCCGTACGCCGAGGTCTCCCGCAGGCCGAGCACGAGGGTCGCCGCGCCGCTGCTGTCCATGCGCGTCACGCGCGACAGATCGACGACGACCCGTCGGACGCGGCCGCGCGCCTCGACGGCGAGGGCCGCGCGCAGTCCGGGGCTGCTGTCGATGTCCACCGCGCCCGCCACGGAGAGGACGGCGGAGTCGTCGCGGCGGGTCGTGTCGATGTCCATTTCCTGGCCGGGCCGGGGGCGAGGGCCCGCCGGCGCCGCCGTTTTAGCAGGAGCCCGCGGCCGCTCCTACCGCTTTCGGCTCCGGCGCCGAGGCCGCGGACGGCTCGGCCTCGAAGCGGTAGCCGTCCACCACCTGCCGGAGGCGCGTGAAGCCGTTGGCGAGGCGCACGAGCCGGACCTGCGCGTCGGACGGCAGTCCGCCCTCCGCCTGCAGGGCGGCGGCCTCCGCGGCCAGTCCTTCCGACACCTCGCGGATCGCTCCGATCTCGCCGCGCAGGTGCTCGAGCAACCCGTTCATCTCCTCGCAGAGATCCGCGAAGCAGTCTCCCTCCCGCAGGGCCACCTTCGGGGGGAGGAACCGGCGGCGGATGCCGGAGAGCACCTGCCGGAAACGGTAGATCGGGCCGGCCACGCGGTGCGTGAGTACGATCCCGTGGAGGCACATGCAGACGAAGGTGAGCGCGAGCGGCAGGACGAACACCTGCACGAAGACGGTCAGGCGGTCCACCGCCCGGAGGAACTCGGGGTCGTCCCCGCCCCGGAGGACGGTCATGATGGCCGGCCCCGTCGCCACGAGGGCGAAGAACACCAGGTACAGGTAGACATAGCCCACGATCCGAAGGCTCAGCCCGATCTGGAGCCGACGATCGACGAGGATACGGCGCCGACGGTGCGGATAGTCCGCCACGGGTACCTCCTCCCGATCACAACTCCCCCATTCCGGATCGGCACGCGCGGCCCCCGGACTTGAGGCGCGGTCGGGAGGTGGCCGGCTTCAGAACTGGACCTTCGGGGCCTTCCGCTCCTCGGCCGATTCCACTTCGAAGAACACGGCGCGCTCGAAGCGGAACAGGCCCGCCACGATGTTCGACGGGAACTGCTCGGTCTTCGTGTTGTAGCGCATGACCTCGTCGTTGTAGTGCTGGCGCGAGAAGGAGATCTTGTTCTCGGTGGAGGTCAGTTCCTCCTGCAGCTGGAGCATGTTCTGGTTGGCCTTGAGCTCGGGGTAGTTCTCGGCCACCGCGAACAGGGACTTCAGCGTCTGCGAGAGCATGTTCTCCGCCGCCACGCGGTCCGCGATCCCCGAGACGTCGACCGCCTGCTGCCGCGCCTTCGTCACGTTCTCCAGGACCTCCCGCTCGTGCTTCATGTAGCCCTTGCACGTCTCGACGAGATTCGGCACGAGGTCGTGGCGGCGCTTCAGCTGCACGTCGATCTGGGCCCAGGCGGTCTTCGTCCGGTTGCGCAGGCTGACGAGCCCGTTGTACATGCCGATGAACCACAGGACGAGGATGGCGACGACGCCGAGGACGATCCACAGCGTGTAGTTCGTCGCCGCGAGAAACCCGAACAGGCCGTAGTCCATTTCCGTTCTCCTTCCCTTGGCGCTAGTCCTGCAGCACGGGCAGGTAGCGGTAGTAGGTCTCGAGCGTGAGCACGCTCATCGCCGTGGTGTAGATCCGCCCGGCCACGGTGTCGTGGTTCCAGACGGGCCAGGTTCCCCGGAGGCAGCCCGTCTTCTCCTGGGTGCCGGGGATGAGCTTCTTGATCCGGTCGTTCCACTCCCGGAAGTAGCGCCCGCCCATCTGGTGCATCGCGAGCGTCCCGTAGTACCAGCCGTACGTGGGATACTCCCGCAGCGGCGCGTACTTGCTGTAGTCGTCGTTCCGCGGGATCTCCTCCATCATGTCCGCGAGGATCTTGTTGGCGGAGCCGATGCAGAAGGGGTGGGAGCGCCGCCACCCGAGGAAGATGCGGCACATGATCCCCAGCGGCACGGTCGCGTACTTCGTGTCCCACACGGCGTTCTGGTAGCCCGTCTCGTACTCGTAGTTCGTGTTCCGCCCCACCTCGTAGCCGTAGTCGGGGTCGATGTCGACGAAGTCCTCGCGCTGGTCCTTCACCGGCGTCGAGTACATGTCCATGATCCGGTAGCAGCCGGCGTAGGCGATCTCCCGCACCCGGAGGCCCGCCTTCTCCGCGGACTTCAGCGCGAAGAGGTTCCAGGACATGCAGGACGTGTCCGTGGTCTCGATGACCACCCGGTAGCGCCAGCCGCCGAGGGAGTTCTGGATCGTGGTCAGGAAGTCCGCGCCCCGCTGCGCCGCCCAGCCGTATTCGCTCTCCTGGGTCATGATCGCCGCCTCGGCGAACGCCTGCACGCCGATGGGGCGGTTGTAGCCGCCGATCAGGTCGTTGGTCAGGAAGTCGCCGTTGACCTGGAGCCGCGCGAGCAGGTACTCCAGCGCCCGGCTGATGACGTCCTTGAACTTCCCCGACTCCGGGTTGTACCCGGCCCCGAAGTACGCGAGGAGCGCCAGCGCCGTCGTCCCGCTGGGGTCGAGTTCGAACCGGGCACCTTCCCGCTTGCACGGCGGGTTCTCGTCGCACAGCTCGTAGAACCGGTTCGGGTCGATGCGCCCGTCGGCGTGCTGGTGGCGCGCGAGGTACTCGAGCCCCATCTGCACGGCGTACTCCGTCTGCTCCGTCTGCCGGAAGCCCTTGTTCTCCTTGTCGAAGTCCTCCCGCCACTTGTTCCGCTCGAGTTCCGCCTGCTTCGGGGTGAAGAACTCCGGGTTCTTGCCGAACCACTTCTTCCAGATGGCCGGGTCCGGCCCGAAGAAGTGCCCGGTCATCCGCTCGAGGGCGCGCTCCGCGAGGTACTCCTCCGCGGAACCGTCCCGCAGCACCTTCAGGAGCCGGAGGAGGTAGTTGAAGCCGTCCGCGTTCCGGCGGAAGCCGAGCGATTCGATGCCCCGCTCGAGCAGCGCCCCGGATGCGGTCTCCAGCCGCTCCTCGAACTTCCGCGTCTCCTCCGCGTCGGCCACCTTCCAGTAGTTGATGGCCGCCGAGATCCGCATCTGCTCGTCCTTGCGCTCGTTGACGAGCACCTTGAGCAGCGTGGGCGCGGCTTCCGCGATCTTCAGGTCTCCCGCCAGGTGGAAGATGTACTTCGAAAGCTCGCCGTCCCGCTGGGAGAGGCGCTTCAGCACCTCCGGGGCCAGGTCCGAGGTCGCGAGGCGCGACAGGGCGTGCCATGCGGCCCCGCGGACCTCGCGCGCCGTGTCGCGCAGCATCCGGTTGAACAGCGCGTCCTGCACCGCGGAGGTGCTCACCCCGAGGCGTCCCAGGGCGATGGCCGCCGCTTCCCGGTACTCCTGGCTGCTCGAGGTCGTGAGGATCGCCACCAGCGGGTCCACGTTCTCCGCGCGTGCGGTCCCCTCGAGGGCCTTGGCCTTCGCCTCGCCGGGCGGGCCGGAGGCCGACCCGAGGCGGCCCTGGATCTGCGCGAACAAGGTGGGGTCGTCGATCCGCGTCAGCGCCCACGCCGCGAACATGCAGTGGAACGCGTCGGAGGTCTCCAGGGCCCCGAGGAGGGCGGGCACGAACTCCGGCGCGCCGTGGCGCGCCGCCGCGGTGGCGGCGACGTTCCGCACCTCGAAGTCCGGGGCGCCGAGGGCCCGCCGGATGACGGCCACTCCGTCCGGGAGTTTCAGCGCGCCCGCCGTGCGGACGACCTCCAGGAACACGCCCTTGTCCTGCGAGCCGGCGAACTTGTCGAGCGCGAGCGTCCCGGCCTCCGGCGTGCCCCACTCCCGGAGCAGGATGACCAGGTTCCGCTGCTCGAGGGCCCCCCCGCCGCCGCGCTCGGCCACCAGGGCCTTCAGCGCCTCCGCCATGGCCGTGGGATCGAGCCGGACGCAGGTCTCCCCCGCCAGACTGACGATGTAGGCCAGCCGCTCCCCCACGGCGTAGTCGAGCAGCGGCTTCACCGCCCGCGCCAGGCCCACCCGGCCCAACCCCTCCACCGCCCGGGCCCGCTGGATGGAATCGGCGTTCGTGAGTTCGGCCAGGTGCTTCTCGCACTGCATCTCGGCCTGCTGCTTGGCCACGTCCCCGCCGGGGTCCTGTCCGGACGCCGGCAGCAGGGTGACGGCGAGGAGCGCCAGACCGGCAAGGCAGGGCAGCAGTCGCGTCATCACGGACCTCGCACCGGGAGCGGCGGCAGGGAATCGGGAACGCACATCCTAACAGGAACGGCGGGGGATCCAACCCGCCGCCCGGTAGAACTCCGCGGTCTCCCGGATCCCCTCGCTCAGGGGGCGGCAGGCGGCGAACCCGAGATCCGCCGCGGCGCGGCGCGTGTCGGCGATCCAGAACCGCGGCAGGATCTCGTGGACCTTGTCCGCCACGGGGCGTCCGCGGAGGCCGAGATCGAGGACGACCCGGTCCGCCGCCGGTCCGAGGAACCGCAGCAGCGGTTCCGGCACCGGCACCCGTCGCACCCGCCCCCCCACGGCGGAGGCGATCTCTCCGAGGAGCGCACCCGCCGACCACGCCTTGCCCTCGGCGAGGTGGTAGACGCGCCCCGCCGCGCCCTCCGCCGCGCCGGCGTCCGCGATGCCCCGCACCAGGTCCGCGCAGTGGATCAACGAGTAGTACTTCTCCGGCCGGAAGACGGGGGCGAACCCCGCCGCGGCCATGCGGAAGAACTCCAGCATGCCCCGGTCCCGGGGACCGTACACGACGGGCGGCCGCACGACGGTCACCGGCAGACCGGCCGCGGCATCGAAGGCCAGTCGTTCGGCGAGGAGCTTCGACCGGCCGTACTCGCTCACCGGGCGCGGCGGGTCATCCTCCCGCACCGGCCGCCCGCTCCGGGAGGGCCCCGCCGCGGCGAGGGAGGACACGAGGACGAACCGCCGGAGGCCCGGCGCCGCCTTCCGGCAGGCCAGCACCAGGCCGCGGGTGCCTCCCGCGTTGACCTCGGCGAACGCCTGCCGGCGGAAGGAGGCGATCAGGCCGGCCACGTGGTAGACGACATCGACGCCCGCCACCGCCGGGGGTAGGCTCAGCGGGTCGGTCACGTCCCCGACGACCCTCTCGGCGCCCGGCGGCACGAAGCGGAGGTCCGCCGACCTCCGCACGAGCGCCCGGACCGAGACCCCCCGCCGGAGCAGCTCTTCCGCGAGGTGGCTGCCGATGAACCCGTTCGCCCCCGTGACCAGCGCGCGTTCCGTCGGCATGCCGCGGATTCAAGCAGGCCGGCGGCACGCCGGGCAGGTTTTCCCCGCCCCGCGGACGGCCGGGGCATGGTGAACTTTGTTGACAGCCCCCACGCGGCCCGGCTAGGGTAGGGCGGTTTGGGCGCGGAAAGGGCAGGCCCTGCCGCCGAGTACTGTCCACGCAGGACCCGACGGTCGTCATGGCGAAAAAAAACCCCGAGCAGCATACGGGCCACGGCCCGCACCACACCCTCACCTTCCCGGGGAACGGCCACCTCTCGCTGTTCGACAAGTGCCGGCGTTTCACCCGGGCCCGCGAACTCCAGGAGGCGGGGCTCTATCCCTTCTTCCTGCCGATCTCCGAGAGCAAGGGCACCGAGGTCGTCATCGGGGACCGCGCGGTCATCATGCTGGGGTCGAACAACTACCTCGGCCTCGTCCAGCACCCGAAGGTCAAGGAGGCGTTCATCCGGGCGGTGAAGGAGTTCGGGAGCGGCTGCACGGGCTCCCGGTTCCTCAACGGCACCCTGCGCCTGCACGTGGAGCTCGAGGAACGTCTCGCCCGGTTCATGAAGCGGGAAGCCGCCCTCACCTTCTCCACCGGCTTCCAGGCGAACCAGGGCGTCATCGCCACCCTCGTCCAGAAGAACGACGTCCTGTACTGCGACCGCGAGAACCACGCCTCCATCTTCGAAGGGTGCCGGCTCTCCTACGGGCAGGTGCGGAAGTTCAAGCACAACGACATGGACGACCTCGAGCGCCTGCTGACCCTCAAGGACGAGGGCCACGGGAAGCTGATCGTCGCCGACGGCGTGTTCTCCATGTCCGGGGATCTCATCGATCTGCCCCGGCTCGTGGCGCTCGCGAAGCGGGCCGGCGCCGCGATCATGCTCGACGACGCCCACTCGGTCGGCGTGCTCGGCGAGCACGGTCGCGGTACCGCGGAGCACTTCGGGCTCGAGGACCAGGTGGACCTCGTCCTCGGGACGTTCTCCAAGTCCTTCGGCGGTCTCGGCGGGTTCGTCGTGGGCGCCGCGGACGTCATCCACTACATCAAGCACCACGCCCGGGCGCTGATCTTCTCCGCGTCCATCACGCCGGGCTCCTGCGCCGGCCTCATCGCCGCCCTCGACATCATCGAAAGCGAGCCGGAGCGCCGGAAGCACCTGTGGGACAACGTCCGGTTCATGAAGGCGGGCTACGACGCTCTCGGCTTCGACACGATGAACAGCCGCACGCCGGTCATCCCGCTGAAGGCCGGGGACGAACTCACCACTTTCCGCTTCTGGAAGGCGCTCCTGGAGAACGGCGTCTACACGAACCCGGTCATCCCCCCCGCCGTGCCGCCGGGGCAGGGCCTGATCCGCACGTCGCTCATGGCCACGCACACCCACGCGCAGCTGGCCCGGGCGCTGGAGATCATCGGCCGCGTCGGGCGTGAACTCGGAATCGTCTAGGCCCGACGCCATGGTCGCCGTCGTCGAACTCGGCTTCTCTCCGCGGGACCTCCGTCGCTTCGTCGACGTCGAGTTCCGCCTCAACCGGAAGGAGCCCTGCTGGGTCCCCCCGCTCCGGGCGGAGCGGATGCGATACCTCGACCCGCGGAAGAACCCGTTCTTCGCCCACGCCGAGGTCGCCCACTTCGTGGCCGTCCGGGACGGGCGCGACGCCGGCCGGATCGCCGCCGTCCGCAACCGCCGCCACGAGGAGGTCCACGGCGAGCCCGTGGGCTTCTTCGGCTTCCTCGAGGCCGGAGAGGACGGCGAGGTCGTGCGGGCGCTCCTCGACGCCGCGGCCACGTGGCTGCGCTCGCGCGGACTCACCGCGATGCGCGGGCCGGCGTCCTACGATTCCAACGAGGTCTACGGCGCCCTGGTCGAGGGCTTCGATCACCCCCCCTTCGTCATGATGCCGTGGAACCGCCCCTCGCTCCCCGGCCTCCTCGAGGAGGCGGGCCTCGCGAAGGCCCGGGACCTGCTGGCGTGGTGGGTGACCCCCGACGGCATGCCCGAGCGCGTCCGCCGCATCGCGGATCGCACCCTCGCCCGCTCCGGCTTCGCCCTGCGCGCCCTGCGCAAGGATCGCTTCGACGAGGAGGTCGCCATCGTCCGCGACCTCTACAACCGCGCGTGGGAGCGGAACTGGGGATTCGTCCCCCTGAGCGACGAGGAGATCGCCTACAAGGCGACCGACCTCCGGCGCATCGTGGAGCCGGAGATCGTCCTGTTCGTCCTCCGCGACGGCCGGGAGGTCGGGTTCCTCATGGCCCTGCCGGACGCCAACCAGGCGCTGCTGACCAATCGCTCCGGTCGCCTCCTCCCCTTCGGCCTCCTCCGCATCCTCTGGCGCTGGAGGAAGATAGACCGGATCCGCGTCGTCACGCTGGGCCTGCTCGCCGAGCATCGCCACCTCGGTCTGGAGACCGTCCTCTACCGGACGGTGTTCGACCACGGGATCCGCCTCGGGTACCGCCTCGGGGAGTGCTCCTGGGTCCTGGAGGACAACGAGCCCATGAACCGCGGCCTCGAGGCGGTCGGCGGCCGCGTGGCCGCGCGCTACCGCATCTACGAGCGATCCCTCGCGCCCTGACCGCTTCGCGGCCTCCGAATGCATGGATCTTGCGTTCCGGGACACCCTTCGGTATTATTTGTGTTTCCCTGCGGAAAGGGTCCGGAGATGGCGACCAGAACCGCCCTGACCAGACCGACGCCAATCCAGTTCGGACGTGAAGAGGCGTACGACTTCACCTGCATCGATGAGCTCTTCGATGCGGAGTACGCCCCCGTGCACCCGCGCACCATCCACCTGGCGTGCGGGAACGGGCGCACGTCGATCTACCTCGCCCAGCGCGGCATGCAGGTCCTGGGCATCGACCCGGACCGCGAACTCCTCTCCGCCGCGCGGGAGCGGGCCCTCATGGCGGGCGTCGAACTGGACTTCATGGCCGGGGAGCCCGTGCTCCTGCCTCCGCTGCCCGAGGAGTCGTTCGGCCTCGCCGTGGACTTCACCACGGGCGCCGGACTCACCGACGGTCTCGTCCGGGAGGAGCACTTCCGCCGGCTGTACCGGATCCTGATGCGGAACGGCGTGCTCATCACCTCGGCGCCCCAGCCGCACCGCGCCCGGACCCGGGCCGGCGAGAAGACGTTCGCCTTCGCGGGCCCGTTCGTCTCCGACGTCACGCGCGCCGGCTTCGACGTGATGTTCGAGGGGCTGCGCACGACGCCCCCCGGCGAGGTCCGCCTCGTCGTCCACGCTCGAAAGCCCGCCTGAGCCCGCCGGCCGTCTCCGCATACCTGCCGCCACCGGGCGGCCCCGGCGCGGTCTATGCGGTGCCCGGCGCCCGTCCGGAGACCCAGGTGACGTCCTCGAAGGGGACCTCCAGGCTGAGCCCGCCGCGGAGCAGTTTCAGCGTCCGCTCCTTCCGCCGCACCGAGTGCACGCGGAACCGCTCCTTGAGCCGCGGCACGTAGACCTCGTCGCCCCGCCGCAGCGACAGGGCGAACTCCTCGCGGCGCTTCATCAGCGGCGTGGCCCGGACCTCCTCCGCGGCCCGGGCCTCCAGTTCCCGGGCCTTCGGGCCGAACGGCTTCGGCGCGTTCCCCAGCTCCCGCGCGAAGTCCGCCACGAGGCGGCGCAGGCGGACGAGCGCGGCTTCCATCTCGCTCTCGGCCTCCCGCTCCACGTGGCGGCGCTGCTCCTCCGTCTCGCGCAGGGCCTCCGCCGCTTCGTCGCGCAGGCGGCGCGTGTCGGACCGCAGCCCCTCGGCATCGCGAAGGTGCCGCTCGGCGCGGTTCCGGATCTCCTGCGCGCTCGCGAGGATCTCCTGGCTCTCGAGATCCTCGGGGCGGACGAGGTCGCGGGCCTGCCGCACGACCTCCGCCGGGACGCCGAGCCGCTCGGCGATGACCAGCGCGTTCGACGCCCCGGGCTCGCCGATGAGGAGACGGTAGGTCGGAGAGAGCGTCTCGACGTCGAACTCCACGCTGGCGTTGGAGACCCCCTCGCGGGTGAACGCGAAGGTCTTCAGCGCCCCGAGGTGGGTCGTGACCACGGCCCGCGCCGCCCGCGCGTGCAGGTAGTCGAGTATCGCCCGGCCGAGCGCCGCCCCTTCCGCGGGGTCCGTGCCCGCTCCCAGCTCGTCGAGGAGGATGAGACTCTCCGGCCCCGCCTCGCGGAGGAACCGGGCGATCCGGTTCACGTGCGACGAGAAGGTGGAGAGGCTCTGCTGCAGGCTCTGCTCGTCACCGATGTCGGCGTGGACCGCGCCGAACACCGAGCACTCGGCCTCCTCCGCGGGCACGGGCATCCCGCTCTGCGCCATGAGAGGAAGCAGGCCGGCGGTCTTCAGGGCGACGGTCTTGCCGCCCGTGTTCGGGCCCGTGATGACGAGGACGTGGAAGTCCTCCCCGAGGCGCACGTCGACGGGGACGACCCGCTCGCGGCCCCTGAGCAGCATGAGCACCGGGTGGCGGGCCCCGCGGAACTTCAGGCGGCCCCCCGGCACGAGGGCCGGGAACACGAGGCCCTCCGCGCGCGCCGCGTCGGCCGCCGCGACGGCGAGTTCGAGCCGCCCGAGTCCCGTCAGGACCTCCCCGATCGGCCCCTCGAACTCCAGGACGCGCACGGTGGTATCCCAGAGGATCCGGGTGATCTCCCGCCCCTCCTGCGCGAGGAGGTCCTCCAGCGCGTTCCCCTCCGCGACGACGCACTCGGGTTCCACGAAACACGTGGCCCCCGTCTGCGACACGTCGTGGAGGACTCCGCGCAACTCCCCCCGGCGCTCCGCCTTGACGGCCAGGACCACCCGGCCCGAGCGGAACCGGGCCCCCGCCTCCTGCAGGCACTTGCGGACCTCGCGGTCGCCGAGGAAGTCCGCCACCTTCCGTTCGATCCGGTCGCGCAGGACGCGGATCTCCGAACGGACGGAGGCCAGCCGCGGGCTCGCGTCGTCCCGCACCCGGCCCCGGTCGTCCACCACCGCCGCGATCCGGTCGGTCAGCACCGTCAGGCCCGGCAGGCCCGCCGCCAGCGCCGAGAGCCGGGGCAGCGGGGGCGCCCCGTCCGCCGCCGCCAGGGACTCGATCGTCCTCGCCGCCCGGCCCGCGCACTCCGCGGTCTCGCGGACCCGCAGGAGCTCCTCCGGCTCCAGCGGGCGCCCTCGCGCGTGCACGTCCGCCAGCAGCGGCGCGAGATCGTGGCAGCCGGCCAGCGGGACGCGGTCGCCCCGCGCGTGCACGCCGTGGACCTCGCGGGCCGTCTCCAGCGCCTCCCGGGCCCGCTCCACCTCCGTGAACGGCCGGAGCCGGGCCAGGGCCGCCTTGCCGAGGTCCGAGGCCAGGTGCGGGGCGAAGAGCCCCTTCATCTCCTCGTACTGGAGGAGCCGGAGCGTGTCGTCGCTCACCGCGGTCGGAGCGGGCGCCAAGGTCAGCGGTCGCCCTTGTGCTGTTCCCACCAGTCCTTCGCCTTCTGGACGACCTTCCTCACCTGGGAGCGGGAGAGGCCGTCCTCGAAGCCGAAGTCCTGCCCCGTGATCGCGGTCAGCGCCTTGTGCGCCGTCACCGCCACGAAGAACTCCTTGTCCTCGAGCGTATCGATGAGCGCGGGCACGGCGGACCAGGCGTTCAGCTCGCCGAGCGATCGGGCGGCGGCCCGGCGGACGAAGGTGTCCTTGTCCTTCGTGAGCACCTTCACGAGCGGTTCCGCGGCGCCGGGGAAGCCGGACTTCCCGAGTTCCACCGCCGCGGCGAACCGGATGCCGGCATCGTCGGACGCGAGCTGGTCGATCCACGCCTTGACCTGCGGGGGGATCTCCACCGGGGGCTCCGGGGCCTTCGGCGCCTCCGGCGGCGCCGGTTCCGGGACTTTCGGCGCCTCCGGCGGGATGGCGGGCGGAGGAGCCTCTCCGGCGCCCGCACCCGGCTCCGCCGGTGCGCCCCCGGCCCCGCCGGCCAGGCGGTCCGTCAGGTCATCGAGCCGCTCGAGCGCCGCCCGGAACGCCGCCTCCTCCGCGCGGAGGCGCGTTTCGACCTCCGCCTTCAGCGTCGCCTGCTGCCGGAGGTTCTCCTCCGCCGTCGCCCGCAGCGCCTCGAAGCTCCGCGAGAGGTTCTCGCTGCGCGTCTCCAGTTCTCCGATCTGCGCGAGGAGCGCGGAGACCCGGGCGTCGGTCTCGCGTTGACGCTCCTCCGCGCCCTTCCGGACCTCGGCGAGGATCTCCCGGCGGAGGACCTCCTCGCGCGTCAGGGGAGAGGATTCGCCGAACCAGCCGCTGACCGTCGCCGGGCCGCCGAGGGCCATGAAACCCGCCACGAGGACCGCGACCACGACGACGGCCGTGACCGCGGCGGAGAGCACGCCGCTCCTCGGGCGCTCCGCCCGCACGGCGCAGCGCTCGCAGAACGTGCGACCGGAGCGGATGATGGCCCGGCCGGTGATGATGTGGCTCTGCGGGATGGACGTGTTGCAGCGGTCGCAGAAATGCAGCCGGTAGCGGCTCTCCTCCCGCTCCTCCAGTTCGCGATGGACCTGCTCGCGCCGGGCCGCCCGCTCGCCCTCCCCCATCCGCGAGCAGTCCGTGCACAGCACGCTGTCCCCCTCCGCCCGTGCCCGGTTCGTGATGACGTCCTGCAGGGGGATGGAGACGCGGCAGTTGTCGCAGAAGTACAGCTTGAGGTCCTCGCCTTCCGCGCGGTCGCGCGGAAGGCAGCCCTGGCAGTAGGTCTTCCCGTCGCGCGCCGTGGCCCGGCCCCCCACCACCTCCTGCAGGGGGATGGAGATGCCGCACTTCTCGCAGAAGTAGATCTTCATGAGGCGTCACTCCCGGAGGACACCGGCGGCGCCGCAAAGGACGTTCCGTCGCGGTCCGCGGCCGACCGCAGACCGCGTACATTCTAGAACGATCTGACGCGCGGCCAAGATGCGGACGATTTGCGCGAGGGGCGCATGGCCGGCGGGAACACGGCGCGGGACAACGATCGTTGTCAGGAGGGACGCCGCGGACGGCCTCCGACCCGGCGGGAGGAGGCCGTCGCCGGGCTCACAGCAGGATGAGGGTCAGCGCCACCAGCATCAGGGACACCAGGGCCGGCAGCTCGCTGCGCACCGCGTGGCTTCTCATGGCCGTCTCCTTTCGCATCTGCGAGGAGACTAGCACGGGGGGGTGACACGCCTGCCGGCCGTGGTGCGCCCCGGAAGTCCGACGGCGCTGCAAACCGAGGAGAATCATGGGCTTGTGTCCGCGGGGGCCGCCTCTCCGCGTCGGGTCGCGCCGGACCGGCCTGGTGAGTCGGCCGGTCCGCGTCGTTCCCGGGGCGCCGCCGCGCCCGGTCCGCGGGGAGCGAGGAGGGCGCGATCCGGTCAGGTCGTGACCGACGAGAGCGGGTCGGTCGCGCGATCCGGGGGAGCCCGCCATCGGGCGGCCCTCGAATGCGGCGGACTTCCGGCCCACCACACGAGGCCCGCCCTTCTCACCGCATCGTGCGGGCTCCACCCTTCGGGCCAGGCCCGTCG
>JADHED010000739.1_pt1 | contig 34192 bp, 25 predicted proteins | sample 8952041 | NCBI WGS metagenome assembly JADHED01 (sample SAMN16124423, study PRJNA663239) | bioreactor sludge metagenome | isolation source: sludge (control) | place: India:Bengaluru | collected 2018-09-08
GGGTTCCGCCGAGGGTGGCTCCGAGGGGCCGCCGGGGGGCTTTTCCCATGGGCGGCCGGGGGGTTCGACCCCCCGGACCCCCCCGGGCTCGGCGCGACCCGCGATGCGGAGCCTCGCGGGCCGCGCCGAGCGTTGGTTGGGGCGGCTCGGATCGCTGGAGCGTTGGTTGGGGCGGCTCGGATCGCTGGAGCGTTGGTTGAGGCGGCTCGGATCGGGGCTTGCCCTGCTCGTCGCCGGGTCCGTCGCCCTGCTCGTCGCCGGGAGCCTGGCGGGGTGCGGGGGTGGGGGTCAGGCCGACGCGCCGCCGGCGGGGCTGGTCTTTCCGACGGCCGAGCAGGTCGCGGCGGGCCGGGCCACCCGGGACCAGGCGTACCGCACGGACCCGGACTCCCCGATCCCGCCCGGCCTACGGGCGGGTTTCACGGCCCTCGAGTACTTCCCGCACGACCCGGGGCTCCGGTTCGCGGTCAAGCTGCGGCGGTACCCGGGCGGGCTGCCCCTGAACATTCTCACGACCGGGGGGCAGGTCCGGCCGGCCTCGAAGGTCGGTTACGTCGAGTTTTCGCACGGGGGGCGGCGGCACCGGCTGCAGGTCTACCACCTCGACGACCTGGGCCCGGGATTCGAGAACGAGCTGTTCCTGCCGTTCCTGGACGCGACGTCCGGGAAGGAGACCTACGGGGCCGGGCGCTACCTCGACCTCGCGCCGGGGCGCGACGGCTGGTATGTTCTCGACTTCAACTTGGCGTACCACCCCCTTTGTGCCTACGGACGGACGGATTACGCCTGTCCGCGCACGCCCGAGGAAAACCGGCTCCCCTTCGCCGTGAAGGCCGGAGAGAAGGGCTGGGCCGGGCCCGGGCACCGGGGGTAGCGCGAGGGGACACCCCGCATGGTTCCTGATCGGCTGTTTCTCGTCGGCTTCCTCGGCTCTCCCAAGCTCGAGGCCGGGCGGGCGCTCGCGCGCCGCCTGCGCCGCCCGCTGTTCGACCTCGAAGAGGTGATCGAGGCCGGCGCCAAGATGTCGCTGCAGGAGATCTACCGCAAGGAAGGCGAGGGCGGCTTCCGCCAGCGCGAGCGGCGCTCGCTCGTCGCGGTCGCGACGGGTCCCCCCGCGGTGATCGTCACCGGGCCGGGCACGTTCGTGGACCGGGGCAACCGGCGCACGATCCAGCTCGCGGGCATCAGCGTGTACGTGGACGCGTCGCTCGAGGAGTGCCTCGCGACCGCGATCGAGCAGCGGCTCGTCGCGGAGGACGACGCGAACAGCGAGCGCTTCGCGATGCTCTACGACATGCGCCACCCGGAATACGAGAAGGCGGACGTCGCCGTGGAGGCGACCGCGCGTGACCCGGAGGCGGTCGCGGACGACATCCTGCAGCGGATCGAGGACCGCGTCTGGTCCGAGAACCTCTGAGCCCACGGTCCTCTGAGCCCACGGCGCTGTGAGCCCACGCCCCTGTGAGTCCACGGTCCTGAAAGGCGCGCGATGAGCGAGACGCTCGAGACGCCGGCCGCCCCGCCCGCCGCGGTTACGGGGCCGGCCGCGCGGCGGCGCGCCCCGGCGGCGCTCGTCGTCGGCTCGGCGTCCGCGGTCGCGGGGCTGGCGCTCGCGGCGCTCTGGCTGCAGCAGCGGATTGCGCCGGACCTGCTGCACCTGCCGTTCGTGCCCTTCTTCGACCGGCTCGCGCTGTTCGACCGCAGCCCGGGGCTGATCGCGGCGCACGGACTGGCGGCGCTCGCGCTGCTGGTCGCGGGCGGCGCGATCCTCACGCGCCAGCGGTTCGCCCCGTACGTCTTCGCCGCCTGCGGCTGGGGCGGGCTGCTGTTCACGCTGCTCGCGGTCTGGCCCGGGCCCAACATCCGCGACAAGGTCCGCCTGATGCTCACGATCGGGCGCGACCGGGGCGCGGTCCCGCCGAACGCGTCGCTGCTCGACGTGGTTCTCGACCGCGTTCCGACGGCGTACGTGACGCTCGGCACGCTCGCCGCCGCGCTCTGGCTGGCCCTGCTGGTGGTCGGAACGCTGCACCTGTTCAGGAACCGCGGGCTCTACGACCGCTAGCCGGTCTTCACGACCGCTAGCCGGGCGTCACGACGGCTGGCTGGGCTTCACGACCGCTAGCCGGGCGTCACGACCGCTAGCTTCCCGCCCTCACGATCCCACATAATGGACGCCTCCCCCCACCGGGAGGTCGGTCCATGTACGGGCGCTTCGGGGCTCACCTGGCGCTCGAATTCGAAGCCGCCCGCGCGCTCGGCCACCTGCGCACCGAACGGGTGATCGTCGCCCGCCAGGGCGTCGAGATCGAGCTGGCGGACGGGCGCCGCGTCCTCAACTTCTGCTCCAACGACTACCTCGGGCTCGCGGACGAGCCGTGGGTCAACGACGAGGCGCGCCGCGCGCTCGCGGAGCACGGGGTCGGGGTCTCGTCCACGCGGCAGTCGTCCGGCACCCACGCCGTCCACCGCACGCTCGAGGCCGAGCTGGCCGCGTTCGTCGGCGCCGAGGCGGCGCTGCTCTTCTCGTCCTGCTACGCCGCCAACCTGGGCTTCTTCTCGGCGCTGTTCGGCCCGCAGGACGTCGTCTGCCACGACGAGCTGTGCCACGCGTCGATCCTCGACGGCATCCGGCTGTCGGGGGCGCGCGCGGTCGCGTACCGCCACGCGTCGGCCGAGGACCTCGAGGCGAAGCTGCACGACGCGGCGCGCGCGCGGTTCCGCGCGGTCGCCACCGACGGCGTGTTCCCGGCCGACGGCGACGTGGCGCCGCTGCCCGCGCTCTGCGCGGCCGCCGAGCGGCACGAGGCGCTGCTGTACGTGGACGACGCGCACGCGACGGGGATCGCCGGCGCGAGCGGCCGCGGCACGGCCGAGCTGCTCGACGTCGCCGGCCGCGTGGACGTGCTGAGCGGGACGCTCTCGAAGTGCCTCGGCGGCTCGAACGGCGGCTTCGTGGCCGCGCGCCGCGAGGTCGTGGAGGCGCTGCGGCAGCGCGCGCGCACGTACCTGTTCTCGAACAGCATCCCCCCGCTGACCGCCGCGACGAGCCTCGCGATCCTGCGCCGGCTCGCGGGCGCGTCGGAGTGCCGCGAGCGGCTCGAGGCGCGCACGCGCGCGTTCCGCGAGGGCATGGCCGGGCTCGGCTTCGACATCCGGCCCGGCGGGCACCCGATCGTCTCGGTGATGATCTACGAGGCGGCGCTGGCGCAGCGCTTCGCGGCGGACCTCCTCGACCGGGGCATCCTCGTGATGGCGCAGGTCTACCCCGTCGTGCCGCAGGGGGAGGCGCGGCTGCGCGTGCAGGTGTCGGCCGCGCACCGGCCACAGCACATCGAGCGCGCGATGGCGGCGTTCCGCGAGGCCGGCCGCCGGCACGGCATCCTCTGAGAGACGAATGTAGGGGCGGCCCTTGGGCCGCCCTCCGTGACGAAACGCCTCCTGCTTCGATGAGCTCGAGCCGTTTCGAGCCTTAGGGCGGCCCAAGGGCCGCCCCTACTCGCCGCCGCGCAACTCGCCGCCGCGCCGATCGCCGCGCTGTTCGGGGTGCGCGTCGAGGAAGCGCTCGCCGCCGGCACGGCATCCTCTGAGAGACGAATGTAGGGGCGGCCCTTGGGCCGCCCTCCGTGACGAAACGCCTCCTGCTTCGATGAGCTCGAGCCGTTTCGAGCCTTAGGGCGGCCCAAGGGCCGCCCCTACTCGCCGCCGCGCAACTCGCCGCCGCGCCGATCGCCGCGCTGTTCGGGGTGCGCGTCGAGGAAGCGCTCGCGCGGGCCGCGCGCCCGCATCGCGTCGTTGTCCCACTCGACCGCGTCGATCGCGCGCGCCTCGACGAGCAGGTGCTTGCGGCGCAGCAGGCTGCCCGTCCGGACCGAGAGCATCTCGATCTTCCAGGTGTCGGGGTGGACCAGCAAGTCCACGACGTCCCCCACGGCGCCGTTGGCGGCCCGCACCTCGTACCCGCTGATCTCGCGCAGGCTCCGCAGGTTCGGCTCGCCGGCGTGCGGCTCCGGCGGATCCGGCGGCGCGCCGGCCAGCGGCAGCATCCCCGCGGCGGCGGGGTACAGGCTCGCGCCCCAGGTGTAGGGGCCGGGCCAGTAGTAGGGCCAGCCGAAGTGGTTGAACAGGTCGACCTCGCGCTGCCGCGTCAGCGCGGCGTTGCCGTTGTCGGGGGAGTTCTCGACCTGCTCGCGCGTCAGCCTGGTCGTGATCACGTCGTTCGCGAGGTCCACCTCGTCCACCGCGATCGGGGAGACGAGGACCCGGCGTCCGCCGAGCCAGCGACCGGTGTCCGCCGCGAAGTAGCGCACCGCCCAGGCGTCCCCGTCGATGTAGACGTCGCGGACGACGCCGAGGTCGCCGTCCCGGCAGACGAGCCGGAATCCGAGGAGATCGTTGACGCTCCAGAGCATGATGTACGGCCCAGGGCCGTCCCGCAGGCGCGCGGGAAAGCACGTGCGACACCCCGGGCCCGGGCGCGCGGTCTTCAGGAACCCGATGTTATACCCGCCGCGCGCGGCATCCGCCGGTCCAGCGCGGCCGCGAGCCGCGCCAGGTCCCGCATCAGCGCGTCGAACGCCTCGAGCGTGAGGCTCTGTCGCCCGTCGGACGCGGCCGTCTCGGGCGCGTGGTGCGCCTCGACGATCAGCCCGTCCGCACCCGCGGCGACGGCCGCGCGGGCGAGGGCGGGCACCAGCTCGCGCCGCCCCGCCGCGTGGCTCGGATCCACGATCACGGGCAGGTGCGTCTTCTCCTTGAGCACCGGGACGGCGGAGACGTCGAGCGTGTTGCGCGTCGCGCTCTCGAACGTGCGAATGCCGCGCTCGCAGAGGATGACGCGCGGGTTGCCCGCCGAGGAGACGTACTCGGCGGCCATCAGCAGCTCCTCGATCGTCGCCATCAGGCCGCGCTTGAGCAGGACGGCGCGCGGCTGGGCCCCGACCGCGGAGAGCAGGCGGAAGTTCTGCATGTTGCGCGCGCCGACCTGCAGCACGTCGGCGTAGCGGGCGACGAGCTCGACGTCCTCGGGCGCGACCACCTCGGTCACGACGGCGAGGCCGGTCTCGGCGCGGGCGGCGGCGAGCAGCTCGAGCCCCTCCTGGCCGAGCCCCTGGAAGCTGTAGGGGGAGCTCCGCGGCTTGAAGGCGCCGCCGCGCAGCAGCCGCGCGCCCGAGGCCGCGACCGCCCGCGCGATCCGCAGGATCTGCGCCTCGTCCTCGACCGCGCACGGACCGGCCATGACGACCACCTCGTCGCCGCCGATCTCGACGTCGCCGACGCGGACGACCGTGGCGCTCGGGTGGTGCTCGCGCGAGACCAGCGGGTACGGCGGCGCGACGGTCCGCACCTCGCGCACGCCGGGGAGCGCGCGCAGCTCCGCGGCGAGCGCCTCGTCGCCGCCGCCGAGGATCCCGACCAGCGTGCGGGTCTCGAGCTCGCTGACCTGCACGCGCAGCCCGCGCTGCTCGACGAAACGGACGACCTCCGCCTTCTGGCGCAGCGGGCAGGTGGCATCGAGGATCGCGATCATGCGGTCTCCAGGATCGTGGCGGTCTCCACGGTCATGCGGTCTCCAGGATCGTGGCGGTCTCCAACGTCATGCGATTTCCAGCAGCGAGCGGAGGAACGGGACGGGGTCGTCGCCGCGCTCGAGCCGCTCGATCAACGCGCTGCCGACGATGACCCCGTCGGCGTGCGGCGCGAGGCGGCGCACCTGCGCGGCGTCGCGGATGCCGAAGCCGGCGAGGACGGGGACCCGGGCGGCCGCGCGCACCCGGTCGAGGTGCGCGAACAGCGCGTCGCCGGCCTGCGCGGCGCCGCCGGTGGTGCCGTTGACGGCCACCGCGTAGACGAAGCCGCGGCTCGCGCCGCAGAGCCGGGCGAGGCGCGTGTCGGGCGTCGCGGGCGCGACCAGCTGCACGAGGTCGAGCCGCTGCGCCGCGAGGTCCGCGCCGAAGGCCTCGCCCTCCTCGAGCGGCAGGTCCGGCACGATCACCCCGGCGACCCGCGCGCGCGCGAGCGCTCCGGGGAGCCGCTCGAGTCCGTACGCGAGCAGCGGGTTGAGGTAGCTCATGACGACGAGGGGGGCGGCGAGGTCGAGGCCCGCGAGCGCCTCGAGGGTGCCGGTCAGCGTCGTGCCCTGCTCGAGCGCGCGGCGCGACGAGCGCTGGATCGTGACGCCGTCCGCCATCGGGTCGCTGAACGGGATGCCCACCTCGACGACGTCGGCGACCTCCGCGACGCGCTCGAGGATCCCGGGGAACGCGGCCGGGGAGGGGAACCCCGCGGTGACGTACGCGGCGAGCGCCGGGCGCCCCGCCGCGCGGGCGCGCGTGATCGCCTCGGTGAGCGGTGAGCCCGACGGGCGACCCGGGGTCATCGGCCCTCCCGCCGCGCCGCGAGCGCGGGCAGATCCTTGTCGCCGCGCCCGGAGACGCCGACGAGCACGAGAGCGCCGGGGTGCGCGGCCGCGAAGCGGCGTGCCCCCGCGAGCGCGTGCGCGCTCTCGAGCGCGGGGAGGATGCCCTCGAGGGCGCAGCACTCGTCGAGCGCGGCGATCGCCTCGTCGTCGGTCGCGCTCTCGTAGGTCACCCGGCCGAGCGCGGCGAGCAGCGCGTGCTCCGGCCCGACGCCGGGGTAGTCGAGGCCCGCCGAGACGGAGTGCGTCTCGGTCACCTGCCCGTGCGCGTCGTGGAGCAGGAGCGAGTAGGTGCCGTGGAGCACGCCGGGGCGGCCGTGGACGAGCGTGGCGGCGTTGTCGCCGAGCCCCGGGCCGCGCCCGCCCGCCTCGATCCCGAGCAGGCGGACCGCGGCGTCGCCGACGAACGGGTGCAAGAGGCCGATCGCGTTCGATCCGCCGCCGACGCAGGCGACGACCGCGTCGGGCAGCCGGCCCGCGCGCTCGACCACCTGCGCGCGCGCCTCGCGGCCGATGACCGCCTGCAGCTCGCGGACGAGCCACGGGTAGGGGTGCGGCCCGACCGCGGAGCCGAGCATGTAGAACGTCCCCTCGGGGTCGGACACCCAGTCGCGGATCGCCTCGTCGATCGCCGCGCGCAGCGTCGCGTCGCCGCCCTCGACGGGCACGACCTCGGCGCCGAGCCGCTGCATCCGGTCGACGTTCGGCGCCTGGCGCCGGACGTCCACCGCGCCCATGTAGACGCGGCAGGGGAGGCCGACCCGGGCGCACGCCGCCGCGGAGGCGACGCCGTGCTGCCCCGCGCCGGTCTCGGCGACGACGCGCGCGACGCCGAGCCGCCGCGCGAGCAGCGCCTGGCCGACCGCGTTGTTGATCTTGTGCGCGCCGGTGTGCGCGAGGTCCTCGCGCTTCAGCCAGACGTCGGCGCCCCAGCGCGCCGACAGGCCGCGCGCCGCGGTGAGCGGCGTGGGGCGGCCGACCCAGTCGCGCAGCTCGCCGGCGAGGTCGGCGACGAACGCGGGATCGCCGAACGCGGCGCGCGCGCCCGCCTCGAGCCGGTCCAACGCGGCCACGAGGGTCTCCGGCACGAAGCGGCCGCCGAACGGGCCGAAGCGCCCGCGCGCGTCGGGGAGCGCGCCGCGCACGAGCGCGGCGAGGAGGGCGTCCTTGTCGAGGGTGCTGCCGGCGAGGGTCATGCGGGGGCTCCGTGACGGGAGACGGCGCGGCAGAACGCGGCGACGAGGGCCGGGTCCTTCACGCCGGGCGCGGACTCGACGCCGCTCGACACGTCGACCATCGCGGGGCGCACCGCCGCGATCGCCGCGGCGACGTTCGCGGGCGTCAGCCCGCCGGCGAGGACCAGCGGCACGCGGCGCGCCAGCCGCTCGGCGCGGGTCCAGTCGGGCACGCGGCCCGCGCCGCTGACGGGCCCCTCGAAGACGACGAGACGCGTCTCGGGGCGGGCGTCGAGGTACGCGTCCAGCTCGTCGTCGACGCCCGGGCGGTCGCGGAACACGGGCAGCGCCGGGAACCCGGCGTCGACGACCGCGCCGCACGCGGCGGCGTCGGCCTGCACGGCGTCGATCGCGAGCGCGCGCAGCCCGGCCAGCTCCGCCGCGGGCAGCTCGGCGGCGAACACGGCCACGCGGCGGATGCCGGCCGGCACGCGGGCGAGCAGCGCCGCCGCGCGCGCGCGGTCCACGCGGCGCGCCGACGGCGCGAACACGAAGCCGACGGCGTCGGCGCCGGCCGCGGCCGCGGCCGCGATCGCGTCCGGACGCGTCACGCCGCAGATCTTCACGCCGACGCGCACGCGCGCCTCGCGTCGCGGCCGGCCGCGATCATCGCCGCGACCAGCGCGGCGGGGTCGTCGGCGAGCATCGCCGCCGTGCCGACGAGCGCCAGCTCGTAGCCGAGCGCGGCGACCGCGGCCGCGTCCTCCGGCGTCTCGAGGCCGCTCTCGGCGACGCGCGGGACGCCCGCGGGCAGCTCGCCGACGTAGCACGCGTGGCGCGCGCGGTCGGTGCCGAGCCGCGCGAGGTCGCGCGCATTCACGCCGCAGAGCAGCGGCACGGACAGCGACAGCGCCGCCGCGTCGCGCAGGCGCGCCGCGTCCTGCTCGTCGAATGCCTCGAGCACGACGAACAGGCGCGCCTCGTCGGCGGCGTCGAGCATCTCGGCCAGCCGCCGGTCGTCGAGGATCTTCGCGATCAGCAGCACGCCGCCGGCGCCCGCCGCGCGCGCCTCGAAGACCTGGTAGGGGTCGACGAGGAAGTCCTTGCGCAGCACCGGCACGGACGCGGCGCGGGCCGCGGCCGCGACGTGCGCGAGCGCGCCGCCGAAGCGCGTCGGCTCGCTGAGCACCGAGACGGCCGCGGCGCCGGCCGCGGCGTAGGCGCGGGCGCGCGCCGCGACGCGCGCCGGCACCGCGGCGAGACGCCGTCCGGCAGGGGTGCGCCGCTTCACCTCCGCGATCACGTCGAAGCCGTCGAGCCGCAGGCCCGGCGCCGGCGGCGTCTCGCGCGCCCGGCGGCGCAGGCCGGCCTCGCCCTCGCGGCACCGCGCGGCGGCAACGCGGGCGCCGCTGCACGCGGCCATCTCGGCGAGGAATCCCCCGGGCTCGAATGCCCCGGGCTCGAATGCCCCGGGCTCTCCCCCTGGCTCGAATCCCCCGGCGGCGGCGGGCTCACGCGACACGGCAGAGGTCCTCCAGCACGCCGGCCGCGCGGCCGTCGTCGATCGCGTCGCCGGCCATCCCGGCGGCCTGCCGCGGGTCCGCCGCGGCGCCGACGAGCAGCAGGACCAGCGCCGCGCCCAGCACCAGCGCGTCGCGGTGCGGCCCGCGGCGGCCCGACAGCGCGTCGCGCAGCGCGCGCGCGTTCGCGGCCGCGTCGCCGCCGGCGAGGTCGCCCGCCGAGCAGCGCGGGACGCCGAACGACGCGGGATCGACGGTCTTCCGCTCCACGCGCCCGGGGCGCACGTCGAAGAGCAGGAACGGCCCCGTCGGCGTCGCCTCGTCCCAGCCCCCCTCGCCGTGCACGACGAACGCCCGCTCGATCGGCAGCCCCGCGAGCGTGCGCGCGGTGAGCTCCGCGCCGCGTGGCGAGAACACGCCCAGCAGCTGGTACGGCGGCTCGGCGGGGTTGATCATCGGCCCGAGCAGGTTGAAGACGGTCCGCACGCCGAGCGCGCGGCGCACCGGCGCGAGGTTGCGCATCGCGGGGTGGTAGTGCGGCGCGAACAGGAAGGTGAAGTTCGTGCGCGCGAGCAGCGAGCCCGCCGCGTCCTCGTCGAAGGGCAGCGGCAGGCCGAGCGCCTCGAGCACGTCCGCGCTGCCGGAGCGGCCCGAGACCGCGCGGTTGCCGTGCTTCACGATCCGCACGCCGCAGGCGGCCGCGAGCAGCGCGACGCCGGTGGAGATGTTGACGCTCCCCTTGCCGTCGCCGCCGGTGCCGCAGGTGTCCACCAGCGGCGCGCCCGCCGGCAGCCGCGGCCGGCGGGCGAGGCCGCGCGCGGCGCGTACGAAGCCGCGCACCTCGTCGGCGGTCTCGCCCTTCGCGCGCAGCGCCGCGAGCACCGCGCCGGCGACCGCGGGCGGGATCTCCGCCGACGTCAGCTCGGTCAGGAGGTCGTGGGCCTCTTCTTCCTCGAGGTTCCGGCCGTCGAGGATCTGCTCGAGCCGCGTCGTCATGGCCTGCGGTCTCCGTTCGAGCCTTGCGCGAGGAAGTTCGCGAGCAGGCGCTGACCCTCGGGCGTGAGCACGCTCTCGGGGTGGAACTGGACGCCCTCGACGGGGAAGCGGCGGTGCCGCAGCCCCATGATCTCGCCGTCGGACGTGTACGCGCTGATCGCGAGGTCCGCCGGCAGCTGGTCCTCGGAGACGGCGAGCGAGTGGTAGCGGCCGGCCGGGAACGGGCTCGCGAGGCCCTGGTACAGCGAGCGGCCGTCGTGGTACACCGGCGACGCCTTGCCGTGGACGAGGCTCTTCGCGCCGATCACGCGCCCGCCCAGCACGGCGGCGAGCGCCTGGTGGCCGAGGCAGACGCCGAGCAGCGGCACGCGGCCGAGGCTCTGCTCGATCAGCGGCATCGTGACGCCGGCGTCCTCCGGCCGGCCGGGGCCGGGGCTGATCACGACGTGCGTCGGCGCCAGCGCGCGCGCCTCGTCGAGCGTGATCGCGTCGTTGCGCCGCACCGTCACCTGCGCGCCGAGCGCGAGGAACGCCTGCACGAGGTTGAAGGTGAACGAGTCGTAGTTGTCGACGAGCAGGATGCGGGCGCCCGCGGAACCTCCGTTCACAGGACCTCCTCGGCCAGCGCCAGCGCGCCGGCGAGCGCCGCGCTCTTGGCCATCACCTCGGCGTGCTCGCGGCGCGGGTCGCTGTCGGCGACCACGCCCGCGCCCGCCTGGTAGGCGTAGCGTCCGTCCTGGAAGAAGAGCGTGCGGATCGCGATCGCCTGGTCCATCGAGCCGCCGTGGCCGAAGTAGCCGACCGTCCCGGCGTAGAGGCCGCGGCGCACCGGCTCGAGCCCGTCGATCAGCTCCATCGCGCGGACCTTCGGCGCGCCGGTCACGGTCCCCGCGGGGAACGCCGCGGCGAACAGGTCGAACGCGTCGGACTCCGGGGCGAGCACGCCGGAGACGCCGCTGACGATGTGCATCACGTGGCTGTAGCGCTCGACGGTGCGGAACGGCTTGACGGTCACCGTGCCGGCGGCGGCGACGCGGCCGAGGTCGTTGCGCGCGAGGTCCACGAGCATCACGTGCTCGGCGGCCTCCTTCGGGTCGGCCAGCAGCTCGCGCTCCGCCGCGACGTCCGCCTCCTCGCTCGCGCCGCGCGGCCGCGTGCCCGCGATCGGGCGCAGCGACGCCCGCCGCCCCTCGAGCTTGACCAGCGCCTCGGGCGAGCTGCCCGCGATCTGCACGCCGCCGACGTCGAGGAAGTACATGTAGGGCGAGGGGTTCGTCAGGCGCAGCGCGCGGTAGACCGTGAACGGGTCGAGGCTGGTCTCGCCCGCGAAGCGCACCGAGAGGACCAGCTGGAAGACGTCGCCCGCGGTGATGTGCCGCTGCGCCTGCTCGACGCCGGCGCAGTAGTCGCCGGGCGCGAGGCTGGGCGTCGCGACGTCGTGCCGGCCCCCCTGCGGGAGCGGCGGCACGGGTCCGCGCAGCGCCCGAATCACCTCGCGCCGCAGCGCCGCGCGCTCCGCGTCGGGTCCGTCGTGGAGCAGGGCGACGCGGCGCGTGAGGTGGTCGAAGACGAGCAGCGAACGGGGCGCGTGGAACGCGGCGACCGGCTCGCCCGCGACGGGGCGTGCCCGCGCGGGCAGCCGCTCGAAGCGGCGCACGAGGTCGTACGCCGCGGCCCCGACGAGCCCGCCCTGGAACGGCAGGCCCGGCACGTGCGGCCCCGGCCGCGGCGCGCCGGCGAGCGCGGCGCGCAGCGCGTCGAGCGCCTCGACGGCCGTCCCCTCCTGCTCCAGCCGGAAGTCGGTCCCGCCGCCGAAGCCGAGGAACGAGTAGCGGCCGACGGTCTCACCCCCCTCGACGCTCTCGAGCAGCAGGCGCGGCGCGAAGGGGCGCAGCTTCAGGAAGGCCGAGACCGGCGTGTCGAGGTCGGCGGCGATGTCGAAGGGCGGCTTCATCGGGTCCTCGTTCCCTCGGTTCCGGATTCGTGGGGGCGGGGCTTTGCCCCGCCCTGGCGTGGGGGCGGGGCTTTGCCCCGCCCGTCACCGTCCAGATTCCCGAGGGAACGGGCCCACGAAAAAGCCCACCCCGGGATTCCGGAAGTGGGCTCGTCGATCGGGTTCGCGCCGCGCGCTAGGGTCCCGTCCGCGCCACCTCCGGGGGCGTGCGCCACCACCACCAACCGGCGGCGGAGGACAGGACCTGCGTGCGGGAGAACGTCGTCATGTTGCCGGGGACATTACGGAGAGACCCTCCGGTTGTCAACCGTAACGCGTGGATCGGGGGGGAGGCACATGGCCGCGGCCCGTCGCGCTTGTCCATCCTCGCCCACGACGGCGGGCACCGCTGGGCCATCGGTCGCGTCCCGCGCTGACAACGTAGCTACTCGTAGCTACCTTGAAGTCATGCGCGCGGTCGGGATCAAGCTGCTCAAGAACAAGCTCAGCGAGTACGTCCGGCTGGCCGCCGGCGGGGAGACGATCCTCGTGACCGACCGGGACCGCGTCGTCGCGGAACTCGTGCCGCCGCGCGAAGGGCGCAGCCCGCTGCTGGCCGACGCGCAGCTCGCCGAGGCCGTGCGGAACGGCTGGCTCGTGCCGCCCCTCGAAGGCCCCGGCGTGCCGCCGGCGCGATCGCCGGTGGCGCCGCTGGCGGATCTCCTCGACGAGCTGCGCGAGGACCGGGACGCGCGGTGATCTACCTCGACACCTCCGTCGCGCTGGCGCACCTGCTCGCCGAGGACAAGGCGCCGTCGCCCGCGCTCTGGGCCGAGACGCTGGTGGCCAGCCGGCTGCTCGAGTACGAGCTGTGGGTGCGGATCCACGCGCGCCGGCTCGCCGCCTCGCACGGCGACCTCGTGCGCGGCCTGCTGGCCCGCGTCGCCCTCGTCGAGCTCGCGCCGCCCGTGCTCGAGCGCGCGCTCGAGCCGTTCCCCGAGCCGGGCCGCACGCTCGACGCCCTGCATCTCGCGAGCGTGCTGTTCCTGCGAAGCCGCGGGCAGGACGTGCACCTCGCGACTTTCGACGACCGCCTGCTGCGCGCGGCCCGCGCGCTCCGGATCCCGGTCTGGCGCGCCTCGCCGGACGGCCCGCGAAACGGCTAGCCGGCGGGCTTGCGGGCGCGGATCTCCCGCACGAGGGCGTCGTAGCGCGGATCGTCGCGCAAGGGCTTCAGGTCGTCGAGCGCCTCGATCTGCAACACGAAGCCCGGCCCGGCGTCGAGCGCCCGGCGCAGCGCGTCGAAGGCGGCGTCCCGCGCGTCGGCCATCGTCGAGCCCATCGCGAAGCCGAGCCATGCGTTGGACAGGCGCGTCGGGTCCTTGAGCGACGCCGCGACGCGGATCGATGCAGGAGCACCCAGCCGAGCGAGTTCACCGATTCCCGATGTGGCCTGGGCCGAGATGAGCGAGCATGGGAAACGTCCTCGTCCAGGAGCATTTCGGAGCCGACCTTCCGATCCTCTGGAACACCATCCGTTCCGAACTGCCGTCGTGATGATGCTTGAGGAAATCGCTGCAGAGTCGGAGTGACGGGCTGTTCGTCGAACGTTCCTCAGCCCACGGAGCCGAGAGAGTCACATCGAGACTCGCGGAGCGTGGCGATCCCATCTCCGGCTCTGGTGATACCAATAGGTCCGATCCGTTTCTTTCTTTCGGGCCCTCGTAGACGTCGCGATTCATGTTTGGTATCTCTCTCGCGGGGCACCGTGACGGGTGCGAGGGGGAGTGCACATGAAGCGTGCTGTGCGGTCGTCTGCTGTCCTGTCGTTCACTTTCGCCGTGATCGTCCTGCTGATCGGCTCCGGGCCCGCCAGCGCGGCCCCCCCGGCGTCGTCGAACCTGCCCACCGTCGAGACGATCCACGTCGATCCGCTCGACGACGAGCTGACCACGGCGCGCGCGGGTGAGCCTTTCCCCGGGGGGGGGGGCCCTCGTCGACCTCTTCGCGGGGAATCTCCGGATCGGCGTGCCCGACGTGCCCGGGCTGCCGCTTGACGGCGGGGGCGCGCTGTCGTTCGGCCGGACGTACAACCTGAAGAATGCGCGCCTCGAGCGGGTGCGCTGGCCGGACGAAAACGGTTCTCGCGTCTGGCGCGATCACCTGTACGGCCGCAGCTGGGTCGGGCTCGGCTGGACGGGGCACCTGGGGCGCATCTTCCGCGCGCCGCGCTACGCCGAGCAGGTTGACGGCGCGTTCTCATACAGCGACAAGAGCGTGGTCCGGGACTTCTACGAGTTCCCATCGGGGTCGCTGTACCGGTTCTTCCCGTCGGTCAAGCTCGCGCACCCGAGCCTGGAGATCGAGTACCTCGTCGACTGCGGGGGCGTGACGCAGCCGACGCCGCCGGACTGCTGCTTCAATGACCCGAACGAGAAGCCATGGTGCGATCCCGACAGCCCGAAGTGCACCCCGACGAACGATTGCACGAACCGTCCAGAGAACGATCCAGCCAAGTACGTCGTCACCGACCCGGCGGGCACCGTGTACACGCTGGAGCAGCTCGTTGCGCCCGTTACGGTCGGCGCGGGATACGTGGACAACGCGGACCGCGCCGGCTTCTACGTCGTGCGCATCGTCGACCGCCACGGCAACAGGATCACGGTCAGCTATCACAATCGCGAGTGCAAGCTCGCGGGTCGCATCGACTGCGATGCCGTGTACCCCTACCCGGAGGCGATCAAGTCGATCACGCGGGACAACGGCGACCAGCGGGTGCGGATCGACTTCACCGTCTGGGCCGCCGGGCCCGGCGTGCCGAACGAGGTCGTCGGCATGCTGAAGGACATCGTCGTGCCGGGCACCGCGAACAAGAACGTGCGGACGCGCCTGAGCTACGTCGTGCTGCCGGTGGCCGCGGGCGTCGGCCCCGGGTCCTGGAACGTGCCGGTCCTCGAGAAGGTGAGCCAACTCGCCGACGACACGAGCGATGCCGAGGTCGCGGTGACCCGCTACTTCTATGGGCCAACCGGCTGGGTCGGGGACCCGCGCTACACGGCGACGCTCGCCTCCGTGCAAGCGCCGACCGGCGGTGTCGTGGAATTCGGCTACGCGTGGTCGGACATCGGGAAGCGAGCCGGCGAGTCGACGCCGCGGCGGGTGTTCGGCGTCGGGGCCGCCACCGTGCATCCGGAGGGCTTCGGAACTCCATCGATCCCGAAGCCGAGCGCGACGTGGAGATGGTCGCGCCAGCCGGACCTGAGCGGAGCATGCGATGCCGCCGATGTCTGGCACCTCGGCAACTTCCGCATTACGCAGCCGGACGGTCGGTACGCTGTCAGCGCGTTTTACGGACACCCGTGCGGCAAGGAGGACCAGAACTGGGGCCCCTTCGGCAGCGCGAAGAGCACCGCCTTCTTCACAGTCAACGGGACCCGGCCGATCCGGACTGTCGCCCACGAGTTCGACTACACGTATTCGAACGAGGAGATTCGTGGCGTCCTCCGGAGCCGGACGGTCGTCACGTACCACGACGACAACGGGAACGCGTTCGACGAACTCGAGTCGGCTTGGTGCACCACCGACTGTCCGCAGATGACGACGACGAACTCGGTGCGGGACTCTTGGGGCCGGTGGCGGGCGACGAAGATCTCCGGCTCGTATCTCCCACGCTCGAGGCGTGTTTCGACGACTTATCACCCAGGCGGTTCCTGCGACGAGGCGCACGTTCTGGGCCCGTGGCTGTATCGGACCGTGCAGGACGAAGGCGGTGACCGGATCGAGGAGGACGCGACCTTCAGCATCTGCGACGGCATGACGTCGCTCACGCGGCTCGCACAGGTGGCTCCGTACGTGGACGCCGATGTGCCGTCTCGCCTGACGGCGCAGGCGAGCGATCCGACGGTGCACCTCGAGTACGACGGCAGCGACAACCTCATTCGTCAGTGGACGAGCGGACCTGAGTCGTACCCGGACAACACGCCGGCGACGCTCGGCGAGACGACGTACGCCAGCGCGAACGGCGTCGTCACGCGCGCGACGGTGCGCGACCGGCGCGCCAACGTGGGTCTCTGGAACGCCGTGGAGCGCACGGTCGCCCCGAACGGTTTGGTGGAGACGACGCTCGATCCCAACGGCCTTCAGACCGCGATGAGCTACGACGAGTTCAACCGGCCGACGACCGTGGACCCGCCCGGCACCGTCGAGGCCGCGACCGCGATCGCGTATCCCGACCTGCGTACCGTGACCACCAGCGTCGGGTCCGGAACGGCCGAACTCCTCGAACAGCGGATCACGGACGGCCTGGGGCGGGTGGTGGAGGAGCGGCGGCGCCAGCCGGGCGGATCCATGGAGAAGCGGGTGCGGCGCTACGACGGCTTCGGGCGCGAGGTGTTCGTGTCGGAGTGGCACCAGAGCGCGTCCGGCACGACGACGTGGCAGGCCGGAAGCTACTTCGTGGCGGACGTGCCGACCAAGGACGGCGCGCCGCTGGGCACGATCGTCTACTACGGCGTCCCTAATCCCGCGAATCCACTCAACCCGCTCGCGGTCACGCCCGATCCGCTCGGTCGCGTGCGGAGTATTCGGCGGGCGGATGGCTCGACAACGGACATCTCGTACCGCGGTCCCCACGAGCGCGTGACGGTCCACGGGGTGCAGACGTCCCTCGCCGGCGGCACGAGCGACGCGGAGACGACGCGCTACTTCGACGGCCTCGGGCGGCTGGTGATCGTGGACGCGCCCCCGGGTACCGCGAACGCCGTCTACGCCTACAACGCGCGCGACCAACTGGTCGAGTCCCGCCTGCTGACGGACGCGGAACTGACCGCGGATCCGTTCGGCCAGTGGAAGTCTCCGCAGGGATTCCCGGCCGGCCAGAAGCGCCTGTTCGAGTACGACGGCGCGGGTCGCCTGCTCAAGCGAACGACGCCGGAGGAGGGGACGATCGTCTTCGGCGTGCTGAACGGGAGCAGCGTGACGCCGGCCTACGATCCGGCGGGCAACGTGCTGGTCTGGACCGACGAGCAGGCCCGGGCCCGCGTCGTCCATTACCGCAACGAGTACGACGCCGCCGGCCGGCTCACGAAGGTGCGCCGGGTCACGGGAACTCCCGTCGTGACGGCGCCCCCGATGGAATGGGTCGACCTGCTCGCGGGCGGCGGGAGCTTCGAGTCCGGCCTCGGCTCGTGGCAGTCCGGAACGCTGGACGGCTCAGGACGCTTCATCGCGGGGTCGACGCAGTGGAACGTGCGCAGCTACGCGCAGACGGGCTGCGTTCCGGCCCTCACGGGTGGCGGGAACTGGATGCTGCACTGGGGCACCGGCTGCGGCTACCCGCCCGGGAGCGGCACGGCCGAGGTGCTGCGCCGGCGGGTCAACGGCGTCGGGCGCGACGATGTGCTGACGCTCGCGTTCTGGCGGCAGCTGCGCGAGAACGCGCCGGGCAAGGACGCGTTCGGGGTCTACGTCGTCGCTGCTGGCTCGGATGACGCCGACATGTCGCAGCGACGGACCGTGCTCTACCTCGACGGGCGGCACGATTCGTTCGCGCGCTGGCAGCGGCCGGTCTCGGTGCGCCCGGGCGACCTGTACCAGGACTGGGGATTCGGGTCGCGGAATCTCTGGATCCTGCTCGTCTTCGAGAAGGGGGACACGGCGAACCCGGGCACCGGGGCGGGTCTGTACGTGGACGACCTCCGGCTGGGCTATGTCGACGGCGAGACGCTCGTCGAGCAGGGCTACGACGAGGCGCTCTGCGACGGCGCCCTGGCCGTGCCGCAGGCCTGCCAGGACAACCCTGAGTCCGTGGATCGCGCCATCGGGCGCCCGACGCGGGTCGACGGCTACGTCGACGGCCGGCTCGCGACGCGGCAGTACCTGATCTATCGCGGTCTGAACGGCCGGCTGTCGGCGCAGGAGCAGTGGGTCGACTGGACTCAGACGGCTGCGGGCAACTCCCCGGCCGAGTGGAACCGGTTCCTCTCGCGCTACTCCTACACGGCACTCGGTGAGGTCGAGCGGCTGACCGTGCCGTACCTGCCTGGGCTGGAGGCGCCGCGCCGCTACCAGTACGGCTACGCGCACGGCGCGCTCGACTGGATCAAGGACCCGGACGTGGCGGACGAGTACTTCGTGCGTCCGGGCGGCATCTCCTACGGGACGGGCTCCGCCGTTTCCGGCGTGCTGTTCGCGAACGGCGCCTCGACGACCATCGGGCGCGACGTGCTCGGACGCACGGCGTCGATCACGGCGCAGGGCTTCCGGGCGGGTTCGACGAGCCTGGAGTCGCTCTGGGCCTCGGGCGCCTACGGCTTCGACGGCGCGGGGAACATCGCGGCGATCGGCGCGCAGGCGTTCGCGTACACGCCGTACGGGGCCCTCGCCGAGGCGAAGGTGCTGCCGCAGGCCAAGCATCCGTCCGAGACGATTCCAGACCACCTCCAGTGGACGCTCGACACGTACGGAAACGTCACGACGCAGGACTGGCTGTCCGGCCCGACGTCGCCGGCGGCGCCGGCGGACTTGGAGTTCGACGCGTCGATCGATGATCAGCGGAACCGCCGCGCGGACCAGTCCTACGACGAGAACGGCAGCGTCACGCGCACGACGGGGCTGGGCGACATGCCGATGGCGCTGCTCTGGCGGCCGGGAGGCCTGCTGTCCACGCTGATCGGCGGCGATGTCACGCTGCCGGAGGCGCGGCCGGTCGATCAGTACCTGTACGACGCGGGCGGCCTGCGGCTCGTGCGCTATCGTTTCCGCGTGGACGCGGAGCGGGGCCGGCCGCTGATCACGCTGCGCGGCCCGAACGCGCAGGTGCTCTCGCAGTACGAAGTGCGCCCGGGCGCGGCGCTGCCGCAGCACGAGCGGGACTTCGTCTACGGCAGGGGGCTGCTGCTGGTGGAGCGCAAGCCCGTGTCGGACCCGCGCACGCTCACGCCGGACAGTCCGCTGGCTGGGCAGGCCGACTTCGGGCTGAGCGTCGGCGCCGGGGCGCCCGCGGGTCCATACACGGTGGACATCCGCACGGCGGGCGGGTACACCAACGTGGTGACCGGGCTCACGCCTGACGCCGCGGGCCGGCTGCGGATCCCGGAGAGCGCGCTCGCGCCGGGCGTGCCGAACGCGCTGCGGATCAAGGCGGAGGGTGCGAACGAGAGCGACTGGTCGGCCCCCATGACGCTGTCGGTGAACGCGGGGCTCGCGCCGTCGGCGCCGAATCAGGTCCGGTCGGTCGCAGTGGGCCGGAATGGGTCGAACATCGTGATCCGATGGTCGCTTCTGCAGGCGAACGGGAAGGGCTTCCGGGTGTACTTCCGGCGGGCGGACACGGGGACGCTGGCGCTGCTGACGCCGCAGGGTCTCGCGGCGGGGACGACGTCGCTGAGCGTGCCGTCGCAGTCGCTCGGCTCGCCGTGCGGGAGCGTCTTCATCCGGCAGTGGACGCCGCCGATGCTGGAGACGGAAGACAGCATCGGGACCGACATGCCGGGGCCGGCCTCGGGTCCGCCGCGGCCGGGCGAGGGTCCGTGTCCCGGCGGGGGCGGGGGAACGCCGGGCAGCGGGCCGGAGCGGCCGATGCTCGCGGAGAGCTATCATCACCGCGACCACCTCGGCAGCCTGCGCATGGTGACCGACGATGCGGGGCGCGAGGTCGCGGGCGGTGCGGTGGACTACTACCCCTACGGGCTCGAGATCGTGCCGCCAGGGTTTGCGCGTGCCGACGCCAGCATGCGCAAGTACACCGGGCACGAGCGGGATGAGGCGAGCGGCCTCGACTACATGATGATGAGATACAAGCCTGTCCAAGCTGCGACCTTCACCAGCGCGGATCCCGTCGATGACGTCTCGTACATGCTTCCTCGCACTTGGCACAAGTACAGCTACGTGCGCGGATTGCCGCTGAGCTTCACGGACCCGTTCGGGCTGGAGGCGAACAACGTTCTGGTGTGCGTTCCCATATTCGTTGGCATGACTTGGGTTGGCGAGGTGTGTCTCGACGCTGTTACCGCGACCGGTATTGACCCAGGTCCGGCGCACTACGATATCGGCCTGCCCGATCCCCTCGGGGGATCAGATGTCGATTTCTTTGACCCGTCCGACCTCCCCACCGGCGTAGACCTCTCGCGCCCCGGAAGGCAGGGGAGCCCAGGCGACGGAAGGACGTCAGCGCCGCGAAAGCTCCCGGTGCCCGGGTCGTGTGAGGCTCTTTTCTTGAGGAGAGTCGGGGAGCTGATGAACCCGTTCGCCACCGACCCTGCCCTCATGGATGGCGTGACGCTTGCCCCAGAGGCGCTGGAGCAAGTTGGATCGCAACTCACCGCGACCGCGGAGGGCGCTTACATCGCGACTCGAGGACTCGGCAAGTCCTTCAGGGTAGGACTCGTAGGCTCGACGTACAAAGCTGGCAGCTTCCTCAAAAAGGCAGGGCCAATCGTGGCGCTACTAGCGTTCGATGTCTCGATTGGGGACGCACTCTGGAAGGAACTGAAGGCATACAACAACGGGGAATGTAGAGCGTTGGTCGACTACTTATACAGGTGAGCCGATGCAATGATTCCGCACCGATATCGTACTCCCCAAGCGCTCGTCCAGCTGGCCGCAGCGGTGGGAGCCTTTGCGGCATGTGTGATGGCGCTGCTATACGACGTCCCGAGGAATTGGGTAGTTCTCGCATGGTTCGGTCTGTTCACACCACTCGTCATCCGAGAGTTGAACGGCGAGCATGCTCGAACGCCCCTCGGGTGGCTTGTGACCTCAGCGGCCACGGGAGGCGCGCTTGTCTGCGGCGCGGTAGCCTGCTACGTGTCGAAAGTAGAGATCAGAATCCTGTGGTTCGCCTTGGGGCTGCTCGTCACGACTGCTGTCGCTACCGTTGCGCTTCGCGCCTTCAGCGGACGCGAGACAAGGCAGTGACTCGATTCAGACAAGCCTCAGGAGGCAGGGCTCCTCGGGTGGGCCTTGGCGGGACTTCAGCAGCAGCAAGAGCGGGTCCAGACAACCCGTCACCCTGCCGGGGCCTGCGCCTGGTGCGGTATCGTTTCACGTGGACGAGGAGGCCGCTGGGCGCCCGTCGGGAGCAGCGATCGGGTGTGGCTCCGCGAGGAGTACGAACAGCGTGATTCCGGGCGCACTCGCTCCCACCGGAGTCGGCTTCATTGCCGGTCCGCCGGCAGAGGTAGCGTTCAGTGCCGAAGGCGCAAACGTGATCAGCGGGGTTCGGAGCCTCTTTACGGGGAAACCCCGGGTCATCGGCGGCCTCGGGCACACCGCGGCGGAAGGCACGGTCATTACCGGGCGGTAACGGGTGTGACTGCTCTGTACGTGGGGCTCGCCTTCGAAGGTGGAGTTAGAAAATCGCGCGTGTTTACGGCATTTTGTGGCTTCTTGGGGGGGGCGTACTGCTCTGGCAGCTTCGACACGAGTGGGTCTGGCTGCTTCTGGCGAGCGGCCTTCTCTGGTTTCTCGCACCGGGAGTCATTCGAAACGGGGCGCAACGAGACCCCGACGGGTGAACTGCGACGCAGGAGGTGGGCCTCGAAGGGTGTGGAAAGAGGTGAGGCGCGCGGGCGGCCGGCCGCTCGTGCGGAAGCGTTTGGGAGTGGACGCGGAGCGAGGCGGCCGCTGATCACGCTGCGCGGCCCGCCGGACTACGCGGCAGGCTTGCGCGCGCGGATCTCCCGCACGAGCGCGTCGTAGCGCGGATCGCCGCGCAGGGGCTTCAGATCGTCGAGCGCCTCGATCTGCAGCACGAAGCCCGGCCCGGCGTCGAGCGCCCGGCGCAGCGCGTCGAAGGCGGCGTCCCGCGCGCCCGCCATCGTCGAGCCCATCGCGAAGCCGAGCCACGCGTTGGACAGGCGCGTCGGGTCCTCGAGCTTCTCGGCGACGCGGATCGACTCGCGGTAGAGCGGCTGCGCCTCGGCGTGACGGCCGGCGTAGCTGTACGTGAACGCGAGGTTCTGCACGGCGTGCTGCAGCTCGAGGCTGTCGCCGAACACGCGCCGCCGGCCGTCCACGACGCGGCGCAGCATCTCGAGCGCCTCGTCCTGCCGGCCCGTGGACCCGAGCACCACGGCCAGGGCCTCGTAGGCGAGGAGCGTCGCCGGCGCGTCCTCTCCGCCGACGCGGCGGTTGATCTCGAGGCCCTCCCGCGCCCAGGCGAGCGCCTCCTCGAACTCGGACTGCTGGTGCAGGACGGCCGCCAGGTTCACGAGCGCGGTCATCGTGTTCGGATGCTCCGGCCCGAGCGTCCGGCGCGAGCGCTCCAGCGCGTCGCGGAAGACCGCCTCGGCATCCGGCAGCTTGCGTCGCTGCAGGAGCACCCAGCCGAGCGAGTTCAACCCGCTGACCGCCATCGGGTGCTCCGGCCCCAGCACCCGTCCGGCGTCGGCGACGACCGACCGTGCCAGCGCTTCGGCCTCCTCGAGGCGGTTCTGGCGGCCGAGCGTCCGGACCAGCGCGCCCTGCACGTCGAGCGCGCGCGCGCTGCCGGCGCCGTCGGCCGCCTGGATCAGCCGCAGGGACTCGCGCATCTCCTTCTCGGCCTCGCCGTAGCGGCCGAGCGACTCGAGCGACTCGCCGACGTAGGCCCGGGTCTGCAGGGCGTCCGGGTCGTCGGCGCCGAAGGCGGCGACCTGCGCGTCCAGCGTCTTCCGCAGGATCGCGTCGCCTTCCTGCAGCTTCTTCATCCGTGACAGGGCGATCCCGCGGACCGCGGCGAGCCGGAGCGCGTCGCGATCGCGCGCGGGCGTGGCGGCGTCGCCGCCGGCACGGGCGCCGGCGACGACGCTCTCCGGCCTAGCCCCGGCGACGAGGCTCTCCGCCCGCGAGGCCAGCCCCAGTCCCAGGTAGGTCTTCGCGATGGTGAGCGTCAGGCCCGAGCGGACAAACGGGTCGATCTCGGTTCCCCGCGCGATCTCGCCGGCCGCGCGGTCCAGCACCTCGCGCGCGGTGATCGTGCGCCCGCGCGCCTCGCTCGGGTCCACGACCGCGAAGATGTCGGTCATGAACCGTGCGATCCGGTCGGCCCGCTCGCGCTCGCGCGCCGTCCGGCGCAGCTGCACCGCCTGCGCGATGGTGACGCCGGCGCCGGCGAGCAGGAACAGCGCGACCATGGCGGCGGCGATCTTGTGCCGGCGCACGTACTTCCGGAAGCGGTACGCGACCGTCGCGGGGCGCGCCTCGACGGGCTTGCTCTCGAGGTGGCGGCGGATGTCGGCGGCCAGCTCGGCGGGCGTCCCGTAGCGCCGCTCGCGGTCGCGCGCGAGCGCCTTGCGCACGATGCTGTCGAGGTCCCCCTTCAGCAGCGACGCGAGCTGCCGCAGCTCGACACCGCGCCGCGCGGCCGTCTCCGCGGACTCGGGCGAACGCGCGGAGACCGACGTCGTGAGCGGCGGCGGGTCGTCCTCGCGCAGCCGGCGCAGGACCTCGTCGAGGGGGCGGTCGCGCGTCTCGAACGGGCGGCGGCCGGTCAGCAGCTCGTACAGGATCACGCCGAGCGAGTAGACGTCGGTGCGCGTGTCGATGTCCGCGCCCCGCGGGTCGGCCTGCTCCGGGCTCATGTAGCCGATCGTGCCGAGGATCGCGCCCGCGCGCGTGAACAGCGCGCGGTCCGCCTCGCCGGCCGCGACCGCCTTGGCGATGCCGAAGTCGATGATCCGTGGCGCGGGCTCGCCGTCCACGAGGGTCACCAGCACGTTCGACGGCTTGAGGTCGCGGTGGATGATCGCCTTCGTGTGGGCGTGCTGGACCCCCTCGCAGACCTTCGCGAACAGCCGGAGCCGCGCCTCGATCCCGAGCCGATGCGTGTCGCACCAGCGGGTCAGCGGCTCCCCGTCGACGTACTCCATGACGAAGTAGGGCTGCCCGTCGCCGGTCGACCCCGCGTCGAAGAACTTCGCGATCGACGGGTGCTCCATCAGGGCGAGCGTCTGTCGCTCGGCCGCGAAGCGCGGCAGCAGCGAGCTGTCGTACATCCCGCCGCGGAGGAGCTTCAGGGCGACGGTGCGCCGCACCGGCTCCGTCTGCTCCGCCAGCCAGACGTCGCCCATCCCGCCTTCGCCGATGCGCCGCAGCAGCCGGTAGGGGCCGATGTTCGAGGGCGGCGCGGGCCCGGGCGGCGCGCTGGGATCGGGTGCTGACGACCTCGCCGAAGCGCCCGGCTCCGGAGACCCGCCGGTCCGCGTCCCGTCGGGCTCGCCGAGCTCCGAGGTCGGATCGTCGTCGCTCATGGCCTGTCCCTCGTGGCGTCGTCGCCCGTGGCGTCGTCGCTCACGCCATGGTCGCTCACGGCGTCGTGGTCAGCACGCCCTGGTTCGCGAGGTCGAACGTCAGCCCGAAGTTCGACCCGGCGCCGCCGTCCCCCTGGCTCGTGTCGCACACCGTCCAGCTCACGCCGGCGTCGAGGCTGAAGCGGTAGACGTAGCGCCAGGACCCCGCGGCCGGCGCCGTGAACGTCGCCTGGTACTCGTCGTTGTTGCCGAGCTGCGTGTTGAAAACCGCCGTGCTCCAGGTCCAGGCCGCCTGCCACTGCGGGTTGGCGGACGGCGGGCCGAACCCGAGCTGCGCGCGCACGTTCGACCCCGCGCCGGGCGGGTCGGTCGCGCCCGCCTCGTACAGCTGGCCGTAGACCGGCGGCGACGCGGTCCCCGCCTGGAGGCTCAAGCTGAGCGGGAACGCCACGGCGCACCAGTCGGCCTCGCCCGTGACGCCCAGCTCGTTGTGCACGTAGCAGCCGCAGACCTGCGCCGACGAGGCGCTGTTGCGCGCCGCGGGCGTGCCGCGCAGGAAGTCGAGGTGGTTCGCGCCGACGTCCGCGCAGCCGGTGCGCTGGCGCGTGACGGACTCGGTGTTGCTGCCGCCCGGCGCGCTCGTGCCGCCCTCGCTGCAGTTCGCGCCGCCGTAGCCGACGAGGTCGAGCACGGCGCCGCCCAGCGGGCAGCCGCCCGTGAGCGTCACCTGGTTCGAGACGAGCGCGAGCTTGCCGCCCGCGCTGGAGATGTCGGTCGTGCCGGCGGCGTCGGGGGCCGGCAGGCTCGCCCCCACGGCGCCGCCGGAGGCGAGCTGGACGAGGTAGAACCCGCCGGGCTGGATCGTCCCCGAGAGGTTCGTCCGCGCCCAGGCCGTGCCGGTCGCGGCCGCGTACTGGAGGGACATGCCCGTCACCGAGACCGCCGACGTCCCGCGGTTGTGCAGCTCGACGAAGTCGTTGCGGTAGCTCGCCCCGGCGAGGCCGCCTTCGCCGTAGGCCTGGCTGATCACGAGCGACCCGTCGCAGAGGTTCGGGCTCTGGGTCGTGAAGCCGTTGAGGTGCGTGTACGGCGCGGACAGCGGGACGCCCGTCGCGGACTGCGCCGCCGTGGTCACGCGGACCTTGTAGACGCGGACCACGGACAGCCCGGGCGCGGGCGTCAGCGTCGCGACCGTGTCCCCCGCGGACATCGCGGGCGCGGCCGCCGAGAACGCGACGCACGAGGCGAAGTCGTCGAGCGAGAGCTGGATCGAGCCGCTGCACGGTCCGGCCAAGGTCTGTGCCGTCAGCGTCGCCGGGTTCATCGGGTGCGTGAAGGTGACCGCGACCGCCGCCGCGACGATCGAGGTCGACCCGTCGCCCGGGCTCGTCGAGGCGACCTGCGGGAGGCCGACGCACGTGCCGGCGCCGTCGCACGCGGAGCCGCCGTTCTCGTCGCAGGCCGTGCCGGAGGGTGCGAAGCCCATGCCGCAGGCGTTGCCCGAGCAGGTGCGGGATGCGCACTGCCCGTCCTCGCCCGGGCACTGCGCCGCGCTGTTGCACGCGACGCACTGGCCGGACTCGTTGCAGACCACGCCGCCGTCCTGCGCGCAGGGGGAGTCGATCGGCGCGGGCAGGAAGGCGGGCACGCCGTTCATGCACGTGTCGAACGTGCACTCCTGGCCGTCGAACGGGACGTCGGTGTCGTCCGCCTGGCTGACCACGCCTCCGTTGCCGTCGCACACGTCGACCCTGCAGTCTCCCGTCGTCTGCGTTCCCGCCTGGCTGCCCGCCGGCGCCGTGAAGTAGCCGCACTGCCCCGCGGCGCAGGTCCGGTACGCGCACTCGGTGTCGGCCCCGGGACACTCGCTCGCGCTGACGCACTCGACGCAGCGGCCGGTGCCGTCGCACACGAAGCCGCCGCCCTGGCTGCACGTCGCGCCGGTCGGCAGCGGGTCGAAGACCGGGGCCCCGCCAGAGCACGCGTCGTTGGTGCACTGGTTGCCGTCGTCGGGCGCGTCCCCGTCGTCGGGCTGCGCGCCGGCGTTCCCCGCCCCGTCACAGACCGCGAGCTGGCAGTCCCCGGGCGTCTGCGCCCCGAGCGGCAGGCCCGCGGCGGCGAAGTCGACGCCGCAGATCCCCTCGACGCACGTGCGCGTCGCGCACTCGGTGTCGGAGCCGGGGCAGTCCGTCCCGAGCAGGCACTGGGCCCTGCACGTGCCCCCCTCGCAGGTCCCGCCGCAGCACTCGGCGCCGGTCGAGCAGGCCGCGCCCGCGGGCGCGCAGCACCCCGCCTGGCAGGTCCCGCCACTGCAGGTTCCGGTGCAGCACTCGTCGTCGACGGCGCAGGCCGTGCCGGCGGGCGCGCACGCCGCCGCCGCGCAGGCGCCCGTCGCGTCGAGCGTGCGCGCGCCGGCGGTGCCGGCCCCGGGCGACCCCTCGCCGTTCCCGTCGAGCGCGGTCACGAGGAACCAGAACATCGACCCGGCCGCCGGGACCTCGACGAGGGTCGACCCCGTGGTCGGCGCCGCGAACACCCCGTTCAGGCAGGAGTCGGGCGACGGAGTGAGCGCGCAGGGCAGGGTCGCCGTCTCGCCGCGGTAGACGCGGTACGTCTGCGCGCCGGCCGCCGGCGTCCACTGCAGACAGTTCTTCTGCGCGGCGCACCACGCGACGCCCGCGACCTCGGGCGGGACGGCGAGCGCGGCGCCGGGCGCGGCGAAGGGGGCCAGCGGGGCGAGCAGCAGGGCGGCGAACGCGGCGAGGCGTCGGGTCACGTGTCCCTCTCGGGCGCGCGCCGGGCCGGCCTGGCCTGGCCTGGCCGGCGGACCGGGGCGCCCCCTGAACGGCTTCGGTGGGCAGAAGGTCCGGTCAGAAGGGGGAGGGCGCTACCGAGAATGTAACTCTGTTATTTACGGCCGATCCGGGCCGTCCCGTCCCGGCGTGAGGAACCCCGGTCAGCCGATCGCGTCCAACATGTCGAGGATCGACCGCTCGAGGCCGACGAGCACGGCGCGCGAGATGATCGAGTGGCCGATGTTCAGCTCGAAGACCTGCGGGATGTCGGCGACGGGCCGGACGTTGCGCACCGTGAGGCCGTGCCCCGCGGCGACCGTCATGCCGAGCTCGCCGGCGCGCGCCGCCGCGACGACCAGCCGGTCGTAGGCGCGGCCGCGCTCGCCGTCGGTCTTCGCGATGGCGTACTCGTTCGTGTTCAGCTCGACGGTGCCGGCGCCGTAGGCGGCCGACGCCTCGATCTGCTTCATGTCGGGGTCCACGAACAGGCTGACGGGGATCCGCGAGCGGCGCAGGTCCCGCACGTGCGGCAGCAGCGTGCGGCGCAGGCCAGCCGCGTCGATGCCGCCGGTCGTCGTGACCTCGCCCGGCTTCTCGGGGACCAGCGTCACGAGGTCGGGCTTGAGCTCGCGCGCGATGCGCAGCATCTCGCGCGTCGCCGCCATCTCGACGTTGAGCTTCGTCGTGACCACGTGCCGCAGCCGGCGCAGGTCGTCGTCGTCGATGTGGCGGCGGTCGCCGCGCAGGTGGCAGGTGATGCCGTGCGCGCCCGCGAGTTCCGCGAGCACCGCGGCGGCGACGGGATCGGGCTCGGCGGCGCGGCGCGCCTGGCGCACGGTGGCCACGTGGTCGATGTTGACGGACAGGCGCTTCAACACGGCGTTCTCTCCCTCGATGTCGCGGGGCGTCGTCGCGGGACGGCGTCGTGGCGTCGATCCCGGGGCCGCAACGGCTGCGCGTAGAATGGGAGCCATGGACGGTCCGGTCAAGAAGGGCGCGACGTACGATGACCTCGTGGACCTGCCGGACCATGTCACGGGCGAGATCATCGGCGGCGATCTCTACGCCTCGCCGCGACCCGCGCCGCGGCACGGCGTCGTGCACCTCGAACTCGCCGCCGCGTTGCGGAGCGCCTTCGGGCCGCCCGGTCGCGGCCCGTCCGGGTGGTGGTTCCTGCCCGAACCGGAACTGCACCTCGGCGGGGACGTCCTCGTGCCCGACCTCGCCGGCTGGCGCCGGGAGCGCCTGGCCGGGCCGCCGCCCGGCGCGTTCGTCGAGGTGGCGCCCGACTGGGTCTGCGAGATCCTGTCCCCGTCCACGGCCGGACGCGACCGCGTGTTGAAGCTGCCGCGGTACGCGGGGCACGGTGTGGGGCACGTGTGGATCGTGGATCCGCTCGCGCGGACGGTCGAGGTGTTCCGCGTCGTGAGCGGCGCGGTGGTGATCGCGGGGATGTTCCGCGGTTCTGCCACGATCTCGGCCGAGCCGTTCGAGGACGTGCCGCTGGACCTGTCCACGTTCTGGTTGCCGGACTGACGCGTGCGGCGCGGACGGGTGGGGCATAGCCCCACCCCCACGGCGAGATCCTCGTCCCAGCTCGAGAGTCTAGGCGCCGGCTTCGCGGCGGAAGACGTCGACGATCTCGTCCACGAGGCGGTCGACGAGCGCCTGGTCGGGGCCCTCGATCATCACGCGCGCGAGCGGCTCGGTGCCGGAGTAGCGCACCACCACGCGGCCCTCGGCGCCGAGCGTCTCCTCGGCGCGACGGATCGCCGCCGCCAGCGGCGGGCACTCGGCGATCTTCGGCTTGGTCTTCACGCGCAGGTTCTTCAGCCGCTGCGGGTAGCGCGGGATCTCGTCGAGCGCCGCGTCGAGGTCCCCCGCGCCGTCGCGCCAGAGCTTCGCGATGGTCAGCGCGGTGAGCGTGCCGTCCCCGGTCGGGGCGTGGTCGAGGAAGATCACGTGTCCCGACTGCTCGCCGCCGACCGTGTAGCCCCCCTCCTGCATCGCGGCCAGCACGTAGCGGTCGCCGACCGGCGCGCGCAGCATCCGCACGCCGTGGCGCTCGAGCGCCTTCTGCAGGCCGAGGTTGCTCATCACCGTCGCGACGACCGTCGCCCCGGCCAGGCGCTGCGCGCGGTGCAGCGCGGCGCCCGCGTAGTACAGCGCGAAGTCGCCGTCGAGGATCCGCCCGCTGCGGGTGGCCCCGATGCAGCGGTCCGCGTCGCCGTCGAACGCGAAGCCGAGGTCGGCCCCCTGCTCGGTCACCAGCCGCGCCATCTTCTCGGGGTGCAGCGAGCCGTGGTCGAGGTTGATGTTCCGGCCGTCCGGCGCGTCGCCGATCGTGACGACCTGCGCGCCGGCGCGGCGGAAGGCCTCCGGCGCGAGGCGGTACGCGGCCCCGTGCGCCGTGTCGAGCACGATCTTCATGCCGTCGAGCCGCGTGCCGCCGAGGCACCCCTCGAGGAAGTGCAGGTAGTCCTCCTGCAGCGCCTCGTGCGCGTCCTGCGCGTCCCCGTCGTCGGCGTGGCCCGGCCCGGCGGCCTCGCCCATGCGCCGCTCGAGCTCGGCCTCGTCGATGTCCGAGAGCTTCGCGCCGCGCGCGTCGAACACCTTCACGCCGTTGTCCGCGAACGGGTTGTGCGAGGCGGAGATCATCAGGCCCGCGTCGAAGCCGTCGCGGCGCGTGATCAGCGCCAGCGCCGGCGTCGGCATCACGCCCGCCGCCACCGCCTCGCCGCCGGCCTCGCCGACGCCCCGCGAGAGCGCGCGGCAGATCCACGCGCAGGACTCGCGCGTGTCCTGCCCGATGGCGACGCGCGGGTGGCCGGCGCCGCGCGCGGAGAGGAAGGCGACCAGCGCGCCGCCCAGCCGGTAGAGGGTCGCGGGGTCGAGCGGCGGTTCACCCGCCACCCCGCGCATGCCGTCGGTGCCGAAGTAGTGTCGAGTGTCCATGTCAGCCATCCACGCGGCGCAGCCGGACGCGCTGCGGGTCCACGACGACGATGCGGACGCGCGCCAGCTCGTCGGCATTCAGGTCGCCCATGTCGAGGCGCACGGCCGCCGTGCCGCCGCGCCCCTCGGTGGCCGCGGCGTCGCCGACGGCCGTCAGCCGGCTGCGGAGCCGGTCGATCAGCGACGGCGGCCCCTCGAGCCGCACGCGCACGCGCGCGGGCTCGGGCTCGAAGACCGGGTCGTTGGAGACGATCGGCAGCTCGAACTCGGCCGGGACCGGGATCTCCTCGATCACCGCGGTGACGCGGACGACCTCCGGCTCGAGGCTCACCAGCGGATCGGGGCGGAGCAGGTCCGTGGCCCTCGTGAACGGCCGCGTCTCCGCCGTGGGGTCGATCGGTTCGGTCACCACGGCGTCGACCTGCCGCAGCGCGGCCTCGGGGCCGCTCGCCTCGACCGTCGGCGGGTCGATCTCCGTGCGGACGATGCGGTAGCCCTTCGGCGGGTCGCCGGTGAAGCGGGCACGCACGTTCACCGGGCGCGTCGCCTTGCGCTCGAGCGTCGCGGTCACGAGCGGCGTCACGACCTCGCGGGCGACGCCGCTCGGGATGCCCTGCAGGTCGCGATCCAGCACCGTCACCCGCTGCGGCCCGGGCCGCGCCGACGTGGGGTCGACGCGCACGCGCGCGTAGACGTTCTGCTCGAGCAGCCGGTTGAGCTGCGGCGCGTCCCCCTCGAGGCGGACGCGGACCTCGCGCGGCTGGTACTCGGCGACGAGCATGCCGGCCGGGGCCTCGACCTCGACCGGGGCGGTGATGAAGCGGACCGCCGGGGAGCGCCCGACGACCACCGCCCAGGTCAGGTAGGCGAGCACGAGGCTGAAGATCTTCAGCCCGAGGTTGCGCCGCAGGAGCCGCGTCACGACGCGATCTCCGCGGGCGCGGACTTGCCCGACCGGCGGCGGAACGCGCGCAGGGCGCGCGCGGTCAGCGGCGCCGGGCCCGGCCCGACCCAGTGCTCCTCGAGGAACGCGCGCAGGGCGCGCGTGTCGAGGTCGGCCTTGAGCTGGCCCTCCATCGCCACCGAGACGACGCCGCGCTCCTCGCTGACCACGATCGCGATCGCGTCGGTCTCGTCCGTGACGCCGATCGCGGCCCGGTGCCGGGTGCCGAAGGTGCGCGAGATGTAGGGGTCGGTCGAGAGCGGCAGGAAGCAGCTCGCGGCCTTGATCCGCCCGTCGCTGACCACGACGGCGCCGTCGTGCAGCGGCGTCTTCGGCGTGAAGATGTTGATCAGCAGGTCGTAGCTGACGACCGCGTCGAGCGCGATCCCGGTCTCGATGAAGTTGCGCAGCCCCTGGCCGCGCTCGAGCAGGATCAGCGCGCCGATGCGGCGCGAGCCCATCGCGGTCGCCGCGAGCGCGATCTCCTCGACGATCTTGACGTTCTTGTCGGACTGGCGGAACTGGGACCAGGGCAGCCGGCCGAACCAGGCCAGCGCCTGCCGGATCGGCGACTGGAAGATGACGATGATCGCGATCGCGACGTAGGGCAGCAGCGCGCCGAGCAGGAAGTGGACCGTCCTGAGCGGCAGCAGGCCGCCGGGCGCGGTGAAGAGCCAGAGCAGCGCGAAGGCGAGCAGCCCGTACGCCATCTGCACGGCGCGCGTGCGCCGCATCAGCAGGAACACCTGGTAGAACGCGAACCAGAGCAGCAGGATGTCGACGACGGACGCGAGGTCCAGCTGGCCCACCTGCAGGAACTCGTAGAGCCGCGTCATCACCGCGAGGCGCCCCGCTCCGGCGGCCCCGGCGCGCGCAGCGCGTGCGCGACGGCGAGGGCCTGCCTGGTTGCGGCCACGTCGTGGACCCGCACCACGCCCGCCCCCTCGAGGACGGCCGCGACGGCGGCCGCGACGCTGCCGGCCACCCGGGCCGCGGGCTCGGCGACTCCCGTCAGGAGCCCGATGAACCGCTTGCGCGACGCGCCGACGAGGAGCGGATACCCGAGGCTGAGCAGCGAGCGCAGCTGGGCGAGCAGGGCAACGTTCCCTTCGGCCGACTTGGCGAATCCGAGGCCCGGATCGAGCAGAATTCTATCATCCGCGATCCCGGCTTCCCGGGCCGCGGCCGCCCGTTGCGCGAGGAAGCCTGCGACCTCGCCGGCGACGTCGTCGTAACCGGTCCGGAGCTGCATCGTCGCGGGGTCGCCGCGCATGTGCATCAGCGCGACCGGGACGCCCGCGGCCGCGACGACCTCGCCCATGCCGGGGTCGCCCAGCGCGGCGACGTCGTTGACGAGGTCGGCGCCCGCGTCGAGGGCCCGCCGCGCGACCTCCGCGCGCCGCGTGTCGACCGAGAGCCGCGCGCCGGGGTGGGCCCGGCGGATCGCGGCGAGCGCGGGGCCGAGGCGCGCCCACTCCTCGCGCGGGTCGACGGGGGCCGCGCCGGGGCGCGTCGACTCGGCCCCGAGGTCGAGGAGGTCGGCGCCCTCCTCGAGCAGCCGGCCGGCGTGGGCCGCCGCCGCCGCCGCGTCGAGGAAGCTCCCGCCGTCCGAGAACGAGTCGGGCGTCACGTTGACGATGCCCATCACCCGCGGGCGTTCGTCGAGGTCCCACGAGGAACCGTCCGCGAAGCGGAGCCGGCGCGCCGGGTCGGCGTAGTTCGCGAGCGCGCGGGCCGCCGCGGGGGAGAGGTGCGCAGCCGCGGCCGCCAGCTCCGGCCCGGTGCCGCAGAGGATCAGCGAGCGCCGGCCGCGGAGCGCCGGGCCGCGGAGCCCCGGCGGGGAAACGGGGGCGTGCGAGGGCAGCGCGGCGAGCGGGATCGACAGCGCGCGGCAGGGCAGCGGCAGGCGCGGCGCCTCCGCGGCGAGGCCCTCGGGTTCCAGAAAACGAACCGCGCGCCCGGGGTCCCAAAGGTCCCAGGCGCGCGGAACGAACGCGGGCGGATGGTGAGCCGTCACCCCATCAGCTGGGCTGCTCGAGCGGGCGCCCGGGCGGGAGCTTGGCGGGGATCTGGTCGTCCGGCGGGGCGGTGAGCACGCCGCCCGGATCGGCGGACGCGGTGCCCTCGCCGGTGCTGGGGTTGAACGGCGGCAGCGTGCCCCCCTCGACCAGCGTCCGGATCTGCTCGGAGTCGAGGACCTCGCGCTCGAGCAGCGCCTCGGCCAGCCGGACCATCGCGTCGCGGTTGCGCTCGAGCAGGCCGTGCGCGCGCTCGTACGCGTGGTTGACGATGCGGCGGACCTCCTGGTCGATCTCGATCGCCGTCTCCTCGGAGTAGTCCTTGTGCTTGGCGATCTCGCGGCCGAGGAAGATCTGCTCCTCGCGCTTGCCGAACGTGAGCGGGCCGAGCTTCTCGCTCATGCCCCACTCGCACACCATCCGGCGGGCGAGGTCCGTCGCGCGCTCGATGTCGTTGCCCGCGCCGGTCGTCATGTGGCCCATGAAGAGTTCCTCGGCCGCGCGCCCGCCCATCATCACGGTGAGCATGGCCTCGAGGTACTCGCGGTCGTAGGTGTGCTTGTCGTCCACCGGCAGCTGCTGCGTCACGCCCAGCGCCATGCCGCGCGGGATGATCGTGACCTTGTGCAGCGGGTCGGCGTGCGGCTCGAGGAAGGCGACGAGCGCGTGGCCGGCCTCGTGGTACGCCGTGTTCCGCTTCTCCTCCTCGGAGATGATCAGCGAGCGGCGCTCGACGCCCATCAGGACCTTGTCCTTGGCGACCTCGAAGTCGTCGGACTCGACGATCTTCTTGTTGCGGCGCGCCGCGTACAGCGCCGCCTCGTTGACGAGGTTCGCGAGGTCCGCGCCCGAGAAGCCCGGCGTCCCGCGCGCGATGACCGACAGGTCCACCTTGCCGATCGGGATCTTGCGCGTGTGGACGTTCAGGATCTCCTCGCGCCCGCCGACGTCCGGCCGGTCCACGACGACGCGGCGGTCGAAGCGGCCCGGGCGCAGCAGCGCGGGATCGAGCACGTCCGGGCGGTTCGTCGCGGCGATCAGGATCACGCCGTCGTTCGACTCGAAGCCGTCCATCTCGACGAGCAGCTGATTCAGCGTCTGCTCGCGCTCGTCGTGGCCGCCCCCGAGGCCGGCGCCGCGGTGCCGGCCGACCGCGTCGATCTCGTCGATGAAGATGATGCAGGGGGCGTTCTTCTTGCCCTGCTCGAA
>JADHED010000740.1_pt1 | contig 34101 bp, 26 predicted proteins | sample 8952041 | NCBI WGS metagenome assembly JADHED01 (sample SAMN16124423, study PRJNA663239) | bioreactor sludge metagenome | isolation source: sludge (control) | place: India:Bengaluru | collected 2018-09-08
CGTAAATACAATATCAAGGAAAAGTATGAGTACGCTATTACCAATATATACCAGGTACCTGTTAAGAACTCAAAAGGATTCAATATAGAAAATCTAAATGATGGCATTTCAATATCATTGACGCCAGACCCGGACAGGTCTCGGACGCCGGAGGTATTTCACCTATACATCAGTGAAGACAGAAACTATATACTGAAAAAAATGGGTTGGATGATTGCTGCATCTATCTTCTTCACTGCAATCATCATTTCTGCGTTCGCTCTTACTGTACGCACACTCTTCAACCAAAAGAAGCTGTCAGAGATAAAGTCGGACTTTATCAACAATATGACACACGAACTAAAAACACCATTAGCTACTATTTCATTGGCTATTGATGCATTGACGAATGAAAAAGTAATACACGACTCCGATAAGGTGCGCTACTACAGCGGTATGATAAAGGATGAAAACAAGCGTATGAACAAGCAGGTAGAGAAAATACTACAGGCTGCCCGTATAGAACGTCAGGATATAAAACTAAATCTGCAAAAGCTGGATGCACACGAAATAATAAATAAAGTAGCCGATAATCTTTCACTGCAAATACAGGAAAAGAACGGTTCGTTGTCATTATCTCTGAATGCCGACAGACATGTAATAGAAGCTGACGAAGTACACTTCTCTAACATTGTATTCAACCTGCTAGACAATGCTATTAAATATTCTAAAGAGAACCTGCAAATTGAGGTTGCTACCAAGATTATGAGTGGTATGCTAGCAATTATAGTAAAAGACAATGGTATTGGTATGAATAGAGAAACACAATCTCGTGTATTTGAAAAATTCTATCGTGCCCATACCGGCAACATACACAATGTAAAAGGCTTTGGTCTTGGCCTTAGCTATGTGAAAGCTACAGTTGAGGCGCATCAGGGAAAGGTGATTGTAGATAGCTCTCTTGGCAAAGGCAGTACATTTACAGTGATGCTACCACTAGCATAATAAACAAGAAGGCCTGTTCATTATAAACACAAGCATTGTTTTACTACCCATAACTATAGAAATACTTAAGCTTGTGGATGAGAACTGTAAGAGAATAGCACAAACATAAAATAGGCTACCAATTGGTAGCCTATTTTATTATAAATCTTGTAGTAATTACCTGATTAGGGTAACATTACCTTGTGTTTGTATTCGTTTACCGGATGCACAGAAACCATCAACAATCCAAACATAAACACCCATAGGGGCTACTTGGTCGTTTACTTTACCATCCCATTGTTTCGTAGGGTCTGTAGTTGTAAATACTTTACGACCCCAACGGTCGAACACGCTGAATTCTGTCAGTTTAACTATCTGGCTGTTTGCAAGACCAAAGCGATTTTGATTTTTGTTACCCTCAGGTACAAAAGCATTAGGCAGATTAGCATTGTTACATCCAACACTTACTACTACTGTATCAATTGCGATACATCCTGAATTTTCATCAGTTACTGTTAAATAATAAGTGTAGTCGAATGGCGGGAATGCTGATGGATTAGCTACCAAGTTGTTATTAAGATATCTGTTAGGCGTCCATTGGTAAGAATAATTTGTACCTGTACTAGAGAATGGCCCGCCTAACAAGGTAGTAGCACCATCGTCAAGTGTACGATCAGGACCCGCATCAGATTTTACTTTAGCTACATTTACTTTAATTGCAGTATCTACAACGCAACCTGATATGTATGGCATATAAATACGGTATGTAGTGCTATAACGAGGCCATACGCGTACTTCATCTAATGTAGTACTTGTAATGTTATAGTCCGGGCTCCATGTTTTATTGATTGCATTTACTGAAAGTACTTTCAACGATATAGTGTCGCCAGCACATATAGATGTATCATTACTCATTGTTATTGGTGGAGTAGGCAATACATATATCAATTTACATTGTGCCTGCATATCAGGCAAGCCTTCGTTTACTAAATAGTATATATTATATGTACCTGCAGTATCGTAAGTATATACAGGTGGTACATTTGTAGCAGACGATTGTATACTAGCATTTGAGCATTGCTGAAACTTAATTTTTACTAAGTTATTATCTGTCTGATTTGTAGAGAACATGTAAATATTATCCTTGTCCCTGATAGCGCGAGTAAGACCTGTTGGAGCAAGCATATCTCCTAATACACCAAGATCTGTATAGGTAAAATCTGCAGCAGTACCTGCTATATTAGTAACATCTAATTTCGATAGTTTTTTAGATTGCTTATTTGTAATAAACACATGGAAACTATCACAATCACGTATAATATTTACGCCTTGAGGGTTACTTAATTCCAGACCAAAGTTGCCCAACACAGTGCTTGTAACTACTGGTGTAGATAGTGATGAGCCTAATGCCAATCTGGTAAGGTTGTTACCACCTTCATTAGTTACAAAAAAATACCAAATACCATTGTGACGAACAGGTGCGTAATCATTTGGTGTAGTAATGCCTGCTGTTAATCCTAAACTTGTTAATTCTGGTGTGAATGACAGTAATGTATCAAATTCAATTTTAACCAACTCATTGGTATTCCTGTTGATGGTGTAACCGTACCACTTACCATTTTCTTTAAGGATGTAAAGACCAACAGGGTAATTAAGAACATTATCATAATTACAAAAATTCAAAATATTAGGGGTATTGGCAAGTGATTTGCCAAAGTCCATACGGGCAATAGCTGAATTACCTGTAGCGTTACCACCTACAACAAAAATATGCCAGTTCCCATTACTTGTATCCTTAACTATGTGCAAAGAATTTGATTGTAAAGGCAATACACCATTCATGTTACCATAGTTAGTCACCTTTGGTGTATTATCGAGGCTTTTACCATACTCCAACCTTACGAAAGAGTTGGTAGGCCCGGCATTCAGTACAAATGCATAATAGTTATCGCCATCTTTTTCAATCTCAATTGCTGTCGCACCATCAAGACCGAAAGTAGCGCCCATATTAGTACCTACGGGCTTGTCGAAGATGTAACCGGAGCAGAAACCCCAAAAATGCGATGCTGCATTCGGCACATTGCTTTTAAGCTGAACTTTTTGACGCATACAAACCGTATCAGGAGCGGTAAAAAGCCCTTGAGCACGAGATACATTCATATATGACACCATCAGCAGCGCTGCAAACAGTAGGTATTTTCTCATAATACTGAAACGAATTTCACTTTCTAATGGGCTAATATAACAAATCGGACAAAACTTTTATAGCAATACTGTATTTTTATTTCTTTAAACCAAGAAAGATTTATGTATAAAGGCATCCGTTTTCGCCCATTACTCTTAAAGACCACCATTTTTGCCACTTTGGTTGGCAATTTTTACCCTACCGTTGCCAAAGAAGGTATGTGGCTACCTCCTACACTGAAAAACAGGGAAAATGACATGAAAAAAATGGGGCTGGAAATACCCATAGAACAATTGTATAACGAAAATGGCACCGGGCTGAATAATGCAGTTGTGCTATTTGGCAAAGGCTGTACAGGCGAAGTAATCTCTTCAAAAGGTCTGTTGCTGACCAACCACCACTGTGGTTATGGCACCGTTCAGGGCCTTAGCAGTAAAGATCATGACTATTTTGCTAATGGCTTTTGGGCAAAAAACAACGCTGAAGAACTACCCTGTCCCGGGCTAACCGTCACATTTATCAGAAAAATGGAAAATGTTACTGATAAAATAACCACAGGACTTGCCGACACTATGAATGAAGCTGCCCGAAATACCGTAGTACAAACCAGAATAAAAAATCTGGAAAAAGGCTACAAGTTTGCCACGGGTATGGATGCTACCATCAAACCATATTATAATAATAATCAATATTGGGTAATCCTTTCTGAAACTTATAAAGACATCAGATTGGTGGGCTTTCCGCCAAATGGCATTGGGTCTTTCGGTGGTGATACAGACAACTGGATGTGGCCACGCCATACCGGCGATTTTAGTATGTTTCGCATATATGCCGGCAAGGATAATAAACCGGCAGACTACGACAAAGACAACAAACCATACCAGACAGAACAGTATTTTGCCATTAATGTAGCCGGCTATAAAGAGGGTGATTTTACAATGGTATATGGCTTCCCCGGCACTACGATGGAGTACATACCATCGCAACAATTGAATCAGATATACAGCATATTGGATCCTATACGCATAGAAGCACGTACGCTGCGTTTGAATGCATGGACTAAAAACATGCAACAAAACCGCGATGTATTTCTAAAATACACATCAAAAAGAGCTGGCGTTGCCAATGGCTGGAAAAAATGGCAGGGCGAAGCAAGAGGGCTGCGCATTAATAATGTAATGCAGAAAAAACAGGATTATGAAAACAGTTTCCAGGGCTGGGCTACGCTAGATGATAAACTTCCGTATGCAGACAACCTGCTGGCAAACATCGCAGCAAAATCTATGGCTGTAAATGATGTACTAAAAGCAGAAGAGTATATTAAAGAAGCTGCATTAGGCATTGAAATAATACAACAGGCTGCTGTGTTGGATAAAATGCTGCAGACAATACGTGCAGGATATAAAGGCACTGCATTACAGGACACACTGAGTAAACTGGCAAAAGCAACAGCCGGGTATTATAAAAACTACGATGCTGCTACAGACAAAGATGTATTTGCAATATTGATGCCATTATACATGAAAAATGCGGGCAACTTCATCCCTAAAACTTTCAGTAATCAGTATAAAGAAAATGGCTCTGATTATACACAATGGAGTAATTATGTATTTACTTCTATAGCTTCCTCTAAAGATGCTATCACAGCCTTTGCTAGCAATGCAACAAGTGCAGACAGCAATAAAATAATAGGTGATGCTGCATGGCAATTATACAACGGTATTACACAATTAAGAAAAGAAAAAATAACCCCCATCCTTTCTCAATATAATGCAGATATGGCCTACATGAACAGGTTGTATATGAACGCACAAATGAAGCTGGACAGAAATAAAGCTTTCTTCCCAGATGCTAATCTAACACTACGCCTTACCTACGGACAGATTGCAGGCATTGACCCGGACGGACCGGCAGGTTATTCGCACCAAACAAATCTTGACGGTGCAATTGCTAAAGACAATCCAGCTGTAGAAGAATTTAAAGTACCTGAAAAACTAAAGGAGCTTTACAATAAGAAAAACTACGGAAACTGGGCAGTAAATGGAACAGTACCTGTGGCATTTATAGCCAACAACCATACTTCCGGCGGCAACTCGGGCAGCCCTGTGTTGAATGCAAGAGGCGAATTGATAGGCACAAACTTTGACAGAATATGGGAGGGCACAATGAGCGATTTATACTTTGACCCTAATCTTTGCAGAAATATCTCATTAGATATCAGATACACTCTTTTTGTAGTGGAAAAATTTGGCGATGCAGGATGGTTACTTAAAGAAATGAAAATCATTCGTAAATAGTCAGTCAACTGTCATAACAAGGTATTAAAGCAGTGCGCAATCAGATTGCACACTGCTTTTTACTTATATTTACAGCTTATCATATTTCATATGAAAAAAATAGGATTACCCATATTCGCAGGTGTTTACCTTTTAACATTTACAGCCTGTGCACAAACAAAAAAAACAAAAGCAGTACAATCTGGCACATCATATGCTAAGCTTGTAGAATGTGCTGAACAAACTACATTGCCCGGAAGGCCGGAAATGGAACCTACCACCACTAAACGCATTGTGTTGATATGGAAAAGCACTAACAAACCCGAAACTTTTGTATGGAGAGGTGAAGACGGATGGACTGAATGTACCATCAACAGAGTGCGTAAAAACAAGACGAACACAAAACCAAAGTATGAATTTGGTGAAAACTGGTATACTACTACAGATATCTCCCCTGATAAAATTAAAAAAGGCGATACGCTTGAGCTAATTCCTGTATATGGTGGCAAGACACCAATACCTGATGCTGTAACGCCACAAATGACAAACCGAATTTTTTTTACGACAAAATCAAAAACCTGGCTGTATGTACCGGTTAAATCTTGCATAAAACGACCGGATATTGCAATGCCTTAAAAAAGTATGATGAGGAGATTATTTTTTGCTGTAGGCACATTGTTTATTGCAAGCGGTGTACATGCACAGCCATGGGTAAAAGAACGGGGAACTAAACCCGCTAAGCTGGAAGAGATTGTAAAAGAAATGAAAAAAGATGCTGTTGAAAATAATCAGCAGAAGTCTTCAACAAAAAATGACAATCCTGAAGAAGGCAAAAGTTACCATTTTGACAGATGGAAATGGTATTGGGAACACCATGTGGATGCAGACGGATACTTGGTAGCACCTGCAACAAAATTAAATGAATGGTATAAACAAAAAAGTTCTTCTGCACAACTAAAGACAACTGCAAACAGATCTGCCTGGAGTTTTCAAGGCCCTGATAAATCTAATGGCGGGTATAGTGGTGTAGGGCGTATTAATGTTGTCGCTTTTCACCCTACTGACAGTAACACATTTATCATTGGCAGTGCAGGCGGCGGTATGTGGAGGACTACTGATGGTGGTATTAACTGGGCATCGCTGGGTGATAATTTCCCGGTTATGGGAGTATCTGATGTAGTGTATAACCCAGACAACCCCAACACTATATATCTTGCTACCGGAGATAGAGATGCAAACGACACTTATACTGTCGGGCTATTGAAAAGCACTAATGGCGGTATCTCTTGGGACACCACAGGACTTAAGTGGCAAATACAAGACTTCAGACAAATAACGAACGTCATTATCAATAAACTGGATACGAATTCCATAACCGTATCTACTACAGCAGGCATTTACAAATCAAATGATGGAGGGCAAACTTTTACACAAACACTATCAGGATTTTTCAAACAAATCACGTATCACCCAACGGATACTGCCATCATATATGCTGCAGGCAGGTCTACAGGAACAAATCAGGTTTTCAGATCTACTGATGGTGGGTACACATGGTATCAGCAATCTAACTTCGGTGCAAACGCTCGCATAGCATTAGCAGTAAGCTCAGCAGATGTATCTGTTGTAAAAGTAGTAGTTGCAAATACTAACAATGGTTTAAGTGGCATTTACGGTTCTACAGATACCGGACAAACATTTACACTATTGTATGCACCATTAACAAATAGTACTTGCGATGGAAATATCCTCGCAAGTTCGCCAAGTGGCAAAGCTTGCGGAGGACAAGGATGGTACGACCTTACAATAACTATCAGCCCTACCAATACACAAAATGTAATAGTTGGCGGTGTTAATACATGGTACTCTATTGACGGAGGAAGTACATGGCAAATTGCCAATCAATGGAATAGTAATTTACCAGGCATAAAAGTAGTGCATGCAGATAAACACTACCATATATATCATCCGCTCAATCCAGATATGTTGTATGAATGTAATGATGGAGGTATCTATAAAACCAGCAACCCTCTCAGTTCATTATGGATAGATCTAACGAATGGTTTAGGCATTACACAGTTTTACAGAAATGCTGTATCCGACCTTGCACCTTTTGTATTAGGTGGCGCACAGGATAACGGATCTAAAAAATTACAAGGCACTACATACACAGATTTAACTGGCGGCGACGGTATGAACTGTGAAATGGACCCAACGGATAACAGGGTATTTTATACTTCAATTCAGTATGGAGATCTCCGCAGAACAGTAAATGGCGGCAGTAATTTTACTAACATCTCAGATAAGATTCCTGGCAATGTATCCGGTACTGGAGAATGGATTACCCCATTCATGCTTCATCCAAACAATAATAGTTCGATAGTAGCTGGATACAATAAAATTTATGTGTCTATGGATAGAGGAGACTCATGGACTGCTATATCCGGAACATTGGGTTCTAATACAAAACGGATTGCAATGTCTCCTGATAAGGATAATAATATATTTATAGTATTGGCAAGCAATGCAATCAGATATACAACAGATTTTGGTACTAACTGGAAAATAATAAACAATAAGCCTAGTGGCACAATTTCTGATATAGTTGCAGACCCTGACAACGGGAATAAAATATACATTACGTATAGTGGCTACGATACAGTGAAAGTAGCAACATATACAATTGATGGTAGTTGGCAAACAATGAACGAAAACCTGCCAAACATCCCAGTATATTGTATTACTATTGACAAAACTGATGGCACGCTATACATCGGCACCGACTTTGGTGTGTATTATCGCACTACAAGCATGACACAGTGGGAACCATATAATAATGGTCTGCCAAATATAGAAGTAACCGATCTTGGAATCAATTACACTACAAATGAAATATGGGCTTCTACCTATGGTCGTGGTATGTGGAAGTCTGCACGAGAAGGACACCCTGTTGGCATCACAGCTATAAGTCCGTATGCTGCAGATGTTATCAAAGTATTCCCAAACCCTAACAAAGGAAGCTTTACACTACAAACATCAAACAAAGCGTTGCTGAATAGCAATGTGGGTGTACAGATTGTAGATATGCAGGGACGAACGATATGGAAACAAAATATGAAAGTACCTGCTGATGGTAATATCAGTATAAATGCAGCATTGACTACAGGTACATATATGGTACAAGTACTGAAAGAGAATGTGATCTTTTCAAAAGCAAAAATGGTTACTTATCAGTAATCGGTTATCACTATACTTTATAATCATAAAGGGACGCAATTGCGTCCCTTTATGATTATGCTTCAACTAGTTCTTTAGCATTATCAATGGCTGCTTTGCTTGGCTGCTCGCCGCCTATCATACGAGCTATGGCATCTACTCTTTCAGGTTGCGTAAGTAATTTTAATTGTGTTTTTATTCTACCATCTCTCCCTTCTTCTTTAAACACATAAAAGTGAGAAGTGCCCTTGGCTGCAACCTGTGGCTGGTGTGTGATGCAAATTATTTGGTGATGTGCAGCCAGTTTGCGCAGCAATATCCCCACTTGCCTTGCAGCCTCACCGGATATACCTGTATCTACTTCGTCAAATATCAATGTAGGCAATTGCATTGCTGCAGCCGTCAATGATTTTATACAAAGCATTATCCTGCTCATCTCACCACCTGATGCTGCTTTTTGTACGGGTAGAAATTGTCCGCTTTTGTTGGCATCCAGCAAGAAGGATATATCATCTACACCATGCAATGCAGGCGCCTCAAACGTCTTCATCTGTATATCAATTCGGGCATTGGGCATACCGACCAAAGCCAGCAGTTCATTTATCTGTGCAATAAACGCAGGCATTGCTTTTGCGCGCTTGGCAGATAATGCTTCCCCACTCTTTTGCAATTGTGCAAACAAGATTTGCTGTTCTTTCTCCAATGCAGCAATCTTATCAGTCAATGCGCTATTATCGTCCATTGCGTGTTGCAATGTATTTTGCAATGCCAGTAATGCATTAGTATCCTGCAAGCCATGTTTTTTCAATAGCTTATAACCAATATCTACGCGCTCTTGCAGCTTGCTTACCAGTACTTCATCCAACGACACTTTGTCTTGCAGTGCAGAAAGCTCTGCTGCTATATCTTTCAACTCCAGCCATACAGAGTTCATACGCTCTTGAAGTGGTGTTGCCGCTGCAAACACATCAGCTATAGATTGTAAAGACTGTGTTGCCCTTTTTGCTTCATTAACCATGGGCTGCTCACCATCTTCAAGCGATGCCTGTGCAGTTTTCAGCGTATTGATTATTTTCTCTGCATGCAGTAATTGTTTCAACTGCTTCTCTGCATCTTCTATTTCATTTTCTTTAAAATCTGCTTCTGTAAGCTCTTGGAGCAAGAAACTGTTATAATCTGCTTCTTTTTGCCATTGCGACTGTTGTTGCTGCAACTCTGCAAGGCTACCGGATAGTTTTCTGTATTCTTTGTACTGAATATTATATGCTTCTCTGTCCTGTACAGATTGTGCAATAGCATCTATTACATCCAACTGAAAACTATCATCTTCCAATGCCAGGTGGCCAAACTGTTGTTGCAGATCTACCAGCATAGAAGTGAGCTTCGTGAGCACAGGCAATGTAACAGGCGTGTCATTTACAAAAGCTCTTGATTTGCCCGCCGCACTTATCTCTCTGCGTATGATGGCCACAGATTCAAAATCTATATCTTCCTGTTCCAGCAACTGCTTGAATGCTTTATTATCTGCCACATCAAAATGTGCTTCTGCTACACATTTCTCGTCTTTATTTATCAGTACAGACGTATCTGCACGCGCACCAAGTATGAGTGATAGCGCACCCAATATGATACTTTTACCAGCACCTGTCTCTCCCGTTATGGTATTGAGATGTGCATCCGGCTTCACTTCCAGATTATCTATAATGGCGTAATTTCTTATAACAAGCTTCTGTAACATATAACTGTGCAGTAGAACAAAAATAAATAACCCCCTGTTGTCGGCAGTATATTATTTTTGCACGATGGCAAAATTCTTTTTGAGGAAAAAAGCAGGCGACCGTGTCATAAACGGCCACCCATGGATTTTCGGCAATGAACTTGGCGATAGTGAAGGTACTTACGAACCAGGGGATATTGTAGATGTATTTTCTTACAATGGTTCTTTTGTGGGCAAGGGCTACATAAACCCTGCTTCGCAGATACGTATACGCCTTGTATCAAGAGATAAGGAAGAAGTAATTGATGAGCAGTTTTTCCATAAGCGCATCGCAGAAGCATGGGCATACAGGCAAAGTATAGGCTATGTAGAAAATTGCAGATTGATATTTGGTGAGGCCGATCAACTGCCTGCACTTATCATTGATAAGTTCAACGACTACTTTGTAATACAAACATTGGCACTGGGTATAGACAAGTGGAAACCAGCTATAGTAAAGGCTTTGGAGACCATCTTCAAACCAAAAGGCATCTATGAACGAAACGATGTACCTGTACGTGAACTGGAAGGATTGCCACAACAAAAAGGTTTTTTGTCTGCTCCGTTCGATACCAACATCATCCTGAATGAAAATGGATTGAAATTTCATGTAGATATCGTAAACGGACAAAAAACAGGCTACTTTCTCGACCAACAGGATAATCGCCGTGCGGTGCAGCATATAGTAAAAGATGCCGACGTGCTGGAAGCATTCTGTTACACAGGTACATTCTCTATGCACGCGGCGCATTATGGTGCAAAGTCTGTACTGGGTCTGGATATTTCTGAAAATGCTGTAAACACCGCACGCCGCAATGCAGAGCTGAATGGGTTTCAGGATAAGTGCAAGTTTGAAGCGGTGAATGCATTCGACGTATTGAAACAATGGGTAAAAGAAGGTAAGCGATATGACGTTGTAATGCTTGACCCTCCTGCATTTACAAAGAGCCGCGAAAACATTCAGAAAGCCATTACAGGTTATAAAGAAATAAACCTGCGTGGTATGAAACTGACTAAACCTGGCGGTTTCCTTGTTACAGCATCTTGTACCAATTTGGTACCACCGGATATGTTCCTGAAAACAATCGAAATGGCAGCCAAAGATGCTAAAAGGAAAATACGTCAGGTGACATGGCAGACACAAGCATCAGACCACCCGATACTTTGGCATGTACCAACTACACAATACCTGAAATTCCTGATAGTACAAGTACTATAAAAAGAACTCAATTACAGATATAAAAAACTAAAGGCTACCATATGGTAGCCTTTAACATTGTATATACTTACTAAATAAAATATTACAGTTGGTTGTAGATGTAAGCATCTGCAGCGCGAGCTATACCGAAATACTGGAATGATTTCTTGCGATAGCCTTTTTTGAAGTATGCATCAGTGTTACCTTCTTCAGGTATAGTTACCCAATCGTGGTTTTTAGGAACATACCAACGATAGATAGTAACAGTGTTAGCACCACGACCTGTCAGTGCGTAGAACTGAGAATGTTTGTTAGTATAACCCATTTTTATCATTTGGTCATCGCTGAATTCATCATCAGAGATGCTCGCATAATCTTTAGTGTCAGGATTGTACCAGCTGTTAACAGCTACGCGACCAGGACCCGGGTTGCGATAAGCTACAAACATCAAAGTTTTTTCTTTCCAGCCCCAGTTCAGCATTTGGCCGTCCTGATATTCTCCTTCAGCAACTGTAACATAGTTCTGATCGTTCGGATTGTACCAACGATATACCCTAACCAGTTCATCGTTTTGAGCAGAAACAGTATTAGTAGCAAAAACCGATGCCAACACAGTTGTAATGAGGATGAAGGTTTTTTTCATAATTAGTCGCTTTTTTTTCTAAATCGTTTCCAAAATACATAAAAATTTTCTTGCCTTGCAATAGGTAGGGACAATTTTTTTTTAATCAGGCGTTTATGGCATTTATTTCCTTGCTCAAATGCAGCATTTGGCGTAGTTTTGGTGCCCTTTAGGTGTCAGGCTGTCAGTTTTCAAAAACTGCACAGCTTTTGATACTTATTGTTTTTTAACCCCGGATGGCTCAAAGAGATATTTCGGAATCATAATTAATAACAGAACGTAAAAATGATTGGTTTCCTTTCCAAACTGTTTGGCGGCAGCAAGTCTGACAAAGACGTAAAACGTGTACAACCGATTGTAGCCGAGATTAACAGGATATACAATGAACTGCAATCCCTGTCGCATGATGAACTGCGTAATAAAACTTATGAGTTCCGCGCACAAATCCGCGAGTACCTGAAAGATATTGATGCACAGATAGCTGAACAAAAGGCTGCGAGTGAACAATATGCCGAAACAGACCTGCACGAACGCGAGGCAGTTTACAATGAAGTAGATAAACTGATAAAAAAACGCGACCAGCAGATAGAAGAAATTCTGGAAAAACTGGCACCACAGGCTTTTGCAGTAGTAAAAGAAGCTGCCCGCAGGCTGAAAGAAAATCCGGTTATCGTATCGAAAGCTACGGAACTTGATAAAGAACTGGCGCTTGAAAAAGACTATATACGTATAGAAGGCGATATGTGCCACTTCAGCAACTCATGGCAGGCTGCAGGTAATACTGTAACATGGAACATGGTGCATTATGATGTGCAGCTGATAGGTGGTCTTACGCTACATGAAGGTAAAATTGCCGAAATGGCTACGGGTGAGGGTAAAACACTTGTATCTACCCTACCTGCATACCTGAATGCACTACCGGGCGAAGGTGTACATATTGTAACAGTGAATGATTATCTGGCTCGTCGTGACCAGGAATGGAACGGTCCACTGTTCGAATTCCTTGGCCTGACTGTTGATTGTATAGATAAACACCAACCAAACTCGCCTATGCGCCGCAAAGCGTATATGGCAGACATCACGTATGGTACCAACAACGAATTTGGTTTTGACTACCTGCGCGATAACATGGTGCATCATCCTGATGAGAAAGTGCAGCGCAAGCATCACTATGCCATGGTGGATGAGGTGGATAGCGTATTGGTGGATGATGCACGTACACCACTTATCATATCAGGCCCTGTGCCGCGTGGCGATGAGCAACAGTTCCACGTACTGAAGCCTCGCATTGAAAAACTGATTGAAGCACAAAAACGTGTAATCAACAATAGCATTACAGAAGCTAAAAAACTGATAGCTGAGGGTAAAGCGGACAAAGACAACGGGGGTCTCCACTTGTATCGTGCATACAGGGGCTTGCCAAAGAGCACTGCCCTCATCAAATTCCTGAGCGAAGAAGGCAACAAGCAAATACTGCAAAAAGCAGAAAACCACTTCATAGGAGAGCAAAAACGCAATATGCCTGTAGTGGATTCTGAACTATACTTCTATATAGAAGAAAAACAAAACAGCGTAGACCTAACAGAGAAAGGCCTTGCGCTCATCACTCAGTCAGGAGAAGACCCTAACTTCTTTATACTACCTGATATTGCTACAGGTCTTACAGCCATCGAAAACTTGGACGTATCTCCTGAAGAAAAAGCACAACGTAAAGACGCGCTGCTGCAGGAATATTCAATAAAAGCTGACCGCATCCATTCTATTCAGCAATTGCTGAAAGCATATACACTGTTTGAAAAAGACGTGGAGTATGTGGTAATGGATGGCAAAGTAAAAATCGTTGACGAACAAACAGGGCGTATTCTGGATGGCCGCCGCTACAGCGATGGTTTGCATCAGGCGATAGAAGCGAAAGAAAACGTAGAGGTAGAAGCCGCTACACAAACATTTGCAACTATCACACTGCAAAACTTCTTCCGTATGTACCACAAATTGGGTGGTATGACGGGTACTGCAGAAACAGAAGCAGGCGAACTTTGGGAAATCTACAAACTGGATGTGGTAGCTATTCCTACAAACGTTCCAATATCTCGCAAAGACCAACAAGATCTTGTTTACAAAACTAAACGCGAGAAGTATAAAGCTGTTATCGATGAGATAGAAGCACTACGTGGTGTGGGTCGTCCTGTACTGGTGGGTACTACATCTGTAGAGGTATCAGAATTGCTGAGCCGCATGCTACAGCAAAAGAAAATACCACACAACGTACTGAATGCGAAACAACACTCTAAAGAAGCGCAAGTAGTAGCAGAAGCAGGCTTGACAGGTGCTGTAACCATAGCTACCAACATGGCAGGCCGTGGTACGGATATCAAACTCGGACCAGGAGTGAAGGAAGCAGGTGGCCTTGCCATTATAGGTACAGAACGCCACGAAAGCCGCCGTGTAGACCGCCAGTTGCGTGGTCGCGCAGGCCGTCAGGGCGATCCGGGTACATCTCAATTCTTCGTTTCATTGGAAGATGATTTGATGCGCTTGTTCGGTTCTGAACGCATAGCATCGCTGATGGATAAAATGGGCCACAAAGATGGCGAAGTGCTGCAACACAGCATGATTACCAAGTCTATCGAACGTGCGCAGAAGAAAGTAGAAGAAAATAACTTTGGCATACGTAAGCGCCTGCTGGAGTATGATGACGTAATGAACTCTCAGCGCGACGTTATCTACAAACGCCGCAACCACGCTTTGTTTGGCGATCGTCTTGCTATAGACATCGACAATGCAATGTATGATGTATGCATAGATACTGCTACCAAGTTTGAAGAAAGCAGAGATTTTGAAGCCTTCAAGCTGGATGTTATGATGCACTTGGCAATGGAACCGCAAGGCATTACGGAAGATGAATTTGCAAAAGGCGATCTGAGTGCAATAGGCGATAAGCTGTACAATCAGGTAAAAGAATACTACACTCGCAAAACTGCTGCTATCAGCGAAAACATATTGCCTGCACTTACACAGATACTGAATGAAAACGGCGACCGTGTTGAAAACATCGTTATTCCGTTTACAGATGGTATTCGCGGTATACAGGTATATGCCAACCTGAAAGAAGCTGTTGCCACTAATGGCCGCAGTGTATACCAGACACTGGAAAAGAATATGACGCTGGCACTGATAGACGATGCGTGGAAAGACCACCTGCGTGCTATGGACGACCTGCGCAATTCTGTACAAATGGCATCGTACGAACAGAAAGACCCACTGTTGATTTACAAATTCGAAGCGTTCAACCTGTTTAAGCAAATGATGCTGGAAACAAACAAAACCATCACATCATTCCTGCTGCGCGCCGGCATACCAATGCAGGATGCACCGCCACAGGCTGTAGATGAGATTCCGCAGCATACAGACATGAGCGAGCTGCAGATGAACAAGGAAGATATAGACGAAGCAGGACAAGACTATGCCGCAGACGAACACGATGTATACAATGAAGACACCACAGTAAGGCGTACACCTGTACAGGCAGGACCTAAAATAGGCAGAAATGACCCTTGTCCTTGCGGTAGTGGTAAGAAATACAAAAGTTGTCATGGCAGGGGCTTACAATAGCCCTTGTATGACAATTGGGGATATGTGAATTTTTGTTTTTTAATAATTGCTTCCTACTTTATACTTTTGACGTAAGATGAAACGTAACTATACAAATATTATACTGGCTGCGGGTTTAATACTGGCTGCTGCCGTTATGCGCATTATTTCTGCTGAAATGTTCATACCTAACATCACGCCAATAGCGGCTGTAGGCCTGTTTGGCGGTGCTGTTATTGCCGATAAAAAATATGCTTACATACTGCCGTTGGCTGCTATGTTCCTGGCCGATTTATACTTTACCCTGTTTACAGGTATTAAAGGCTTTTATGGCTTAGATCAGTTCTTTGTATATGGTGGTATGGCGCTTACTACATTACTGGGCACTAAAATGGGCAACGTAACAGGTGTTAAAGTACTGGGTTATTCACTGATTGGGTCGTTCATATTCTTCGTAGTATCAAACTTGGGCTACTATTTGGCAGGTTGGAATGGTTATGCAATGAGTGGTCTTGCCAAAACGTTTATTGATGCAATACCTTTCTACAAAAATAGCCTTGCTACAGACCTTATAGGAAGTGTAGTTTTATTCGGCACTTATTTTCTGGCTAAGAAAGCTGTAAGCACACGGGTACAAAACGCATAATATCGTTTAAACTTATATAAAAACATCCCGCTTAGTGCGGGATGTTTTGTTTTTAACGCATATTCAAAAGACATTTGCGGTATGATACTTCATTCGCTGTACATAGATACTACCGAAAATAAAGGCCGTGGTGTATTTACGCTGGAGGCGATAGAAGCTGATACGATAATCGAAGTATCGCCTGTCATTATAATGAGTGCAGAAGAAAGAATACTACTCGATAAAACCCTGCTGCACGATTATATTTTCGAATGGAATCCCCCCGAAAACTCTAACCAATGTTGCATGGCACAGGGGTATGTTTCTGTGTACAATCACTCTTATACTTCTAACTGCGAGTACTTTATGAACTATGATGAGAAAATCATCATTATCAAAACAGTACGTGCTATTGCCGAAAGAGAAGAACTGACCATTAATTATAATGGGGACTGGGACAATGCCACACCCGTTTGGTTTGATGTGAAAGACTAACTTTAATTACAATCCTGATACTATGTGGAAAGAAGAAAACAATACGCTTTACAAACGCTTTCAATTCAAAGATTTCTCTGAAGCATTTGCCTTTATGACACGCGTTGCAATACTTGCCGAAAAGCATGACCATCACCCTAAATGGACGAATGTATGGAACACAGTAGAAATATGGCTGAACACACATGACGCAGGCAACATAGTTACCGATAAAGACCGTGCGTTGGCAACAGATATCGACAAACTAATCTAACCTGAAAACAGGATAGCGCATGTGTACAGGCTCATGATAAGGCGAGTTGTTGTAGATAAAATCTAACTGCGCCTCACCATCTTCTGCAAATTTTGCATCTGCAGCTTTTTTATCATTTAGCTTTTGTTGCAATACCTTGTCTGCCTGTAGCAATCTTGCACCTTCATCTTCAAATACATAATCGCTATAGTATTCTTTCTGTTGCAATATGGCATCGAAGAACCCCCAGGCAAAAAATGCATCAGGTGCTGTTGGTTCTAATACCTCTATCAGATAACGTGCAGATGGCTGATTGAGCGAAATGATATAATCTCCTTTGTACAGTTTCACAAACTGCTTCTCATATTTCACTTTTACTTTGCTGTGCAGATAATGCCCTTCGTATGCACGTGGAGATGTTTCGTAACCTGTTATCATATACACACCCAGTTGCATTGTTATGTCAGCCTGCACTTCCTGCATTTTTACATTGTTTACTTTCAGCCGCTCTACTACCCTGCTCCATCCTCTCGGCACATAGTATGCACTTGGCACAGTAACGGTCTGTGATGCCTTGTAATAATCGTAATAGGTGATTTGTTTAGTGTATGGTTTCTCTCTGTCGTAATACAATCTTGGCTTGCCCGATATATCACTTGGCTTAAAACCACTTTCATACCCTTTGAAGGTGATGGTAGAATGACTTGAAGAATCGGGCGTCCATGCAAGTGGTATGGCAGACTGTTTCAGGTATTCGGCTTTTTGCTTTGCTCTCATTTTTTGTATGTCTGCACCTGTTGTACCTGCTATTCTTATAAAGCTGTTCATCATTGTATAAGTAGCTTCTACACGTTGTTTAAATGGCTTCAACATGTGCGTTTCGCTGACGAATGAAAATGTATGATACAGTGCTGCAAAACCACTTGCAAAACGTGGTCCTTCATGAAATGCCAGCCAGCCACCTTCAGTTGTATGCCCCCAATGGTTTACATAAGGCACAAGGTCGTAGCCTTTCTTCTTCATTTCTCTGTACACGGCAGGTTCTAAGTTTTCTTTCAAGTATTTACCCATTACACCACCCAGTTTATCGTACTGTGTAGTAAGCAATGTCATTACGTGTTGATAATCTGCCCCATCGCTTACGTGGTTATCTATGAATATATCAGGGTCAAGACTGCGAAACAGTGACACAAGGCTTTGTGTTTCTTTTGCATCCATCTTCATGAAGTCTCTGTTCAAATCAAGATTTTGTGCACTACCACGAAACCCATATTCCTGTGGTCCGTTCTGGTTTGCTCTGCTATAGCTACCACGGTTCAGCATACCCCCAATATTAAAAACAGGAATTACTGCAAGCACAACATTATCGGGTACTTGTATTTTACCTTGTGCTGCATCGCGCAGCAGCAGCATACTTGCATCTATACCATCAGGCTCTCCGGGGTGTATGCCATTATTAATGAGAATAATTGTTTTCTTCTTTGCCTTCCATTCTGCAATATCAAAACCCGCATCTGCACTGTAGTAAACTACATGCAGCGGATAGTATGTATCCGTTTCACCCACCTCTGTCATTCGCAATGTTGCATACTGCTCATCCAGTTCGTGGTAATACTTTATCAGTTGCTGATAAGTAACTGACTGTGTGCCAACACTACGTTCAAACACAGTTTCAAAATCCTGTGCTTCGGCTGTTGCCAATAACAGTGAAAAACAAAAAAATAGCCATCCTTTCATAGATGGCTAAAGATAAAAATATTGACGCGTTAATCTTGTTTATTACGTGCTTTCCAACCCTTCCACATCTTGGTAGATGTTCGGGAGTTGTTCCACCATCCATTATCAGGCCAGTCGTAAGAGAATGGCATCATTATCAATGATACATTCAAGCCTGTTTTACCTCTCAGGTTGAAGTTATCTACACCAAACGGATTGTTTTCATGCCAGTTATCATTATCATCTATCAGCTTAAAATCTCCGAAGTTATAATTAACACGCAGTTTCCAGCAGATACCTGCAAAAATGCCCACTTCAAATCGCATATATGGGGTAAGTCCGAAAAACTTTTGAACGTTCGGATTTTTCTTACCCGTATCCTCCAACCTTGTCTTATTGTACATAGGCATAACACCACCGCCAAAATTAAAGCAGAAGCGCTGATTCTTTTCGCGCGCAGCGTCTGAGCCATATCTGAAACTGATACCTGTAGGCAATGCCATTTGTGTTGTAACAGCTCCATTGTTCCATTCAGGCTCTCTGTAAAATCCCTGACCTATACCTTTCCAATATGTCCACCCGTACATGAAATCCAAATCCCACGTTAATACAGTTGCTTTACCCATTCTCAACAAACGGGAATGTGTGCCAAGTGTTACACCAAGCCCACCTTTAGATGTTGACGGACCCTCATAATAAACACTCTTAAACTTTTCATCAATATAGCTTGTAAAATCTCCTTTGTAATAGGACGCCGCAGCAAATGACGAGATGCCCAACTGGAATTTATGAAGGCTGTAAGGGAGACGACTTTGTTTCACATAGCCTTGTTTTATGTAATCTTCCTTTGCATAAGATTTAATGCTTCCGGAAAAAGCAAAAACAAATAATAGCAGAAATACAGGTAGTCTGTTTATCATAGGTAGTTGATATTTGACACTAAAATGCAATAAATCATCATTATATACAAACAGTTAATAGTGATTTTTATGGAAATTGCTATTATTTGCTTCTGTAGAATATAGTTTGTCATTTGCCAACCGGAGATACTACATATAAAACCGATGAAGAACTGCTAAGCGCCTTCAGAAAAAGCGGAGACAATACGCTGATGGGGGTGCTGTTGCAACGTTACACAATGTTATTACTGGGTGTGGCCATGAAATACCTGAAGGATAAGACCGCAGCAGAGGACGCCGTACAGCATGTATTCATGAAAGCAATATCTCACTTGCCCAAGGACGATATTCAAAACTTTAAAGGATGGCTATATGTGCTGATGCGCAATTACTGTCTGCAACAGCTTAGAGACAAGCATTACCATACAGACGAGGCTATACTGTATAATGTATCTGCGACAGAAGACGATAAAGAAGACAGGGTATGGAAAGAGGCTACACTTGAAGCTATACAGGATGCTATACAGAAGCTGGAACCAGAACAAAAGCAGTGTATACAGCTTTTCTACATGCAGCAACAGAGCTATAAACAGATAATGGAACAGACAAAACTTACCTTTGAGCAGGTAAAAAGCTATATTCAGAATGGCAAACGCAACCTGAAACTGATACTGACGCAAAAGAAATAATGAACGGCAAGGACAACATATGGAACCGTAAAAGCGATAAGCTGACCGAAGATATGCTACAGGCATATTTTGACGGTAAGCTATCTGCCGAGCAGCAGCATGAGGTAGAAATGTGGTTGTCTGAAACCGGTATGGAAGCAGATGCGCTGGAAGGCTTGCAAACCATGCCTGCCAACGAAAGCCGTGATATAACCAACAAGCTGAACCGCGACCTGCAACAACAAATAAGAAAAAAACCACGCAGACGTAGCAAAGCAATAAAAGACAATTACTGGGCTTGGTTGGCAATAGTTGTCATTCTTTTATTGGCAATACTCGCCTATGTGATTATTCACATACAATCGGCCAGCTAAAGAGCTTGCTGCAAAATGAATATCTTCTAAAAATCTGTACCTTGCAGAGCAAGCCAAAAGGCTCGCATATCAAAATATTACTATGCAATTAGCTGGTAAAAAAATAGTGCTGGCAGTAACAGGCAGCATTGCAGCATACAAGACACCTCAACTGGTACGCCTGCTTGTAAAAGCAGGTGCAGAGGTACGTGTTATTACCACTACAGCGGCAGAAGCATTTGTCAGCCCGTTGGCACTGGCCACGGTATCAAAACATCCCGTATATAGCAATGTAGCCGATGGCAGTGCATGGAACAATCACGTAGAGTTAGGACGTTGGGCAGATGCCATGCTGATAGCCCCTTGCAGTGCAAACACACTTGCCAAAATGGCAAATGGTATGTGTGACAATCTTGTATGCGCCGTATATCTGTCTGCAATATGCCCCGTGTTTATTGCCCCTGCAATGGATGAAGATATGTGGCTGCACCAAAGCACAAAAAACAATCTCGAAAAAGTGCGCAGCTACGGCAACACCATAATACCCGTAGCACACGGCGAGCTTGCAAGCGGACTGATAGGCGAAGGCCGCATGGCAGAACCAGAAGAACTTGTTGCTTTTCTGACCGACTACTTTCAAAAAAAAAACAATAGTCCGCTAAAGGGTAAAAAAGCCCTTGTAACTGCGGGGCCTACATACGAACGCATAGACCCTGTACGTTTCATTGGTAATTTCTCTACCGGCAAAATGGGTATTGCCATCGCAGAAGCATTGGCAGATGCAGGCGCTATAGTAACGCTGGTACTGGGTCCTACTCATTTACATACCAATAAGGCAGGCATACATACCATCAGCGTAGAAAGTGCAGAGGAAATGTACAATGCCTGTACAACAGCTTTTTCAGATACGGATATTGCCGTACTATCAGCAGCAGTTGCAGATTATAAACCTGTAAATAAAGCCCCTGAAAAAATAAAAAAGCAGGGAGATACGTTAAATATACAATTGGTAAAGAACAAAGACATCCTGGCGACACTTGGTTCTGTAAAAAAAGCAAATCAGTTATTAGTAGGTTTTGCACTGGAAACGACCAACGAATTGCAGCATGCAATGGATAAGATGAACCGTAAAAATGCAGATATGATTGTGTTGAATTCGTTAAAAGATGCAGGGGCAGGCTTCGGGCATGATACAAATAAAGTAACTTTAATAGATAAACAAGGAACCCAACAGGAATTACCATTGCAAAGCAAACAAGCTGTGGCTGATGCAATTGTAACCCGTATAACAGAGCTGATACATGCAGAAAAAGCTGTTTAATATAATACTACTTTCATTGATTGCCATTAATAGTTTTGCGCAAGAGCTGAACTGTAAGGTAAAGGTGATGTATGACCGTATACAGGGCATAGACAAGCAGGTTTTCACTGGTATGGAACGTAACATTACAGAGTTTATGAATACTCGTAAATGGACAACAGACCAGTTTCAGATGAATGAACGGATAGAATGTAACATACTCATCAACCTGACATCCCAGATAGAGCAGGATGCTTTTGAGGCTACAATTAATATTCAGGCATCACGTCCTGTATTCAATACCAGCTACAATTCTTCTTTAGTCAATTTCATAGACAGGGAATTCAAGTTTCGCTTTAATCAGTTTACTCCACTGCAATTTGATGATAACCGCGTAGTAGGGAACGATCCTTTTGCATCCAACCTAACAGCTACGCTTGCATACTATGCATATCTTGTAATAGGATTGGACTATGACAGTTTTGCACCGAATGGTGGTACTGACTATTTCAAAAAAGCACAGAATATTATAAACAACGCACCTGAATCGGGCAAAGCAATAACAGGTTGGAAAGCTGTTGACGGAAATAAAAACCGCTACTGGATAATAGATCAGATACTGAACCCACGCTTCAAAGAAGGACTGGATAAGATGTCTACCACACCTTTAGAAAGTCGTAAGATTATTCTGGAGACATTGCCCCAATTGGTGCAACTGAACAGAGACAATCCAAGTTCAATACTGTTGCAATTTTTCTTTAGTGCAAAATCTGATGAGTTTGCCAGCCTCGTAGCGCAAGAAGAGCAAGGAGAAAAAACAAAGTATATATCTATGCTACAGCAGATAGATGTACCGAATATTCAAAAGTATAATAACATTAAGTAAACATGCGTTTACGAAAGTCCATCATTACCATATTGTGTTGCATTGCAGCTTCATGTACATCAAAGACTACCAGCGATGTTATATCTGCTGATAAAATGAAAAACATATTGACGGATATGCACTACGCCGATACGTATAGCTCTATGGTAAACGACACACTACATATGTCCGGATCCAAGAATATGGATTCTTTAGCTGTATTCTACAAATCGATATTGGAACACCACAAAGTGTCTGTTGAAGAATTCAACGAAAGCATTAAATGGTATAAAATGAATCCTGAAAAATTGGATTCTGTATATGCAGCTATAATACCCACCCTCAGCAAGATGGAAGCTACATACCCTAATAAATAAACTTAATGTAGTTCGCTCAGTGCTTTTGCCATACGCGTCATTGCTTCTTCCAGCTTATCCATACTTGTAGCAAAAGAAAGGCGTATGCAATTACTGTTGCCAAATGCCGCACCATTTACAGAACTGATATGCGCTTTGTGCAACAGATACATACTCAGGTCTTCATCTGTATTGATGGTCGTGGTACCGTCAGATTTACCAAAGAATTCGCTGATGTTCGGGAACGCATAGAATGCACCTTCCGGCATATTGATTTTCACACCCGGCATTTTCTGCAACTCACCAACAACAAAATCACGACGCTCTCTGAAAGATTTTGTCATGTTGAACGTAGGTGTTAAATCACCCGTCAATGCAGCTATAGATGCTCGTTGTGTTACTGAACTGGTTGCAGATGTAAACTGCCCCTGTAGCTTTTCGCAAGCCTGTACCAGATCTTTAGGTCCTGCCATATAACCAAGCCTCCAGCCCGTCATCGCAAAGCCCTTAGACATTCCGTTTACTATTACTACTCTATCTCTTAGTTCAGGGAACTGAGCTATACTTTCGTGCTTGCCTGTGTAATTGATATACTCATATATCTCATCGCTGATGATGGCAACATGCGGATGACGTTTGAATACTTCAGCCAATCCCTGTAGTTCTGTTTTTGAATAAACACTGCCTGTAGGATTGCAAGGTGAAGAGAATATGAAAAGTTTTGTATTCGGCGTTATGGCAGCTTCCAGCTTGTCAGGAGAAAGCTTGAAGTCTGTATCTATAAAACAGTCAATATACTTTACCAAACCTTCGCTCAAATGTACCAATGCGCTGTATGTAACCCAATATGGTGTAGGTATTAATACCTCATCTCCCGGGTTTATAAGACTTAGTATCGCATTTGCCAAAGATTGCTTAGCACCTGTTGAGACGATGATTTCATCTATCGCATATTCCAACCCATTATCACGCTTCAGCTTATCTGCTATCGCCTGCCTTAGTTCAGGATAGCCCACCACCGGTGTGTACTTGGTGTAGCCTTCTTCCATTGCTTTGGTTGCAGCTTCACAAATATGTGCAGGCGTTTTAAAATCCGGTTCGCCCAGGCTCAGGTCTATAACATCAGCACCCTGTGCCCTCAACTCTCGGCCAAGTTTGGCCATTTTAATAGTTTGAGGCTCAGATATACGGTTCAATCTTTGGGCTAATTGCATAAAATATCAATCTGTATCGTTGTTCGAAACAACAAATCTAAATAAGAATGCGATAAAAAACCTTTAAAATACTGCTTTATGACGCAGATGACATATGCGAGAACGCAGATGTAAAGAATGTAAGGTATAACGCAAGTAGTACTATAAGCCCTATAACAACAGATAAGAATATAATAGTTTTCTTATACGCATTGTTGATGGTCTTAACTTTGTGCAGTTCACTTACATTGTTAATAACGTTTTCGATACGCGAAAACGCGGTTTCACCTTTTACAACATAATCGTAAGCACCGTACTTCATGCTATCGATGGCTACATCAATTTTATCCTGACCGGAAAGCATGATAACCTGTGCCGAAGGTGCACGCTCTACAATCATTTTCAGAATATCCACACCGTTTTTGGCATTTGGCAGGTGTGCATTCAGGTGGTAATCCAACACGATAATTTCAGGATTCAACGATAGGTTGTTAACCGCCTCCTCGCCGTTATCAAATGTTTTGATAGTATATAAAAACCTTTCTGAAAGGTAATCTTTCAACATTTCGTTCTGGATAGGTTCGTCATCAACCAGAAACATGTAGCGAGTGTTTTCAGTAGCCATGAGCTAAATCATTCAATTTGTTAGTAAAATAGATAAAATATTCAGAAATAAAAAAGGATTAATATCAACCTTTATATATTTTCTGTCAGTTTTTATATGTTTCTCAGTTCTTCAAAAGCTTTCTCACATACCCTTTTCAGGTTTACAACCAATGTTGGCAACCTGTCGTAGTGTGCAGACTCTCCTGCAGTTTGTTCTATCAGGAAGATATGGCTTACATCCTCCTTTACACCCATATAAGACAATTGCGGCTTCATGGAGTGTGCAGCTATTTTCACTGCTGCGTAGTCTTTTGCCTGTAGCGATTGCTCTATCGTATTCAGCAGTTTAGGTCCATTTTCAAGAAACATGCCCACGTATTTGGCCATTTTTTCATCGTTACCACCTGCAAACTGTCTCAAAAACTGCATGTCTGTTATCTTATCGGGCAGCGACGGCATAGCAGGTTCTGCAACGATGGTGTTTTTAACGGTTGCAGCTCCCTGCACTGCAGGTTTTTGCCCTTCAAGCACAGCCGCCATTTTCAGCAACAATTCATCTACCTGAAACGGCTTAGAGACATAGGCATTCATCCCGGTATTGAAGTACTGCGCCACATCTTCTTGCAATACATTTGCCGTCATGGCAATGATCTTTACATCTTTTGTCGGTGCAGATAGTGTAGTCCTGATGGTGCGTGTTGCTGTTACACCATCCATCACCGGCATTTGTATATCCATAAGCACTATATCGTAATACTCTTCCTGTACTCTGTCTACGGCTTCTTGTCCGTTTATAGCTATATCTATGGTAATACCCGGCAATAATTCTTTCAATGTATCTTCTGCCACCATACGGTTAAACTCATTGTCTTCTACCAGCAGCAACTTCACATCATTCAGTTTCTTCATCGTCTGCTCGTCTACAGCTGAGGTCTTTTGCTCTACCACCTGTACATCCGACTGTGTAAGCGGTATGATGGCAAAGAATGTAGTACCCTTACCCAGTTCGCTGGTTACACCTATCTCACCTCCCATAAGCTCTACCAATTGCTTGGATATAGTAAGCCCCAAACCGGTACCGCCAAACTTGCGTGCTACGTCTGTTCCAGCCTGTGTAAAGCTTTCAAATATCTTGCTTACATAATCCGGAGAAATACCTATACCTGTATCTATCACCTCAAACTTCAGCCAGTATTTCTTTTCTGCCTTCTTTTGAATGGTAACACGTACCTCTATATATCCCTTCTCTGTAAACTTCAATGCATTACCTGCCAGGTTTATCAATACCTGATTGATGCGTGTAGGGTCACCAATCACTCTTACCGGTATACTCTCTTCTACGTTTACTTTGAATTGCAGCCCTTTTTCTTCTGCTTTAAACATCAGCATATCACGCACACTGTTCGTCACTTCGCGCAGCGAGAAGTCAGTTTGTTCAATAACAATTTTACCTGCTTCTATCTTAGACAGGTCAAGAATATCGTTAATGATTACAAGCAGATTATCTGCAGATTGCTGAATGGCTTTCAGGTATTTCATCTGCTCAGGCAGTGGGTTCTTGCTCATCAACAGGCTAGTCATACCTACTATAGCATTCATAGGGGTACGTATTTCATGGCTCATGTTTGCCATGAATTGTTGCTTTAGTTGTGCAGTTTGCTCTGCTACTTCTTTTTCTTTCTGTGCAAGCTCTACCTGCTGACGTGTTTGCAGGTTGCGTATTTTATTAAATGTTGTTTGCTTGAAGATTTCTTCCTTCATCTGCTCATATGTCTTCAGATGATAAAAGGCTTTGGGTATATCTCCCATCTTATCGTACAACTGTGCCAAGGCTTCATGTACGCTCATCACGTCGTGCTTACGATTGTATTCATCTGCCAACTCAAAAGCTGCATTCATGTGCTGCTGCGCCTGGCGGTAGTTGCCTTCATCCATCATCATCCTACCAATGTAGAACTGACAAATAATCTGTACTTCTACATTGCTCAACTCTTCCGATTCTTTCAATGCATCTACCAAATGTTTGCGTGCATTCACCAAATCATTCATCTTATAGTACACCTTGCCCAGCCCACTGATAGCCAATGCATGCATCATTGTATCCTGCTCACTCAGGCGAAGGTTTTCTTCAAAATACCTGAGCGCCTCCAGGTGTTGCTCTTGTTTGAAGTAGATATTGCCAAGTATATGATACAACGCATTGAGCCTGTGCAAGTCATTTGCTTTTTCAAATATCGGCAGGCAACGCAGTGCAAACTCAAGCGCGTTTTCGTAATCGTTCAGGTCGTATAATAGATAGGCAATGCTCGACAGATTTACCGACTGTGCTACCTCATCGCCTAGCTTTTCATTTATTTTCAATGCACCTTCAAAGTGGTTAAGTGCATCTGCAAGGTCTCCACGGTCTCGATAGATATAACCCAGATTGTTCAACACACGTGCCTGCAAAGGCTTATTGTTAATATCGCGCGATATCTTCAGCGCATCCTGCAGTATATCCACACCATCATCATACTCACCTTGCTGCCAGTAGCACCAGCCTTTCAGGTTCATACCACGACCTTTGCCAAGCCTGTAGCCTATGGCGTCTGCACGGTTGATGATTTCATTGGCCATATCCATTGCCTGCTCCACATCAAAATTCCTGACCTCTACAGCCATCTGTACATAGACGTCAATCTTTGCACGTTCATCTTTCAGTATGTCGTATTCCTTCTGTAACTCTTTATATCTTGGGGTATCCATATATCAATATCAATACATTAAAAATAAAGCACCTCCTGCCGCATTGCAAGAGGTGCCTCAATAATATAGTTAGTATAAAGATTTCTTAACCGTTCTTTTCCTGACGCGTATAGTCTGCATGTCCCGGATCTTCGTAGCTGGTATACACAGCACAACCGTGGCCTATCAGTGAAAGGCCCCAAGCAGCAACTATCCATGCCGGCCAAGGGTATACCCAAGTAGTAGCACCTTTATCATAAGTAAGCAGCATGATAGCAGATGCAACCGCAAATACAGCGAAATGCAGGAAGAATATTGATTTCTGACGGCCTGTTGGTTTTATTTTCTGAGGCATTGCTTCTGATAAATTAGAATGCAAATATAATAGCTAAACTTTAAAGTTAAAAGCAGTAAATCAGGGCAAATCAAACTGTTTAAGCAATTCTTCGTTTTGCTCCGCCGCCCTTGCCTCTACCTCGTACGGATTGTTATAATATCCGTGTTTAATATGATTCAGTAAATACTTGTACATAAACCCAACAAAACCATCCCTTTGGTATTGCAAAACATGCTGCAACTCATGCAACAGCCATTTTTTATTGCCAAGAAATGTTTGTTTAGACGACCCCCATAAATAGATATTACGCCCGAATACAATGGCAGCATTATCCGATTTCAGAAAACGAGATGCTACTCTTGCCTGCCACGCATTGTCTGAAATTGATATTTTAATTGGGCGTTTATCTTCCACAAAGCTGATATTAAAGCTAAAATGATGTATTTTAGTAGGCTATTAAGGACATAAGTAGTTAAAATTTAGTTATAAATGATAAGAAAATCATTGTTGTTGCTAGGGCTTGGTATTGTTACAATAAATGTAACAAATGCACAACCTTGGCTTGAAAATGTAAATGTAGAACAAACCAAGCTACACGACATTGTAAATGCTCACGAGGCTCAGAAAGCTGCTTCTGAAGAAGAGAAACGAGCTAATGGTGAACCTATAAAAGAAAACAAAGACTACCATTTTTATCGATGGAAGTGGCATGCAGAGTCCCACACAGACCAAAATGGATACATAGTGCCGTCTACTAGAAACTATGAAGAATGGAGAAAATTTTATGGTAATACTGCAAATAAAACTACTGCAGCAACTACAACTGCAAATTGGTCTTTTCAAGGGCCAACAACCAGTACAGGTGGCTACGCTGGCATCGGTCGTATCAACGCTATAGCATTTCACCCAACTGATGCTAACCAGCTTTGGGTAGCAAGTGCAGGCGGTGGAGCGTGGAGAACGTTGAACAATGGTGCAAGTTGGACATCTATGTCTCATATGTTGCCGGTATTGGGTGTTTCAGATATTGATATTCATCCCAACAATCCTAACATAATTTACATGTGTACCGGAGATAAAGACGCTAGTGATACCTACAGTATTGGTATCATGAAGTCATCTAATGGCGGCGCCAGTTGGGACACAACAGGTCTAAAATGGGCTGTAACACAAAGCAGACTTACAAATACATTGGTAATCAACAAACAAAACCCAAATGTGCTGACTGTTGCTACAAGCGATGGTATATACCAATCAACTAATGCGGGTACAACTTTTACTCGTGTTCAAAGCGGTAACTTTAAAGACATTGTTTACCACCCTACAGACTCAAACATTATGTATGCTGCAGGTTCTGCACTTTACTATCGTTCTGCAAATGGTGGTAAAACATGGACAAATCTGTCTTCAACTTTTTCAGGTCTGGGACGCATAGCTATTGCTGTTACACCTGCCAATGTTGCAATTGTAAAACTGGTAGTTAGCAATACGGCAAACGGGCTTGCAGGCATCTATAACTCTACAGATACCGGTAAAACTTTCACACGAATATACGCAGCATCGGGCAGCGGCTGTACCGGCAATCTGCTTGTTGGCAATATGAGTGGTAATGGCTGTGGCGGACAAGGATGGTACGACTTGTGTATTGCCATCAATCCTAATAATGCTAATGAAGTATTTGTGGGTGGTGTTAACACATGGCGCTCTACAAATGGGGGAACTAACTGGGCTATAGCTACGCAATGGTGGTCCCAATTACCCGGGGTAGCTACCGTACACGCCGATAAACATTTCTTAGGCTTTCATCCGTTAGTTGCAGGCAGACTGCTTGAAGGAAATGACGGTGGCATATATCGTACAGATAATACATCCAGCACTATATGGACAGATATGACCAATGGTATGGGCATTACCCAATTTTACCGCAACGCCGTTAGCCCCGACAAAAACTTTCAATTGGCTGGTGCACAAGACAATGGCACTAAAGGTTTACGCAATACAACATGGACAGATGAAAATGGCGGTGATGGCATGGATTGTCAGATAGATTTTTCGGACAGTACCATATATTACTGTGGTGTGCAAAATGGATCTATAACCAGAAAAACACTATCTGGAAGTGTCGAAATTTCAGATAATATACCTCCTGGCAGCGGTTTTATGTCAAATAAAGGTGCTTGGATAACTCCTTATATTGTTAACCCACATAATCCTAACCATATAATTGCCGGTTATAGACAAGTTTACGTATCTGCAGATAGAGGCAATAGTTGGATATCATTATCTGGCGATTCACTTAACAGATCAAGAAACATACATAAACTGGCAATGACGCCTGCGGATAATAAAACACTTTATGCTATTACAGCATTTTCCGGCAGCGATACAACCAAAGTTTATTATACATATGCATACAACACTTCAAGTGCAGTCACATTCAACACAATTGTAACGCCATACAAATCTACACCAACCGATATTAAGGTCGACCCTAAGAAAAAAGACAGGTTTTGGCTGACATTTGGTGGCTATGGTAGTCCGCAGGTAGTGCAATACGATGCTGGCATATGGACTTCTTTTAACACTGGTCTGCCAAACGTTCCTGTTCATTGTTTTGAAATAGATACTGCTACACACTTTAAGTATGTAGGAACTGACATTGGCGTTTACCACTGGGATACAACAACCAATCAATGGGAAGTATTTAATAATAGCAATGCTATGCCGAGCATTGAGGTAACAGACCTAGGTATCAACTACAAAAACAAAGAAATATGGGCTTCAACTTACGGTCGTGGTTTGTGGAAGAGTAAACTGCAAGTGTACCCTGTAATTCCTATTGATACAACAGATACCACAGATACAACTACTGTTATCAGTATTATACCATACTCAAACAAGAACTTATCAATATATCCTAATCCTAATAACGGTGTATTTGAGGTGAAGACTAATGTTGCTATGTATGCAAATTCGATGGCTACTATTCGCATATTAGACAGAAGCGGTCGTACAGTATGGCAAAATGAACAAAAACTAAATGCTAACGGTGTAACTTATGTAAGGGCAATTGGCTTACCGGTTGGTACTTATATCATAGATATAACAGCCGAGAAAGCTGTAATAGGCCGACAACGATTCCTGATAGAATAGGGAAAAAAGCATAACTGGAATAACAAAGCCCCGATAATATCGGGGCTTTAATTTTATCTCTATATCCTATGGCACTTATGCCAAAGTATTTATAGTTCGTTTTTGTGCAATTGCATATCTATCACTTTCTGAGCCAGTATGCCTGTTTTGCCTTCTTCTTCTGTCACCACCTCTACTTTTACTTTAGTGATGCCTTTTTTGTGAAAATCCAGCTTTTTAGCTGCGATACTAGCAAGGTCAATCAGGCGTTTGTTGCCTGCAGCCATACGGTCATTTACTTTTACATATACCACTTCCCCATTAGATATATTGGTAACCTTAACGTATGCGCCCAACTTTATTTTATTACTGGCAGCAGTAAACTTATCATTATCAAACACATCGCCTGTAGAGGTTTTACGCCCTTCAAACTTATCATGATAATAACTTGCCACACCTTTCTCGCTCTCAGAGATTTTCTTCTGAGCGTCCTGAGCTTGAAGCCCGGGCAGGGTGAACGTTAAAAATGTAAATAGTAACAACCGCCTCATACACATTATAAATTTATACAAATATAGGCAATTCCGCACGCCTATGCAAGCATATATTATTATTTATCGCTATTTCTCCTGTTAAACTTATGTTAACTGGTCTTTCCACTACGGTAACCATGTCCTTCACTACTCCTTGAAAATGAACGATTTGCAGGAAACCCACCACGTTCACGATCGCGTTGTTCCGCTTCTTCTATCCTTATCTTACGGCCTTTGTATTTCTTGGCTGAAAGCGTCTGAACGATGAACTCTGCAGCTGTGCCACTTACATTAAAGAAGCTGCTCAGGTCGCGAACTGTTATACGGTCAATCGTATTCGATTCCATATCTGTACTGTCTGTTATGAACTGCAACAGTTTTTCAGGCCCGCTGATGCCATCCTTCATACCAATATTGATAAACAGGCGCACACTGCTGCGGTTGCCGCGGCTGCGTTCTTTCTGCTCATAACCTGCATTCAGATCTTCAGCATCGTTGTATGTTTCAATTGTTTCCTTCAACTGCAACCAAACCAGACGGCGAATCAGCTCATCTTTATCCATATCCTCAAACTTCTCGTGGATGGTAGATTGGTAAATTTTTGCAAAATCCGACTCAGGTTGTGCTGTTTCAATTTGTTCCAGATAGTAGAAAAGTTTTTTACGAACTATCTCTGCTCCATCAGGAATATCACTTTTGTGGAAGCGTGTTTTAGATATACGTTCTACCTGGCGAATATTCGAAATCTCTTTAGGAGACACTATAGACATACAGATACCTGATTTACCCGCGCGTGCCGTACGGCCACTGCGGTGTGTGTATACTTCAGGATCATCAGGCAGTTCATAGTTAATAACGTGGGAAATGTCGTTAACATCTATACCGCGCGCTGCTACGTCTGTAGCTACAATGCACTGCAATGTTTTGTTTTTGAAACGCTCCATCACCTTGCTACGCATCTTCTGGTCCATATCACCATGCAGTGGGCTAACATGATAGCCCATCTTCATCAGCTTTTCAGATATATCCTGACAGTCTTGTTTGGTACGTGTAAATATGATACCATAAATACCCGGTGTAAAATCCAATAAACGACGCAGGGTTTCAAACCTGTTATGGTGGCTGGCTACATAGTATTGGTGATCTATATTTTCGTTAGTTACGTTTTCTTTTGCTACTGCAAATTCCTGCCATTTGCTCATAAAGCGTTTGGCAATATTGCGTACATCATTGTTCATCGTTGCAGAGAACAACCATGTGTATTGACGTGCAGGCGTATTTTTCAGGATAAACTCAATATCCTCACGGAAGCCCATGTTCAGCATTTCATCGGCTTCGTCAAGTACTACGTACTGTACTTGCTCCAGCGATATTGCCTTACGCTCCAGCAAATCAATAAGCCTGCCTGGTGTAGCCACAATTATCTGAGGGTTTGCTTTTACCTCACGAATTTGGCCGCCTATAGGCACGCCTCCGTACACAGCTGTGGTTTTAAGGCCACGCATATAGTACCCATATTTTTTAAATTCCTCTTGTATTTGCATACACAATTCTCGTGTAGGGCTCAATACAAGGGTTTGCACATGTTTCTGTGCAACGTCTGTGTGGTGCAGTAACGGCAGTCCGAACGCGGCAGTTTTACCTGTTCCGGTTTGCGCAAGAGCGATAATATCAGAAGGTTGAGATAGTAGCTGAGGGATAACTTTTTGTTGAATAGGAGTCGGCGTCTCAAAGCCCATGTCCGATACGGCACGAGTCAATTCCTCTCTTAATGAGAGGCTCGAAAATGAAATCATCTAATAAAGAACTTTTTATATAAGAAGCCGCAAAGATACAGCTAAATACTGACAATATTTAAAATATTTGATATTATCCCATTATTATCATTGATAATGAGTTAGTACTGAACGAACTATCTGCATATCGTTAACTAGTGTTAACAGACTATCACATCGCCATTACATCAAATATCTTTGCTTTATGCAAAAGAAACTCCGTTTGCTTGTTGGCACAGCCAGTGTATCTGTAGCGCTCATTATAGGGCTGCAGCTGTTCTGGCTCATATCGCTCTACAAAGAGGAGCGGCAACGTTTTATTACCGATGTAAGAAACGCCATTATGGAGTCTGTGGTAGTAGCCAATATGAATGTAATTGTATTGAATGAGCCTGATACATTCAACAAAGTTCTTACCAATACAGTCAGGCAAACGGTGCTATCAGGAGATAAAACACAACTAGAAAAACAACTTACCGAGCTTG
>JADHED010000742.1_pt1 | contig 34021 bp, 26 predicted proteins | sample 8952041 | NCBI WGS metagenome assembly JADHED01 (sample SAMN16124423, study PRJNA663239) | bioreactor sludge metagenome | isolation source: sludge (control) | place: India:Bengaluru | collected 2018-09-08
TCGGCCGTGGCGTTGCCCGCCCCCTCGTCAGCCGATGCGCGCTGCGGCCCGCCGCGCTGCGGCTCCGGGGGGAGGGGCTGGTTCAGCGCCTCGAACACCTCCGCGGACGGCCGGAAGCGCAGCGCCGCCACCGGCAGGCGCGTCACGTCGGCGCGGCGCGCGATCTCGAGCCGCACGGTGGCCGTCATGCCCGGCTTCAGCTTCAGCTGCGGGTTGGGCACGTCGATCACCGTGGCGTAGGTCACCACGTTCTGGGTCACCTTGGGCTGGAGGCGAACCTGCGCCACCGTGCCCGAGAACTCCTCGTTGGGGTAGGCGTCCACGCGGAAGCGCACCTGCTGGCCGGGCCGGATGCGGCCCACGTCCGACTCGTCCACGTCGGCGGCCACGCGCATCTTGGTGAGGTCGGCCGCAATCACGAACAGGGTGGGCGCCTGCATGCTGGCCGCCACCGTCTGGCCAACGTCCACGTTGCGCGAGATCACGATGCCGTCGATCGGCGCCTCGATCACGGTGTGCTGGAGGTTCACCATGCTCTGGTTGAGCGAGGCCTCGGCCTGCACCAGCTGCGCCTGCGAGGAGCGCAGCTGGGCCTGCGCCGAGCCGAGGGTCGCCTCCGCGTTCTCGAGCTCGAGGGCCGGCACCAGCCCCTGGGCCGACAGATCGCGCGCCCGCTTCGCCTTGGCCTGCGCGTCCTCGAGCGCCACGCGCTGCCGCTCGACGTCGGCCTGCGCGCGCACCAGGTTGGCGCGGCCCTGCGCCACCTGCGTCTCGAACAGCGACGGGTCGAGCCGGGCCACCACCTGGCCCTTGCGGACGATGGAGTTGAAGTCGGCGTCGAGCGATTGCACGGTGCCCGAGACCTGGGTGCCGACCTGCACGGTGGTGAGCGCCTCGAGGGTGCCCGTGGCGCCGACCACCTCGGCGACGTCCCCGCGCGTCACCGGCAACGTGGTCACCTCGGGGGCCGGGGTGCGGGTGCCGTAACGGTAGTAACCGGCCGCGGCCGCCGCGGCGGCCGCGAGGACGAGCAGAACGATGAGGACGCCTTTGCGCATCGGCGTGCCGACTCCAGGGGGGCGACTCGGCGGCGCGATCGTGGTCGCCGCGACCATGTTACTCCTGCGACACCTCGCACGTGGCGTGCTGGCTCGGGCGCTGCCCTCTTCGACGTGGGATACAGTAGGCACCGAGCCCGGGCCAGCCCATGATGTCGCCGCGGATCTTCTCCGCGTTCGTCCTCGGTCTCTGCGCGATCGCGGCCGCGCCGGCCGTCGCCCACCCCGGCGTGGGGATCGCGATGGACGGCCGAGGCAACGTCTTCTACACCGACCTGCAGCGGGTGTGGTGCATCGCGCCCGACGGCTCGAAGTCGGTGGTCGTGCCCGGCGTCCACACGCACGAACTGCACGTCGACGCGCGCGGCGTGCTCTTCGGCGAGCACCTCTGGTACGAGGGCGAGCGGACGGATCGCTGGGGCCACCGGGTCTGGGCGCGTGCCCTCGACGGGCGCATCACCGACGTCGTCGCCGCGCGCCGCGGGTTCCTGGCCGACCACGGCGACAGCCTCGTGCGCAACGCTGCCGGCGCGATGTTCTGGGTGGACCGCAAAGCCGGGCACGTGTTCAAGCGGCGTGCGCCCGACGGCACGGTGGCCGACGTTGGCCGCTGCAACGACTGCCGGGACGTGCGCTGGTTGACCGTCGGCCCCGACGACACGGTCTACTTCGCGGACCGGCACGCGTTGCGTGCGATGGCACCGGGTGGCCAGGCGCGCACGCTCGTTCCCTCGCTCGTCGGCGGGGGGCGCCAGCAGCCTGACCTGGACCGCCACGCCGTCATGGGCCTGTGGACCGACCGGGCCGGACACGTCTACGCCGCGGTGGCGGGCGAGGGCGTGGTGAAGCGGGTCGGCCAGGACGGCCGCATCGCGACCGTCTTCGAGTCGTCGCCGGGGTGGCGGCCGAGCGGCGGCCTGACGGCGCCCAACGGTGACTTGTGGGTCCTGGAGTTCAACCCCCTGAACGAGGTGAGGGTCACACGACTCTCGGCCGACGGGCGCCGCACGGTGTTCTGACGAGGCAGGGCAGCCATGGATCGAGACTCACGGCTCCGGCGGATCGCCAACGGTCGTACCGACCTCGCCTGGGATCACCTGGCCGGGGGCGGGTCCGCCGCGGCGCACACCGCCGACGGCGTCACCCTCCTCCAGTGGTGCGCCTACTTCGGCGATGTCACCGCAGTCCGGCTCCTGCTGTCACGCGGCGAGTCGCTCGCGTCGCTGGGCTCGAACCTCGGCCTGCACGGCGCCGCCTTCCATGGGCACTGGCGACTTTGTGAGTTCCTGCTGGAACAGGGTGCCGACGTCGACGCCACGGAGGGCGACACCGGGGAGACGCCCCTGCACGCGGCACTCTGCACGCCAAGGCGCCTCGCCCACGATCTCGTCGTCCGCGTGCTCCTGGCGCACGGGGCCGATCCCCGGCGTGCCACGAGGCCTGGCGTCGACACCGGGTGCTTCATGCGCGACTGCCGCACGAAGGGCGAGACGCCCCTGCATCGAGCGGCGGCGTTCGGGTCCGAGGAGACGATCGACCTGCTGCTCGACGCCGGGGCGGACACCGAGGCTCTCGACGCCCACGGCGACACGCCGCTCGCCTGGGCGAGTTGGCATGCGCGGCCGGACGCGATCCTGCGGCGCCTGTGCTACGGCCCGTTCCGCATTCGTCCGGACCGGCAGCCGATGCACGTGGTCTTGTTGGGCACCCCGCTGACGAGCGAGGCGCCGGACAGGCGCGGCGACGACGACGGCAGCGAGTGGGCCGGCGGAACCGGCGCCGACGACGACCCGGCGCGTCGCCGCGGCGAACCGGCCTGGTGCAGGCAGGCGATCCCGGTCCTTCACGTGTCGAGCTCGGTCTCGGCCCAGGACTTCTACTGCCGCCAGCTGGGGTTTCACCTGGAGTCGGCCAACCGCGCCGACGAGTCCCTGTCCGATCCCTGCTACATGGCCGTCGCTCGGGACGGCGCCACCCTGCACCTCTCCTCGTTTGCCGGCGACGCGGTCGCCGGTGGCGTCGCGTACGTGGTGGTGTCCGATGTCGACGCCCTGCACGACGAGTTCGTCGCGCGCGGGGTGCCGATCGACACCGGACCCGTGGACCAGACCTGGGGCACGCGCGAGATGTACGTGAAGGACGCCGATCGCAACAGCATCCGGTTCGTGCAGGAACGGCGCGCATCGCGATGAAGAGCGTGCGGCCGCGCGAACTTCGCGTAGTAGATCCGGCCGCGCCGCACGACCTCGTCCTTCAGCGGCCATGCCGCCGAGACCTCTGGGGCCTTCTGCACGTTGCGCGGCAACACCGCGTCACGTCGCCCGCACGCGGCGACGTAGAGCGAGGGGCCCGGCCGCCGCGAGTCGGCCAGGCACGCGGCGAAGCCGACGTCCCCGCCGAAGCGCTCGGCGTCGAGGACGGTCTCGACGCGGCGCGTGGCCTCGCGCCGCCAGTGGTGGTCACGGTGGTCCTCGACGTCGGGGGGGAACGGCTGGGCGGGTGTCATCGCGGGGCCCATTCTCGCCCACGATTGCGCCGCGCAGCCGCTCGCGCCGACGCGGCCGGTTCCGGCCCTATAATCGCGGGGTGGGCCGCCCCAAGCCGATTGCCCGGATGACCTACGCGGAGTATCTCGCGGCCGAGGCGCGCGCCGACGTCCGCCACGAGTACCTCGGGGGCGACGTCTGGGCCATGGCGGGGGGGACCATCGAGCACGGTGCGCTCACCATGGCCGCAGCCCGGGAGGTGGGGCTCGCCCTGCGCGGCAAGACGTGCCGGGCGTTCTCGTCCGACGTCCGCATCCGTATACCCGAAACCGACCTGGCGACCTACCCCGATCTCTCCGTCGTTTGCGGCCGGCTGGAAACAGCCCCCGACGACGGGCAGGCGATCACGAACCCGGCCCTGATCGTCGAGGTGCTGTCGGACTCGACCGAGGCGTACGACCGCGGCGCCAAGTGGGCTCACTACCGCCGCCTCGCCTCGCTTCGCGAGTACGTACTCGTCTCGCAGGGCGAGCCGCTCGTCGAGGTCTATCGCCGCACCGAGGGCGGCAGGTTCGAGCTCTTCGAAGCCCGCGCTGGCGAGACGTTCGACCTGGCGTCGATTGGCGCCACCATCGCGGTGGACGCCCTCTACGTCAACCCGCTGGAACAGCCGTCGGCCTGATCAGTGCTGGTGCGCGGCCGTGGCTTCGGCGTGCGCCCCGCCCGCGCCGTTGGCCGCCTTGTGCAGCGCTTCGACGTGGTGGACGTAGTCGACGTACGCGGCCACGAACCGGCGCCCCGCTTCCACGCTCTCGCCCGCGTGCGCCTTCGCGTCGCGCGCCCGCTCGAAGCGCTCGCGCACGCTCTGCGCGACGTGCGCGGTCACCTTCGCGAGCAGTGGGTCGGCCGTGCCGGCCTCCAGCGTCCCGTCCACGGCCGCCACCAGCGGCTCGACGTGGCCGGCCGGCTTCAGCCCGTCGAAGGGGGCGCCCTCGCCCGCCCGGTGGACGCGCACCACGGTCTCGAAGAACCAGGTGTCGGCCAGCGCCTGCGCCCCGGCGCCCAGCTGGCGCACCTGCAGCGCCCGGCCGAACGCCTCCTTCACCTCGGCCTCCCGATCGGGCATCACCCACGGCAGCACCGGCGTGACGTTCCCCGTCGCGAGCGCCTCGCGGGCGGCCTTCACCACGGGGCCGTCCAGCGCGTCGCAGTGCGCGCTGGCCCTCCCCGGCAGGACGATCACGATCGACACGAGCAGCATCGCGACGCGGACGACGGACTTCATCTCGAACTCCTCTCTCGCCGGCCCGCGGCCGGCTTGCGGTTGCGTGAGGCCATCATGCCCGCCACGCGTGGCGGTCGGGTATGACCGCAGTCATGCCACGGGCGGCCTGTCACCGCCCGTCCCCGCCGCCCGGTCCACGCGTCCGGGCCGCCGGGCGCACGGCGCCCGCGCCGCGCGCCGCCTCGCGATCGGTCCGGAGCCCGGCTGATCGCCTACAATCGTGGGACGCAGCCAGGCTCGCGGGGGCGGAAGGGACGGAGGCGCAGGTGCGCCCGCCAGGCGCCCGCCGGCTGCGCCCCATCGGGGGAGGAGAGACCGGACATGTTCAAGAAGCTCGCTGCCGATGCCCTCGGGCTCAGTGACATCGGCGTGGTGGTCGGCCCCGCCGACTACGACAAGGTGGATGCGGACGACTACCTCTTCCACGAGGACAAGGAGAAGATCTTCTTCCTCATCAAGTCGAAGAAGGACGAGTACTGCTTCACGAACCTCGCGCTGGTCCACGTGGACGGCGACTCGGCCGTCTCCACGAAGCGGTCGATCAAGCGCTACCCCTGGAGCAGCTCGCACGTGCGCGAGGTGGCGATCGAGACCGCCGGCACGGTGGACCTCGACGTCGAGCTCAAGTTCGTCGTGGACGACGTCAAGTTCAGCATCGACGTGCGGAAGAACTTCATCGAGCAGCTGAAGGACATCTACAAGGCGCTCACGTCGATCGGCCGCCAGCAGGAACGCGAGGCGCAGGCGCGGCAGCACGCCATCCACGCCGCCAACGTGCTCGGCTCCATGTACAAGCTGAATGGCGCGGAGCCCGAGGCGGTGTCGCGCCAGTACGTCGCGCTGCTCGACGCGCTGAACTGGGCCGTCCTCGACCGGCACACCACCAAGGACTTCGGCGCGATCTTCGAGAAGTACATCCACGCCTGATCGCCGCGCGCGCAGGCCGGCCGGCGGTGGCCGGGCCGGCCTGCCGCGGGCACCGACCGGCACCCGGGGTCGCGCGCCCCGGGCCCTCCGGCCCACGTTCGTTCTCCCGCCGGCGCTTCCTTGAACCGCGCGCGTGTCCTGGGGCACACTGCGCCCGGCCCCCCCGGGTCCGTGTCGTGACCAGACACTCACGCGCGCTGGCGCTGGCCGCCGCGCTCCTTCCCTGCCTTGTCGGCCACCTCGACGCCCAGCCGCTCCGCTCGGCCGCTCACGACCGCCTTCGCGCGCGCGCCGCGGACGCCGGGCGTGTCCGCGTCATCGTCGGGACGCCGACGGGAGGCCGGCTCGTGTCGGAGGCGCTGGCCGCCGACCTCGCGCAGCGCCGCGAACTGCAGGACCGGCTCGTCGTCGCGCAGGATCAGGTGACGGCGGCCGTGGCCGGTGCGGGCGGTGACCTCCGCGCACGCTTCCACTCAATCCCGTTCGCGGTGGCCGACGTGGACGCGGTCGCGCTCGAGCACTTGCTGGCCGCCCCAGACGTCCTCACCGTGCAGGAGGACCGCCTGCTCGACGCCCAGGTGGCGCAGAGCGTGCGGCTCGTCGGGGCGCCGACCGTGTGGTCGGACGGCATCAGCGGGCAGGGATGGACCGTCGCGGTCGTCGACACGGGCATCGACGGCGACCATCCGTGGCTGGCGGGGAAGATCGTGTCCGAGGCGTGCTACTCCACGCCGACCTCCTACTCGCAGTCCACCTGCCCCGGGGGGGCGCCGGCGTCCACGGCGCCGGGCGCGGGCCGGCCCTGTGGACAGGACGGCTGCGGCCACGGCACGCACGTCGCCGGCATCGCCGTCGGCGCCCGGGGACAGGAGGGCGTGGCCGGCGTGGCGCCGGATGCGAGCCTCATCGCGATCAACGTCTTCACGTTCTTCCCGGACAAGCAGCGAATCGCCGCGTTCGAGAGCGACGTGATTCGCGCACTGGAACGGGTCCTCGCCTTGCGGGGCGCGCATCGCATTGCCGCGGTCAACCTCAGCCTGGGCAGCGGCGAGTTCACCGGGGCCTGCGACGAGCAGGGGGCGGCGCTCGGCGCCGCCGTCGAGGCGCTGCGCGCGGCCGGCATCGCCGTCGTCGCCTCGGCCGGCAACGAGGGCTTGCGTGGAGCCATGTCGTACCCGGCGTGCCTCTCTTCGGTCGTCAGCGTCGGGGCAACCTGCGACACCGGCCCCGACGATGCCGGCTGCGCCACCGGGCTGGACGGGATCGCCAGTTACTCGAATGTCGCGCCCGGCACGTCGCTCGTGGCGCCGGGCAGTCACGTCACCTCGTCGGTCCCCGGCGGGGGCCTCGACACGTTCGACGGCACCTCGATGGCCGCGCCCCACGTGGCCGGCGCGTGGGCGCTGCTCAAGCAGCGGTGGCCCGCGATCACGGTGCCCGAAGCGCTCGCCACGTTCCGCGACCACGGGGTGATGGTCGACGACGTGCGCCACGGTGGCGCCGTCACCGGGCTGCGGCGCCTCGACCTCGGGTTCCTCGGCCGTGGCCCGTACACGTTGAGCGTCTCGCGCTGGGGCAACGGCGACGGGCGGGTCGCGAGCGACCCGGCGGGGATCGACTGCGGCGAGCGCTGCAGCGCCCAGTGGCCTGCCGGCGCCTCGGTCACGCTCACGGCGGTGCCGGCACCCGGGGCCGTGTTCGTGGGGTGGGGTGGGGGCTGCAGCGGCGCTGGCGCGTGCACGGTGGACCTCACGACGTCCAGGGTCGTGACGGCGGCCTTCGCCGCCATCGACAACACCGGGTCGCTCGGCGCGGCGCTCGATGCCCCGCACCTTCAGTGGCTCACCTGCTGCGACATCCGCTGGCAGCCAGAGGCGGTGGCCGGGGCGGTCGGCGGGGCGGCCGCCGTCAGCGGCCGGATCTCCCACAACCAGAGCACCTACCTCGAGGCCACGGTGCGGGGACCCGGGACACTGAGCTTCCGGTGGAAGGCCTCGACCGAGGCCGATCGGGATCTGTTCGAGTTCGGCCTCGCTCCGGACGTCTTCCGCTCCATCAGCGGCGAGACCGGGTGGCAGGAGTACACGATCCAGATCGACTTCGGCACCAGGTACCCGAAGTGGTCCTACAGGAAGGACGGCGCCGGCGACGCAGGCGCCGATCGCGTCTGGCTCGACCGGGTGCAGTGGGTTCCCGACAGGACGCCGCACCAGGTGAGCGTGTTCAAGGACGGCGTCGGATCGGGCGCCGTGGTGAGCGAGCCTCGCGGCATCGACTGCGGGCCCACCTGCAGCGCCACGTTCCAGGCAGGCACGGCGGTGTGGCTCGACGCCTACCCCGCCCCGGGGTCCGTGTTCGCGGGCTGGCGCGGGGCCAACTGCAACCACGCCGCCGCCTTCTGCTTCCTGCCCATCGACCGGAGCTACGAGGTGACCGCCACCTTCGACGCCATCACGCAGCCGCTGACCGTCACGACGGCGGGCGGGGGGGCGGGCCTGGTGAAGAGCCGCCCGGCAGGCATCGATTGCGGCGCCACCTGCCAGGGCGCCTTCGCCGAAGGCTCGCACGTCCAGCTCACGGCGGTGGCCGCGAGCGGATCGAGGTTCGTCGCCTGGGCCGGGGCGTGCGGCGGCACCGGAGCGTGCGAGGTGGAGATGGCGGCGGCGCGCGCGGTGACGGCCGTCTTCGACCTGGCCCCGGCGCACCCGCTCCGCCCGGGGCAGGCGATCGCGGTGTCGGGCACCGACGACAGCGCGCAGCACTTCTTCCTCGATGTTCCCGGTGGCGCCACCAACCTCGTGGTCGAGGTCGCCGGCGGCACGGGTGACGCGGACCTGCACGTCCGGAGGGGCGCGGAGCCCACCGCCGCCGTGCACGACTGCCGGCCGTTCACCCCGGCCAGTGACGAGCGCTGCGCGTTCCCGCAGCCCGCCCCCGGGCGCTGGCACGTGATGCTGCACGCCTACCGCGCGTTCACCGGGACGACCTTGCTCGCCTCCTACGACGTCCCGCATGGCACCCGCACGTTGTCGGTGTCCACGGTGGGCGGCGGCGCTGGTGTCGTCGTCAGCGAGCCGCCGGGCGTGTCGTGCGGCGACACGTGCAGCGCCCTGTTCGCCAAGGGCACGCTGGTGACGCTGCGCGCGTCGGCGGACACCGACTCGTCCTTCGTGGGCTGGAGCGGCGCCTGCACCGGCACCGGGCCCTGCGAGGTGACGCTCGAGGGCGCCGCGCACGTGACCGCGACCGTCCGCCGGCTGCAGCAGCCGGTCCGGGTCTTCGTGGGCGGGGCCGGCGACGGACGGGTCAAGAGCGCGCCGGCTGGCATCGAGTGCGGCGCGACGTGCGAGACGACGTTTCCGCTGGACGTGCCCGTCACCTTCACGGCGACACCGGGGGACGGCGCGAGCTTCACCGGGTGGGGTGGCGCCTGTGCCGGCACCGGCCCGTGCCAGTTCGTCACCGGGGAACCGATCCTCCTCACGGCGACCTTCACGCCGCTGACGCATCGCTTCCTCGCCGAGGGCGCGACGTCCCGGACCTTCGACACGCGCCTGGCGCTGCTCAATCCCGGATTCGTCGATGCCGAGGCGACGCTGCGCTTCCAGCGTGCGGGACATCCACCGGTGACCATGGAGGCGCGGGTGCCCGCCCGCGCGCGCCGGACCATCTGGCCGGCGCAGCAGCCGGGCATGGCCGACGCCGAGTTCTCCACGCGCGTCACCTCGACCGTGCCCCTCGTCGTGGACCGCACCATGACGTGGGCGGGCGGACGCGCGTACGGCGCGCACGCGGAGACCGCCGTCGCCTCGCCGGCCACCAATTGGTACCTCGCGGAGGGCGCCACGCACGGCGCCTTCAACCTGTTCTACCTGCTGCAGAATCCCAGTGCCGAGGTCGCCGCGGTGACCGTGTCCTTCGTCAGGTCCAACGGGGCCCCGGTGGTGAAGCACTACGAGTTGCCCCCGGAGTCGCGCACCACCATCTGGGTGGATTTCGTCAAGGCCGGCTATCCCCACCCCGACCTGAGCGACGCGGACGTCAGTGCCCTCATCACGTCGGTGAACGGGGTGCCGATCATCGTCGAGCGCGCGATGTACGCCGACGTGCCGGGGCAGGTCTACGGCGCGGGCCACGAGAGCGCGGGCATCACGACGCCAGCGACCGACTGGTTCCTGGCCGAGGGTGCCACCGGGCCGTACTTCGACCTGTTCGTCCTGATCTTCAACCCGCTGGACTACGACGCCACCCTCGAGGTCACCTACCTCCTCCCGAATGGCGGCAGCGTCGTCCGCCACCACACCGTCGGCAGGCGGGAGCGGCTCACGATCTGGGTGGACCACGAAGATCCCGCGCTGGCCGACACCGCCGTGTCGACGGTGGTCCGGAGCACCAACGGACAGCCGGTCGTCGTCGAACGGGCGATGTGGTGGCCGCAGGGGACGTGGCACGAAGCACACAACTCGCCGGGAGCAACGACCACCGGCACCGTGTGGGCGACGGCCGAAGGGGAGGTGGACGCCGCGCGCGGGATGGAGACCTACCTGCTGGTGGCCAACACGTCGGCCACGCCCGCCGCGGTGCGCGTGACGTTGCTGTTCGAGGACGGCACCGAGGCCGTCCGGGAGTTCGTCAGCGGAGAGATCCCGGGGCGCTCCCGGTTCAACGTCCCCGTCGGTCATTTCTTTCCGGAGGCCGACGGCCGGCGCTTCGGCGCCATCGTGGAGAGCGTCGGCGAGACGCCCGCCGCGATCGTCGTGGAGCAGGCCATCTACTGGAACGTGGACGGGGTGCGCTGGGCCGCCGGCACCAACGCGCTCGCCACCCGGCTTCGCTGAACCCGAATCGGTCGGGATGTCCGGGCGGGCACCCGCAGCTCGGGCCCCGGCCGCTACGTCGCCCCGGGACCAGCGCGGCCCCCGGCGCGTCTCAACGGAATCGATCCCGGCGCCCAGGCGCCGCCTCTCGACAGGGCTGCACACCATGCGCAAGACGATTCCCTGCGCCGCGAGCCTGGTGCTGCTCGCGGGCCTCACGCTTTCCGGCTCGACCCTCGTGTCCGACCGCAACGTCCCGGTGGAGCCGGGCGCACGCCGTGAGGTGGTCGCCGACGGCCTCGAACACCCGTGGGCGATGGCGTGGCTGCCAGACGGCGCGATGCTCGTCACCGAGCGCCCCGGCCGACTCCGCCTGGTCCGCGACGGCCGCGTGGACCCGACCCCGATTGCCGGCGTGCCCGCGGTGTTCGCCCAGAACCAGGGCGGCCTGCTCGACGTCGCCCTGCACCCGCGGTTCGCCGAGAACCGCCTCGTCTACCTCACCTACAGCCACGGCACGACGGAGGCCAACCGCACGCGGGTGGCGCGCGGGCGTCTCGTCGAGCACCGGTTGGAGGACGTCGAGGTGATCTTCGAGGTGGGCCAGGCCAAGCCCGGCGGCGCGCACTTCGGGTCGCGCCTCGCGTGGCTGCCCGACGGCACGCTGCTCGTCTCCATCGGGGACGGCGGCAATCCGCCCACGTCGCTCGACGGGCGGTTCATCCGCGAGAACGCCCAGGACCTGTCGAGCCACCTCGGCAAGATCGTGCGGCTGCGCGACGATGGCACGGTCCCGCCCGACAACCCGTTCGGCGGCCGGTCCGGCGTGGCGCCCGGTCTGTGGTCGATGGGGCACCGCAACATCCAGGGCCTCGCCGTGGACCGCGCGCGGGGCGCCGTCTGGGCCACCGAGCACGGGTCGCTCGGCGGCGACGAACTGAACCGCGTGTCGGCCGGGGCCAACGCGGGCTGGCCGGTGGTGAGCCGCACGCGCGACTACCGCACCGGGCAGCCGGTGTCGGCCGAGACGACCCGCCAGGGGATGCTCGACCCGGTGCTGCTGTGGGAGGTGTCGGTGGCCCCGTCCGGCCTCGCGGTGTACGACGGCGCGGCGTTCCCGCAGTGGCGCGGCGACCTGTTCTCGGGCTCGCTCGTCAGCCTCGACGTGCGTCGCCTCGACCTCGACGAGTCGGGCGCGATCCTCGGCGAGACCGCCCTGCGTGTGGGGCAGCGCGTCCGCGACGTGCGCCAGGGGCCCGACGGCTTCCTCTACGTGCTCACCGACGAGCGGGCCGGGCGCCTGCTGCGGTTCGTGCCGGACGCCGCTGGCCAGACCGCACCCGTGGCGATGCCCAACCGGACGTCGGAGGCGGCGCCGCGCCGCTGACCCCGCTACACCTTCACGCCGAGCATGCGCCGCGCGGCGGCCGAGACGAGCCCGAGCTTGCCGTAGCGCTCCTCGTAGATCTTCGCGTAGAGGGCGGGCAGCGTCTTCGGCGGGACGCGCGCCGAGGGGTTCCTCTTCAAGGCGAGCGCGCCCGTGGCGCACTCGCCGACGCACAGCGCGCAGCCGATGCAGCGGTCCCGGTCCACCACCGCATGGTCGGCGGGGGCCGCGATGGCGTCCATGGGGCAGCGTGGCACGCACGCGCCGCAGTTGGCGCACAGCGCGGCGTCGGCCTCCGCGTGGTAGTTCGTGCTGAAGTACTCCGCCGGCCGCGGCAACTGCCGCGCCGTCGTCAGCACCCCGCAGCAGCACCCGCAGCAGCAGCACACGAACAGCGGCGCCTGCGTGTTGCCGGGCTGCAGCACCAGCCCGTCACGATCGGCCTCGTCGAGCAGGGCCAGCATCGCCTCGCGCGAAATCGCGCGGGCCTCGCCGGCGTCCACGAGCCCCGCGGCCGCGGACCCGAACGTCAGGCACGTGTCCTCCCGGCGCGTCGTCGTGCACGGCTGGCCGACCAGCGACTTGCCCAGGCGGCAGATGCACGGCATCACGGCGAACGGTCCGGCGGTGTCGCGGACGTAGGCGCGGATGTCGTCGTAGGTGGCCACGTCGCGCTCGGGCACCAACCGCACGTTCACCGGCACCGTCCGCATCTGCGTGGTCTTCGTCGTGTGCAGGGCCCGCGCGAAGCCGGTGTCGAAGTACTCGAGCACGTCGCGCTCGAGCGCCGCGTCCAGCCGCGTCAGCTGCCGCTCGTAGATGCCGACGACGAAGGGGAGCTTGCCGTAGCGGGGCCGCCGCCGGCCCGTGCGGAGGATCAGGCCGCGGTCGGCCATCGAGGCCAGCGAGGCCTCGAGGGCCTCACGGGTGAGGCGGGCGCGGGCCCGGCGGTGGATGGTGGCCGGCGGTTCGGCCAGCGCGCTCAGCTGCAGGGCGAGCCACGCCTCGTCTGGCGTGAACAGCCGGCGCAGGATGCGGAGTTCGACGCCGGACGCCGTCGCAGGGAAGCCCACCGGCATCCGATCGAGGTGCTGCTGCAGTTGCCGGTAGACGTCCTGATCGGTCACGCCGGTTCCCCTTTCGCGAGGTGGACCACGGGCGGCCAGAGTGTAGCACCCGCCTGCCGGGTGGCCGGCCCGCGCGCGCCGCCGACCAGCCGTGGTAGAACTGCGGCATGAGCGCACACCAGGACCGCGTGGATCGCTGGCAGGCGGAGTTCCGCCGCGCCTACGACGAGGACGCGCGCAATGCGGCCAGGCAGACCTTCGACGAGTACTGGAACTGGGTGAAGGCCTTCATGGTGACCGGCGGCGCCGGCCAGCGCGGCTGGCTGGAGCAGGGCGAGGCCGTGCTCCGGCGGGTGACCCACGCCGCCACGGCCGCGGACCTGCGCGCGCGGGTGGAGGCCGTCGGCAAGCTGATCGCGGCCGAATGGGCGAAGGACTCGAAGCACCGGCGGATCCACTCGACCCTGCTGCAGGGATCGCCGAACCTCTTCGACTGGGGGCGCCGCCTGCAGCGCGCGGCCGACGAGGAGGCGGGCGACGGCGCCGCCATCGGCCGGGCCGTCGACGCGATCGAGCGCGAGGCGGAGCGCGCGCTCCGGCGCTGACCGGCGCGGGGCCGTGTCGCGTCAGCCCACGCGCGCGCCCCGCGCGCGGCGTTTGCGTGCCTCGTGCGCCGGTTCGCCCTCGCCCGCGGGCAGGCTCGCCAGCCGGTAGACGCCGCGCGACACCATCGTCGCGTAGCCCTCCGCCACCAGCGCCCGGTTGCCGAGGCCGGCGTCGGCACGCGACAGGCCCGTCACGCGCGCCAGTTCGCCCCGCAGCGTCTGGCCGGCACCGTCGAGGAAGCCCCGCGCCACCTCGCGCAGCGCGACCTCGCGGTCCATGCGCTTGCGCAGGGCGTCGGGGAAGCGCCCGGCGCTCAGCGTCCAGACGTAGGTGAACCAGGGGTGGTAGAGCACCTCGCTCGGCACCACCAGCATCGCCGCTTGCAACTCGTCGAGGCCGCGCGTGAACGCCGTGCGGTCGAGCACGCCCGACTCCTCGCGCAGGTCGGCGGAGGCCATCTCCCACTCCCGGCGCAGCACCTTCAGGATGGCACGCGCGTCCCGGCTCAGCCGGCGCGCCTCGTCGGCCCGCCGCACGCCCCACAGCGCGTTGAAGCAGGGCACCAGGCGCGGCGCCACGAAGAGCGTGCGGCCGCGCGCGAACTTCGCGTAGTAGACGCGGCCGCGACGCACGACCTCGTCCTTCAGCAGCCACGCAGCCGAGGCCTCGGGGTCCTTCTGCACGTGGCGCGGCATCACCGCGTCGCGCCGTCCGCACACCGCGACGTAGAGCGACGGGCCCGGGCGCCGCGAATCGGTCAGGCACGCGGCGAACCCGACGTCCTCGACGAACCGCTCGGCGTCGAGCACGGTCTCGACGCAGCGCGTCGCCTCGCGCCGCCACCGCCGGTCGCGGTGCTCCTCGATCGCCGCCGGGAGTGCGTTCACGGGTCGCCTGGCCGGGTGGCGCGCGCGTCCATCAGCGCCTCCTGAAGGTGCCCTCGTAGATGACCGGGCCCGTGGCCACCAGCACGGGGCCCGCGGGCCGGTTGTACTCGGTGAGCGGACCCTCGGGGTCCCGCGCGAAGCCGGCCGCCGCCAGCTCGGCGATCACCTCGGGCTCGGTGAGGAAGCACTGCGGCTCGCCGCTGAACTGGGTGAAGACGAAGGTCTCGCCCGGCACCGGCGTCGCGCCGTCGGGCAGCGTGTGGCGCGAGAAGGTGAAGAGGAACAGCCCGGCGCCCTTGCGCGCCACCCGCGCGGACTCCCGCACCGCCTCCCTGAACTCGCCGCTCGAGCGGGCCAGGTTCCAGACCCCGTGCGCGACGACCAGGTCCACGCTGCCGTCGGGCAGCGGCAGCGCGTCCATGCGCGCATGCGCGAGCCGCAGCGACGTGTCCGCGCCCTCGGCGGCCGCACGCGCCCGCGCCGCCACCAGCATCGGCGGCGCCGTGTCGAGGCCGATCACCTCGAGGCCGGCGCGCGCGATCGGGACGGCATTGCGCGCCGCGCCGCAGCCGATGTCGAGCACCCGCTCCACGGTCCGCCGTGACCGCTCCCGTTCGACCCACCGCACCAGCACCTCGTTGGCGAGGCCCCGGGCGAAGCCGTCCACCGTCTCCGCGCGGCTCCACGGCGAGGCGCCGCCAGCGCGCCGCCCGATCATCCCGTTCGCCATCCGTCCACTCCCGCCGCCCAGCGGCTCACTCGAGGTCGTACGCCCAGCCCGGCTGCCACGTGAACGGCGTGGCCATCGACCGGTGCAGGGGCACCCCGAGCAGGAGCAGGTCGAGCGCGTAGTGTGTCGCGCGATGGCCAAGCACGAGCACCCAGCCGCCCGGCCAGCTGGCCCGGAGCTCGTCCAGGCACGCGCCCACGCGCGCCGTGACCGCGCGGTAACTCTCTCCGCCCGGAAACGGGGCGTCGATCGCGGCCACGCGGCAGGTGTCGATCTCCCGCGCCGGACGCCGCGTCAGCGTGCCGTAGTCGCACTCGCGGAGGCGCGCGTCGCGCACGATGCGCACGCGGTCGCCGAAGGCGATCTCCGCCGTGCGCCACGCCCGCCGCAGGTCCGAGGTGAGCACCAGCGCGGGCGGGGCGCCGGCGTACCGCTGCCCGAGCTCGGCGGCTTGTGCCTCGCCCGCTGGTGACAGGTCCACGTCGAAGTGCCCCGAGGCGAGGCCCGCCTCGTTGTCGAGCGACGTGGCGTGGGTTTCGTAAACGAGCCGTCGCATGTGCGTTGGTGTCCCTCGGCCAGGGCGCCCGCGCTGGGGGCGCCGGGTCCCGCGGGGCGCCGGCGGGCGAGCCGCCGCGGAGCGCCGCGGCAGCGCGGCGCTATCATCTCGTGCGGCGCCGCCCCCCACGGGCGGCGTCCCGTCCTTCCACTTCAGAGGGCCATCATGCCACGTCCCGTCATCGTCGCGCTCGCCGTGCTGCTGTCGCTGCCGGCGCCCGCGTTCGCGCAGAAGCGCGCGTTCACCATCGAGGACCTCTACCGCGTGACGTCGGTGGGCGGCTTCGCCGTCTCGCCCGACGAGCGGTCGATGGTCTACGCCGTGGCCACGACCGACCTGCCCCGCGCCAGGCGCACCGCCAAGCTGTGGATGGCAGCCCCCGACGGCACCGGCGCGCGCCAAATCACCTTCGGCGACGGCAACGAGAGCGAGCCGTCGTTCTCGCCCGACGGCAAGTGGATCGGGTTCGTCAGCACCCGCGACGGCAGCGCGCAGTTCTACGTGCTCTCGACCGCCGGCGGCGAGGCCCGCAAGGTCACCAGCGTCTCCACCGGCGTCTCCTCGGTGGTGTGGGCGCCCGATTCCGCGTCGGTGGTGTTCGCGAGCGACGTCTACCCGGAGTGCGGCGCCGACGACGGGTGCAACAAGAAGATCGGCGATCGGTGGAGCGGGGGACCGCTGAAGGCCCACATGGCCGACGCGCTGCTCTACCGGCACTGGACCGAGTGGAAGGACGGCAAGCGCACCCACCTGCTGCGCGTGGACGTGGCGACGGGCGCCGTGCGCGACCTCACGCCGGGTGACGTGGACACGCCCGCGTTCTCGCTCGGCGGCCCTCCGCAGTTCGCCTTCTCGCCCGACGGGAAGGAACTCGTCGCCGAGTCCAAGCGCGTGAAGGACGAGGCGCTCTCCACCAACAACGACCTGTTCGTGATTCCCCTGGACGCCGCGGCGCCCGAGGCCGCGCCGAAGAACCTCACCGCCGCCACCGCCGCCTACGATGGCAGTCCGGAGTACTCGCCGGATGGCCGGTGGCTCGCGTACCGCGTGCAGGCGCAGCCGGGCTACGAGTCGGACCTCTTCCGCCTCGCGATCCTCGACCGGCAGACGGGCGCCACGCGCGTGGTCACCGAGGCGTTCCGCAACTGGATCGACGACTTCCAGTGGACGCCCGACTCGCGCGCCATCGTCTTCCTCGCGCAGGTGGAGGGCGTGACGCCGCTCCCTCGCATCGACGTGGCGACCTGCGACGTCACGAAGTTGCGGGAACACGCCTGTATCTATCACTTCGAGCTCGTGAACGGCGGCAAGGAGGCGATCTACGCCAGCCGCGCGGTGGGGCGTCCCGTCGAGATCTACCGGGCCCCGCTGGGCGGGGGCGCGCCGAAGGCGCTGACGACGCTGAACGACCGGTTCGTGGCCGAGGTGGACGTGCGGCCGGCCGAGGCGATGTGGGTGACGGCGCCCGACGGCGCCAGGGTCCACGTGTTCGTCGTGAAGCCGCACGGCTTCGACCCGTCGAAGAAGTACCCGCTGGTGCTGAACGTCCACGGCGGGCCGCAGCAGATGTGGGGCGACGCGTTCCGCGGCGACTGGCAGGTGTACCCCGGCGCCGGCTACGTCGTGGCGTTCCCGAACCCCCGCGGGTCCACCGGCTACGGCCAGGAGTTCACCGCGGCCATCTCGGGCGACTACGGCGGCAAGGTGTTCGACGACCTGATGGCCGTGACCGACGCGCTGGAGAAGCTGCCCTACGTGGACAAGGACCGCATGGCGGCGATGGGCTGGTCCTTCGGCGGCTACATGATGAACTGGTTCGCCGGGCAGACGACGCGCTTCAAGACGCTCGCGTCGATGATGGGGATGTTCGACAACCGGTCGTTCTACGGCGCCACCGAGGAACTGTGGTTCCCCGAGTGGGACCTGAAGGGCACGCCGTGGACCTCGCCGCTCTACGAGAAGTTCTCGCCCTCGGCCCACGTCACGAAGTTCAGGACGCCGATGCTGGTGATCACCGGCGAGCGCGACTACCGCGTGCCCTACACGCAGAGCCTCCAGTTGTTCACGGCGCTGCAGCGGCAGGGCATCCCCTCGCGCCTGATCGTGTTCCCCAACGCCGGGCACTGGCCGGGGTGGTACGAGATGGCGCTCTACTACACCGCGCACCTGGAGTGGTTCCAGAAGTACCTCGGCGGCGGTGGGCCGCCGTGGACGACCGAGGCCTTCCTGCGCAACGCCGTGTTCGACAAGGACACCGGCGAGCGGATCGCCGCGAAGCCCTGACGGCGGGCCACGGGCCCGGAGACCCGTGGCGCCGTGCCGAGTGTCCCGGACCGACCCGCGGTCGTCCGGCCGCGGGTCGGCGTCCGGCCGCCTACATCTCCATGTAGGGCATGGGAGGCACCAGGCCGTTGAGCCGGGCGTACACCGTGAGCGCGCCGCGGTGGTGCGCCGTGTGGTCCGTGATCGAACTGATGATGGCGATGCGCGGCAGCCCGCCCATGATCGGGCCCTCGGGCAGCGGCGCCAGCAGGTCGCCGTCGCTCAGCGCGCCCAGCTTCGCCTTCGCCTCGTCGACCGCCCGCTCGAACCACGCCCGCGCCTGGTCGAGCGACGTGTGGGCCGAGAGCACCTTCGCCATCGCCTCCCAGTCCGTGTCGAAGCCCTCCGGCCGGAAGGCCCCTTCCATGAACCAGTCGATGGTCTGCGCCACGTGCGCCACCTGCTGCGCGACGGTCATCATGCCCTCGGATGGGGCGAACGTGGAGTGGGCCTCGGTGAGGCCACGGGTGGACCGGTTGAAGTACTCGCGGACCGCGTCGAGTTCCGCAATCGCCTGCTGCGTGAGCGCCATGGGACGGCCTCCTGTGACGGGGAAAGGGTGAGGGTGGAGATTCGCTCTTTGTTCGCCGTGTTGTCAAGCACGAAGTGACGAACCGCCGGGCGGGGCCGCTCCCGGAGCGGGCGGGTGAACTTCCGCGGCGCCCCGTCACGCTGCCGGTGCATACTGCCACTCATCCCCCAAGGAGGGCCCATGCCCAACGGTCGATCTCGCCGGAGGCTGCTGGCCGCCGTGCTCCTCGCCACGGCGTGGCCAGCCGCGGCCACCACGGTCGTGCCGCCCAGTTTCGAGCACCTCGTGGACGCGGCCGCGCGCGTCGTCGTCGCCGAGGTCGTGCGCGTCGAGCCGCGTGCCGCGTTCGCCCCCGGCGGCCGCCGCGTCATCGTCACCGCGGTCACCTTCGCGCCCCGGCGCGTCGTCAAGGGCGAGGAGACGGGGCCGTTCGTGGTGGAGTTCCTCGGCGGTACCCTCGGCGACGAGACGATGGAGGTGGTGGGATCGCCGCGGTGGGTGGTGGGGGACCGCGACGTCCTGTTCCTCGGGGCGGGGCGGTCGCGCCTCAGCCCGCTCGTGGGGCTGATGCACGGGCGCGTTCGCGTGCGGCTGGACGCGGCCGGCGTGGAGACCGTGGCCACCTACGCGGGAGACCCGATCGCCGGCGTGGACGACCTCTGGCGCACGGAGCGCGCCGGCGGCCGTGGCGCCGCGCGCCCGATGACGCTGTCGGCCTTCGTGGCGGCCGTGGACGCGCGCGTCCGCGCCGTGGCGGCGCGGTGAGGGGGACGTCATGACCAGGCGCCTGTTCGCGACCGCCGCCCTCCTGGCCTGCGCCGTCACCGCCCACGGCTGGTACTACTCCGGCAGCACCTGGCCGAGCGGCCCGGTGGTGATGCACCTGCAGCTCGGCGCCGCCGGCAGCACCCTGCTCAACGGCTGCGCCGACTGGGGGTGTGCCGCCGAGGACCAGCTCGCCACGTGGAACTACTACCTCGATCGCGCCGAGTTCCGTGTCGTGCGCGACTCCACCGTGCCCAAGCGTGACGCCGACGGCGTGAACTCCGTGTTCTGGGACGACGAGGTCTACGGCGAGGCCTTCGACGCCGGCACGCTGGCGATCACCGTCCGCTGGTTCCGGGGCGGCACCACCACCAGCGCCGACGTCGTGTTCAACGAGGCGCTTCGCTGGAATGCCTACGAGGGGCCCTTGCGCCGCGCCACCGGCGGCGGCACGCTCCAGGACTTCGGCCGCGTCGCGCTGCACGAGTTCGGGCACGTGCTCGGCCTCGGGCATCCCGACGAGCACGGGCAGGCCGTCGACGCCGTGATGAACTCGCGCGTGAGCGACCGCGACACGCTCGCCTGGGACGACATCCAGGGCGCCTACACGCTCTACGGCGCCAACGTGGCCGGGGCGGCGGTGCCGTTCCCGCCCCGCAACGAGACCTTCGACTTCCGCGCGCAGCTCGAGGCGAAGTACCGCAACGCGCTCAGGCGGCCGCTCCTGCAGAGCTATGCCGACGTCGAGGGCTCGGTGGTCTGGACCTCCGAGTACCTGCGCTACCGGCTCAACGCGTGCGCGCACGGCCAGGCGACGGCTCGCGTCGGGCTGCAGATCGCGGGCCTTGGCGTGCAGCCGGTGTGCGGCGCGGGCTCGCTCGTGAACCTCACGTTCCCGCCGCGCAACGAGCCGTTGCAGTTCCGCGAGGAGCTCGAGGAGGTCTACCGCGACGTGCTCGGCCGGGGTGCCGTGCTCACCGCCGTGGACGTGGAGGGCGACGTCGTCTGGATCACGGAGTACCTGCGGTACCGGCTCAGCCGCTGCGGCCACGCGGCGGCCGTCGAGAAGGTGATGCTGCAGATCGACGGGCGGGGCGTGCAGCCGGGCTGCTGAGGCGGGTGCGATCACCGCCCCTGGCGGGCGGGGAGCTGGCTATAATTGGCCAGTCCACTCGCGCCGTTCGCCGCGCCGCCCACCAGTGCCCGCCCTCGCCGCCCTCCGTCGCCTTCGCACGCGTGTCCTGATCGGCCTCGTGTCCGGCGTGGCCGTGTCCACCGCCGCCGTCAGTGCCCAGGAGGGCCCCGGGCCCGCTCGTGGGGTGGAAACCGGCGCGACCACGCTCGAGGCCGTCGTCGCCGACGCCGCACCGCCGCCGGTGGCGCCCGAGGTCATCTCGCGCGACGAGGCCGGGCGCACGACGGTGCGCGCGACGCGCATCGACGGACCGCTCGCCGTCGATGGACGACTCGACGACGAGGTGTATCGCCGCGTCCGGTCGTTCGGCGACTTCGTGCAGCAGGAGCCCGTCGAGGGCGCGCCCGCCACGCAGCGCACCGAGGTCTGGCTGCTGTTCGACGACGAGCACCTCTACGTCTCGGCGCGGTGCTGGCAGGACGCCTCCGTCCGTCCGGTCGCCAACGAACTGCGGCGCGACGGCCAGACCGTGTTCGACAACGACAGCTTCGCCGTCGTGCTCGACACCTTTCGCGATCGCCGCAACGGCGTCACCTTCCAGACGAACCCGCTCGGCGTCATCGTCGATCAGCAGATGAGCGACGAGGGCGCGGGGATGAACCGCGACTGGAACGCCGTGTGGGAGGCGCGCGTCTCGCGCGATGCCGAGGGCTGGAGCGTCGAGATGGCGCTGCCGTTCAAGTCGCTGCGCTTCCCGCCGGGCCGCACGCAGGTGTGGGGCATCAACCTGCGGCGCAACATCCAGGCCCGCAGCGAGTACACCTACCTGGCGCCGATTCCCGCCTCGGCTGGCCGGCGCGGCCTGATGCGCGTGTCGCGCGCGGCCACGCTGGTGGGCCTCGAGATTGCGCGGCCCGTCCGCCAGCTCGAGGTGAAGCCCTACCTCACGTCGATGCTGAGCACCGATCGCGAGGCGCTGCCGCCCACGCGCGACGACCTCGACACGCGGGTCGGCCTCGACGTCAGGGCGGGCCTGGGCCACGGCCTGTCGGCCGACGTCACGCTCTTCACCGACTTCGCGCAGGTGGAAGAGGACGAGGCGCAGGTGAACCTCTCCCGCTTCAGCCTGTACCAGCCCGAGAAGCGCGAGTTCTTCCTGGAGGGGCAGGGGCTGTTCTCCTTTGGCGGCGTGCCGGCGGGGCGGCAGGGCGGCCCGGCGCCCATCGCGCCCGCGATCTTCTTCAGCCGGCGTGTCGGGCTCGCCGACGATGCCCCGGTGCAGATCCTCGCCGGGGCGCGGGTGACCGGGCGGCTCGGTCCCTGGTCGGTCGGCGCCATCCAGATCCGCCAGGACGCGAGCCCCGACACCGAGCTCGTCCTGCCCGTCACCGACTTCAGCGTGCTGCGCGTGCGGCGCGACCTCTTCGGGCGCAGCAGCGTCGGCGCGATCTACACGCGCCGCGCGCCCACGGAAGACGGCGTGCGCGTCAACCAGGTGGGCGGCGTGGACCTCCTGCTGGCGCCCACGCAGACGCTCACGGTCAACGCCTACCTCGCCCGTTCCGACACCCCTGGCCGGCGTGGCGACGACCTCAGTTACCGCGCGCGCCTCGACTACGCCTCCGACCGCTACGGCCTCGAGGCCGAGCACCTCGTCGTCGGCACGGACTTCGATCCCGACGTCGGGCTCCTGCGCCGCGAGGACTTCCAGCGCGACTTCCTCGAGGGGCGCGTGAGCCGCCGCCCGGCGGGCAGCCGCTGGCTGCGCCGGTGGACCCTGCAGGCGTCGGTCGACTACGTCACCGACAACGACCGCGTGCTCGAGAGCCGCGAGCAGGACGCGTCGGCGCGGTTCGAGTTCACCAACGGCGACAGCCTGCGCGTGGACGCGCAGCAGGCCTACGAAGTGCTCGACGAGGCGTTCGACCTCACCGACGAGCACACGGTGCCGGTCGGCGCCTATGGGTTCCGCCAGTGGAGCGCCAACTACGAGCTGGGGCCACGACACCGCGTCACCGGGAGCGTGGGGGCGACGACGGGGCGCTTCTACGACGGCACCCTGCGCGAGGCGCACTACCGGGGGCGGGTGGAAGTGAGCCCGGCCATGTCGCTCGAGCCCAACGTCGCGGTGAATCGCGTGGTGCGGCCGGGCACCGGCACGATCTGGATCAACGTCGCCGCCCTCCGGGCCAATTGGGCCCTGTCGCCGCGCGCCGTGGCCAGCACGCTGGTGCAGTACAGCTCGGGCAGCAGCAGCCTCACGGCGAGCGCGCGCCTGCGCTGGGAGTACCGGCCTGGCAGCGACGTGTTCCTCGTCTACTCGGAGGGACGCGACACGCTCGACGGCCGGACGCCCCTGCTGAACCGCAGCCTCGCGCTCAAGGTGTCCCGGCTGATCCGCTTCTGAGGCCGCCATGCGATCATGACGAGGTCCCGGCCGGGGGCGCCGTGCCCGCGGCGGCCGGCTCGGGACGAGGAGTCGTGCCGTGGCCCGCGTGCCCCAGAACATCGCCGCCTTCCTCCAGGGGCGCACGATCGCCGTGGCCGGCGTGTCGCGCGATCCCGGGCAGCCCGCCAACCACGTCTACCGCAAGCTCCGCGCGGCCGGTCACGACGTCATCGCCGTGAACCCCGCCGCGCCGGTGGCCGACGGCATCGCGACGGTCCCCGACCTCCGCTCGGCGGGCGTGCCGGTGGACGGCGTCGTCATCGCCACGCCGGCGGCGGCGGCCGCCGACGTGGTGCGCGAGTGCGCCGCGCTCGGCATCGGCCGCGTGTGGTTCCACCGCTCGCTGGGCCAGGGCAGCGTGTCCGACGATGCGGTGCGGCTGTGCCGCGAGCACGGCATCGACGCCATCGTCGGCGGGTGCCCGATGATGTACTGCGAGCCCGTGGACATCGTGCACCGCTGCATGCGGTGGGTGCTGCGCTCGCCCGGCGCGCGGTGAGGCGCGGGCCGGACCGCGCGAGGCCGGCCCCATCCATGCGATTCGTGCATGGCAGCGTATGACACATCGATGTTTTGCGATGGACGGGGTCCTTCGCTAGAATCTGGGCTCGACATCCGGAGCGGTCCGCCCTCCCCGCAGTGAAGGGCGAATCCGGCAACCTGGGACGGACAACCCAAGGTGCCAAGCGGTCGCCGCATGGGGCGGTGGCCGCGATGGGGTTGGGGCCGAGTGGCCTCGACAACGAAGTGTCCGACGGTTCACACCGTCCTCCGGGTGTCTTCTTCGAGGGGAGAAGACACCATGCACCTGCCTCGACGCCTCGGCACGCTCTCCGCGCCCCCGCCGCTCATCCAGCTCGCGCTCGATCCCGACAGCCCGCGCGGCCGGCGCCTGGGCGAGAACCACCACCTGTGGCGCAACGGCCGGCTCTGGTGGATCGCCTACACGCTGATCCACGACGGCTGGCGCCAGGAGCGCGTCCGCCACTCGCTCGGCACCGACAACGTCGCGGAGGCGCGGCTGCGGCGCGACCGCATCCTCGACCACTGGCGCCACGCCGGTGGCGCGCTGACGGCCCCGCGCCAATTCAGCACCTGCATCGATCCGGAAGAGGAGGCGGCGCCGCAGACGCTGTCCATCGCCTGCGACCGCTGAGCACGGGGGAGGGCGTGCGGCGGGATGCTCGCCGCGTCCTCCCTCGCGCGCGGGTTCCGCGCCAACGCCGACAGGCGGGAGCGTTGGCCTTCGCTTTCGCGCGAGGCGTCGGCCGACCGCCGTCGCCGTGCCGGAGGCGGTCAGCCGGCCCTCCCGCGGCACGCCCGGCTGGCCGCACGTCACGGCAGCGGCGTCGCCAGCAGGCTGGCGCCCGCCGCCCATCGCGTTCCGCCGCTGTCCGCGTAGGTCGCGGCCTCGACCACGAGGGGCGTGCCCGGGGGAGCCTCCACCACCACCCCGAAGCGCCGGCCGATGGCGACGGGCACGGCCCGCCGGACGTCCAGGGTGAACCGGCTGCCGGCCATGACGAGCGCGCGGTGTTCGACCGGGGGCCGATCCTCGAACGCGATCCGGAAGGTGACCTCGGCGTCCTGCGTGCCGGTGTTCGCCACCAGCACGTAGGTGTCGCCAGGGGCGGCGGCGTCGACCGCCCCTTCGGCCACCGCCCAGCGCGCCGCCGTGCGCGAGGCGGCGGCGCTCGCGTGGGCCTCGTACCAACTCGCCGGCGCCCCCGGCCACCACATCGCCCGCTCGACGACGATGGGCACGCCGTTCGTGCTGCGGACGACGGTGGAGACCGCCGTCGCGGCCAGGCGGGCGTCCTCGTGGTCCACCCACACCGTGCGGCGGCTCGCCGCCGGGACCGTCGCGGTCTTCGTCACGCGCGTCCCGTCGTCGCGCAGGTAGCGATACTCCACCTCGGCCGCGGCCGGCGACGGGTTGGCGACCAGGACGAACAGGTCGAACCACGGCCCGGTGGCGCCCTCCGCCAGCGTCCACTCCACGGCCGGCGCCGGCAGGCCCGCGCCGGCGTGGCCGGCGCCGTACGCCTGCCCGCCGCCGTCGCGGTACATCGCGCGCTCCACGACGAAGGGGCGCCCGTTCACCGACGAGAGGACGGCCGACACGTCGGTGGCCGCGAGCGCCGCGTCCTCGTAGTTGACCCACAACGTGCGGCGCGAGGTCGCGGCCACCTCGTAGCGCTTCACGACCGGGGGCAGCGGGGCGGGCCGCAGGTAGCGCACGTCGAGGACCACCGGTTCCGGCCCGGGGTTCTGCAGCAGGTAGAAGAGCTGGAAGCCGGAGTGCGTGGCGCCCTCGGCGAGCACCCACTCGGTGCCGGGCGCCTCCACGGCGTGCTCGGCGTGCGCCCCGTAGCCGCGCGCGGTGTCCCACCGCATGTCGCGCGACACGACCAGCGGCGCGTCGGCCTCCACCAGCGTCGAGAACTCCGCCGACCGCAGGCCCGGCCACCCCTTGGGATCGATCGACAGGCGGCGGCCGGGCGCCACGACGTGGGCCTGCGGCACTTCGGTGCCGTCGCTCCGCTGGAAGGTGACGACCGCGGTGGCGCGCGCGTCGCCGGGGTTCAGGAGGTTCACCGACACGTCGAAGAGCGCGTCGCTCGTCGCCCCTTCCGCCAGGTGATGCCGCACGAACCCGCGGGGATGGGTGCCGCGCGAGAACTCCGCGGCACTGAGGCGCCCGTCACCGTCCGGGTCGCCGCCGGGCCCGTCGTCGCCGGTGGCCGACGTGGCGTCGAGGCCGAAGCGGCGCTCCCACGCGTCGGGCAGCCCGTCGGCGTCCTGGTCGGGGACCGCGGCCTCGAGGCGGAGCACGCGCCCGCCGAAGTCCACGACGAACAGCTCGCCGAAGGCGTCCACCTCGATCGCGCTGACGTTGCCGAGCGCGGACGGCCCGCCGACCTCCGCCGTGTGGTCGCGCACGTCCCGCGCGGTGGCCTCGCCGGTGACCGGGTCGACGTCGAGGTGCAGCGAGAACAGGCGCCGCGCGACGAAGTCGGCGAAGAAGTAGCGGCCCACGTACGAGGGCGGCAGGGCGGTGCCCCGGTAGACGTAGCCGCCGGTGATCGACTGGCCGACCGAGCGCGGGTAGTCGTGGACGGGGTCGGTGAGCGGCACGTAGGCGGCCGGCGGGCTGGGCCCGGCGCCGCCCGCCACCGTTCCCTCGCGGAGGCGCCAGCCGTAGTTGCGCCCGCCGCGGCCCGCGGGCTCGTGGTTCACTTCCTCCCGCGCCGCCTGGCCGACGTCGGCGACCAGCAGCGCACCGGTGCCGCCGAGGCGGGGATCGTCGACGCTGAACTTCCACGGGTTGCGCAGGCCGAACGCCCAGATCTCGGGGCGCGCCGCGATCGGCGCGGCGCCCCCGGCGAACGGGTTGTCGTCGGGGATCCGCAGGCCGCCGGCGTCGCCGGGCGGCACGTGCACGTCGATGCGCACCATCTTGCCCAGCAGGGTGGAGGGGGACTGGGCGTTGTGCTGGGGATCGTCACCGCCGCCCCCGTCGCCCAGACCGATGTAGAGGAACCCGTCGGGCCCGAAGCGCAGCGTGCCGCCGTTGTGGTTGGCGAACGGCTGCCGGACGATGCGGAGGCCGTCGGTCCACTGCAGGTCGAGGCGCGTGGCGGGGTCCGCGCGCAGGCGATCGGCCGCCGACCGCGTGAATCGCGCAATCACCGTGTCGCCGTCGCGGTTGGTGAAGTTCACGAAGGCGTGGCCGCGCGTGCCGTAGTCGGCCGGCATGGCGAGGCCGAGCAGGCCCTGTTCGCCGCTGGCGGCCCCCACCTCGCCGGTGAGGTCCAGGAAGTCCGCCGGCTGCAGCGCGCCGTCGAGCAGCACGCGGATGCGTCCCCGCCGCTCCACGACGTACTGCACGCGCGGGTTCGACGGATCCTGGGTGAGGGCGAGCGGTTGCGACAGGCCCTGCGCCACGACACGCACGGCGAGGCCGGTGGCGGGCTGCGCCGCGGCGGGGGGGAGCATCGTCAGCAGGCACGCCAGCGCGGCCGGCAGGACACGGGCCGGGACCATCGGGCAACTCCAGTGGGTCTGCCGTCGTGCGGGGGAGCCTCGATTCTACAGGACGGGTAGACTGGAGGACGTCGCAAGATCCAAGACGCAAGGCGCAAGGCGCCAGACGCAAGGCGCGAGACATCCCATGGCCCAGACCTTTCCCATCGAGAAGCCCGACGCCGAATGGCGGGCGCAGCTGTCGCCCGAGGCGTATCACGTGCTGCGCGCGCACGGCACCGAGCGCGCCGGCACCAGTCCCCTGAACCGTGAGCATCGCGCGGGCACGTTCCACTGCGCCGGGTGCGGCGAGGCGCTGTTCGCTTCGGCGGCGAAGTACGAGAGCGGCACCGGCTGGCCGAGCTTCTGGCAGCCGATCGACGGCAGCGTCGGCACGTCGGTGGACCGCAAGTTCTTCATGGCGCGCACCGAGGTGCACTGCGCGCGCTGCGGCGGGCACCTCGGGCACGTCTTCGAGGACGGCCCCCCGCCGACCGGCCTGCGCTACTGCATGAACGGCGTGGCGATGCGCTTCGCGCCCGCGGACGCGTCCGATGGGCGTTAGTCCCGCCGGCACGGCGGGGCCGTCGAGGTGGCGATGACCGAGGCGGCCCGGCGCCCGTACGCGACGGAGGTGTCCGGCCCGGACGTGGACGCATCGGTCGGCTACGTCATGCGGCTCGGCCGGGCGTTGCACACGGCCGGCACCCCCGCGCCGCGGCTCGAGGAGGTGCTGCTCGACGCCTGCCACCGCCTGGGCCTGGAGGGCCAGTTCTTCACGACGCCCACGTCGATCTTCGCGGCGTTCGGGCCCGTGGAGCGCCAGCGCACGCACCTGATCCGCGTCGAGCCGGGCTCGGTGGACCTCGGCAAGCTCGCGGCCATCGACCGCGTGGCCCGCGACGTGCAGGCCGGGCGCCTCCGTCTCGCCGACGGCTCGGCGCGCGTGGACGCCGTGGCCGCGGCTGCCCACCCCTATCACTGGATCGTGCGGCTGCTGGCCTACGCGATGGCGTCCGCCGTGGGGTGTCGCTTCCTCGGCGGGGGGCTGGCCGAGGTACAGGCGGCGGGCCTCGCCGGGCTGTCCATCGGCCTGCTGTCGCTCGTCTTCAGCCGGTTCACGCTGCCCAGCTACCTGTTCGAGTTCGCGGCCGCGTTCCTGGGCTCGATGATCGTCTCGCTGCTCGTGGTGCAGGGCCAGGCGCTGGCGATTTCCACCGCCACGCTGGCCGGCCTCATCGGCGTGCTGCCGGGCCTGACGCTCACGCTGGCGATGACCGAACTCACCAGCCGGCACCTCGCGTCGGGCACCGCGCGGCTCAGCGGTGCGTTCGTCGTGTTCCTGGCGCTGATCGTCGGCGTCGCGCTGGCGGCGACGCTGGTGACGGCCGTGCACGGTCCGCTGCGCTCGGTGGCCGTCGTGCGGCTGCCGCCGTGGACGCTGTACGTGGCGGTGGGGCTCGCGCCGCTCGTCTTCTCGCTGTTGCTCGGCGCGCGGGTGCGCGACCTGCCCTGGATCTACGCGGCGTCGCTCGTCGGCTACTTCGGCATGCAGGCGGGCCAGCGGACGCTCGGGCCGGAGCTCGGCGCGGCCGTCGGCAGCCTGGCCGTCGGCGTGGTGGCCAACGTCTACGACCGCCTGCGCTTCGGCCCGCAGGCCGTCGTCTTCACGCCAGGCGTGTTGCTGCTCGTGCCGGGGAGCCTCGGCTTCCGGTCGATGACGGCCCTGCTCGACGCCCAGACCGTGGCGGGCATCGACACCGCGTTCACCATGGTGCTCACGGCGGTGGCGCTGGCCGCCGGGCTCCTCGTCGCCAACGTCGTGGTGCCGCTGCGACGCGCCCGGCGCGACTGAGCGCGCGCGTCGTTTCTCGCGGGGACGGGCCGGCCGGCGCGCGACGGTTGCGGCTGGTCGTTCCGGCCGCCTCCATCCGTTGACACCCTTTCTTCGCTCCCCGTACCATTGACGTCCATTGCCCCGGTCACGTTGAGCGACGCCATGTCCCGGCCTCCCCGCACGGGCGCGCCCCTCCTGGTGTGCCTCGCCTTCGCGTTCGTCCTCCTCGTCCCCGGGCCCGGCGTCGCGCAGCCCGTGCTGACGGTGGCCGATGGCGGGCCCGTGCTGGTGCGCGCGACGCGGTTCACGGCCGTGGCCGGCGTCGTCCTGCGCCATGGCGACGTCCTCGAGGTGCCGGCCGGGGGGATGGCGCAGGTGGAGTTCGACGACACGTCGGCCGTGGCGCTCGGCCCGGGCGCCCGCGCCCTGCTCATGCCCGGCCAGGGGCCGCCGCAGGTGTTCGTCCTCGCGGGGCCGGTGAAGCTGGCCGCCCGGGGGGGCTCCAGGGTCCGGCTGGCCACGCCGCACGCGTCGGTGCTCGTGGGCGACGGGGCGGTCGTGGCGCAGGTGGACGCCGGCGCCTCGTCGCTGTTCGCCGAGACCGGGGCCGTGACCATCGACGCCGGCGGGGCGGGCACGGCGCTCGCCGCCGGCGGCTTCGCCACGGTGCGCCCGCGCCGCGCCCCGGACCTCGCGCCGCGCCCGCCGCCGCCGTTCGTCGCCGCGCTGCCGGCCGCGTTCCTCGACGCCCTGCCGTCGCGGCGGGGCCGATTCACGGGACGTCCCGCGGTGCCGATGTCTTCACGGGAGTTCACGTACGCGGAGGTGGAAGCGTGGCTCACCAGCGTCCCGGCGGTCCGGCGCGTGCTGGTGGCGCAGTGGCGGGCGCGGGCGCAGGACCCGGCGTTCCGCCGATCGTTGATCGCGAACATGAAGCGGCACCCGGAATGGGAGCGCGTCGTGGCGCCGGCCGAGGGCCCGGCGCCCGAGGTGCCGGAGGCCGTCCTGTGGTGAGGCCCGAGCGGCAGGCTCCGTCAACCGCCCCACGCGTGCGAGCGAGAGAGCGATGAAGCTGATCGTCAAGTTCAACCTGGTGTTCCTCGCGGTGTTCCTCGTCGGGCTCGGCGTCGCGGGGGCGATCTCGTACAACCTGCTGCAGCGCAACGCGCGGGAGGAGATCCTCCAGCACGCCCGCATCATGATGGAGGCCGCCCTCGCGCAGCGCGCGTACACCAACACGCAGGTGGCCCCGCTGCTCGAGACGCAGATGCGCTACAAGTTCCTGCCGCAGAGCGTGCCGGCCTACTCGGCCACCGAGATGTTCAACAAGCTGCGGGCCACCTTCACCGACTACAGCTACAAGGAGGCGACGCTCAACCCCACCAACCCGCGCGACCGCGCCACCGACTGGGAAGCCGACATCGTCCACCAGTTCCGCAACGGGCAGGCCACCACCGAGGTGATCGGCGAGCGTGACACGCCCACCGGGCGCGCCCTCTACCTGGCCCGCCCGATCCAGATCAAGGACCAGGCCTGCCTGCGGTGCCACTCCACCGTGGACGCCGCGCCGCAGACGATGATCGACTACTACGGCACGGCGAACGGCTTCGGCTGGCAGCTCAACGAGGTCGTCGGCGCGCAGGTCGTGTCCATTCCCACCGCCGTGCCGGTCGCCCGCGCCAACCAGGCCTTCCGCGTGTTCATGCTGTCGCTCACCGGCGTGTTCGTGCTCATCTTCATCGCCCTCAACCTGATGCTCGCCTCCATCGTCATCAAGCCCGTGACGCAGCTGGCCGCCCTCGCCGACCAGGTGAGCCTCGGCAACCTCGACGTGGCCGGCTTCCCGGCGACGGGCAACGACGAGATCGGCGCGCTCGCCGCCGCCTTCGGCCGCATGCACAAGAGCCTGGCCAAGGCCATGTCGATGCTCGAGTCGTAGGGCGCCCCGCCGCGACGGCCGTCCGCTTCCGCCACGCCCATGGAACTGCCCGAACGCTTCGGCAAGTACGCCGTGACCGGCGTCATCGGCAAGGGCGCCATGGGCGTGGTCTACAAGGCCTTCGACCCGCTGATCGAGCGCGTGGTCGCCCTGAAGACGATCCACCGCAACCTCGTCGGCGACGAGGGGGTGCACGCGGTCGAGCGGTTCCGCCGCGAGGCGCGCGCCGCCGGCCGGCTCTCCCACCCCGGCATCGTCGCCGTGTTCGACTACGGGGAAGAAGGCGACCTCGCCTTCATCGCGATGGAGTTCGTCCAGGGCCACGACCTGGCCGACTACTTCAAGCGGGGCGTGCGCTTCGACGCCCGCGACGCGGTGAGCATCGTCCTGCAGCTGCTCGACGCGCTCGGGCACGCCCACAAGCAGGGCGTCGTCCACCGCGACGTGAAGCCGTCGAACATCCTCATCATGCCCAACGGCCGCGTGAAGGTGGCCGACTTCGGCATCGCCCGCATCGACGTGTCGGAGCTCACCCAGGCCGGCATGACCGTCGGCACGCCCAGCTACATGGCGCCCGAGCAGTACCTCGGGCACCAGGTGGACGGCCGCGCCGACCTCTTCGCGGCCGGCGTCCTGCTCTACCAGTTGCTCACCGGCGTGAAGCCGTTCCAGGGGCCGCCGCACCTGCTGGCCTACAAGGTGTGCCACGAGGCCGCGCCGCGGCCCTCCACGGTGAGCCCACAGGTGTCGCACGCCTTCGACGACCTGCTCGACCGCGCGCTCGCCAAGAAGCCGGACGATCGTTTCCAGACCGCGCGCGAGTTCCGCGATGCGCTGCTCGCCGCCTACGCGGGGCCCGTGGCCGACGAGGTGTCGGGCGACACGCTCATTCTCGACCCGCCGGTGGCGCGGGCCGTGCAGGTGGAGGCGGCGCCGGCGGTTGGCCCGGGACGCCCCGGCACCTCGCCCTCCGGCGGCACGCCCGTGCCCGAGGGATGGGACGCGGCGGTGCTCGAGCGCGCCCAGCGCCTGCTGGCGCCCCACGTGGGACCGCTCGCCCGCGTGCTGGTGCGCAAGGCGGCCGCCGCCACGCGGGACGCCGACGAGTTCCACCGCCGGCTCGCCGAGGAGATCGAGCAACCGGCCGACCGCCGACGCTTCCTGGAGCAGTGCGCCGGGGCGGCACCTGCGCCCGCCACGGTGGCGGGGACGAGCCGCGGCTCGGGCGGGGGAGCGGTGCCGGGCGGCGGGGCGATCACGCCCGAGATGGTGGAGGCGGCCACGCGCCAGCTGGCTCCGTGGCTCGGTCCCATCGCCCGGATCGTGGCCAGGCGCACCGCCCCGCAGGCGGCCTCGGCCGAGCAGTACTACCTGCTGCTCGCCGAGCAGCTCACCGACGCCGCGGACCGTCGCGCGTTCCTGAAGGCCGTCGGGCTGTCGTAGGCCCGGCGCGACGGCGGGCGTCGGGCTGCGGGACTAGCCGCCGATCATCTTCGCCGCCAGTTCCCTGACGAGTTTCGCCGCGACGACGGCGGTCGTGCCCTGGATGTCCCGGGCCGGGTGGTACTCCACGACGTCGCCGGCGACGACGGGCCGGTCGATCCAGCCCAGCACGTCGAGCACGTCGCGGACGGACATGCCGCCAGGCTCCTGGTGGGCCACGCCGGGGACGAAGGCGGGGTCCATCGCGTCGAGGTCGAGGCTCACGTACACCGGTCCCTGCAGCTGAGGGGGCGCCCACCGGCGGTGGTGCCGCATCTCGTGGCTCGTCACGCCGAACCGCGCGGCCTGTTCGCGCTGGTGCGCGGTGAACGTGCGGATGCCGTACTGCGTGAGCGAGCGCGCGTAGCCCGCCTCGAGGATGCGCGCGAACGGCGAGGCGTGCGACAGCCGGTTGCCGTCGAGTTCGTCGTAGAGGTCCGGGTGCGCGTCCACGTGGACGATGTCCACCGGGCCGTGGACGTCGTGCAGGCCCGCCACCACCGGGTAGGTCACCGAGTGGTCACCCCCGATGAACAGCGGGTGCCGGCCGAGGCGGAACGCTTCGGCGGCCACGCGGCGGATGTCGTCGAACTCGTCGTCGCCCTCGAGCCCCAGCGCGCCGAGGTAGCGCACCAGCGAACGATCCGAGACGTCCACGCCGTTCTCCGCGAACGGGTTGCCTTCGTCGCGCAGGACCGCGGCGGCCACCCGCGCCGGCGCGTCGGGCGAGGCGCGCAGGTAGCTCGAGTTCCGGCTGGTGGGCAGGCCGATCACCACCACGCGGGCCGTGCTCGCGCGCAGGCGTTCCAGGGCGGTGTCGATGTCGAGGCGCTCGAACTTCGTCCAGGCCATGGCGCGATAGCCTACCGTAAAATGGGGTCGGGTCTGCTTTCGGTGGCGACGCCGGGTCACGCCTCGGACCCCACCCCATTCTTCCGACGCGCCTCATTCGGCGAACGGGACCCCCACGTGCACCCAGCAACTGACCGCGCGCGACCGCTTCTGCGCCGGCGAGAACGACCACTGCCGGACGGCCTCCACGGCGGCACGGTCGTAGGCGGCGGCGCCGCGGGCGCTCCGCACGACGCGGACGTCGGCGGCGCGCCCCGCCGGCGACACCAGCACGCGCACCACGACGACGTCGGCCGTGGTGGCGGTGTCCGGACGCCGCGGCGGCACCTGTCGCAGCACCTGGGGCCGCACGTCCACCTGCGTCACCTCGAACGCCTGGCCGAGGTCCTCGGCCACCGGCGCTGCCTGCGGCGGCGTGACCAGGGCGGGAGCGGGCTCCATGGCGGGCAGCGGCAGTGCCGGCATCGTGACGGCCGGGGCGGGCGCAGCCGCCGGGCTCGCCTGCGCTGCCGAGCGCTGTTGCAGCAGGCGCGCGGCGCGCCGGGCGGCGGCGGTGTCCGCGCGGGTCGCGCCCCGGGGGGCGGGCTTGGCTTGGGCCGATGCCGTCGGTGTAGCGGCCGTGCTCGCGGCCGCCTGGGGCGGAGGCGCCTCCGACGGGTCGACCTCGGGCACGAGCGCGGAGGTGTCTGGCAGGGGCGTGTCGGTGGGCGTCGGGAGAGGTGGCGCCTCGACCGCCGTCTGGACCGGCGCGGGAGCGCTCCACACGAGGTCGAAGGCGTGCGGGGCCCCCACCAGCGCGGCGATGCACAGGGCGCTCGCGGAGACGGCGATGGTGGCGGCGCGCCCGAGCGATGATCGGCGTGGCGCCACGCGCGC
>JADHED010000743.1_pt1 | contig 34005 bp, 19 predicted proteins | sample 8952041 | NCBI WGS metagenome assembly JADHED01 (sample SAMN16124423, study PRJNA663239) | bioreactor sludge metagenome | isolation source: sludge (control) | place: India:Bengaluru | collected 2018-09-08
GGCCGTCTCGATGGTCCCGTAGCCGGTGAGGAGAACGACCGGGACGGACGGGTCGGTCGCGAGCGCGGCGTCGAGGACGGCAAGGCCGTCAGCACCGGGGAGCCTCAGGTCGGTCAGAACGAGCGAGTACCGACGTCCCTCAGAGAGGCGGCGTACAGCCTCATCACCCGCCGAGACCGCTTCTACCCTCCAGCCCTCGGCCTGGAGGGTCTCGGCGAGCATCGACCGGAGCGACTCCCGGTCCTCGACGAGGAGGATCTCGACGGCCATCCCGGCGCGACTAGCCGCCGCCCGGCGGCTTCGGCTGGTCCGAGGCCGGAAGGGGCAGGTAGGTTCCGCCGGGACTCGCAGGTGCTCCAACGGGTGCGTTCGCGGGCGGCGCGGCGACGTCGGAGGGTCGCGATGGCGGAGTCGGCGTCGCGGTGGGAGCCGGAACGGGTGTCGGAGGAGGCTCCACACCCGCAGGACTCTCGCCGGGCGCCTCTGATCGCCCGGCCTGGCCCGAGGCGTCTGCGCCGGCCGCCGCGCGCTTCGTCTCGCGCCACCGCGGAACGACCCTCACGTTTTGCGCGCCGGCCTCAGCGTCGAGTTGCGCGCTGAAAGTCGCCTTCTCCCCCGCACCGAGCGCGTCGGCGGACAGCTGTCCGAAGGCGCTCGCGATCGTCTTCCCATCTGCGCCTACGGCCTCGACGGTAACGGCGACGCCCTCAATCGGCACCTCGCCGGCGTTCTGAACGGAGCCGGTCACCGCTGTTCCTCCGCCAGCCTTCCGAGCCGAGACGTTGCTCACGACGACCCGCCCCGGAGAGATGCTCTTCTCGCCGGTCGGCTCGAGCCGCCCCCCAGCCACGTCCCGATCTGTGAGGATGACGACCGCCTTTCGAGCCGCCGCGGAGGCGCGCGCCGCATCGACCAGGGTCGGAGGCGGGCTCTCCGCTGTCTTCCCACCGGAGCCCGTGACGGTGGGCTTCGCAGCGAGGGCCGCCGTCTTCTTCATGTCTAGCTCCGTCGCGGGAATCGAGACGAGCTTGCCGTCGGCAAGGACGAGGACCGCCTGCCTTCCCCGGATCGTCGGCGGCTTCTTCGTCTCGAGAACCCTGCCGTCCCTGAGTACGACCTGGTCGGCGATGAGGGGCCCGGCGAGAAGCAAAAGCATCCAGAGGACGCGCCGCATAGGACACCTCCGATGGAGGCAGCATAGCACCGCGCCGCCTCCCGGGACCGGCTCAGCGCGCCCCGCCGGCCCCTTCCGTCGGTCCTTCCGTCTCGTCCCCGACGAGGTAGAGGGGCCGACCCTTCACCTCGTCGTAGATCCTCCCGAGGTACTCGCCGAGAACCCCGATGAGCATCAGCTGGACCCCGCCGAGGAGGAGTATCCAGCCCATCAGCGTCGTCCAGCCCCTCTCGTTGATCCCGAGGAGCTTCAGCGCAACGACGACGAGGATGTAGAGGAAGGCGAAGAGGGAGACGCCGAAGCCCAGCCACGTGCCGAGCTGCAGCGGGACGTGGCTGAAGGAGGTGAGCGCGTCGAGGGCGAATCGCACCATTTTCCGGAGCGGGTACTTCGTCTCGCCGTGGAGCCGCGGAGGGCGAACGTACGTCACCGCCACCTGCCGGAATCCGACCCACGCCGTCATCCCCCGGATGAAGCGGTGCCGTTCGCGGAGGGACCGGAACGCCGCGACCGCCCGAGGGCCCAGGAGCCGGAAGTCCCCCGTGTCGACCGGGATGTCGACGTTCGTCCAGCGCCGCATCAGCCGGTAGAAGAGGTGGGCCGTCGCCTTCTTGAAAGCGCTCTCCCCCTCGCGCGCCGTGCGCTGCGCGTAGACGACCTCGTACCCTTCGTCGGACCGCGCGAGCATCTCCGAGAGGAGCTCCGGCGGGTCCTGCAGGTCGGCGTCCATGACCGCGACGAGGCGCCCGCGCGCGTGGTCGACGCCCGCGGTGAGCGCCATCTGGTGGCCGAAGTTCCGCGAGAGCCGGATCGCCCGCAGGCGCCGGTCCTCCACGGCGTAGGCCCGCATCTTCTCGAAGGAGCCGTCGCAGCTCCCGTCGTCGACGAAGAGGACCTCGAACGTCCGTCCGGTCGCCTCGAGCACAGTGACGAGCCGTCGCCTGAGCTCGGGGAGGTTCGGGAGCTCGTTGAAGCAGGGAAGGACGACCGAGATCTCGGGGACGCTCATCGTGGGGCGCTCCTCGCCACGTCGGGGCGCGTCAGGACGACCACGTTCTGCGAGCCGACCGGATTCCAGGGACGGCGCGTGAAGAGGTAGCGGAGGAGTTCCCCCGGCGTCGGCCGGAGCGGCGAGAGGGAGACCTCGGGAATCCACCAGACCCGGAGGGGAACCTCACGGACGAGGTAGTCGCCCCCGAGCTGCTTCCGAACGTCGGCGGCCTTCGTGTCGTCGACGATGACGAAGGGAGGTCGGCTCCCGGGATTGGGCTGCGCCCAGTAGACGGGAAGCCGGCGAAAGTACCAAGAGAGGGGCCAGACGGCCTCCCCGTGAACCGCCGCCGCCGGGTCCTCGCCGGTCGCCGCGTACCGGAGGACATCGGCGACGACGGGCATAAGCTCCGGGCTCGTCTGGGTGAAGACGACGGACTCGGCCCGCGGGTGCGCCGGCGACAGGACCGGGTTCCAGAACGAGAGCGAGAGCGTCGCGAGGAGCGTCGCCGCGGCCGCCGGGACAGCGAGGGCGAACGCCCGTGCGCGCGTCGCGCAGACGCGGGCCCACGCGGCGCCGGCGAACGGCACGAAGGGGAGGACCTGATGGACGATGAGCCACGGGGTCTTCTCGCCGAGGTACGCGTACATCGCGACGGACGAAACCGCGAGGGCGGCGAGGAACCGCTCCGCCGCCGAGAATCGCCGCAACCGGATCGCGATCCAGGCGAGCGCGGGCAGGACGAGGGCGAACTCGTACTGGAGGATCCGCGGGAGGTAGAACGTCGGGGGGCCGCCCACCCTTTCGACCTTGTGCTGCCCCCACCAGTAGGAGATGGCGAGGAAGGCCGGGTTCCCCGACTCGGGATGGACGAGGAAGAACGTGTAGGCGATCTCCGAGAGCGTGAAGAAGAGGAAGAGCGCGCCGAGGATGGCCGCGCCGTGCCTCTCGAGGACGTCGAGCAGAGAGCGGAGCTTCGCGAAGCCCGGGAAGCCGCGGCCCGGCTCCCAGACCGCCGCCAGGAGCGAAGGCGCCACGAGGGCGCCGAGGACGTAGAAGTTCTCCTTGGCGGCGAACGCGACGGCCCCCCAGGCCGACGCGAGGGCGAGGTCGGCGACGCGGCGCGTCCTCCACCAGCGGTCCAGCCAGAGGAAGAGGCCGAACGTCCCGAGGAGGCTCCAGACGTCCTCCCGGCAGAAGCGGGTGAAGTAGAGGAAGTTCGGCGAGACCGCGAGGAGCGCTCCCGCCACCCAGGCCGCGCCGCGTCCGAACCGGGCCCGGAGGAGCATCGCCATCGCCACGAGGCCGACACCGCCGAGGGCCGCGGGGAGGCGGGCCGTGGAGTTCGAGTCGCCGAGCACGAGGAACGTCGAGGCGACCATGAAGTACTGCACGGGGCCGTGGTAGACGGGGTCGTAGCTGTAGGTGCCCCGCGTCGCGAGCTCGAAGGAGAAGTGGCCGTGGATCGATTCGTCGTGGTGGTAGGCCCGCGAGCCGAGGTCCCAGAGGCGGAGCGCGGCGGCGAGCAGGAGGAGGGCCGCCCAGGCCCACCGCTCGCGACGGTCCCAGGCCGGACCGTCGGCGCTCACGGGACCACCTCCCACACCTCGGCCCCCTCTCGGGCGAAGACGCGGCGCGCGAGACCGCGCGCGCGGAACGGCTCCGGCCCGTAGTCCTTCCGCTCGAGGGAGCCGATGACGACGTAGCGGACTCCGCGGCGCGCGAGCGCCGCCCGGACGACCGACGGGTCCTCCGAGCGGTAAATCGCCTCGACGTCCGCCTTCCGCGCGTCGATCGCTTCCTGCGCCGCGCTCCCGCGCCAGAGCCCCTGGTGGTTCGTCCACCCGAGGACGATCGGACGCCCGCTCGCGCCGCCGATCCGGCCGTGATCGCTGTAGGCGCCTCCGACGGCCTCCACGAGGCGCGCGCCGGCCGGCGTGCTCCGGAGAATCCACTCCGCCGCCGCCCGGTCCCCCGGGGCCTCCCGGCTCAGCCACGCCAGCCCGTCGAGCGTTCGCTCCGACGGGCTCCAGCGCTGCCGGACAAGGCTGGCGGGATGGACGAGGGCGCCCGCGGCGGCGAGCGCGATCGCGCCGCGGACGACCCAGCGCCCTCTCCGGGCCGCGAGCGCGACCGGGGCGAGGAGGGCGAGCGCCGGCGCGAGGAGCGCCGCCGCCGCCGAGTAGCACTTGAAGACCGTGTTCATCCTGTGGAGCGGCTCGCCGTACGGGTCGCGAACGGCGACGAGCTCCGGGAGGACGAGGAGAGCGACCGCCGCTCCCGCGAGGAGGAAGCCCGCCCGGCGCGCCCCTTCCAGCTTCGGAAGGAGCCGCACGACGGCCACGAGAAACGCGACGCCGAGCCCGAGGACCGGACGCCGCGTCACGATCGCGAGGAAGAGGCCGAGCGCTGGGTAGAGGTTCGCCGCAAAGAACGACTCCTCCGCGTCGTCCTTCGAGCGGACGAGCGCGACGCCGATCGCGAGTGCAGGAACGAACAGGAGCGCGCCGAGATGAAGGAAAGCCTCGGGGCTCGTCGTTCGTCCCGTGACCCCGCGAAGCCCCTGGAACTCGGGCCGCGGCGCGAGGAGTGCGGGGAGGAGGAACGGGACCGCCGCGACGACCGTGGCCGCCGCCCGCCCCGCTGCGGGCTTCAGCGCCCGCGTCGCGAGCGCCCCCGTCCCGACGAGCAGGAGTGCGCCGGGCAGATCCCACGGGTTCGCCGCGAAGAGGGCCGCGAGGAGGGCGGCGTCGAGGACGAGGCCCGCCACGGTGGCGAAGCGCCCGACGACGGCCGCGAAGGTGAGGAGGAGCGGAAGGGCGACCGCGTGGGGGTGCAGGTCACCGAGCCAGAGGGTGAAGAGCGGCCACTCGGTGATCGTGTCGGCGACCCGCCGCGAAGAGGACCAGAGGTCGACCGACGCGAGCGGCGTCCCCGCGAGGAGCTGCCGGGCGCCGTCGAAGGTTCCGGCGAAGGCGAGGACGAGCGCCGCGGCGACGGCCGCTATCCTCCCGCCGCCGCGGAAGCGTACGGCCCCGAACGCCGCCGCCCCCGCGAAGGCGGCGACGAGCGCCACGACGAGGTTGTAAGCGAAGGCCGGCGGGACCGACGCGAGACGGAACGGGAGCGCAAAGACGAGCGTCCCGAAGTGGTAGTAGGGGAAAAGCTCGCCCGCGTACCACGGGTCCTCCAGCGGGAGGCGGGAGGTCTCGAGGAGCGCCGAGAGGACGGCGAAGTCCATCGGCTTCTCCGTCCCGCGGACGTCGGCCCACCCAAGGCGTAGCCAGAGGTAGGCCGCGAACAGGGCGAGGACGAGGCCGGCCGCGAAGAGGGCCCGGCGAGAGACGAGCTCGCGAAGCTCCCGGCGGCAGGCCGCGGCGGCCGCTACGACGGCCGCGCCTCCCGCCGCCAGGAGGAGCGAGAACGGGGCCCGGCCCCCAAGGGTCAGGAGCCAGCCCGGGAGCGCGAGGATCAGGAGCGCGACCGGGAGGCCGAGCGCAACCGCGCCGTCGCGGGCCCCGTCCGCATCCGCGTCCCCGCGACCAAGGCGAAGAAGAACGGACGAGCCGGTCGCCCAGAGACCGAGGAGAAGGCCGGCCAGGAGGATCGCGGATCCGACGCTCACGGGTCCGGGAGACGGTAGCACAACGAGACGCCTCGATGCCCCGCACGCGACTTCCAACGGGCCCTCTCCGGCCGCACAATCGTCCCGTGCACGCGCTTCCCACGGCCCCGGACGGCCGACGCCGGATCGCCGTCGTCGGCGGGGGGCTCGCCGGGCTCGTCGCGGCCGACCGGCTCGTCGCGGCGGGCCATACCGTCGCGGTCTTCGAGAAGTACCCCGAAGCCGGGGGGCTCGTCGGGACGTTCTCGGTCGGCGGCGAGGCCCTCGAGCGCTTTTACCACCACCTCTTTACGAGCGACGTCGACTACGTCTCCCTCGCCGCCGAGCTCGGCCTCGACGGCGAGATCGAGTGGCTCCCCTCGCGCATGGGCTTCTACTCCGGGGGCCGCCTCTACCCGTTCGGGACGCCCGCGTCCCTCCTGCGCTTCTCGCCGCTCGGCCTCAAGGGACGCGCCGAGTTCGTCCTGTCGACGCTCCGCCTCCGGGGCCTCCGCGACTGGCGGACCCTGGAGGGCGAGACCGCCGTCGGCTGGCTCCGGAAGAACGGCTACGGTCGCGTCCTCGACGTCGTCTGGGGGCCTCTCCTTGCGCAGAAATACGGGCGTCGGGCCGAGGAGGTCGGGCTCGTATGGCTCTGGGGCAAGATCGCCCTCCGCACCCGGTCGCGGGACCGGACCGGGCTCGGCGAGCGGCTCGGCTACATGCGCGGCTCGTTCGGCCGCGTCGTCGAGGCGCTCCTCGAACGGATCGCCGCGGGAGGGGGCGAGCTCCGGCCCGCGCGCCCGGTGAAGCTCGCCACGCGCGCCGACGGGCGGTGGACCGTCGACTTCCGCGGGGGCTCCGAGACCTTCGACCTCGTCCTCTCCACGGTCGCGATCCCCGAGCTCCTCCGCATCGTCCCGGACCTCCCCGACGAGACGCGCGCCCGCTGGAGCGCCGTCTCCTACACGCACGCCCTCTGCCCCGTCCTCGTCCTCGACCGGCCCCTGACGCCCTTCTACTGGACGAACGTCGGAGACACGGGCATGCCGTTCGGGGGCTTCATCGAGCACACGAACTACGTCCCCGCCTCGCGCTACGGCGGGAACCGGGTCGTCTACCTCTCCGACTACGTCCTCCCCGACGACCCGAAGTGGACGATGCCCGACCGCGGCCTCTGGGACCTCTACCTCCCGGCGGTCTCGCGCCTCGCCCCCGCGCTCGGCGACGCGAAGGTCCTCGAGAGGCGGATCTTCCGCGCCGAGTACGCCCAGCCGATCGTCGGGACGCACTACTCGCGCGTCCTGCCGCCGATCCGGACCGGCCTGCCGGGCCTCTACTCGGCGGCGATGGCGCAGGTCTACCCGGAAGACCGGGGCCAGAACTACGCCGTTCGGATTGCGCGGGAGGCCGTGGCGGCACTGCTGGAGGACCTGGCCTGAGCGAGCCGCCCGACGCGGTTCCACGGATACGATTCGCCGCGGCCGCCGCCGCGGCCGGGCTCGCGATCGCGGCCTTCGTGCTCGCCCAGGGTCGATTCGCGAGCGACGACCCGCGTCTTGGGGCGGCGGCCGCCGTGGTCGGCATCGGCCTGGCGGCCCTCGCGGGCCGGCTTATCGCGCGCCCGACGTCCCCCACGCCGGTGCGCCGCCTCGACCGGGGCGACCTCGCCGCGCTCGTGCTCCTTCTTGGCCTCTCCGCCGCGGTCCGCTTCCCGGGTCTGGGTCAGGCCCCGCCCGGCGGGTACTTCGACGAAGCCAAGAACGCCCTCGTCGCACGCGGGATCGTCGAAGGCGCCCGCCCCGTGTTCGTAGCGGACGCGACGCAGCTCCCCGCGCTGCCGTTCTACCCGCTCGCGGCGGCCGTCGCCCTCCGCGGATCGTCGGTGGAGAGCGTCCGAATGGTCTCCGCCGTCGTCGGGACGCTCACGGTGCTCGTCCTCTACCTCCTCGCGCGACGGCTGCTGCCGAGGCCCGCGGCGCTCACGGTGGCGTTCCTCGCCGTGGGGATGCGCTGGCACCTGAACTTCTCCCGGGTGGGGTTCATCGGGATCTGGGTCCCTCTCCTCTCGACCGTCGCCATCCTCCTCCTCGTGCGCGCCCTCGCGGGGAGCCGGCGCGGTCCCTGGATCGGCCTCGGGGCCGTCGCCGGGGCCGGAGTCCAGACCTACTACGCGTTCAACGCCGTCCCGGTCGTCCTGCTGGCGTTCCTTGCCTCGGCCCGCCTCCGCGGAGGGCCCTCCGCCGGGTTCGACCGCCGCCGGGACCGACGGAGGCTGCTACAGGGGGTCCTCCTCGCCGCGGCGACGGCGCTCGTCGTGCTGCTTCCCCTCCTCGTGTTCGCCGTCCGGAACCCGGACGCGTTCCTCGAGCGCTACGGCTCGGTGGCGATCTGGAACCCCGCTCATCAGCTGGACGTCCCGAGCGCGCTCGCCTCGAACGCCCGGGCGCACCTCCTCATGTTCGGCTACAGGGGCGACGGGAACCCGCGGCACAACATCCTCGACGCCCCGCTCCTCACGTCCGTCGAGTCCATCCTTCTCATGCTCGGCATCGGCGTCGCGGTCGGACGGGGGCTCGCGTTCCCCGGCGCCCCGCTCCTGGTGTGGCTCGCCGCGCTCCTCCTGCCGGGAGTCCTGACCATCGAGGCTCCGCAGGCCTACCGGACGATCGGGGCGATCCCCGCCGTCCTCCTGCTGTGCGGAGAGGCCGTCGCGTTCCTGGGACGGCTCGCGGCCGGAGCGTCCGGGCGGTCCCGGCCGCGGCTTCTCGAGCTCGCGTTCCCGGCGCTCGGCATCGCCCTCGCCGCTTGGAACGCTTCCGACTACTTCCACGTCCAGGCCACCGACCCGCGGGCTTGGATCGCCTTCGACGCGGACGCCGGCGCCCTCGCCCGGTTCTTGGCCGACGAGGGCACTGGCCGGGACCTCTACGTCGACTCCGTCCTCGTTCATCCGATCATTAGCGTCGTGACCCGGGGACCGGCCGGCCTCCCGATCCTGCGCGTCTCCGACCACTTCCCCTCCCCCGCCTCGCCGCCCCCGCGGCGACCGGCCCTCTTCCTGCTCAAGGGCGTCCACGGCGACCTCGTCCCGCGCTTCCGGGAGGCGTGGCCCTGCGCGACCGCGAAGCCGCACCTCGACCCGTCGGGACGTCCGATGTTCTGGAGCGTCCTCGTACCCGCGGAGTGCCGGGACCTGCCGCCGTCGCTTCGCGGGAGCGGCTTCCTCGCGGTCTTCCGACCCGGGGCCGGCTTCGCGGCCTCCCCCACGCTCGTCCGGGTCGACCCTGCCGTGCTCTTCCACTTCCACACGTCCGAGGACGCCCTCCCGCACCCGTTCGGCGCAGACTGGGTGACGTACCTGGACGTGGCCCCGGGGGGCGTGTACGCCTTCGAGCTCTACGCGAGCGGCCCGGCCTGCCTCCTCGTCGACGGCTCTCCGGTCCTCTCGGCGTCGGGAGGGGGGTCGCCGGACCCCGTCCGGGCGGAGCTCGAGCTCTCCGCAGGCGAGCACGTCCTCGCGCTCCGCTACCTCGAGGACTCATACGAGGCGAGGGTCCGTCTCCTGTGGACCCCTCCGGGCGGACGCCGCTCGACGATGCCGCTCGCGCGGCTCCGGGCCCCGTCGCTCGCCGAGTACGAGCGGCTCCGTCCGCAGCTCCCCGAGCTTCGCCGGTGATGCGTCGCGGACTATCATCGCAACGCTTGAGCGGCAACATCCCAACCCCGGCCGGAGCGGTCTCGGCCCCACGGCCGAACCCGGCGCCTGGGGTCGGACGCGCGGGACCGAACGGGCCGGTGCCGGCGTTCCTCAACCTCTCTGGATGGGGACGCTTCGGCGCCGTGCCGAGCGTCGTCTACAGGCCCGAGTCGTGGCGCCGCGTCGAGGCCGTCGTCGGCGCGGCGCCCGAGGGCAGCGTCCTCGCGCGCGGACTCGGCCGGAGCTATGGCGACTCCGCGGTCAACGCATCCGGGGCGGTCCTCATCACGGAGAGACTCGACCGTATCCTCGCCTTCGACGAGGAGCGGCGGACGGTGACGTGCGAGGGAGGGGCCCCGCTCGCGCGCCTCCTCGCCTTCCTCGTGCCGCGAGGCTGGTTCCTGCCGGTCGTCCCGGGAACCCGTTTCGTGAGCGTCGGCGGCGCCCTCGCCGCGGACGTCCACGGGAAGAACCACCATGTCGACGGCACGATCGGCCGGCACGTCGAGGAGCTCACGCTCTTGACCGCCTCGGGCGAGCTCCTCCGGTGCTCGCCCGACGAGAACCCCGAGGCCTTCGACGCGACGGTCGGCGGGATGGGGCTGACGGGAGTCATCCTGTCGGCGCGCCTCCGGATCCTGCCGATCGAGACGCCCTTCGTGAAGGTCGTCAAGCGTCGCGCCCGGGACCTCGACGAGCTCCTCTCCGTCCTCTGCGAGGAGGAGCATCTGAGCCGCTACTCCGTCGCGTGGATCGACGGGCTCGCTCGCGGACGCCGCCTCGGCCGGGGCGTCCTCATCCGGGGCGACCACCTCCTCCGGAGCGAGCTCCCGGCGCGGCGCGCCGCGCCGGGCCTCCTCCTGGAGCGGCCAGGGCCCACCGTGCCTCTCGACGCGCCGCCCTTCCTCCTCGGCCCGGCCGGCGTCACGGCCTTCAACGCCGTCTACTACGCGGCCGCGCGGGCGGGGACGACGCTCTCCGGGCTCGCGCCCTTCTTCTTCCCTCTCGACGGCATCGGCGCCTGGAACCGCCTCTATGGCCGGCGGGGCTTCGTCCAGTACCAGGCCCTCGTCCCCCGGCAGGAGGCGGCCGAGGCCTGCCGAAAGCTCCTCGAGGAGATCGGCCGGGAGCGCGCCGCTTCGTTCCTCGCCGTCTTCAAGACGACGGGAGCGGAGGGCCGGGGCCTCCTCTCGTTCCCCCGCCAAGGCGTGACGCTCGCGCTCGACGTCCCGAATGTCGGTGAGCGGCTCCGGCCCCTCGCGCGGCGGCTCGACGAGATCGTCCTCCGCCACGGCGGCCGTCTCTACCTCGCGAAGGACGCGCTCACCAACGCCGCCTCCTTCGCGGCCATGTACCCGCGCCTCGGCGCGTTCCGCGCGGAGCGCGCGCGCCTCGACCCCCGGGGGAGGTTCTCCTCGGACCAGGCGCGTCGTCTCGGGCTCGTGGAGGCGCCCTGAGCCGGAACGTGCTGATCGCCGGCGCGGGCTCCGGCCTCGCGCGGGCCGTGGCCGAGCGCCTCGCTGCGCGCGGCGACGGGCTCGTCCTGGCCGCCCGCGACCCGGAGGAGGCCGGCCGCACCGCGGCCGACCTCGGGCTCCGTTTCGGAGTCCCCTGCGCCGCGCTCGGCTTCGACGCCCGGGACGCGGAGGAGACGGCCGGGCTCGTCGCCCGCGCCGATGCGGCGATCCCCGGAGGACTCGGCGGCGTCGTCGTGGCCTTCGCCGTGATGCCGCCCCAGGCCGACGTCGAACGCGACCCGTCCGCCGGCCCCGGGATGGTCGACGTGAACGTCCGCTCGACGACCGCCCTCCTCGAGGCGTCGGCTTCGCTCCTCTGGTCGCGGCCCGGCTCGTTCCTCTGCGCCTTCTCGTCGGTCGCCGGCGACCGCGGCCGGCGGAGCAACTACGCCTACGGAGCGACGAAGGCCTGGCTCTCGACGACGATGGAGGGGCTCGCCGCCCGGCTCGCCCCGGGCGGCGTCAACGTCCTCTGCGTGAAGGCGGGACCTGCCGACGGCGCGATGTCGTGGGGTCTCTTCCCGCCGTCCTCCCCGCTCCTCGCGCGACGCGAGACCGTCGCCCGCGACGTCCTGCGGGCGCTCGACACCCGGCGCTCCGTCCTCTACACGCCGTGGTACTGGCGCCCCGTCCTGGCGGTCCTGCGCACGCTTCCCTCCGCCGTCTTCCGGAGGCTTCCGATCTGATGCCGGAGCCGTCCCGCCGCAGGTACGCCCTGCTCCTCGGGCTCCTCTTCGCGGCGGCGCTCCTCCCGCGCCTCTTTGGCCTGACCTGGGACCAGGGGCACAACTACCACCCCGACGAGCGGCGGATCGTCGAGGCCGTACGGGAGCTCTCGTTCTCCCCGCTCCGCCTCGACCCGAAGTTCTACGCCTACGGGTCCCTCCCCTTTTACGTGACCCGGGCCGCCTGCTCCCTGCTCGGGAACGTCTCCCCGTGGTTCCTCAGCTGGGACGGCGTCCTCCTCACGGGGCGGGTCCTTTCGGCCCTCTGGGGCGCGGCGGGATGCCTCCTCCTCGCCCTCCTCGGACGGAGGCTCCTCGGCGAGCGGGTGTCGCTCCTCGCCGGCGCCCTCCTCGCGATCGCCGTCTTCCCCGTCCAGAACGCCCACTTCGCGACGAACGACATACCTCTCGCGACGCTCGTCACGGCGACCCTCCTCCTCCTCGTCCGGGCGCTCGAGCGGAGAACGGTCGTCGCCTTCGCGGTCGCAGGGGCCGTCGGCGGCCTCGCCCTCGCGACGAAGGCGAGCGCCGTCACGCTCCTCCTTCCGCTCCTCCTCGCTCCGCTGCTCGCCTTCCTGCCGGAACGCAGGCTGGGCGCCGCGCTGGCCGCCGCCGGAGCCGCGATCGTCGCGGCGGGGGCGGCGTTCCTCGCCGGCCAGCCTTCGGCGCTCTTCGCCGCCCGGGAGCTCCTCGCGTCGGTCTCGGAGCAGGGGCTGATGGTCCGGAACGCCGGCTCGGTCCCCTATACGAACCAGTACGTCGGGACTCCCCACGGCCTCTACGAGGTCCGCGAGATCGTCCTCTGGGGGCTCGGCCCGGCGCTCGGCCTCGCGGCGTTCGCAGGCGTCGCAGCCCGTCTCCGCCCCCTCTTCCGCGACCGCGACCCGCGCGAGGTTCTCCTCTGGGCGTGGGCGCTCCCGTTCTTCGCCGTCACCGCGTCGTTCGAGGTCCGTTTCCCCCGCTACCTCCTCCCGCTCTACCCGCTTCTCCTCCTAGCCGCCGCCTCGCTGCTGGCCCCCCGAGAGCGGGAGGGAGCGGGACGGAGGTCCGTCCGCCGGGCCGTCCTCGGCCTCTCGGGAGCGTGGCTCCTCGCCTTCCTCTCCATCTACACCCGCCCCCACTCGATCGTCGCCGCCTCCGAGTGGTTCCACGCGAACGTCGCGCCAGGCGCGAGCGTCCTCGTCCAGCACTGGGACGAGGGGTTCCCGTTCTCCCTTCCCGACCGGCCCTCCGACCGCTACCGCGTCTCGGAGGTCCCGTTCTACGACGCGGACGGCCCCGAGAAGACCGCGCGCCTCGCCGGGCAGCTCGCGACGGGAGACGTCCTCGTCCTCCAGACGAAGCGTCTCTACGGGGCGATCGACCGGGCCCGCGAGCGGTATCCCGACACCCACCGTCTCTTCCTCCTCCTCTTCAGCGGCGACCTCGGCTACGAACTCGTCCGGACCTTCTCCTCCCCGCCGTCCCTCTTCGGCTTCCGGGTCCCGACCGAGCTCGCCGACGAGTCGTTCTCCGTCTACGACCACCCGAAGGCGGTCGTCTTCCGCAACGCCGCGCGCCTCCCCGCGCATGAGCTTGAGCAGCGGCTCCGGAACGGGGTCCCCTCGCAGTCGCTCTCGCGCGCCCGGCTCCTCCGGGCCGCGCCGGCCGATCCGCACGCCGACTCGGGCGAGCGGATCGGCGGGACCCGACGGAGCCTTCGGGCGCTCGCCCTCTGGGCGGCGCTTCTTCAGGCCCTCGGCCTCGCCGCGTGGAGAGTCCTCGGGTCGCGGCTCCCCGCCGTTCCCGGGACGTACGCCTTCGCGAAGGTCGCCGGCGTCGCGTTCTTCGGCGCGGCCTGCTGGGGGCTCGTGTCGTGGGGCACGGCCCGGTTCGTCCCCCCGCTCGCATTCGGCGCCGCGTTCGGCGTCGTCCTCCTCGGGCTCTTCCCGGGCCGCACCCCGCGCCGCGCACCGCGCCGCGAGTTCGTCGCGACCGAGGTCGTCTTCTGGGGAACCTTCCTCCTCTTCGCTGCGGTCCGCGCGTACTCGCCCGAGCTCTTCTGGGGCGAGAAGCCGATGGACTTCGCGATCCTGAACACCCTCATGAGGTCGGAGCTGCTGCCTCCGCCGGAGCCCTGGTTCTCGGGGACGCCCCTCTCTTACACCTATTTCGGCCACTTCCTCGTCGCGGCGTTCGCCAAGGCACTCGGCGTCCACCCGGCGCTCGCGTTCAACCTCGGGGTCGCCTCCACCGCGGCGCTCACGGCGGCGGCGCTCCTCGCGGCCGGGGCCTTCCTCGGCGGACGACTCCGGACCGGCGCATGGGCCGTGCTCCTCGGGCTCTTCGCCGGGAACCTCTCGGGGCTCCTCGAGCTCTGGCGGCACCGATCTGTCGACTTCGATCTCTTCTGGGCGCTCTCCCGGATCCTCCGGCGCCAGAACGAGATCAACGAGTTCCCGCTCTGGAGCTTCCTCTTCGCGGACCTGCACGCCCACGTCCTCGCCTTCCCGCTCCTCCTCGGCCTCCTGGCGACGCTCCTCCTCGTCTGCCGGCAGCGGACGAGCCCGGAGCTGCCAGTCCCTCCGTTCGGCCGCTCGGTCCTCCTCGCGCTCGCCGCGCTCTTCCTCGCGACGCTCCTCCTCACGAACGGGTGGAGCGCGCCGACCGCGGCCGCTCTCGTCGCCCTCCTCCTCGCCGTGTCGGCCCTCGCGGCGACGCCCCGCCCCGAGCCCCCGCTCCCGGCACGGCGGGTCGGGCGCCTCCTCGCGGGCGTCGTCGTCCCGGCCGCGGCCGTCGCCCTCCCGGCGGCGCTCTTCACGCTCCCCTTCTGGAGGAGCTTCACGCCGCCGCCCCGGAACGTCGGGTGGGAGCGCGGCCCCTGGTTCGACCCTGTCTCCCTCGGCCTCGTCCACGGCCTCGCCCTCGTCCTCGTCGTCCCGTTCCTCTTCTGCCTCCTCGCGGAGCGATTCGTTCCGTCGGCACGAGGCCGCCGCGTCGGTCTCCTCCTCTCCTCGGGCCTCGCGCTCCTCCTCGGCCTCTCGCTTCTCGACCTTTCGGCCCTCGCGTCGGGGCGACTCTCCCCCGCCCCGTCGATCCGCACGTTCGTCCTCGGCCTCGGCGGGTTCGCGCTGACGCTCGCCTTCGGAAGCTCCATCCCTCCGCGGAGGAGGGTCGCGTCGGCCGTCGCGGCGCTCGCCTTCCTCATCCTCGGCGCGTGCGAGGTCGTGTTCGTCTGGGACCGGATGAACACCGTCTTCAAATTCGGTCTCGACGCCACGCTCCTCCTCGCCGTCGCGGGAGCCGCAGCCGTCGACGAGCTCCTCTGTCGCCGCCCCGGCCGTCTCCCGTGGCGCGCCGCCGCGGTGGTCGCCGCCGCAGCGGCCTTCGCGACCTCCGTCCTGGCCCTCACCGGGAATCTCCGGACTCGCAGGGTCGACACCCCGCGGGGAACGCTCGACGGCCTCGCCTATCTCGAACGGCACCGGCCCGACGAGGCCGCCGCCGTGGCGTGGCTGAATGAGAACGTGCCGGGGCTCCCAACGCTCGCGGAGGCCTGGGGCCCCTCCTATCAGGAGTACGCGCGCTTCTCCTCGAATACCGGTCTCCCGAACGTCGTCGGCTGGGACTACCACGTCTACCAGCGGGGCAAGGGGCGGGCCGACATCGACGCGCGGGTCTCGGACGTGAAGGCGCTCTTCGCCTCCGGAGGGGACGCTGCCGGCCGCGTCCTGTCGGAACGGAAGGTGAGGTACCTCGTCTCGGGACGAGAGGAACGCGCGCAGGCGGGCGGGAGCGACCCGTTCCGCAGCCTCGAAGGGATCGTCTCGTCCGCGTTCACGTTCCGGGACGTCACGGTCTACCGAGTCCTCCTCGGACCGAGACTCGGCGTGCCGGTCGCGAAGAGGGCATTCTTCCCAGCGGCTCAAGCGCCACCGCCCGCCGGGAGGGCGCTCTCCGAGCCGCGTGGAGTCGCCATTGACGGCCAGGGGCGTATCTGGGTCGCCGACTTCGGGAATCACCGTGTCGTCCGCTACGAGCGCGAGTTCCGAAACCCTCTCGCCATCGGCCGACGCGGGACGGAACCGCTTGAGTTCGACCAGCCGAGCGCCGTCACGATAGGACCGGGCGGCCGCGTCTACGTCGCGGACACGTGGAACGGGAGAATCCAGGTCCTCTCGGCCGAGGGAGCCTTCCTGTCCGAGATCCGGGGAGACTTCTTCGGGCCCCGCGGCGTTGCCGTCGATGCGAAGGAACGAGTCTTCGTCTCCGACACTGGGAATCACCGCGTCGTCCGCGTCGGAGCCTCGGGCCGGATAGAGAAGGAGTGGGGTCGTTCCGGACCGGAGCGCGAGCGCCTGAACGATCCCATGGGAATCGCCGTCGACTCCGACGGGTCCCTCTGGGTCGCCGACAATGGGAACGGTCGCCTCTGTCGCTACGGCCCCGACGGACGGCTCCTCGGGGAGATCCCCGTCGCCGGGTGGCGGAACGAGGCGGGTTCGGAGCCGCAGGTCGTGGTCTCAGGAGGGGAGATTTGGGTCTCCGTTCCGCTCGTCGGAGAAGTCCGGCTCCTCGCAAGGAACGGCGAGGTCCGCGCGCGGATGCGGCCTTCTTCCGCTGGAGCTCGCGACTTCCAAGTCTGCGGAGTCGCGCTCGACGACGAGCGCTCGCGCCTCCTGGCAGCGGGATCCGACGGACGTCTGTACTGGCTCCAGCGCCGGCTGCGGGGCGAGCGCTGACGATGGCCGTCCGCCGCTGGGGTTGGGCGGTGCGTTTCGAGTCGACAAGACCCTTTTACGCTCCAGCCATGCGCGTCCCAATCCGGCGCATCGGTCGATGGGACGGCACGCGCTATTCGCTCCCTTCCGGCGGTCGCTCGCAGCCTCGAGCGCGGCTCGTGCCAGCGAGTCGTCCCCCGGAGGGGTGACGACTCGCTGCAATCCCCGAGTTATGACTGCTCAGGCAACAGGCCGGGGCAGGGACGCCCTGGCCGCCTGGGATCGCCGCTGTCGGATCCCTACCCTACTTCAGCTCCTTCCACCAGATTGGCTTGAAGGTGGCGCCCGTTCCGAACGTCGCCGACTCGTTGATCCCGTAGAGATCTGCCTGGCCTCCGGCACCCAAGCCTGCGATGCCCGTGAAGACCTGGTCGCCGATCGCCGTCAAACCGCTCGCCGCGCCGGCTCCGGCGAAGACGGTCTTGACGACGACACCCGAGGCGTCGTCCGTTGCAGCTGTCGTCCCCTCGTAGACGGTTAGCGGCGCATTGCATCGGTCGGGGAGCCAGCGGACGGTGACGGCGTACGAGGCGCCGTTGCAGCCGACTGTCGGGTCGTAGATGACGAAGATGGCGATGTTCGGAATCGCGCCCTTCTGGTCGATGAGGAGAAGGGGTGCTCCGGTCATCTGCGAGAGAGGGGAGAGTGTCTCCGTGGTACTGCCGGGTTTTAGGATCGTGTTGATCGGAATTCTAAGGACTTTGTTGTCCTGGATCTTCTGGTCGAACTTGCTCTTCTCGTTCGAGGCGAAGAAGAGGCTCGGGATGAAACCGACGGTCCCGGTTCCCGGCCCGTTCACGCGCGTGCTTTCCTCGTAGAAGGTTCCCGAGCCGAACGTGTACAGATTGCAGCCGGTCGTCTCTGCCGGGAGGCCGGAGCCGCCTGCGGCCGGCGGATAGTAGATTGGCTGCGACTGTCCGCTGACCGCCGACGCGTCGATGCCGATGAGCGGCGCCGCGGAGATGTCGGCGGGGTTGAGGAACCAGATCCTGCCGTTTAGGTCGGCCTGGAGACCCCGCTCGACGAGGTTGTCAACTGCGTAGACCGAGGACCGAATGCGGAAGAGGACGCCATCCGCAAACGCTTGGTTCCCGACCCACGGCGTCCGGACCGTGTCGTTCGCAAGGTCTCGGTAGCCGGAGCCCCCGACCGGCGAACCATCCACCGGGTTGAGTTGGAATACCCGTGGGACCTTCTGGCTCGAGAAGACACTCGCGGTGTCATAGCCGGCGCCGAACAGGACCGACCAGGAGCCGCTTGAGCGGGCGCCGATAGCCGGAAGGCTCCAGGTGGCCCCGAGTCCCGGAAGGTTCGTGCCGGTCTTCTGCCAGATGACTTGTACCGGGGCGTCCGAGAGGTCGCCAGCCCGCGGGAAGGTACCGTAGTTCGGATCGGCTGGTATGTCGGGATCCGGGGTCGTGTCCCCAGGATAGGGGTGGGTGATGTCGATTGCAGCGACGAGGTCTCCGGCCTCCGCAAGCGTGACGAGGCCTACGGTCCGGAATCCGACGCCAGGGAAATAGACGTCGCCGAAACGGAGAGACCCGGCGACACCGAAGATGTTCACGAAGTCATCCGGCTGACCCGTCCCGGCCTTCCCGGCCCTGAGGAAGTTGTCGTAGAGGACGGCCTGGCGGTCGAGAACCTGCGGCGGGATGATCGCGAGGATCTCCTCGCCCGTCTCGAAGTCGAACGCGTGAAGCATCCCGTCGTTCGACCCAATCCAGATCATCGGCCGCCGGTCCTCGTAGGCGCTCGCGAAGGTCGCATGATCGCCGCCGATCGTCCCCTGGCGGTACGGAACCGGTCCCGCGACGATAGAGGGAACGGTGTTGATCAGCGGTCCGAGGCGCTTGGCCCGGGGCACCCCGGCCCCGTCGTTGCCGCGCACGAAATCGACGATCTGGGCTGTCAGGGTTGGCTCGATCGTCTGCAGCGCTCCGAGGGACGCAGCGTTGACCTCCACGAGGTTGAGCGTCGAGGGATTCCAAGTATAGATTCGCCGGGTCGATGCGTTCCGGGCCGCGAGCTTGGCAGCAGCGTCCCACTCTCGGTATCCCGGATCACGGGTGCCGTCCGCCCTGATCTTGTTGGTGTCGAAGCGATAGAGATGCCCCTCCCAGGAGGGGAACTGCGTCGACGACAGGAAGACGATGTTCCCGTATCCTGCCGAGCCGCCGGTCAGCGGGGCACCCGTCGCGTAGTCGCCGGTCGCGGCCGAGGAGGTGATCTTCTTGAATGCCGCGACGAGGGTATCGGTGTTGTCAGCAAAGTACGCGTAGTCTCTCGATGAATCGTAGGTCCGCGTCGCGCAGCCGCCGCCTCCATCGGGCGTGGCGCAGAGGCGCGGGTCGTTCAACCAGTCGAACCCGGCATCGGCGTTGGGCGAGTTGGCATCGGTCCGCCCCATATAGGCCGTGTAGTTGAGCTCGCACTTGCCGACCTCGGACCCGAAACCGATGACCCAGCTCCTCGGGTTGATCGGCCCGAACGCCGGGTCGCGGGGCGGTTTGCCGACACAGGGGACATTGAGGTTCAGGTTCCAAATGTCGTCCGAGATCCGGGGCGGGTACTTGTCCCAATCCGTAGGACAGCCCGCGCCCCACTCTTTGTTCGCGACGCCGGCTCCGCCGGAAACGTTGTTGCAGATGTTCGACTCGCCGTCCGTCACGAGGATGACCCCGTAGGTGCGGAGGCACTGGTACAGCGGATCTCTAGCGTACGTGTCGATCAGATGCTGCTGCGCCTTCTCGAGGGCGCTGCGGGTCGGCGTTCCGCCGCCGACTTCTAGTCCGCCGTCCCGCGCGAGGCGCATGGACGAGAGGATCAGGGCGGGATCCGTCCCGAGCGGGTCGATCGGCGTGATCAGGACGTTGCTCTGCGTACTGTTGAAGTTCACGCAGGCATCGTTCGAGATGCCGGAATAGGCAATGAGGCCCCAGTTCACACGGGCACGGTCCTTGCCGACGATATTCGCGGGCGGGACCTCCTCCCACGTTCCGGCGGCAGTCGGATAGCCGGTGGCCCAGTCGGCAATCACGTCGATCGGCGGACCGGGGTCTGCCCCGCTCGACGGGAAGGCGATCTCGAACTCCCAGGTGGTACAGCCCGGCCGGATCCCCGGCCCCGGATTGCAGTCGGGGTTGATCTCCTCGACTGTGTAGACCCCCGAGTAGGGAGGTGGCTCGAGCCACTTGTTCGTGTCGCGGATCGAGCGAACCTTCACCGTGTTCGCCGCGTTCTTCCAGACGACACCCTGAAAGAGGGTCCTGTCGGTGACCGTGCCGTCTGCGAGAGTCGGAACGGCGGGCGGCCGATAGGACGGGATGATCGAGACCGAGTCTCCGAGCGCGTTCTTCATCGTGGCCATGCGCGAGGGGAGGTCGAACTTCAGAACGTAGCGCCAGCCCTTCGAGGAGCGCGCGTCGAGCGCGGGCGGCCCGGCCGGGGAGGGCGCGACCGGCGTGGAGGTCGCAACCGGTGTTGGGATCGGTCCCGTCGGAACCGCAGTGGGCGCCGGGCAGGCCGGCGGCACCATGGGCGGAGGGAACATGGCGATGTGAGGGAGGCGCGGCAACGCGCGCTCGCCCCTCTTCCTCGTCAGGTCGAGGCCGGCCACGCGCACCGGCTCCTCGGGAACGCCAAACGGCGTCTGAAGGTGCCCGATGCCCCCGGGCTTCGTCGGTGTCGGCGTCCGAGTCGGTGTCGCGGTCGGCGGCACCGGCGTGTTCGTCCGGGTCGGCGTCCTCGTGACCGTAGGCGTGGCCGTCGGCGGCGCCGGCGTGTTCGTCCGGGTCGGCGTCCGCGTGATCGTCGGCGTGGCCGTCGGCACGGTGGGGGTCGGCGTTCGCGTCGGCGTCCGCGTCGGCGTCCGCGTCGGCGTCGGCGTGGGGCCCGTCGGCGTCGGCGTCCGCGTCGGCGTCCGCGTCGGCGTCCGCGTGATCGTCGGCGTGGCCGTCGGCACGGTGGGCGTTCGCGTCGGCGTCTGCGTTGGCGTCCTCGTCACCGTCGGCGTTGGCGTCGCCGTCCGCGTCGGCGTCGCCGTGGGCATCGGCGTCGCCGTTGCGAGCGGTACGACGACCGTGTCTGGGACGAGGGCGGTCACGGGGACGACCTCCCAGCCGGTGCTGTCGCGGTACCAAGAGAAGCGGGAGTTCGCGCCGCCGCCGTTCTGATAATACTCGATCGCAATCGGGTATCGAACACAGCGGGAAAGGGCAAGGTCACCGGTCGTACGGTCCGTCGCACCCTGGTCGAACCAGGAATCGATGACGAGGCTCCCCCCGAACCAGACCCTCACGCCATCGTCCGTCCGGAATCGAAGCTGGTAGACGTCCGTTTCGGGGGCGACGAGCCATCCCTGCCAGCGGACGGAGAACAGCGTTCCGGAGCTTCCGACCCCCGCCGGGATTGTGGCGGCCGTCCACGGGTCGAAGTTGATCGTAGGATCGATTCGAGTCGAGATCGGCGCCATCGGCGTCGCCCCGATCGGCGTGTTCGTCCCCGGGAGCTTCCAGTTCCCGTCTCCCCCGCCCCCGCCGAAGTAGCCCGCGAAGAGGCCGCTGCCGACCCCGCATTCCGTTGGCTCGGCGGCCTTCCAGCGGAGCCTGCCGGTGCTGTTCTCGCCAGGGATCTTCGCCGGGATCGTCCCCCCGGCAAAGGCGAAACCCTCGCTCGGGTTCACGAGTGGAGGGAGACCCCATGTGTCGACCAGCGGTGAACCGTACGGGACGTTCTCAATGAAGTACCCGCCGGCGTCGATGGAGCCGAATGCGTCGTCGGCCGTGAACCAGATACCGTCGCCCCCGGCGCCTCGGATGAACCCGTTTCCGTACTTGTCGAGCGCCATCGACCCGGAGCGGTCGAGGGTGATCAGCAGGTTCGCCGGGACCGCCTGCACCGAGATCTGACGGATCGGGTCGTACTTCTCGGTCGGCGCCGCGGCGAGCGGGCCGCTCGCGAAGAGCAACGGGATCAGAGCCGCCGCGCCCAGCCTCTGGTGTGCCCTCCAGGCCGCCATAGTGACCTCCTGTCCCCGTCGCATGCGCCTCATCTTCAGCCCCCGATCTGCCCGGTGTTCGTGCCGCTCTGGTTCGCGCCTTCCTGGTCGGCGAAACTCTCGCCGGGCGCCGTGAGCCGGATCTGCTCCTCGAGGATCTTCGTCGCGAGAAGACGGCCCGGAACGGCGGTCGGACCCGAGCCGCTCGCTACGGTCCAGAGCTGCCCGACAGCGACGAGGTTGAGGATATTGTCCTCGTCGATCGGCGGAACCCGGACGCGGCCCGGGTCCTCGATGTTGTTTCTTATGTAGAGCGTGAACGTCGCAACGTCCGTCGTCCCAGTTGCCTGCGGGAGGACGATCCGATCAAAGGTCGTGCCGCGGACGTTCAATGGGATTCCCGCGTCGCCGCCTCCCGGGAGGGGAAACGTCGTCCCCCCCATGTCGAGGAGCTCCTTGACCGTGACGGCGAGCGCGTTCGCATTCGTCAGGGCGCGCTCGCCGGTCCTCAGGCCCGTCTCGGCGGCGTAGAAGGCCGACTTGGCAAGCCGGATGTTCCCCGAAGTCTGGTCCTCGAGCCGGGTGAAGTACGCCACGCCGAGACCGACGATGCTCAGGACGAGGACGACGAGGAGGACGACGAGGAGCGCGGCTCCGCGGCGGGAGCGGAAACGATCGTGTCGCATCGCGCCGCTCCTCACAGCCCCAGCATCCGGTTACGAAGGAGAAGGGTCGTAGTCAGCCGGTACCTCTCGAAAACGCCGTTCGCGACTGTGTCGACAGGCCCCTGCCCATGATCCTCGAGCGCCCGCCGTCGAAAGAGGCCGGAGGCGAGCGAAGCCGACAGACCTCTCCCCCCGACGTCCAGTTGGTTCGAGCGCGAGATTACCGATGCGCGGAGAGCCCGGACGAAGATGACGTCGCGCGCTCCCGGCGCTCCCGACAGCGTCTCCGCCTGCTCCGGGATCTGGCCCGTCGTCGCGAGCGTCTGCGTCGAGGTGTTCCAGACGGAGCCGTCGATATACACGTAGGCGATCTGGAAGTCCTCGACATTCTCGACGACGGGAGTGAAGCCGATCGATGGGCAGCCGGCGGAGGGGGCGTTCCTATCGCAATCAGGGTTGAAGATCCCCGGAGAGAAGCTCCCTGAGCCGTCGACGCCCGTCATCTTCTGCTCGAGGTTCCGATTCCTCACGCGGAACGAGGTGAAGTCGATTCCGGCGTTGATCGTATAGGGCTCGACGAGGTCGGACCGCCATCCACCCGGAGGATTGAGCTGGTCCGAGTTCCCAGGCGTGATCTGGATGTGAATCACCTCGTCTGTACCGCCCGACTCGGAGCACTTGCTCCAGTTGTAGTCCGTGATCTGCATGTACCGCCAGCGCCCCTCGGCGTCCGTGACGGTCATGATCCCGCTCATCTCCTTCGCGCCCATGGTCCGCGCCCCGGTCGCCTGCTTGAAGAGGTTCAGGTTCACCGTGTCGTCCGGACACCCGGCGGTGAAGTTGACCTCCATCGTCTTGCTCGCGACGTCGTTCCCGGTCCATTTGACGATCGGTATGCGGACGGGGTTCGTCGGGACGGCAAGCGTGATGACGTCGGTCCCTTCGTCGCCGAAGCCGGCCGCAGCCTGTGCGGCGGTCAGGTTGTTATAGGAGGCCTGGCGGGTGACGACGTTCTTGTCGTCGCCGAACGTCGTCCACATGACAAGGGCGTTCGGGTTCCCCTGCTCGACGTTCAGGTCGCTCGCCCCGGCGAGGAAGTAAGAGAGGTAGTCGACGGCGGCGCGGGAGGTCTGTCGCGGGGCCGTGAACGAATACTGCTTCGCGGCGAAGGAGCGCATCGATACGAGAAGCGTGAGCGCTACGATCATCACGATGCTCAGGATGAGGATCGAGATGAGAGCCTCCGTTAGGGTGAAGCCCCGATGTCTTCTCATGACGTTCGTCCTACTTCTCGATCTGCGCAGCGTAAGTCACGATCTTCAGCTTCGTCGCCGCCCCCCGGTACCGGCGCGTCGCCGCTTCGGGGGCGGGGAGAACCGCCCCGAGCTGAGGGTTATCGACCGGGGTAGCCGTCACGGTGACGAGCCAGAAGGAAGGATCTCGGTCCTCGACGGTGTACGAGAGGCGGTAGGGAAGGTACTCCTCCTCGACAATCCCGAAGCCATTCGGACCCCAGTACGCCCAGTTCAGGCTCGTGCTGTCGCCGTCGTAATGAGGCAGATAGATCGGCGCGGTCGTCGCGGAAATCGTGCTCGGGACGCCCGAGGCTGTACGCGCCGCAGGATTTCCCGTCCGGGCGAGTCCGTAGACCAGGCGAAGGTTCTCCACCACCTGCTGTCCCTTGTAGAGGAGGTCGGTGCGCGCGCCGGAGCCGACGTTCGTGAGGAGCGCAAGGGAGAACATCTGAAGGACGCCTACGATCAGGAGCGCCAGGATGGAGAGGGCGATGAGAATCTCGATGAACGTCGAGCCCCGGACGAGACATCGGGACTTCCGAGCCGCCATCAGTACTCCCTCCATCCCGTGGGGGCGACCGGATCCTGCACGAGACGCGTGTGACGGACGCTCCACACGGGGCCAATGGTGATGCGGTGAACGACGAAAGGCGTCAGCGTGCCGGCGACCATCTCCGCGTGGGTCAGGTTGATCACCGCCGGAGAGGCGATCTGACCCCCTGCGGGCCCGACCGTCCGCCCCTGGTAGTCGACCCCGAGAGCCCGATTCGTCCCGCTGGCTCCCCAGTTCGACCATGTAGCCTCGTACGGGGCTCCCATATCGTGGAAAACGACACCGTCCGGGAGCCGTAACGTGACGATATCGGCGAGCAGAGCGTCCGTCGTCCCGCCGCCGTCGGGGTCCTGGAGCCTGCCGTCGCCGGCTGGAACGGGATTCGTGTCGGCGACGAGGTCGAAGGTCCGCGATCCGGGGTTTGCCCTCAGGAAGACGAACAGCCCCTGCCCCCCACGCTCCTGGCGCGACCGCACGGGCACCTGTTTGGCGAGCACCTCGATCTCCGTCGCGGCGGCTGCGAGCCGGGCCCGCTTGAGCGGGGGGCCGATGAAGATGCCGCCCATCGCGAAGATGAGGAGGAGTATCGCCAGGACGACCAGCAACTCGATGAGGCTCACGCCCCTGCGGGAGGCGCTCCGGGTGGCACGGGCTGGACGAGGGGCGATCGTCATCTCCCAAGCGCACTCGCAAGCCTCGTACCGACCACCCGCCGAAGCCGTCAAGCTCCTTCCCTTCATGGACTTTGCACCTCCCTGCTTCCGACGGGTCTGTTCCGGCGACCCGATCGAAGTGTTCCCATTCGCCACACGTGCTCTGCGGCATTTTCCCATCGGATAGCATATCCCGGAGGGAGGTCGCGCCGTGGTCCTCGAGATGATGAAAAAAGGGTTCCGCGCCGATCCAGGGATCGTGGCGCAGCTCCGGGCCCACCAATGGTCCGGCGATGCCCAGAAGAAGGAGCTCGTCGAGAAGTTTCAGGCGCTGCCCGGCCTCGAGGTCGCCGACGTCGCCTGGACCGCGGCCGACCCGACTCCCGAGATCCGGGCGGCCGGCCTCGCGATGCTGAGGCGCCGCGGGGTCGACAAGGCCGTCCTCGACGCCGTCGTCGCCATGGCGCGGACCCGGTCCGAGGCGGCCCGCCGCGGCGTGCAGAGATTCCTCAAGGAGCTCGCCGGGGGAGCCGACTTGGGCGGCTTCCTCGTTCAGCTTGGCGAGCGCGGCGACGACTTCGCGAAGCTTACGGCGCTCGAGATGGCGCAGGACCTGCCCGCCGAGAAGGCCTTCCCCGTCTACCGTAAGGTCCTCGTCGCCGGGGACCCGGGCCTCAGGTCGAGGGCCTTGAAGGCGGTCGCCGCCTCGCCCGAGATCGCGACGACGCCCCAGGCACGCAGCCTCGCCCTCGCCGCTCTCAAGGACGAGGAGGAGGAGACGCGCGTCCAGGCGCTCGCCGTCCTCGAGCACGCTCCGGATGAGGCGCTCGTCCAGCACCTCCTCGACCTCGCTCGATCGGGCGGCGCCGGCCGGGTCGTCTCCGCAGCCCTAGCTTCGCTCGGGCGTCTCCTCCCGAGGGCAAAGGGCGACCACACGAAGGAGATCCTCTCCCTCCTCGCTGACGGCCACGACCGCGTCAGAACGGGAGCTCTCGCGCTCGTCGCGAACCTCCCCGCCGACGTCCTCGCGGCGCGGTTCCTCCAGGCGTTCGAGGGGACCTTTGTCTGGATCCGGGACAGGGCTCTCGAGACGGTTGTCCGGGGAAACCCGGGCTTCATCCCGGCGCTCCTGATACTGACGGAGTCGTCCGACCCGTCCGTGTCGCGCCCCGCCAAGGACCTCGCCCTCCTCGTCGACGACCCTCGGGCGCTCCCTGCCTGGCTGAAACTGACCGAGGACCCCGACTGGTGGGTCCGTTCCCGGGCGCTCGAGAACATCGGCCGGCACGGGCGCGGGGACGAAGTGCTCCAGCGCGTCCTCGCCCTCCTGAACGACAAGCTCACCGTCCTGCCCGCGGTCGGAGCCCTCGGGGCCATCGGCGACCCACGCGCCGCCGGCCCCCTGTTCGAACTCTTCAAGGCCTCCAAGGAGAGGCCCGACGACCAACTCGAGATCCTTGACGCCCTCGCTCAGCTCGGCACGAAGCTCCCGCGGGTGGCCGAGGTCCTCGCGACCGTCTCAAAGGTCGCGGACCTCGACAGGAGCGTACGGGAGAAGGCGCGGCGGCTCGTCGGGAAGCTCCAGGGCGACGAAGCCCGCGACGCGCTACCGCCTGTCATCGCGCCCGTGGCGGCGGCGGAGATCCGGGGGAACCCCGCGCCGACGCTTCTCGACTTTCTGGCCGACACGGTCGCGAAGGGGGCATCCGACCTGCACCTGGCGACCGGTTTCATCCCCCACCGGCGGGTCCATGGGCAGCTCTTCCCGTTGGAAACGGCTCCGATGGCGCCGGAGGCGGCCGAGAGAATGATCCGGTCGATCCTCTCTCCCGCCGAGTGGGAGGAGCTCGTCGCGCTGCGGAACCTCGACGTCTGCGTGAGGGTGCCCGGACTCGGGCGCTTCCGCGCGAACTTCTTCTCGCAGCGTCTCGGCTGGGACGCCTGCTTCCGCGTCATCCCGCAGACGATCCCGACGCTCGCCGAGGTGGAGCTCCCCGAGTCGGCGTGGGAGCTCGCGCGCTACACGCAGGGGCTGGTCCTCGTGACCGGACCGGCCGGCTGCGGCAAGTCGACGACGCTCGCCGCCCTCCTGAACCTGGTCAACGAGACCCGGAAGGGGCACATCATCACCGTCGAGGACCCCGTCGAGTTCGTCCATCCGAACAAGGAGTGCCTCGTGAACCAGCGGCAGGTGCCTCACCACACGTCCTCCTTCGCCCGGGCGCTCAAGGCGGCGCTGCGCGAGGACCCCGACGTCATCCTCGTAGGGGAGATGCGGGACACGGAGACGATGGCCCTCGCCATCTCGGCCTCCGAGACCGGCCACCTTGTCTTCGGGACGCTGTCGACGACGACGGCCCCGGCGACCGTGGACCGGATTATTAACGCCTTCCCAGCTGGGCAGCAGGGCCAGATCCGGACCATGGTCTCCGAGTCGCTCAAGGCCGTCATCTCGCAGACGCTCTTGCCGCGCCGCGGAGGCGTCGGCCGGATCGCGGCTTTCGAGATCCTCCGCGGGACGGCCGCCGTCGGCTCCCTCATCCGCGAGTCGAAGACGTTCCAGCTACCGGGAATCCTCCAGACCGGCCAGCTCTCCGGCATGAACACGATGGACCAGGCGCTCCTGAAGCTCGCCGAGGATCGGAAGATCGATGCGGAGGTCGCGATGGACCGCGCGCTGAGGAAGGAGCCGTTCGAGAAGCTCGCCGCCGAGGAGAAGCTGGGGGACGCGTGAGCACCGCGCCGCCGCCCGGAGCCGGGCACCGGATCGACGCCCTCCTGAAGGTCGTCCTCGAGAAGAAGGCCTCCGACCTCCACATCGCGTGTGGCTCGCCCCCGCTGATCCGCGTCGACGGCGACCTGACGCACATGCGCTGGCGATCTGTACGCGAGGACGACTACGAGAACCTCCTCCGCCCTATTGCGCCCCCGCGCGTGTGGGAGGAGTGGTCGCGGAGCGGGGACGGCGACTTCGCCTACGCCATGGGCGAGAAGGCCCGCTTCCGCGTGAACCTCTTCCGACAGGAGCACGGCCCGGGGGCCGTCCTCCGTATGATCCCGCCGCGAGTGCTCACCGTGGAGGATCTCGGCCTCCCGGAGCAGGTCGCCGCGGTCGGGCGGACGCTCCGTGGTCTCGTCCTCGTGACGGGGCCGACGGGCTCGGGCAAGTCGACGACCCTCGCGGCCCTGATCGACCGGATCAACCGGACGAAGGCGTACCACATCGTCACGATCGAGGACCCCGTCGAGTTCGTCCACGTCTCGCAGAAGTCCGTGGTCACTCACCGCGAGCTCGGCCCCGACACGCCGACGTTCACGGCCGCGCTGAAGGCCGCGCTCCGCGAGGACCCCGACGCGATCCTCGTCGGCGAGCTCCGCGACCTCGAGACGATGCGGATGGCCCTCCACGCTGCCGAGACCGGCCTCCTCGTCTTCGGCACGCTCCACACGAACTCGGCTTCGAAGGCGATCGACCGCCTCATCGACGGCTTCCCGTCCGACGAGCAAGAGCAGGTGCGGATCGTCCTGTCCGAGGTCCTCAAGGGCGTCGTCGCGCAGCTCCTCCTGAAGAAGAAGGGGGGCGGGCGCGTCCCTGCGTTCGAGGTACTGCGCGGCTCCGCCGCTCTCGCGAACGCGATCCGCGAGGGAAAGACCTCGACGATAGCCTCCCTCATCCAGACGGGGCGCGGTCTGGGGATGGTTAGCATGGACCAGTACCTGGCCGAGCTCGTCTCTCAGAGCCTCGTCGAGCCTGCGGAGGCAGACGAGAAGGCGATCGACAAGGAGTACTTCCGGTCCCTAGTCGAGAAGAAGCGAAGCGGAGAGGTCTCCACCGGATAGGGCGGCGAGGGATGCGTCCTCAGCGGGACGCCGATGGCGGGAATGCGACTCTGAACGAAGCGCCCCCGAGGCTCTCCGACCGCCCGGGCGAGACCGTCGCCCCATGGAGCGCCGCGATCTTCGCGACGATGGAAAGGCCCAGGCCCGTCCCGCCCGGCTTCGTCGACGCGAACGGGACGAAGAGATTCGCGAGGGCTTCGGACGAGAGGCCGGATCCGCTGTCCTCGGCCGTGAAATGAACGGCGCCGTCGAATTCCCTTTCCACGCGTACCACGACGTTTCCCCCGGGGCCAGCCGCCTCGGTGGCATTTCGGACGAGGTTCCCAAGGGCACGCCGCAGGAGCGCGCCGTCCGCCGTAAGGAGGCAGGACTCCCCCGTCACATCGACCGTGACGCTCGGGCTCGTTGCCCGCGCCTCCTCCGCGACCTCCTCCGCGAGAGCGGCGAGATCGACTGGTCCGGTCTGGAGCTGCTCCGGTCGCGCGAAGAGAAGAAAGTCCCCCGTGACGCGCGCGACGTGCTCCGCCTCCGCCCGCAGCCGGGCGAGGTGCCGACCCCGTAACTCCGGATCCCCGGATGAACCGGCGAGTCGCGCGTAGCCCAGGATCGCCGCCGTTGCGTTCCGAAACTCGTGCGCGATCCCGGCCGACATCTCGCCGAGGGCAGCGAGCTCGCGACGGAAGGAGAGCTCGCGCTCGAGCCGTTTCACCGCCGTACGGTCCTCAAGGAAGACGAGAGCGCCGAGCAGGCGGTCCCCCGCGCCGACGACGGGGACAGCCGTGACGGCGAGACGGGGTGCCTCTGTCGCGTCGGGAGCGACGACCTCCTGGGTCAGCGTCGGCTCGCCGTTCAGGGCGCGCGCGGCGGCGGCCCCGATCGCAGGCCAGCCTGCGAGAGCCTCCGCTGCGGGCGTGCCCCGCTGGAGGTCCGCGAGGACGAGAAGCTCCTGGGCCCGAGGGTTCGCCTCGCGAACGCCGCCGCGCGCGTCGACGACGAGGAGCCCTCCTGGATGAGAGCGGACGAGCGTGTCGGCGGTGACGGCGAGCTCGTCCGCCCGCTCCTCCGCGAGGCGTCGCATCCGCTCGAGATCCTCGGTCCGCCTCCGGAGCTCGTCGACCGTCCGGCGAAAGGTCGCGAGCGCCGCGTCCGGTCCTTCCACGCCCGGCTCTCCGGCGAGGAGGCCCACGGCGCCGCGCGCGGTCTCCGCGAGCGCCTCGAGCGGGGCGAGAAGCCTCCGGACGAGAGGAACCACGAGGACGGCGAGGAGGAGGGTGCCGGTCGGGATCGCAATGGTAAAGACCTTGATCATCCTCTCGGCCGCTGCGACCGCCCTGCCTTCGTAGAGGACGCGGACGACTCGGGCGTCGCCGTCGACCCGGATCGTCGCTCCGATCGCCTCCACGTTGCCCATTCGTATGCGGGTCAACTGAAGGGAGCCGTCCACTGGGATCTCGTTCGGCTCGAGCCGGACGGGGACCAACGGCGCAGCTGGCAGGAAGGCGGCCTGCGCGAGGAGGGTGCCGTCCTTCGCGAAGACCGCCGCCTGAATTGCCGAGTGCCCGCGGAGGAGCCGTGCGAGGCGGGGGTCGACGCCGAAGGCTCCCCGCGGCCCGGGACCGTCGGCGTTCAGTTCGGCGAAAGCCCGGACTTCCGCCTCCATCCTGAGGACGTTCTGCCTGAGAGCCCACTTCGTAGCAGCCCGGATTCCGAGAAGGGAGGCTCCCGCGAGGAATAGGAGGAAGACGAAGGCCCCGGCCACGAACCTGCGGGTCTCCAGTGCCCAGCGCGCGCCCGCAGGCCGGCTCCTGGGAGAGCTCACGGCAGGAGCCCCCGCCCCGGCACGGGAAAACCGCCCGCGAGGAGGTCCGCGACGGGGCCGCCCCACTCCCTCACGGCGACGGCGGCGAGCGCGAGGAAGACGCCGAACGGGACGTCGACGCGGGCGAGGAGGACGAGGAGGCCCGCCGGCACCGCCTCGGCCCGCGCCGCGAGGACGCGGAAGAACTCGCCGGACTCGTCCTCGACGGCGAGACGCCCCGTCGCCGTCGCCTTCCCTCCCGCCGCTCGTTGCCAGGCGAGGCGGACGAAGGCCGCGGCGCGGCGGGCCGCCGGGCCGGCCGCTCCGAGCGGGACCCCGGCGACGGGGGCGCCCGGGATCTCGGTCCAGCGTGGCCCGGCCACGGCGACCCTTCCCCCGGCGTCGAGGAGGAGTCCCCCTCGAGCGGCCTCGTCGCGCGAGGCGGCGTCGGAGACGCGGGCCCGGGCGAACGCGCGCCGCCAGGAGAGGGCGCGGAGGAGCGAGGGGACGCCGGCCACGAGGCTCCCCGCCACGGACGCCCCGAGGAGCGTCAGGAGGATCCCGACGGGCCCGACGAAGGCCCCGATCATGGCGATCATCTTCACGTCGCCCTCCCCCATCCCCTCGGCGCCCCGCACGAGCCGGTACGCAGCCCCGACGCCCCAGACGACGGCGGCCCCGAACGCGGCGCCGGCGGCCGCGGGGAAGAGGTGCCCCGCGAACGCCGCGAGACCCGCGTCCCCGAGCGAGGGGGCGTCCTGCGCGGCCGCGAGGAGGAGGGCCAGGACGAGGACCCCGAGCGTGACCTCGTCGGGGAGGACGCGGGACTCGAGGTCCGTGGCCGAGAGGACGAGCGCCGCCGTGGCGAGGATCGCGCCGCCGAGGGCGACGAGGCCGAGGCCGTGACGAAGCGCGGCGAGAAGGAACAGGGCCGCGACGGCCGCCTCGACGAGCGGGTAGCGCGCCGAAATCGGCGCCCGGCAGGCGCGGCAGCGACCGCGGAGGAGGAGCCAGGAGAGGACGGGGACGTTGTCCCACGCCGCGATCGGCGTCCCGCAGCGCGGGCACCTCGAGCGCGGCGCCACCACCGACTCGCGGCGCGGCAGCCTATGGATGCAGACGTTCGCGAACGAGCCGACCGTCGCGCCCATCGCGACGACGAACGGGAGGACGAGGACCTCCTCGGGCCTCACCGCCTGCCTCCCGGCGGCCCCGCCAGCGCGAGCGCGAGGACGGCGAGGAGGCCCGCCGCCGAGAGACCCAGGCCGACGCGGAACGACGCGGGAGAGTAGAGGAGCTCGAGACGGTGCTCACCGGATGGGACGACGACGGCGAGGAGGCCGAGCTGGGCCCTGCGGATCGGCGTCCTCTCCCCGTCCACGCGCGCGACCCATCCGGGGTCCCAGCTCCGCGTCAGGACGAGGAGGGACGGCCGGGAGGCCGAAGTCGCGATCTCGGCCCGCTCGGGTCCGTCCGAGAGGAACCGCGCAGCCGCCCAGCTCCCCGAGGGACGCGGCGGGGGCAGGGGCGCCGCGCCCGGCTCCGGCGCGACGAGGGCCGTCCGACCGGGGTCGAAGCCGCGAGCGCGGATCGCCTCGAACGCCTCGTCGTCGGTCGCCACGCGGCTCTCCAGGGGAAAGAACGCGCGCCCGAAAGGCTCCGCGACGTCGTAGCGGCGGATGCCCGCCCGCTCGACCGACGGGCGAAGGCCCGGCGCCCGCGTCGGGAACGGCGTCACGACGTGGCGGACGTCCAGGAGGGCGAGGAGACGCGCGGGGTCCCCTCCCGCGAGGGCGGCGCCGAGGAGCCGTTCCGTCCGCGGGTTCCCGATCGGAGAGGCCGAGCCCGCCGTCGCGACGCCGTGGAAGAGGTTCGCGTAGCCAGCGAGCGCCGCGTTCGCACGGGCGACGCTCGCCTCGCTCCAGCCGCCACCGTCGATGTACCGCCAGCGGGTCGCGAGACTGCGGTCCTGGCCGGCCGGGGCGAAGACGCGCCCTGCCTCCGGGCCCCGGCGGAGGTCGGTCACGGCCGGAGAAGGCGCCGCGACGGCCGACGCCGACGCCGGCGCGAGCGGCTCCCCCGCGAGGAAGGGGAGGGGGACGATTGCGAGGCCCGCGACGAACGCGGCGGGAGCGGCCGTCGCGGCGCCCTCGCGCCGGCGGGCGAGGAGAAGGACCCCCGAGCCGAGGAGAGCCGCGGCCCCGCCGACGAGCGTCCGGCTCCGGTCCCGCACCGCCTTCGCCTCCGGCGCGAGGACCGCGAGCGCGGTCGGGACGGCGAGGGCGAGAAGCCCCACGGCGAGCGCGACGTGCGCGGCGCGGCGGCGCGCCGCGCTCTCGGCCCCTTCCGCTCCGTCCGGGTCCCCGGCCTCCTCTTTCCGCCGGAACCGGCCCCAGAGCCAACCGTCGAGGCCCGCCCCCGCCGCCAGCGCGAGCGCGAGGTGTGGGAAGACGAACCAGCGCGCCGGGTAGCGGATGCCGCGCAGCGGGCCGAGATCGAAGAGGAGCGGCGCGAGGAAGCCCGCCGCGCCGAGCGCGAGAAGGAGCCCGGCGGCGGCCAGGGCGAGGAGCCCCGAGAGGAAACGGCGGCGGCCGGGGAGGCCCGCCCCGGCTCCGGCGACGAGGAGGAGAGGGAGCGGACCGAGCGCGAGGGTGACGAGGTACCCGCCCCGCCCCTCCTCGGCCCGGCGCGTCGCCTCGGGCCGGGGAGGCGCGACGAGATCGGCGAGGTCGGACCGCCCCACCGGCCGTGCGACAGCTTCCGCGCTCGTCACCGTCGCGCGGCGGCCCGCAGCCGCCACGAGCTCCGCGAACGGGAGGAGCGCGGCGCCCGCAAGGGCGAGGGCCGCGAGGAGCGGGAGGGCGAGCCGGAGCAGGCCCCGCGTCCCGGAGGGCTCACGTTCCCCCGGCTCACCTTCGGCCCCCGCGAAGAGCGCGAGGAGGACCGCCGCGGCGGAGCCGGCCGCGGCGAGCGCGGGCTCGCCGGCGAGGAAGGCCCCGGAGATCCCGACGGCCAGGCCGGCCCCGCGCGACCGGCCCAGGACGACCCGGCGAGCGAGCGGGAAGAGCCACGGAAGCCACGCCGCGGTGCACGCGTTGTTGTAGACCGGGACGAGCGAGAGGAACGCCCCGCCTCCGGCGTAGAGCCCGCCCGCCAGGAGCGACGCGGGCCGCGAGGCGCCCAGCTCCCAGAGGCAGAAGGCCGCGCCCGCCGCCGCGAGAGCGAGGTGGAGGGCGATGCCGAAGAGCGCCCCCTCGCGCCAGCCGGCGAGGAAGGGCAGGTCGCCGGGATAGAGCGCCCCGCTCTGGAGCTGCGCGAGCCAGGGCTCGCCGGCGCCCGAGAGCGGGTTCCAGAGCGGTGGCTGGCCGTCGAGGAGCCACCGTTCGGCGCCGTAGGCCTTCATGGGCCAGAAGAAGTCCGCGAGGTCGCCGCGGGCCGGGACGCCCCCGGAGAGGAGGGCCGGCGCGAGGAGCGCCGCCGCGAGGGCCAGGCCGACGAGGCCACCGCCCAGCGCGGTCCGGCGCGCCCCGGTCTCTCCCCTCGCGTCTCGGGCCATCGGTCCGATTGTATTTGCCTTCCGCGCCGCGGGCCGCGTCTGGGAAAAAGAGAAACGCCCGGGCTGTTCGCCCGGGCGGTTCATAAATTCCCGGCGGCGTCCTACTCTCCCACACAGTTGACCCGTGCAGTACCATCGGCTCCGAAGGGCTTAACTGCCGTGTTCGGAATGGGAA
>JADHED010000741.1_pt1 | contig 33992 bp, 39 predicted proteins | sample 8952041 | NCBI WGS metagenome assembly JADHED01 (sample SAMN16124423, study PRJNA663239) | bioreactor sludge metagenome | isolation source: sludge (control) | place: India:Bengaluru | collected 2018-09-08
CCGTTCAACATCGCCAGCTACGCCTTGCTGACCCTGATGATGGCCAAGGTGACCGGCTACGAGCCCGGCGAGTTCGTCCATACCCTGGGCGACGCGCACCTCTACCTGAACCACCTGGATCAGGCGCGGCTGCAGCTGTCGCGCGAGCCCCTGCCCTTCCCGACCCTGCGGGTCGCCGACAAGGACGACCTGTTCGCCTTCGAGTACGAGGACTTCAAGCTCGAAGGCTATCAGGCCCACCCCTCCATCGCGGCGCCGATCGCGGTCTAGCAATGCCGAAGCCGCCGCTCACGCTCCGGGAAGTGTCCGAGTCGGCAGCCGAAATCTCGGACATCTACGCCGGCAAGTACGGCATCGTGCGCGACGACGACTGGTTCCTGCTGAAGCTGCAGGAAGAGGTGGGCGAACTGGCCCAGGCGCACCTGCGGCTCTCCAGCCGCGGCCGGGGCGAGGCCACCGAGCACGACCGCGCCGACGAGGCTGCCGACGTCCTCTGCATGCTGCTGCTCTACTGCCGCCGCTTCGGCATCGACCCGGACGCGGCGGTCCGGCGCAAGTGGCTGACCTGGCTCGAGCCGGCGAACTGAAGCCCAGGCTTTTCCCCGGGAGTTCGCCAGCCTAGGTTGAGCGCCTGAAGGGGGATTTTTCCATGAAGCGTATCGTGTTCGCCGCCGCCGTCGGGCTGTCGGCGCTGTCTCCGGTGGCCGCCAACGCGGGGCCTGACGCCGAGAAACTGAGCCGATGCCTGGTCGACAACGCCAGCCCCAAGGACCAGGCGGCGTTGGTGCGCTGGATGTTCCTGGCGATGTCGGCCAATCCCTCGCTGGAGGGTCTGGCGAAGGTCACGCCCGAGCAGCGCGACGCCTACAACAAGGCGATGGCCGCGACCTTCGAGCGGCTGGTGCTGCAGGACTGCCGGCGCGAATACGTCACCGCCGCCAGGACCGACGGGCCGGCCGCGCTCCGGGAAGCGTTCAAGGTCATGGGCGAGCGCGCCGCGACCCAGCTGATGTCGGATCCGCAGGCCACCAAGGAGATCGAGCGGTTCGCCGCCTTCCTCGACGAGGCCAAGTGGACGGCGCTGGCGGCCGAGGTCGGGAAGGACTGACGCCCGCGCTCGCGGCGCGCTAAACAGCGGATCATGTCGAAAGTCATCCTCGCCGCCGGTCCCATCGCCCGCGCCCGCAACGGCGTCATCGGCAAGGACGGGACCCTGCCCTGGCGGCTGAAGACCGACCTCGCCATCTTCCGCGCCATCACCATGGGCAAGCCGGTCATCATGGGCCGCAAGACCTGGGACAGCCTGCCGAAGAAGCCGCTGGTGGGCCGCACCAATATCGTCCTGTCGCGGGACGGTTCCTTCGAACCGAAGGGCGCGCTGGTCTGCGAGGAGTTCTCGGAGGCCGTGGCGATCGCCCGCGAGCAGGCCGAGGAGGACGGAGCCAGCGAGGTGTGCGTGATCGGCGGCGCCTCGCTGTTCGAGCTCGCCCTGAAGAAGGCGCGGCGCATCTATCTCACGGACGTGGACGCCGAGGTCGAGGGCGACGTGAGGCTTTCGCCCATCGACGAGAGCCAGTGGACCGAGGTTCGCGCCGAGCGCCATGAGGCCTCGGACGTGGACCAGTATCCCTTCACCGTCCGGGTGCTGGACCGGGCATAAAAAATGGCCCGGGGCGAACCCCGGGCCAGTGGGAAGACCTCGCCTGTCTCGCTTTAGAAGGCGAAGGTGAGAGAAGCCCCGTAGGTACGAGGCTGCCCCGGGAAGCGGACGACCACGTTCGCGTTCGAGCTGACCGCGGTCCAGTAGTAGGTGTTCGTCAGGTTCCGGACCCACAGCTGGGCGCGCCAGCGGTCGTCCAGCGAGTGGACGCCGAGGCTGGCGTTCACCAGGCCGTAGTCCTTGATCACGAAGCGCGGATCGCCCTCGAGGTCGGCGTGGCTGTCGTCCTGCCAGCGGGCGTTCAGCGCCGCCTGCAGGCCGAGTTCGGACGTCAGCTCGCGGTTGTAGAGGGCCGTGAGCGAGCCGGAGCGCTTCGGGCTGTAGAGGAACGGCGCGCCGTCGAAGTCCTGCGGCTGACCGGCCGAGTTGATGCCCGTGTAGCCCTTCACCTCGGTGTGCAGCAGGGTGCCCGAGGCGATCAGGGTGAACTCGGGCGTCAGACGCCAGGTCACTTCACCGTCGACGCCATAGGCCTCGCCCTTGGGCACGTTCTGCAGCCGCGACAGGGCGGTGTAGATCGGGTCGGCGAAATAGACGCTGAGCTGCTTGTCCTCGTAGTCGTAGTAGAAGGCGCTGACGTTCACCTGCATGCGGCGCTCGAACAGGCCGGCCTTCACGCCCGCCTCGTAGGCCGTCAGCAGCTCCTGCTTGGCCGGGGCGTTCTGGGTCGAGATGTTGGCCGCGTTGATCGGCGTCGCGCCGGCCTTGGCGCCCCGCGAGATCGAACCGAACAGCAGGACGTTGTCGGCCGGCTTCCAGTCGAGCGCCACGCGCCAGGCGATGTTGTTCTCGTCCAGCTTGGACACCACCGGGCCGAAGGTCTTGGTGGCCGGGTCGAAGGTGACGCAGCCGCCCTGGCTGATCTGGCCGACCAGCACGCCGTAGGTCTGGAAGAACAGCGCCCGGTTCACGACGTTGACGTTCGGCAGCATGCTGCCCTGATAGTCGCGCGAGCAGCCGGTGTAGTCCTGGGTGTCTTCGGTGTAGCGGATGCCGCCGGTGACCTTCAGGGTGTCGGTGATCTCGTAGTCGGCGTTGGCGAAGAGGCTCCAGGTCTTGGTCTCGATGTCGCCGCGGTCGACGTAGGTGCGGAACGCCTGCGACATCTGGGCCGCGGTGTAGCCGCCCGAGTTGAACGGCGTCGCCAGCAGGGTGGAGCCGGCGAAGCGGATCAGGCCGACGTTGGAGTTCTGGCCCAGCAGGGTGCGGTTGGCGTCGATGATCTCGTCGCGGGCCACGTAGCCGCCCACGAGCCAGTTCATCCGGTCGTTGCCGCCCTCGATCCGCAGCTCTTCCGAGATCGACTCGATGTCGCCGCTGGCCTTCTGCAGCAGGATCTCATACGGCGCGCCGCTCCAGTCGAAGAGCGCGCGGCGCTTGAGGTCCTGGTAGCCCGTCAGCGAGACGATCCGCATGTCGTCGTTGATGTCGTAGGCGACGCGAAGCTTGATGCCGACGAACTCGTTGTCCTCGCGCAGCGGCCCGGCGAGACCCGCGCCGATGCCCACGTCGGCGCTGCGCGCCGCCCGCGGCGCCCAGTCGGCCTGGCTGGCCTTGGTGGGCTGGTTGGCGGCGATGTAGTCCTTCAGCCCCGGAGCCAGGAACGGGCTGTTGGCCGTGGCCGGCGTGAAGCCGATGCCCTGGGCCGAGACCGTATCGGACTGGTTCTTCCAGTAGCTGACCGAGGCGTCGACGGTGAGCTTGTCATTCGGCGTGAACGACAGCGCGCCGCGCGCGCCCCAGCGGTCGACTTCCCCCTGGCGTTCGCCGCGGGTGTTGGAGACCTGCCAGCCCTTGTCGCTGTTCTCGGCGCGGAAGGAGAAGCGGCCCACCAGGTTCGGGGCGATCTGGCCGTTGACCATGCCTTCGAGGTTGTAGGTCTTGTAGTTGCCGACCTCGGCCGTGACCTGGGCGGCGAAATCCTCGGTCGGCTTGTTGGTGACGAAATCCACCAGGCCCGCGGTGGTGTTGCGGCCGTAGAGGGTGCCCTGCGGCCCCTTCAGCACCTCGACCCGCTCCAGGTCGAAGATCGGGCCCGTCATCATGAACGGATAGGCGTAGGCCACTTCGTCGACATAGGTGCCGACGGTCGAGGTGGCCGACAGGTTGATCGTGTTGAAGCCGATTCCGCGCAGCGTGTAGGTCGGCACGCCCTGATAGCTCTGCGAGACCGTGAAGCTGGGCGCGAAGGCCGAGAGGTCCTTGGTGTCGGTGACGTGCAGGCGCTCCAGCACCTCGCCCCGCACCGCCTGGATGCCCATGGCGACGTCGTTGGCGCTTTCCTCGCGGCGCTGGGCCGTGACGATGATGGCGTCGACCAGCGCCGGCTCTTCGGCGGCGGCTGGCGGCGGGGTCTGCGCGAAGGCGGCAGTCCCGGACATGAGCGCGAGGGCGGAAACCGACAGCACCAGACGGCCGCGGCCGCGGCGAACTTGACTCATATGAACCTCCCCAGGGCCGCCGATTGGGAGAGCGGCCTCTTAGCGGCGGACACGGCGCCCGCGCGCAATCGTTACGTGGCGGCCCGACTCATGACGCCGCCGGCGCGATACGTGAGGTCTTGCGAAGATTCCGACAAGCTATCGGAAGTGACAGGGTGAAGTATTCGAACAGTTGTTTGAGCCCCGCCGCGACAACACCTTCCGCAACGTCACGACGATTTCTTGAGCTGACCGGCGGAGCAGGTGACGTAGCGTCAGTGACGCCCATCCCCTCTTCCCTGACCCCACGGCGCGGACGCTATAGTCGCCGCAACAAACAGGGAGGAACGACATGGACATCGAACTGGTCTGCGAAGGACTCGAGTTCCCGGAGGGTCCCATCGCCATGGCCGACGGCTCGGTGATCCTGACCGAGATCAAGGGCCGGCGGCTGACGCGGGTGAAACCCGACGGGACGAAGGAACTGGTCGTCGAGACCGGCGGCGGTCCGAACGGGGCGGCCATCGGCCCGGACGGCGCCATCTGGATCACGAACAACGGCGGCTCGTTCGAATGGCTCGACAACGGCGGCCTGACGATCCCCGGGCCCACCCCGCCCAGCCACACCGGCGGCTACATCCAGCGCTTCGACCTGAAGTCCGGCAAGCTGGAGACGGTCTACGACAGCTGTGACGGCAAGAAGCTGGTGGGCCCGAACGACCTCGTCTTCGACAAGTCGGGCGGGTTCTGGTTCACCGACCACGGCTGCTCGACGCCCGACGGGCGCAAGAACGGGGCGCTGCACTACGCCAGGGCCGACGGCAGCCACATCAGCCAGCAGCGCGGGCATTTGATCTCGCCGAACGGGGTCGGCCTCTCGCCGGACGAGAAGGTGGTCTATGTGGCCGACACCCAGCTCGGCCGGCTGTGGGCGTTCGACGTGGCCGAGACCGGCGTGCTGGCGCCCAATCCCGGCTTCGCGCCGGGCCGAGTGATCTGCAACCTGCCGGGCTACCAGCTGCTGGACAGCCTGGCCGTTGAGGCCGCGGGCAAGGTCTGCGTCGCCACGATCATCAATGGCGGGATCACCGCCTTCGATCCGGACGGCTCGATCGAGCACTATCCCGTGCCGGACCTCGTGGTCACCAACATCTGCTTCGGCGGCGACGACATGCGCACCGCCTGGATCACCGCCTCGTCGACCGGCAAGCTCTACCGGGCGACGTGGCCGCGGCCGGGCCTGAAGCTGAACTTCAACGCGTGATCGCGGAACGGCCTTCCCCACCGCGGCGGGGAAGGCCGGCCGTCAGCTAGTAAAGCGTCGCCAGCGCCGAGCGGTCGTAGGCCTTGAGCTCGTCGTGGCGGCCCTCGCGGACCTTCACCACCCACTCCGGATCCTGCAGCAGGGCGCGGCCCACGCCGACGAGGTCGAAGTCGCCGCGCTCCAGCATGGTCTCAAGTCGGTCCAGCGACGCCGGCTGGGACTTCTCCCCGCCCCAGGCCGCGATGAACTCGCCCGAGAGGCCGACGCTGCCGACGGTGATGGTCGGCACGCCGGTGAGCTTCTTGGTCCAGCCTGCGAAGTTGAGGTCGCTGCCCTCGAACTCCGGCTCCCAGAACCGGCGCTGCGAGCAGTGGATGCAGTCGGCCCCGGCCTCGACCAGGGGCGACAGCCAGGCCTCCAGCGCCTTGGGGTCCTGAGCCAGCTTCACCTCGTAGTCCTGCTGCTTCCACTGGCTGACGCGGATGATGACCGGATAGTCGGGGCCGACCGCCTTGCGCACCTCGCGCAGGATGTCGGCCGCGAAGCGCGCGCGGCCCGGCAGGTCCTTGCCGCCATAGGCATCCTCGCGGACGTTTGTGCCTTCCCAGAAGAACTGATCGATCAGGTAGCCGTGGGCGCCGTGCAGCTCGATGGCGTCGAACCCGATCGCCTTGGCGGCCGCGGCGGCGTCGGCGAAGGCGCGGATGGCGTCGGCGACCTCGGCGTCGGTCATCGGCGCGCCGAACGCCTTGCCCGGGCGCGACAGGCCGGACGGGCTGTCGTACGGGCCGGGCGGGGTCCAGGTCTCGCTACGGGTGCGGACCGCGCCGACGTGCCAGAGCTGGGGCGCGATCTTGCCGCCGACCGCATGGACCTCGTCCACCACCTTCTTCCAGGCGGCCAGCTCGGCCTCGCCATGGAAGCGGGGGACGTTGGGATCGTTCAACGAGGCGGGACGGTTCACACCTGTCCCCTCGGTGATGATGAGGCCCACCTGGTTCTCGGCGCGCCGGCGGTAGTAGGCGGCCACCTCGTCGGTGGCGACGCCGCCCGGCGAGAACGAGCGCGTCATGGGCGCCATGACGATGCGGTTGGGCAGGTCCAGCCCCTTGAAGCTGAAGGGCGAGAACAGGATGTCGGACGTCATGCGTTTCCCCGAAGCGCGGATTCAAACATCTGTTTATCCCAACGCCGCCCGTGGGGAAGGCCAGAAAAGCTGAGGCGGCCTGGAGCCGTGGTCGGCGCCTCAGCGCCCCGGGCCCAGCAACGCCTCGCGGCGCGCCAGGCTCTCGGCCGGCCATTCCGCCTGCATGTCGTAGTAGACCTCGAACGCCCTGGCGCCCTCGGGTAGCCGCACCCAGGGCAGGCTGGACCGGGTGAAGATGTGCACGTCGGGCGGCAGCGCCGCGCGGTCGTCCAGCGTGGTGGCCCGCAAGAAGCTCATCACCTTGCGGTCGCCGTAGTCGGACCAGAGCGTCGTGCCGCAGGCCGGGCAACGATAGGCCAGGTGCGGGCGCCCGCTGTCGGTGGGCAGGCGCGTTGGGGCGAGTTCGCCCGACAGCACCTCGATCCGGTCGGTCTCGATCAGGGCGTTGATCACGAAGGCGCTACCCACCTGCCGCTGGCAGTCGGAACAGTGGCAGCAGTGGGTGAACATCGGCCCCGACTTCAGCCGGTAGCGCACGGCTCCGCAGGCGCAGCCGCCCTCCAGGCTCTTCATCTCGCGCCTCCAGGAGAAAAACGAAACGGGAACATATCGCCATGCGGCGGCGAATGTCGCAACTCCCAGTTCACCAAAGTGACGCCGGCGTCATCTTTCATTGACTCGGACGCCCCACGGCTTCATCGTCGCCGCTTGCGTAACGCGGGCGTTCGAAGACCCGCGCCCAGGAGGACGAGCAATGGACGACGCGGCTCTCGATCTGCACCGCCAGGCCCGCGAGGCGGCCTATTCAATGCCGCTGGAGCAGATCAATCCGGCCGATCCGGAGCTCTTCCGCACCGACACCATGTGGCCCTACTTCGAGCGCCTGCGGAAGGAAGACCCCGTCCACTACACCGCCGACTCCGGCTGGGACGACGTGGGCGCCTACTGGTCGGTGACCAAGTACAACGACATCATGGCCGTGGACACGAACCACGAGGTGTTCTCGTCCGAGCCAGCCATCGTGCTGCCCGACCCGGCCGCCGACTTCACGCTGCCCATGTTCATCGCCATGGACCAGCCCAAGCACGACATCCAGCGCAAGACGGTCAGCCCCATCGTGGCCGGCCCGAATCTGGCCCGGCTGGAGCCGATCATCCGCGAGCGCGCGGCGAAGATCCTGGACGAGCTGCCGATCGGCGAGGAGTTCAACTGGGTGGACAAGGTGTCCATCGAGCTGACGACCATGACGCTCGCGACCCTCTTTGACTTCCCCTGGGAAGACCGCCGCAAGCTGACCCGCTGGTCCGACGTGGCCACCGCCTCGCCCGACAGCGGCCTGTTCAGCTCGACCGATCCCGAGATCGCCGAGCAGGAGCGCCGCGCCGAGCTGTTCGAGTGCGTGGACTATTTCATGCGGCTCTGGAACGAGCGCGTGAACGCCCCGCCGCAGCCCGACCTGATCTCGATGCTGGCCCACGGCGAGTCCACGCGGAACATGGACCGCATGGAGTACCTCGGGAACCTGATCCTGCTGATCGTCGGCGGCAACGACACCACCCGCAACTCGATCTCGGGCTCGGTCCTGGCGCTGCACCAGAACCCGGACCAGGACCGCATCCTGCGAAACGACCACAGCCTGATCCCCAGCATGGTCTCCGAGACCATCCGCTGGCAGACGCCGCTGGCCTAGGCCCGCCGCGCCGGATCCTGTCCTCCTTCGTGAAGGGCTACGAACACCTGCCGGTGGTCATTCCCACCCGCAATTGACGCCGGCGGTCTCCTGCGCTTGCATCCCCGCCGCACGGTCGGGGGACCAGCGCAGGAGACGCCCATGTCCACCACCCGACTTGCCCTGCTCGCCCTTTCGGCGACGCTTCTGGCCGCACCCGCGATCGCCGATGACGGCGGGCGGCCGCTTTCCGCCCACCTGACCGGCGCCGCCGAGAAGCCCAACCCGGGCGACGCCGACGGCATGGGCCACGCCACCTTCCGCGTGAACGTCGGCCAGAACCAGGTCTGCTACGACCTCATGGTCGAGAAGATCGCGGCCGCCACCATGGCGCACATCCACAAGGCGCCCGCCGCCGCGGCCGGCCCGCCGGTCCTGACGCTGCAGGCCCCGGGCGCGGACGGGAAGGCCAAGGGCTGCGCCACCGCCGACGCCGCGGTGGTGAAGGACATCCTGCAGAATCCGGACGCCTATTACGTCAACGTGCACAACGCCGAGTTCCCGGCCGGCGCGGTCCGCGGGCAGCTCTCGAAGTAGGGCCTCGCCCGGCCCTCAGGGCCAGAGATCGGCGACAGACACCGGTCCGACCGCGGCGGCCGCCTTGGGCGCCGCGGTCTTGCCGGCCGGCGGCTTCGAAGCGATGGGGTTCGCCGCGACAGGTTTCGAGGCGACGGGTTTCGAGGCGAGGGGCGGCTTGGCGGGCGCGGACTTCGACGCCGGCGTCCCGGCCGCGACCTGGGGCTCGCGCGGATCCCAGGTCCCCATCAGCGTGATGACCAGCTTGGCGATGCTGTCGGCGGCCACCACGCCCTGGCCGCGTCCCCGTTCGCAGATCGACTGGTAGGCCGCCAGGGTGTCGATCGCCTTGTCGGCGCTCTCCCAGCTGTAGCTGGGGTTGGTCTTCTTCAGCAGCAGGTCGCCCGCGCGGGAGAAGGCGGAAAATTCCCGCCAGCGGAACTCGCGCCGCTCGCAGTCGTAGTCGGTGAGCGTGCGCACGTAGCCCGGCTGCGGCGGCGTAGAGCTCGAAATGTTACGCATCACGCGCACGGTCCAGACCCGCCGCACGGGACTTCCGTCGATGCGCTCCACCGAGCTCGGATCGTAAACCGTCCAGGAGTCGGACGCCGCCTGGACGACATTGAAGATCCGGGCCGAGGCCGGCGGCGCGGCGGCGGCCAGGACGAGGCTCAGGACACCCGCGGAGGCTGTGGCGAGGCAGCGCATGGGATCATTGGTAGCCCGTCGCAGGGAACGGGCCAACCCCGACCGCTCAGACGGCCGCCAGCCGGCGGCGACGGCGCAGCGCCGCGCCAGCGGCGCCGAAGCCCAGGATCATCAGCGCCCAGGTCGTAGGCTCCGGCACGGCCGTCCCGATGCCCTCGATGGCGCCCTCCAGGCCCGTCGGGGGACGCAGCGGCTCCAGCGGCGGCGGGGCGGGCGGAAGCGGCGCCGGGCCGGTCGCATAGAGGCGGGCGGCGGAGACCGCGCCGGGCGTGAGGCGGAAGCTGTCGAGGTTCGTCCCGGCGTCGAAGCGATAGAAGGCGGTGACCCCGCCGGGGGTCTGCGGGCTGGGCCCGCCCGCGCCCGCGCCGTAATGCACCCCAATGAAGGTGACGCCGTTGAGCAGCGTGGCGAAATCGACCAGCGGGCCGGTCAGGTTGAGCTGCCCCTCGACGAGTTGGCCGTCCCAGTCGGCCAGGCCGATGGCCGTGAGGCCCGCGGTCTGGGCGGTGAGGTCGGCAGAGCTGTTGCTGAGCAGGTTGCCCTGGAAGTAGCCGCTGCAGAGGCCGGCGCCGAGCGCAAGGTCGGACAACGAACAGGCCGGCAGCGACACCGTGGTGACTCCGCCGCCCGAGGTGGATCCGCCGGACGATGAGGACGAGCCGGATCCGGACGAGGCCCCATCGCCACCGCCCGAGTTCCCCGAATTGCCGCCGGCGTTGCCCACGCCCTTGTTGTTTCCTTTGTTGCCGGAACTGGTCTCGGTGCTGCTGCCGGAGCCGCCTCCGTGGCCGTTGTTCGCGCCGCCCTTGCCCGCAAAGGCCTGGTCCGGCGCCGCCACGACCATCGCGACGCTGAGCGCCATGGCGAAGGCGATCGACGCTGCGCCCGTCGGGCGGCGGTGAAGTGCGGCGGTTCGGTTGTCGGACACGTCCAGCTCCAGCAGCTGCGGCATGGGCCGCATAGACTGTCGGAGATGTAGGTGCGGGACGGTTAAGGCGGAGCTGCGACAAAATCGGCCGCAGGGCCCGCGTTACCCGTTCCGGGGCGGAAGCGATTAACGCGGGTTTGCGGGGTCGGCGGCCTAGAGCCCCAGGACCAGCTTGGCCATGATGTTGTGCTGGATCTCGTTCGATCCGGCGTAGATCGAGGTCTTGCGGTAGTTGAAGTAGTGGGGCGCCACGGTGGCGGCGTAGTCCGGGCCGGCGCGGAAGGTGTTGCCGCCGGGGCGGAGCATCTCCCAGGTGTCCTGGACGAAGGGCTGCTTGAAGACCCCGACCGCCTCGAGGGCGAGTTCGGTGACCGCCTGCTGCATCTGGCTGCCCTCAAGCTTCAGCATGGAGGACACCGCCCCCATCGCCTCGCCGTTGGCGCGGCCCGAGAACACCCGCAGCTCGGTGGCGTTCAGGGCCTCGATCTTGATCTCGACCTCGGCCAGCCGCCGGCGGAAGTCCGGGTCGGACATCATCGAGCCGCCCGTGTCGGAGCGCTCGAGCTCGGCGATCTTGCGCACCTTGCGGAGCTGGTTCTGCAGGCCAGGCGCATAGGCGTTGCCGCGTTCGAACTGCAGCAGGTACTTGGCGTAGGTCCAGCCCTCGCCTTCCTTGCCGATGCGGTTGGAGACCGGGACGCGGACGTTGTCGAAGAACGTCTCGTTGATCTCCTGTTCGCCCTCGGGCGGGCCATCGAGCGTCGGGATCGGCCGGATTGTGATGCCCGGCGTCTTCATGTCGATCAGCAGGAACGAGATGCCCTTCTGACGGATCTCCTCGTTGGAGGTCCGCACCAGGCAGAACATCCAGTCGGCCCATTGGGCCAGCGTCGTCCAGGTCTTCGAGCCGTTGAGGACGTAGTAGTCCCCGTCCCGCTCGGCTTTCAGCGCCAGAGAGGCGAGGTCCGAGCCGGAGCCGGGCTCGGAATAGCCCTGGCACCACCACACGTCGGCCGACAGGATCTTCGGCAGGTGCTGCTTCTTTTGCTCGTCGGTGCCGAAGGCCATGACCACGGGGGCGCACATGCGCAGGCCCATGTTCGAGGTGGCCGGCGCCCCAGCGAGCGCCATTTCCATGTCGAAGACGTACTTCTTGCCGAGGCTCCAGCCCGTGCCGCCGTATTCCACCGGCCAGTCGGGGGCGAGCCAGCCCTTGGCCGACAGGCGCTTCAGCCAGCGGATCTGGGCTTCCTTGTCGAGGTGGTTGTTCTTCGACTGGGCCAGCTTGGCCCGCATGTCGTCGTCGAACGCCTCGGCGATGAAGGCGCGGACCTCGTCGCGGAACGCGAGGTCCTCAGGCGCGAAATCGAGGTCCATGCCAGTCGCTCCTCAGCCGACGCCGTCGAGGTATTCGACTTCCGGACGCCCGGCCAGGAACGGCGCGAAGCCCGGGCCCGCGGCCTTGAAGTGCGCCGAAGCGCCGTGCGCCGCGAGAGCGTCCTGGTCCTTGTAGAGCTCCAGCACCTTGTAGGTGTTGGGCTCGGTCCGGCTCTTGGTGAGCTGATAGGCGATGTTGCCCGGCTCGTTCTCGCGAACCTGCTTGGCGAGGCCGGTGAAGAAGGCCTCGAAATCGGGCCCCTTGCCGTCCTGGATCCTGATCGTCGCGACGACGCCAATGGTCATGCCTACCTCCCAACAAACGTTTGAATAGACGGTAGAGGGGCCGCTCCATCTGGGCAAGGCCGCACCTGCCGATTGACCCAGACCAGTTCGATTGGTATTTATTGACTGATCGTTCATTCAATATGTCGCCTCCGTGATGATCCGCACCTACCGACAAGGCAAGCGCAGCAAGACCGCGAACGACACGCGCCAACGCATCGTCCAGGCGACCTTCGACCTGCACAACGAGCAGGGCATCGCCAGCACAAGCATGAAGGAGATCGCCGCTCGGGCCGGGGTGAGCGTGGGGTCGGTCTACCACCACTTCCCGACGTACGACGACGCGATCAATGCTTGCGGCGCACATGCCTTCTCGCTGGCGCCGCCTCCAGGACCCGAGCTCTTCTACGATGCGGCCGACCGCAAGGAGCGGGTGCGTCGGCTGGCGGCGGCCCAGTTCGCGTTCTATTCGGCCATTCCGGCCTTCGGCAGCGTGCTCGCCGACCAGGAGAGACTGCCTGTCCTGAAACCGGTCGTGGCCCAGGAGGCGACCTGGCGCCGGGCGCTCGCCGCAGCGGCCGTCGGCGAAGACGGGCCAACCGCCGATGCGCTGGCGGCCATGGTCGCCCATGGGTCCTTCGACGCCTTCACCCGCCAGGGGCTCGAGCCCGATGCCGCCGCCGCGCGTGTGGCCGATATCGCGAACGCCTGGCTCGACACCTTGGATTCCATGGAGATTTGCCGATGAACACCCGCGTCCACGAGATCGCCGAGGGCGTCTACCGTCTCTCGACCTTTGTCCCGGAGGTTAGCCCCGACGGGTTCACCTTCAATCAGTTCCTGATCGCCGCCGAGGAACCGATGCTGTTCCACTGCGGGCATCGCGCCATGTTTCCCCTGATCGCCGAGGCGGTCGGAAGGGTCATGCCGGTCGAACGGCTGCGGTGGATCGGCTTCGGCCACGTGGAGGCGGACGAGTGCGGGGCCATGAACACGTGGCTGGCCGCTGCGCCTCACGCGACCATCGTCCACAGTCAGGTGGCGTGCGATGTGTCCCTGAACGACCTGTGCGACCGTCCGCCCCGCGCGCTCCTCGACGGAGAGGTGCTGGACCTCGGGGGGAAGCGGATGCGCTGGATCGACACGCCCCACGTCCCGCATGGCTGGGAGGCCGGCGCGTTCTTCGAGGAGACGGCCGCGACCCTGTTCTGCGGCGACATCTTGACCCGCGTGGGCGACCCGCCGCCCATGACGGAGGGCGATGTGCTCGGTCCGGCGATCGAAAGCGAGGAGCTGTTCCACGCCATGACGATGGCGCCGGCGACAGGATCAACGCTGCGGCGCCTGGCCGACCTCGCGCCGCGGACCCTGGCGCTGATGCACGGCGCGTCGTTCACCGGCGACGCCGCGACGCCGCTCAGAGGCCTGGCCGACTATTGCGAAGAGGCGTCTTTGCGGGGCTGACGCCGACGCGCGCTCAGCGGCGCTCGTTCCAGCCGTAGGCCACCCAGTGGTGGCCGCCCACGTGCCGCGCCTCGATGATGTCGCTGTGGCGGGCGCGCACCGTGCGGCGTGCGCGGGTGGCGAGGGCCGCGAAGGCGAGCAGCGCCGACCCCATAACAGCGATGACGGCGACGGTCGCGGCGGCGAACACGGCGAGGACCGCCCCTACGATGACCGCGGCGGCGGTGGCCAGACTGGCGCCGACGGCGGCAAGGCCGCGGACGGCGGAACCGGGGTTCGCGGCGAAGTCCTTGACCATTTCAGCTCCTCAGCAGCGCGCCCGGGGCAGACCGTGAAAGGTACATGTCAGCACACCGGTTCCGAACGTCAACCGGGGATGCGTCAAACCGCCGCCTAATGAGTATCAAGCCGCGCCCTCGAGCGACATCGACTTCCGCTCGCGCACGATCTGGGCATAGGCGGCGTTGATCGCGGCGGCCTTCGCCTCGGCGACCTCGATGAATTCGGCGGGAAGGCCCCGGGCGCGGGCGCGGTCGGGGTGCGCCTCCGAGAGCTGGGTGCGCCAGGCGGCGCGCACGGCCTCGTCCGGCGCGTCGGGCGCGACGCCCAGGATCACGTAGGGATCGTCGTTGGCCGCGCCGAGATGGGTGGCCTTCAGCCGGCGGAAGGTGAGCGGCGAGAGGCCGAAGAGCTGGCACACCCGCTCCAGGTAGGCCAGTTCGTCGGCGGTCACGACGCCGTCCGAAGCGGCGATGTGGAACAGACCGTCCAGCACGTCCTCGAGAAGTTGCGGGCACCCGCCGTACCGTTTGCGGAGCCGCCGGGCGTAGCTTTCGAACCCGCGGGTCGTCTGGCGGGCGAGCTGGTAGAGCCGGCGGATATTCCCCTCGCTGCCGGGGTCGGCCTGGAAGACCAGATGGAAGGTGTCGTACTCGGACGCCTGGGCCTCGCCGTCGGCCTTGGCGAGCTTGGCGCCGAGGGCCGTCACGGCCGTGGAGAATGCGGGATCCTCGCCAGGCAGGCCCGGCGGGCAGACATCGCATTCCGCCTCATCGACCTTGCGCGCGGCCAGGCCGGCAATTTTGCGCCAGAAGCTCATTTCGCTATGGCAAGCCTTACGACTGCGGCCAACGCGTGACAATCGCATCCCGAGGTTAAGTTTTGGACAGGCGCTTCAGCTTCTGGATCGACCGCGGCGGCACTTTCACCGACGTGATCGGCCGCGCCGACGACGGCGCGGAGGTCTCGCTGAAGCTGCTGTCGGCCTCACCGGCGTATGAAGACGCCGCCGTCGAGGCGATGCGGCGCATCCTGGGCGCCGCGCCGGGCGAGCCCTTTCCAGCCAGGCGCGTCGAAGCGATCAAGATGGGCACGACGGTCGCCACTAATGCGCTCCTGGAGCGGCAGGGCGCCAAGACGTTGCTGGTCGTGACCGAGGGTTTCGCCGACGCCCTGGCGATCGGTGACCAGGCGCGGCCGGACCTGTTCGCGCTCAACCTGGAAAAACCCGCCCCGCTTCACGCCGGAGTCGTCGAGGCGCGGGAGCGGCTCGCCGCGGATGGATCGGTGGTGTCGCCCCTGGACGCCGGGGCCCTCGCTTCGGCGCTGCGGTCGGCCGCGGCCGAGGGGTACACGTCGGCAGCGATCGCGTTCCTGCACGCCGACCTCAATCCGGAGCACGAGCAGGCGGCCGGCGCGATCGCCCGGGAGGCGGGCTTCGCGTTCGTCGCTCTCAGTTCGGAGGTCTCCCCCCTCCCCCGCTTCGTGCCGCGGGCGGAGACCACCGTGGCCGACGCCTACCTGACGCCCGTTCTGCAGGCCTATGTGCAGCGCGTCGCCAGGGCGGTGGCCGGCGCGCCGCTCTACTTCATGACCTCGGCGGGCGGCCTGGTCCGCGCCGACGCCTTCCGCGGGCGGGACGCCGTGGTCTCGGGACCGGCCGGCGGCGTCGTGGGCGTGGCGCGGACGGCCGAGGCCGCGGGCGCGGCGGCGGTGCTGGGCTTCGACATGGGCGGCACCTCCACCGACGTGGCGCGCTTCGCCGGCCGGCTGGAGCGCCGCGACGCGGCCCGGGTGGCCGGCGTGAAGCTGCGCAGCCCGATGCTGGACGTGGAGACGGTAGCCGCGGGCGGCGGCTCGGTGCTGGCCTTCGACGGCATGCGCGCGCGGGCCGGCCCGGCCAGCGCCGGCGCCATGCCTGGCCCGGCCTGCTACGGTCGCGGCGGGCCGGCGGCGGTGACCGACGCCAACCTGGCGCTGGGCCGGCTGGACCCGCGCTTCTTCCCAAGTGTATTCGGCCCCGAGGGCGATGCGCCTCTGGCCCCTGCCGCGAGCCGGGCACGCCTCGCGGAGCTGGCCGAGGCGATGGGCGCCGGGAGCGTCGAGGCGGCGGCCGAGGGATTTGTGGCCGTGGCGGTCGAGCAGATGGCGCAGGCGGTGCGCCGGATCTCCACCGAACGCGGCTTCGACCCGCGCGATCATGCGCTGGTGGCGTTCGGCGGCGCGGCGGGCCAGGTGGCGTGCCAGACGGCCGAGGCGCTGGGCGTCCCGGAAGTGCTCTGTCCCCGATACGGCAGCGTGCTTTCGGCGTGGGGGATCGGCCAGGCCAAGGTGACGGCCCTGCGGCAGGCCGGGGTCGATGCGCCCCTGGCCGGCGGATTGCCGCTGGCCGAGGCGGCGCTGGCGGGCCTGGAGGCGGCGGTGCGCGCGGACATGGCCGCCCAGGGCGCCGGGGACTGCGACCTGCGCCGCACCCTGCGGCTGCGCTACGACGGCGCCGACGCCGAGCTGCCGGTGGCGCTCGCGGAGCCGGCGCAGGCCAAGGCTGAGTTCGAGGCCGCCCACCAGCGCCTGTTCGGGTTCGTGGAGCCCGAGCGGACGATCCTGATCGCCGCCGTGGAAACGGAAGCCTTCCCGGCGGGCGACGACGCGGGAGGCCATGCCGCCGGGCGCGCGGCCCCTGCGCCCCACCCCCCCGTGGCGGCGGCGTCCCCGTCCTCCTCTTGCCCGGCCGTCGAAGGGGAGACGCGCATGTACGTCGCCGGGGCGTGGCACGACGCACCGGTCGTGGCGGCAGAGGCGCTGACCTGCGTGGAGGGGCCCGCGCTGGTGGTGCGCCCCGACACCCAGATCGCCGTCCTGCCCGGCTGGCGCGCCAACGCGGATGCGGGCGGGCTGATCCGCCTGACCCGCACCGGCGCGGCCCGGCGGCAGGCGATCGCCCTGGACCGGCCCGACCCGGTCACGCTGGAGCTGTTCAACCGGCGCTTCATGGGTGTGGCCGAGGCGATGGGCGCGGCGCTGGAGCGGACGGCGCACTCGGTGAACATCAAGGAGCGGCTCGACTTCTCGTGCGCGCTCTTCGACACCGACGGAGGCCTGGTGGCCAACGCGCCGCACATGCCAGTGCACCTTGGCTCGATGGGGGCCAGCGTGCGGGCGGTGCGCGACCGCCACCCGGACCTCGAACCCGGCCAGGCCTTCGCGCTCAACAATCCCTACGCGGGCGGCACCCACCTGCCGGACATCACCGTGGTGATGCCGGTGTTCATGGACGCGGGCGACGCGCGGCCCAGCTTCTACGTCGCCGCGCGCGGCCACCATGCCGACGTCGGCGGCGTGCAACCCGGATCGATGCCGCCGTTCTCGCGCACTATCGAGGAAGAGGGCGTGCTGCTGGACGCCCTGCCGATCATGCGCGGCGGACGGTTCCTGGATGCGGACGTCCGCGCCGCCCTCGCCGCCGGCCGCTGGCCGGCCCGCGCTCCCGACCGCAACCTCGCCGACCTGAAGGCCCAGGTCGCCGCCTGCCAAGCCGGCGCCGCGGCGGTGGCCGACATGATCCGCACACACGGGGGCGAGGCGGTCGCCCGCTACATGGGCTTCGTCCAGCAGAACGCGGCCGAGGCCGTGCGGCGCGCCATCGGCCGGCTGCATGACGGCGAAGCGCGCGTGCCGATGGACGGCGGCGGCGAGATCGTCGTGCGGACCACCGTGGACGCGAGGGCGCGCGAGGCGGTGCTGGACTTCACCGGCTCTGCCGACCAGCTCCCCTCGAACTTCAACGCGCCGTCGGCCATCGTCGATGCGGCCGCGCTCTATGTGTTCCGCACCCTGGTGGACGACGACATCCCGCTGAACGCCGGGTGCCTGGAGCCCCTGAAGATCCTGACCCGCGGCGGCTCGATGCTGGCGCCGCGCCCGCCCGCCGCCGTGGTGGCCGGCAATGTCGAAACCAGCCAGCATGTGGTCGATGCGCTGTATGCGGCCCTGGGAGTCATGGCCAACGCCCAGGGCTCGATGAACAACTTCACCTTCGGGGACGAGACGCGCCAGTACTACGAGACCATCTGCGGCGGGGCGGGGGCGACGGCCACGCACGACGGGGCCAGCGCGATCCACACCCACATGACCAATTCGCGCCTGACCGATCCCGAGATCCTGGAGCGGCGGTTCCCCGTGCGCGTCGAGCACTTCGGCGTCCGCCACGGCTCGGGCGGCGCGGGCGCGCGGCGCGGCGGCGACGGGGCCCGGCGGCGCATACGGTTCCTGGCGCCGATGGAGGCCGCCCTGCTGTCGTCGCGGCGCGATCACGCGCCCCAGGGCCTGGCCGGCGGGGGCCCCGCCCTGACCGGCCGGCAGCGTTTGATCCGCGCATCGAGCGAGGCTAGTGAACTTCCCGGCTGCTTCTCCGTTACGGTGGAGCTTGGCGACGCGATCGAGATCGAGACCCCTGGGGGCGGCGGGTACGGACCCGCGGATTAGGTCGGGCGCGAAGCTGACAAATTCTCCGGCCAAAGGTTCCGAATGACCCCTCTTGCGATCGCCCTCGCCCTGCTCGCCCAGGACGCCGCCCCCGCCGCCGACGCTGCGCCCACCGCGCCGCCGCCAGTTGAGGACCGCCTGCCGACCGGCGCGCCGAAGGACGACTACCAGTTCGTGGCCTGGTGCTACGGCGCGCTGCGCGGCTACCTCGACCTGCACGACGAGGTGATGCCCGAGGTGAAGCGGATCGAGGGCCAGTTCCGCAAGCCGGGCACCAGCCTCGCCGACGACCTGAAGGTCTACGACGACATGCAGGCCGATGGCCGCGCCAAGCTGAAGCTGTTCCAGTCGGCGCTGACGTCGGCCGAGAAAGCCTCGACCCGGCCGATCAACCTCGTCGGCGCCCAGGCCGTGCGCCAGGGCCGCAGCGTCTGGATGGTCGGCCCCGAGGTCACCAAGGCCCGCAAGGCCCAGGAGTGGATGAGCTGGGCGCTGCCCGCGCGCTGCGAGAAGGTCGCCGGCGAACTGGAGACCCGCTCGAAATTGCTGGGCGCCACGCTGAAGGCGAACGCGCCGAAGGAGGAGACGCCCTCGGCCACCGACGAGTCGCTCGCCGCCGAGCCTGCGCCGCCGCCCGCCGCGGCCGAGGCGCCGAACGATCCGCTGTCGGACCCGACGGCGCCGCCGACCCGCTGACGCCGGGCTCACTCAGCGACCGAGGTCGTGAGGAATTCCGCCAGCCGCTCAAGGCCCGCGGCGTTTTTCTCGGGCCGGGCGGCGAAGCACCAGCGTAGCCACCCCTCGCCCTCCGGGCCGAACGCCGCGCCGGGAGCGAGCCCCAGGCCCGCCTCGGCGATGAGCCGCTTGGCGAGGTCCACCGAGTCCGTACAGCTGGCGAGCCGGAAGAAGGCGTAGAATCCGCCGTCCGGCCGGGGCGCCTCGACGCCGGGGATGGCGCGCAGCCCGGCCAGGACCTGGTCGCGGGCCGCGGCCAGTTCGGCGCGGATCTCCTCCACGAGCGTGTCGCCCTGGCGGACCGCCGCCAAGGCGCCGGCCTGGACGAAGTCGGGGGCGCAGGAGGTGTTGTATTCGATCAGCACGCCGAGGGCGTCCATCAGCGTCGGCGGGGCGACCACCCAGCCCAGGCGCCAGCCGGTCATCCGCCAGGCCTTGGAGAAGCTGTTGGTCCCGATCACCCGGTCTCCGGGCTCGGCCAGCGGCAGGAACGACGGCGCGCTGGGGCGGTCGAAGGTGAGGCGCTCGTAGACGTCGTCGCAGACCAGCCAGATGCCGTGCTGGCGGCAGCGCGCCAGGATCGCCGCCCGGTCCTCCTCGGCCAGCATCCAGCCGGTGGGGTTGTTGGGCGAATTGATGACCAGCATCCGTGTGTCGGGGGTCAGGGCGTCGAGCAGGCGATCGAGGTCGAGCCGCCAGCGTCCCTGGGCCGGTTCCAGCGCCACCACCTCGACCTGCGCCGAGAGGATCCTGGGGATCTCGGCGACGTTCGGCCAGATGGGCCCCACCACGACGACGCGGTCGCCGGGCGAGACCACGAGCTGAGCCGCCAGCATCAGCGCGCTGACGCCGGCGCTGGTGACCGCGATCCGGTCCGCGCCGATCGGCGTCGCGTGCAGGCGCGTCAGATAGGCCGACAGCGCCTCGCGCAGATCGGGGCGTCCGAGGTTGTGGGTGTAGTAGGTGCGACCGTCGGCCAGGGCGGCGGCGGCGGCCTCGCGGATGAAGGCCGGGGTCGGCTGGTCCGACTCGCCGAACCAGAAGGCCAGCACGTCGTCACGGCCGAGCCCGGCGTTGGCGACCTCGCGGATCTTGGACATGCGGAGGTCCTGGACCTCCCGGCGCGGTTCTGCGGCGAACATGACCCCGGAGATACGCCGAGCCGGGCGCCGCGGCCATGCCCCGGCGCCCGGCGTTTCGTCACGCCTTCCGCTTCTGGGCGAGCGCTGTGCAACTGGCCGAGCCGATGGGCCCCTGCTCGTCGTGCAGGAGGCATTCGCCGATCGCGACGCCTGCCGTGGCGCCGTGGTTGAAGACCTCGAAGCCGACCCACTCGCTCACCGGCTCACGGTGCAGGTAGAGGGTCAGGTCCGTGTTGATGTAGCCCAGGCCCTGATCGCCGGCGTTGGCGAACGGACTGGCGAAATCGGCCGCCACCGCCACCCGGGCGAACGGCGTCAGGGGCTCGCCCTCCACCAGCTCGCGCACCTCGGCCATCCAGATCCGCCTTGGCATCTCGAGCGAGCCGAACGCACCCGAGATCGGCTTCACCTTCCACATGTTGCCCATGGGCCCGGTGGGGGCGTCCGCGATGGCGTCGGGCGCCGGCGCGGACCAGGGCGCGGGCTTCCACACGTTGCCGGACGGGTTCTCGGTGCGCCGGAGAAGCTGGCAGGTGGCGCGGCCGGCGCTCTGCCCGCCCGAGATGAACTCGGCGTCGATCACCTTGATCCGGTAGCCGTCCTTGATCACCCGGGTGACCACCTCGACCGGCGAAAGGTCGGGCAGCTTATACATGTCGACCGTCAGGCGGGCCGGCATGTAGTCGGGCGAGCCGAAGCGACGCTCGATCTCGGCGCCCAGCAGGCCGATGATGACGCGGCCGTGCAGGCTGTCGGCGACCCAGGGGCCGACGCCGGCGCGGGTGGGGACGAAGCGATCTCCGTCTTTTCGAAAGAAGGGTTCGTTTGACATGGCGCGGGACCATGCCCGACGCGGTCACGCTTGGGTAGACGGCTCTTCGCGCTCGCCGCGCGAAACGATCGCGGTCACGGCCATGTCACCCGCCACGTTGCCGAGGGTGCGGAAGATGTCGGGCACGACCTCCACCGCCAGCAGGATCGGCAGCAGCTCGATCGGCAGCCCGAGGGCGATACAGATCGGCGCGACGCTGATGATGAACGACACCTGCCCCGGCAGGCCCACCGAACCGATCGCCACGGCCAGGGCGACCATGACCGCGCCGGAGTACTGCAGGAAGCTGGGCTCCAGGCCATAGACCTTGGCCACGAAGATGCAGACCGCGAGGTTCACCGCCGGGCTGGTGAAGCGGAAGATCGCCACCGCCAGCGGCAGCACCAGGCCCGCGACCCGCGCGGGCACGCCCAGGTCGTCGCGGGAGCGCTCGATCATCGCCGGGAGACAGGCGAGCGAGGACTGGGTGGCAAAGGCCGTCGCCAGCACCGGCGAGGTGGCCTGGGCCCAGGTCGCGAGCGGCACGCGGCCCGCCGTCACACCCAGGACGTAGCCGATGACGGCGATGGCGAGGCCCGCGGCGGAGGCGGTGACGATATACTGGCCCAGCACGCCCGCCGCGCCGACGCCGGCGCGCAGGCCGACCCCGAGCCCGAGGGCGAACACGCCCAGCGGCGCCACGGTCAGCACCCAGCGCACGATGACGATCATGGCGTCGCCCAGGGCCTGGAAGAGGTCGACCAGCGGCCGGCCGCGACCGTCGGGCAGGCGGGTCAGGGCGAATCCGACGAACACCGCGAACACCACGACGGGCAGGACCCCGTCCTCCGCGGCGGCCTTGATCGGGTTGGACGGCGCCAGGCTGCGGATCCAAGCGGCGAAGTCGGGGGCCGTCGGCTGCCCGGTGGCGGGCGCCTGCGCGCCGGCCCGCAGGGCGGCGGACGCCCCTTCGCTCACCGGCCAGGCCCCGAGAATGCCGTTGACGAGGACGATCGAGACCACCGCCGACAGCAGCATCAGCCCGATGAACCAGGCCACCGCGCGCAGGGCGAGGCGTCCGGTGGCGGCCGCGTCGGAGACCTGGGCGATGCCGGTCACCAGCACCGCGAAGATCAGCGGGATGACGGTCATCCGCAGGGCGTTCAGCCAGAGGCCGCCGAGCGCCTCCAGGCCCTCGATCACCTGTCGCCCAACGTCGCCGCCATAGGACGCCACCGCCGCGCCGACGGCGAGGCCCAGCGCGAGGGCGATCATCACCAGCACGCTCAGGGATCGGAGGAATTTCAAGGGCCAGCTCCGGGACGGTGGACTGGCGATCTGGCCTGCGCCGCGCGGCGGCGGCAAGCGATTAGCTCAGGCGTTGCGTCCCTGGTAGCGCACGGCCAGGGAGACGGGCGTGGTGCCGTCGGCGCCCCGCAGCCGGTCGGCCACGTCGCTGAGGGCCGTGTCCTGATCGTCGAACCGCGCGAGCTCAAGGCCCTCGCTGCGGACGATCCAGGCGTCCTCTTCCTGAACAACCTCGAAACGCATGGCGCGGCACTAAGGCCGGCCGCCTGCCTCGCCAATTGCGCGCATCGTCGCAGCGAGATTCACCGCAGGCGCGACAGCGGCTGCACGTCGCAGATGCTGAAGGCGGCGCCGCGCGCGCGTTTGAGCGCCTCCACGCGTCGGTGGAAGGCGGGCCCCCGCTCGTCCTCGATCTCGACCCGCGGCCGCTGGTGTTCGGGCAGGTCGGCCGCGACGCGCACCTTCAGCATCAGGTCGGGGACCTTCGGTGGCTCGCCGGCCGCCACGGCCTGGATCGCCGCCCCACCCGACACCACGCGGCCGACGACCGTGTATTCGTGGTCGAGCCGCCGGGCGGCGGCGCGCATGAAGAAGATCTCGCTGTTCGCGCTGCCCGGATCGGCCTGTCGCCCCATGCCGACCACGCCGGGGCAATAGGCGCCCCAGCCCCGTAGCCGGGGGTCGGGCCGCTGGGCCTGTTCGGCCGCCGAGACCGCCTGGAAGGGCGTCGCGCCGACGAAACCTTCCCGCGCGTCGCTCCGCTCCACGACGATCACGGCCGTTTCCGGCGGGATGCGGAAGCTGAACTCGGGGGGCAGGTCCGGATGACTGGACGCCCCGCCGTCGCGGTTGTTGGGATTGCCGGTCTGGGCCACGAAGCCGTCGATCACCCGGTGGAACTGCAGGCCGTCATAGACGCCTTCACGCGCCAGCAGGCGGATGCGCTCCACGCCCTTCGGCGCAAACTCTGGGCGCAGTTCGACCAGCACCTGGCCCTTGGTGGTGTCGATCACCAGCAGGTTCCCGGGGTCGGGCGTGCGCCATCCGGCCGGGGACGCGCCCATCAGCCCGACCGCAGCCGTCGCGATCGCCAGAACCCTCAACATCGCCGCCTCCTGCCCTATCGCCAGAGGGACAGGAGGCGCGGTGCCCGGTCAATACCTGCGGCAGAGCAGGTCGCGCAGGACCGACGAGCGGCCGACGATCTGGCCATCCGGGCCGATCGCCTCGCGGGCGCGTTCGCTGGAGTCGTACCAGACCGCCGAGCCGAGGCCCTGGTTGCGGCAGTAGACGTCGGCCCCGCGGTCGCCCGCCGCCACGTCGTAGCCGTCGACCGTCGGCCGCGGGAAGAACACGGTCCGCGTCCCCTCGACCCCGCGCGATCCGCCGGGACGACCCGGGCCGACAGGATCGGGACGCGGCCGGCCCGCCGGCTCCAGCGACGAAACCTGGGCCATCAGCCCGTAGACGTGGAGGTTGGGCACGTCGCCCCGCACCTCCTGGCAGCGGCCGCGGAAGTCGTCGTGCTCGCAGATCAGCCAGCGGCCTTCGAAGCGCGCACTCTGGGCCCGGTCGTTGAAGCGCCACTTGCCGAGGTCGGGCGCGGACTGGGTGATGGTCACCGCATTGCCCTGGAAATTGGGCTGGTCGTAGAGCGTCGCCGTCCCGGCCCGGAAGGGCTGGGCCTGGGCGGCGCCCGCCAGGGCGGCGGCGGCAAGCGCGACGGTGAACAGGGCGCGGGTCATGTCTGGCCTCCTCGGCGTGGGGCCGCAGCTAAGCGTCACCGTGATGAACCGTGGCTGAAGCGGCCCGCGCACCACGGTTCAGCTTCCCGGTCTTGATTCCAATCTGGAAGCAATCTTCTGCGATCGGGCCAATTTATCGCCTGCGTGGAGCGACTATCTTGCACTTCGAAGCGCGGCCCCTGGGGGCCGCCGGGAGACCGAGCATGATCGAACGCAGACCTTTCGCGCGCCTGGGCGGCGCGGACCACGGCTGGCTGAAGGCCCGCCACCACTTCTCATTCGCCAACTACTACGACCCGCAGAACATGGGCTGGGGCCCGATCCGGGTGTGGAATGACGACGAGATCGCGCCCAACTCCGGTTTTCCGCCGCATCCGCACGCGGACATGGAGATCGTCACCTATGTCCGCACCGGCGCCATCACGCACCAGGACAGCCTGGGCAACCAGGGCCGCACCGCGGCCGGAGACGTGCAGGTGATGAGCGCCGGGTCGGGCATCCGCCACGCGGAGTACAATCTGGAATCCGAGACCACGACCCTGTTCCAGATCTGGATCGAGCCTCGGGAGCGCGGCGGCAAGCCGGGCTGGGGCGCGCGTCCGTTCCCGAAGGGCGACCGGGCCGGCAAGTTCGTCACCCTCGCCAGCGGCCTGCCGGGCGATGACGAAGCCCTGCCGATCCGCACCGACGCGCGGGTGGCCGGGGCGACCCTGAAGGCTGGCGAGACGACCGAATACGCCCTCGGGCGGGACCGACACGCCTATCTGGTGCCGGCGGTCGGCGCGGTCGAAGTCAACGGGGTCCGTCTGGACGCCCGGGACGGGGCGGCGGTGACGGATGAGGAGATCCTGCGGGTCACGGCCCTGGAGGACTCCGAGATCGTTCTGGTGGACGCGGCCTGACGCCGGCGTCCGGGTGCGATCGGGCCCGCGGCTGGGGCGGCCGCGGGCCCTTTTCGCACGTCCGCTTATCGAAGGGAGAGCTAGAGCGCGATCCGCCGAAGTGGAAGCCGGTTCGGCGAAGAGATCGCGCTCAAACTCAAGGAGAGCCTTCTTGGCCCCTTCAAATGTTTCCATTTGAAGGGGAAAGCTCTAGCGGGCGGCGAAGGTCTGGGAGGCCTGGACCATCTGGGCCGCGCGGGCGACCGCGACCTTTTCGTCCAGTTCGGCCTTCACGGCGGCGCGGCAGGTCGAGCGTTCGATCAGGCCGTAGACATTGCCGCAGTAGTCGCGGGCGGCGTTGTCCGCGCGCTTGGCGAAGATGGCCTGGCCCTCAGGGGAGGCGAGGTTCAGGTCGGCCACCTTCACGGTGGTGGCGGCAAGCGCCTGAGCGGGCAGAGCGGCGATGGGGAGGGCCGCGAGCGCCAGCATGGCGACACCGGAGATGCGAGCAGCGAAGTTGGTCATGGTCGTTTCCCTCGAAGCGGTTGCGCTTCCGACGGTGATGTCCGCCGGCAAGGAAACGAATACTTCAGCGCGATCATTACTTCCCGTGAATAGGGAGTAATGACATCGATTTAAGATAATTACAGCGGCTTAATACTTTAACCGCCGGTAATGCTGCCTCAGTGAAGGCGGGTCGGCTCCACGACCGTCTGCCGCCACTCCCCGTCCTCGTCGCAGATCAGCACCGGCCACGGCTGTTCGATCAGCCGCATCCAGTCCCCGGCCGCCGCCAGGGCCTCGTCGCGCGTCTCGTAAGCCCCCAGGTCGCCAGCCTCGGCGTCCTGCAGAACCCAGTGCCCGCTGCGGGCGCGGACGGTGAAGTCGAACATGGCTCAGCCCTCAACCAGGAGACCATATTCGGCGATCAAGGTTTCCTATTCGCGAAGACCGGCCGTCGCACCCGGTGCGGCGCGTGCGCGCAGGGAACCAAAGCAGAGCTTCGGTCGTTGAGGGCCGGAGGGAAGTATGGGGGAACTCCTGTTCATGCATTCGACGAAACTGTGGGCGGCCAAATCCACCCCGCGACAACCGCCAACCCATCCACTACACAGGAGTCGATCGGGTTCGACGTCCCCCAGCGGCGGACCCAGGGCGTGGGAGTTCCGGCCATGAGCACCGCCACTCTGGAAGGCCTTCGCGTCCTCGTGGTCGAGGACGAGATGATGGTCTCGATGCTGATCGAGGACATGCTGAGCGACCTCGGCTGCACCGTGGTCGGCCCGGCGTCGCGACTCGACGAGGCGATGGAGCTGGCCCGCGAGGCCGAACTCGACTGCGCCGTGCTCGACGTGAACCTCGGCGGCCAGCCGATCTTCCCGCTGGCCGACCTGCTGCGGGAGAAGGGCGCGCCCTTCGCCTTCGCCACGGGTTATGGCGATGCGGGGCTTCGCGACGTGGATAGGGGCTCGCCGGTGCTCCAGAAGCCCTTCCGCGAAGGGGATCTGGCGCGCGTGCTGGGCGAGCTGCGCGCGCGCAACTAACGGCTAGAGGTAGGGGAAGGCCTGACCGGCCCAGTCGCTGAGCAACAGGCCCAGCGAACCCGTCAGCGCCGCCAGGGACAGAAGCAGTTTCACGGTCTTCGTCTCCACGTCCACCGGCCCGTCCGCCGGCGGACGTGGAGATAAGGCCTCGCCTGCCCGTCGAGTAGTTACGTTTTGTGCAGAATTGTTCTGCGCATCCGGCAACGATCCCCGCCCGTTCCTGACTGCCGCTCCTCTACCAACCCCTGGCGATCAGCCCCGGCAGCAGCCTGTCCGGCGTGATCGGATAGTCCCGCAGCCTCACCCCGCAGGCGTTGTAGATGGCGTTGGCCACCGCTGCCCCCGCGCCGGAGTTGCCGAGTTCGCCGACCCCTTTGATCCCCATCGGGTTCGCCTTGTCGTCGACCTCGTCCAGCATGATCGCGTCCAGTTCGCCGATGTCCGCCTGGACGGTGACCAGGTAGTTCCCGAGGTCCTGCCCCAGCAGCGAGCCGTAGCGTGGATCGGGCGCATTGCCTTCGTGCAGGGCGGAGGCGACGCCCCAGATCATCCCGCCCGTCAGCTGACTCTTGGCCGTCTTGGCGTTCAGGATCCGGCCGGCGGCGAACACACCCAGCATCCGCCGCACGCGCACCTCACCGGTCACGGGATCGACGCCGACCTCGCAGAAGTGGGCGCCGTAGGTCTGCTGGCTCCACTTCTGGGCGTCCTGGGCCGGCCGGATCTCGCCCTCGACGGTCAGCCCCGCCGGCGCGGCCCGACGGACCAGCTCGGCCAGGGTCTCCGACCGGTTCTCCAACGCGACCACGCCGTCCTGGAAGGTGACCGACTTCGGGTCGCCGCCATGCAGCGGGGAGCCCGGATCGCCCACCGCCAGCTCGGCGATGGCCTGGCGCAGGTTCATGCCGGCGGCCAGCGCCGCCGAGCCGGCCGTGGCCGCCCCGAACTGGCCGCCCGAGCCGGGGGCCGGCGGCAGCTCGGAATCGCCGATCTCGACGACCACCTTGCCCAGCGGCACGCCGAGCGTCTCGGCCGCGATCTGGGCCAGCACGGTGTAGGTGCCGGTGCCGATGTCGGTCATGCCCTGGCGGACGGTGATCACGCCCTCCGCGTCGACCGTGAAGCTGCACTTGGCCGGCAGCAGGAAGTTGCCGCGGATCGCCGCCGCCATCCCCAGGCCCACCAGCCAGCGGCCATCGCGGACCTGGCCGGGCGCCGGCAGGCGTCGGTCCCACCCAAAGAGCTGGGCGCCCTCCCTCATGCAGCGCACGAGCTGGCGCATCGAGAACGGGCGACCGTTCTCGGGATCGACCTCGGGCTCGTTGCGGATGCGCAGCTCGACCGGATCCATCCCCAGCTTCTCGGCCAGCTCGTCCATGGCGCATTCCAGGCTCATGGTGCCGGAGGCCTCGCCGGGCGCGCGCATGGGGCCGGCGTGCGGCAGATCCAGCTTCACCAGCCGATGGCCTGTCAGCCGGTTCGGCGCGGCGTAGAGGCTGCGGGCGAAGTTCGAGGCGTGCTCGGTGAAGGCCCCGTCGCGCTGGCAGTGCGTCCAGGTCATCAGCGACATGGCGTTCAGCCGCCCGTCGGCCGACGCGCCCAGCCTCACCCGTTGGACGGTCGCCGGCCGGTGGATGGTGCCGTGCATCATCTGCTGGCGAGTGAAGGCCACCTTCACCGGCCGACCCAGCGCCCGGGCGGCGAGGGCCGCCAGCGTCAGGTCGTCGTAGGTCTGCCCCTTCCCGCCGAAGCCGCCCCCGATGTAGCGGGTCATCAGGTGGACGTCGTCGCGGCCGATGCCGAGGGTCTCGGCCAGGCCGTGCTGCGCGGGCTTCACCATCTGGATCGAGGTGTGGGCGACGCACTTGCCGCCCTCCCACCACACGATGGAGGCGCAGGGTTCCATCTGGCAGTGGTTCTGGATCGGCGTGGTCCAGGTCTCGTCCAGCTTGACCTCGGACGCGGCGAAGCCGGCTTCGAAGTCGCCGATCTCGGTGTCCTGCTCGCCCGGCGGCATCCCTGCGTCCGCCAGGCGCGCCGCGAAGTCGACGACCGGGTCGTCGGCGGCATAGGTCAGGCGCACCAGCTTCGCCGCCGCCGTGGCGTTTTCCAGCGTGTCGGCGACGACGAACGCCACCGGCTGACCGAAGTAGGTGACACGGTCGCTTTCCAGCGCGGGCTTCGAGCCCTGGGTGCTACGCGGGTGCGCCTTCGTCCCGCGCGGCGGCTGGGCCGGGACATTGCGGTGGGTCCAGACCGCCAGGACGCCGGGCGCCGCCTCGGCCGCGGCGATGTCGACGTCGCTGATCCGGCCGGTGGCGATCTCGGCGCCGACCATGACCCCATAGGCCGGCGGCGATGGGGGTTGGACCTCGTAGGCGTAGGCGGCGGTCCCGCTGACCTTCAGCGGTCCCTCATAGCGGTCGACGCCCTTGCCGATCAGGCCTGAGCGGTTGTCCTTCACCGGGTTGGGGGCTTCCCAGTCCTGCACCGAACTCATTGCGCGGCCTCCCGAAGCGTGGCGGCCACCAGCCGGGTGGCGAGCGGGACCTTGAAGGCGTTCTCGTCGCGAAGCGTGGCGTCCTTCAGCTCCACGCCCATGGCCTCTTCGGCCGTCGCGCCCGAGGCGAGCGCCGCCTCGGCGTCGGCGGCCCGCCAGGGCTTGTGAGCGAGGCCGCCCAGGGCGATCCGGCCGCCGACCACCGCGACGCTGGCGTGCGCCGTGGCGTAGGAGGCGCGGTCGCGGGCCTTGCGGTACTGCTGTCCGCCCTCGGGGGGCGGCGGCAGCACCACGGCGGTGATGAGTTCGCCGGGGATCAGGTGCGTCTCCAGGTGCGGCGTCTCGCCCGGCAACCGATGCAGCTCCATCAGCGGGAAGCTGCGCGTCTCGCCCGACGGCGTCAGCGTCTCCACCGAGGCGTCCAGGGCGACGAGCGCCACGGCCATGTCCGAGGGATGGACGGCGATGCAGGCGTGGCTGACGCCGAGGATCGCGCTCTCGCGGATGTGCCCCTCGAGCGCTGCGCAACCCGCGCCGGGAAGGCGCTTATTGCAGGGCTTGCTGGTGTCGTAGAAGTACGGGCAGCGGGTCCGCTGCAGCAGGTTGCCGCCCGTGCTGGCCTTGTTGCGAAGCTGACCCGAAGCGCCCGAGACGATCGCCTGGGACAGCACCCGGTAGCGGTTCCGCACCCGCGCGTCGGCGGCGACCTTGGTGTTGCTGGCCATGGCGCCGATCCGCAGGCCGCCGTCGGCCGTGTCCTCGATCGCGGCCATGGGCAGGCGGCCCACGTCGATCAGGTGCTGCGGCTGCTCGATCTCAAGCTTCATCAGGTCGAGCAGATTGGTCCCGCCGGCGATGAATCGCGCGCCGGGCGTCTCGGCCGCGGCCTGGACGGCCGCGCGGGCGTCGCTGGCCCGCTCGTAGGTGAACGGCTTCACGGCAGGTCTCCCGCGGCGTCGAGGATGGCGTCCACGATCTGCGGATAGGCCGAGCAGCGACAGATGTTGCCGCTCATGCGCTCTCGCACCTCCTCGGCCGAGAGCTTCGCCCGCTGGGTGACGTCGCCCGCGTGGCTCGGCACGTCCGCCTCGATCTCCGCGAGCACCCCGAGCGCCGAGCAGATCTGCCCGGGCGTGCAGTAGCCGCACTGGAAGGCGTCGTGGGTCAGGAAGGCCTGCTGCATCGGATGCAGCGCGCCCGGCGTTCCCACGCCCTCGATCGTGGTGATCTCGTCGCCGTCGTGCATGACGGCCAGCGACAGGCAGGCGTTGATCCGCACGCCGTTGACCAGCACCGTGCAGGCGCCGCACTGGCCATGGTCGCAGCCCTTCTTCGTCCCGGTCAGCTTCAGCTGCTCGCGCAGCGCGTCGAGCAGCGTCGTGCGCGGGTCGAGGTCGAGCGACCGCGCCTCGCCGTTGACGGTGATGGTTGTCCTCAACCCGTCCCTCCCAATTCGTCGTCGGCCGCACGGAAGGCGGCTCTGCTTCTAGTTCAGCGTCAGGCTTCGCCGGGCGCCAGCGCCTTGACCGAGAGCGCATGCACCGGTCCGGCGAGTTCCTCGGCGAGCGCCTGGTAGACCATCCGCTGCCTGGCGACCCGCGGCGCGCCCGCGAAGGCCGGCGCCTCGATCGTCACGTTGAAATGGCTTTCCCCACCCTCGCGCGCGCCGGCATGGCCGGCGTGGCGGGAGGAGTCGTCGACGATCTCGAGCCGTGTGGGCTCGAAGGCCGCCGTCAGCTTGTCTCGGATGGCTTCGAATATGGCGCCCATCGGTCGCATCTTCAATTCTTGCAGGGAAGTTTCTCCCCCCCATACTTGGCCCATGCCCGGCGCGTTTCAATACAAGCCAAAATTCGTCGACATCCGCGTGCGCCCCCCCTCCGAGGAGGACGCCACGAAGGAGGACGTGCACGCGCTGAAGCCGGGCGAGCGGCAATGCGACCACCCCGGCTGCCGGCTCGCGGCGACTGCGCGTGCGCCCAAGGGCCGCGACATGCTGAACGAGCACTACTGGTTCTGTCAGCCGCACGCGGCGGAGTACAATCGCAACTGGAACTTCTTCGCCGGCATGTCCGAGGGTGAGGTCCGCCGTCGCCAGCAGGAAGAGCTGATGACCGGCGGCCGGCCGACCTGGGAGATGAAGGCCGGCAGGTTCAGCCGCGAATCGGCCGCGTTCGCCAGCAAGTTCGGCACGGGCCAGGGCTACCGCGACCCCTTCAACATGTTCGGCGGCGCGGGCGGAGCACGGAAGCCCGAGCCCGAAGCGCGCCGGCTGGGCAAGATCGAGCGCAACGCCCTCGCCGACCTCGACCTGGACGAGGACGCCGACGGCCCGAAGATCCGCGCCCGCTACACCGAGCTGGTCCGCCGCCTGCACCCCGATTCCAACCAGGGTGACCGTTCGGGCGAGCATCGCCTGCAGCGGGTGATCAAGGCCTACCAGGCGCTCCGCAAGGCGGGGATGGTCTGACGATCAGGCCGCCCGGATCGCCACATAGGCGGCCACGACGATGACCATCAGGGCGAAGACCCGCCGGGCGAGGTCGGCGCGACCTTCCAGGCGCTTGGAGATCGGCCCGCCGGCCAGGACGCCCAGGCCGCCGCCCGCGACGAGCGCGGCGAACAGCCCCCAGTCAATCAGGCCCGAAGCGGCGTAGCTCGCGCTGGTGGCCGCGCCGAACAGCGCCACCGAGACCAACGACGAAGCGGCCGCGTGCGCCAGGGTCATTCCCGTCGCCGCCATCAGGCCCGGCACGATCAGGAAGCCGCCGCCGATGCCGAAGAAGCCGGCCGCGAGGCCGGTGGCCAGGCCGAGCGGCGCGAGCCGGAAGGTCAGGCCCGTGTTCAGGCGGACCGTGGGATCGCCGGCGTCCTTCTTGGGCAGCAGCATGGAGGCGCCGATCAGCGCCATGGCGCCCGCGAACCAGAGCAGCAGGGTCTGGCCGTCGAGCTGCTTGGCCAAATGGGCGCCCGTGAGCGAGCCCGCGAGACCGGCGGCCCCGAAGACCGTGGCGCACGGCCACTTCACCCGCCCCGCCCGCGCCTGAACCGCAAGGCCGGTCAGCGCATTGACCGCCACCGCCGCCGCCGAGGTGCCGATGGCCACGTGCGGGTCGCGCACGCCCACGGCGTAGATCAGGAGCGGCGTGGCGAGCACCGAGCCGCCGCCTCCAAAGACGCCCAGCAGGAGCCCGACGAGCGCGCCGCTGAGCACGGCCGCGGTGTAGGTGAAGGCCCAGTCCATGATCATGCGGCCCGGCGGTTCCAGGACGCGACGCGCGCGGCCTTGAGGGCCTGCGATCGCTTAGCGGCCATCTCCGCCTTGATGGAAGTCAGAGCCATGGGAGGACCTCATGTCGGCAGGGCAGAAAATCTCGGCGAGCGTCGCCACCACCCGCACGGCGGCGGGGTCGGCGATCCTGTAGCGCACCGTCTGGGCCTCGCGCCGGGTGGCGACGACACCGTCCGCCCGAAGCACGGCGAGGTGCTGGGAGAGCGCGGACTGGGACAGGCCGACGTGGGACAGCAATTCCCCCACCGAGCGCTCGCCATCCACGAGCTGGCACAGGATCATCAGCCGCCGCTCGTTGGCGAGCGCCCGCAACAGCCTTGCGGCTTCTGCGGCGCTGGCCTCGAAGCGGGTGATGTCGAAGTTCGCGAGACCGAACATGAACTCCATATATAAGCTCTTGCTAATTTAGCAAGTTCTAATATGTATGCCGCATGTCCAGAGAGGCTCCGACCATGCAACCCCGCGTTCAGGCGTTTTTCGACCCGGCCACCTCCACCGCCAGCTACCTGGTGTCGGATGCGGCGACGGGTGAGGCCGCCATCATCGACCCCGTGCTGGACTTCGAACCGAAGGGCGCGAGGCTCTCCACCGGCTCGGCCGACGCGATGCTGGCGGCGGTGGCTGAACAGGGCCTGCGCCTGCGCTACGTGCTGGAGACCCACGCCCACGCCGACCATCTGTCGGCGGCGGACTACATCCGCCGCAGGACGGGAGCGGAGGTGGTGATTGGCTCGCACATCACCGAGGTCCAGAAGCAGTTCATCCCGACCTTCGAGGCCGACGACGTCGCCGACGACGGCCGCGCCTTCGACCGCTTGATTCAGGAAGGCGAGGCCCTGCAGCTGGGCGGGCTGGAAATCGGCGTCATGCATACCCCCGGGCACACGCCCGCCTGCGTGACCTACCTGATCGGAGACGCCGCCTTCGTCGGCGACACCCTGTTCATGCCCGACTACGGCACGGCGCGGGCGGACTTCCCCGGCGGCGACGCCGCGACCCTCTACCGCTCGACCCGCAGGATCCTCGACCTGCCGCCGCAGACGCGGATCTTCGTCGGTCACGACTACCTGCCGGAGGGCCGTCACGAGTTCCGCTGGGAGACGACGGTGGCCGAGGAGCGGGCCCGCAACGTCCATGTGCACGAGGGTGTCAGCGAGGCGGAGTTCGTGGCCATGCGCCAGGCGCGCGATGCGACCCTCGCCCCGCCGACGCTGATCCTGCCGTCGCTGCAGGTGAACATCCGCGCCGGCGCCCTGCCGCCGCCGACGCCGGGCGGTCACGTCTTCCTGCGTCTGCCGGTGACGCCGGTCTGAGTCCGAACCCAGCCGGCGCGCGGCGGATCAGGCCGCGCGCGACCTTGCCGCCCCCGGCCGGGCGCTGGCGGCCGCGCCGACGGTGAAGCCGGCCATCAGCCGCGACAGGTCGATGCTCTGGGCGTTCAGGGTGTGGGTGGCCGCGGTGGTTTCCTCCACCATGGCGGCGTTCTGCTGGGTGAGCTGGTCCAGCTGGCTCACGGCGTTGTTCACCTCGCTCAGCGCGCGGGTCTGCTCTTGGGCCGAGGCGGCGATCTCGCGCACCAGGCCGTCGATGGCGTTGACGCGCTCGGCGATGGCCGCGAGGGCCTGGCCGGTCTCGCCGACGAGGCCGACCCCCGCCTTCACCTGGGCGCCCGACTGGGTGATGAGCGCCTTGATCTCCTTGGCGGCCTCGGC